>Ga0210399_10000208_pt1 | contig 47211 bp, 51 predicted proteins | sample IncBWC14MmetaG_FD_150865 | JGI IMG/M metagenome (GOLD analysis project Ga0210399, IMG submission 150865) | Forest soil microbial communities from Barre Woods Harvard Forest LTER site, Petersham, Massachusetts, United States - Inc-BW-C-14-M | ecosystem: Environmental > Terrestrial > Soil >... | reverse complement strand
CACGGTTCGGCAAATGGGCCCGAGCTTGTCCATGCTCCAGGAAAGCGCCATCGCGCCTGTCCTCGGCACCAGACCGAAGGACGGGCGGAGCCCCGTGCAGCCGCAACGCGTCGATGGCGATGAAATTGAACCGAGCGTTTCCGACCCGATACTAAATGCCACGCAACCCGCCGCGGTCGCAGAGGCAGGCCCCGCCGACGATCCACTCGACCCTTGATTGGTGTTCCAGGGGTTTCTTGTCACCCCGCCGAACCACACGTCGCCTTGTGCCAATGCGCCCAAAGTTAATTTCGCGACCAGCACCGCGCCCGCTTCATCCAACCGTTTCACCACGGTTGCGTCTTCGTCGATCATCTGGGTTTCGAATCCGCCGGCACCCCAGGTTGTTCGATAGCCCTTTACCGCCAGCAAATCCTTCGCGCCCCAGGGTAATCCGTGCAGCGGCCCCCGATATTTTCCAGCGGCAATTTCGGCGTCCGCCTTTTTGGCTTGCGCGAGCGCGCGCTCTTCGGTGAGCGTCACGGCGAATTTTAATACTGGGTCATACTTTTTCAAACGACTGAGGTACATCTGCGTGAGCGCGAGCGAGGAAAGCTTTCTCGTTCGAATGAGCTCAGCCAATTCTCGCGCGCTGGCGAACGCCAAGTCTTCCAGATTGTTGGGAGCACTTACGGGGATAGAATTCGCAGCTTTGGAAATCCGCAAGGGCTTGCGCTCGGTTTCAAGTTTCATTCCGGGTAGCACCGGATCAAAAATTAGCGCCGGTTCGACAGAATTGGGAATGTGCAACTTATAGATTTCTTCGTAGCCCTTGGCTTGATCGTTCAAGCTGTCGAGCATCATCTCTTTGTATTCTTCGGAAATCGGGACGTCCGCGATCGCCGCCGCATTTTCAATCATCTCTTTGGTGATTTTCTTGACGGCTTGCGCCTGGGCTTGTGCCAGCGCCCATAGCACTCCCGGGAAGAGTGTTCCTGCCAAACCCATTCCCGAACAAGTCTTCATAAAATTTCGCCGATCCGGCATTCCTTATCCTCCCCACCGCACCATCACGCAGGCGCGCCGGTAAGATACCACAGCCTTGTTCCGAGACTCCCCCTGGACTTGATCGCCCTGGATCGGCATAGGGGCGTGGTCGCCCACTCTCCCCTGCCACACGACGGGACATGCGGGTCCGCATCCGGCGGGCTCGGCGGGTTGAACTAGCCATGAGCCGTGAGCGCGGGTAGCCCGGGCGAGGCAGCGTTTGCGCGGCGTCCTGCGCAGCGATGCCGCGAGCACGTCCGGGGTTTCGCATCGTCCGAAGTAACCGATCCATCCGCGGAGATATTCCGCTAAGTCATGGACCATTCGGGCGAGGCTGATGCCCCGTGTCCGGTTCAACACACGCGTCGTTCCAACCACTCTTAGTACTCGTAAGGCCGTGTACCAAGAAGCTGTTTTTGCGTGCCGGACCTCGGGCCCGCGTGCAGCTGCGTTCTTTGCGATGCCACTCCTGAATGTTGTACGATTCCGCGACCCTGAAAGGAGTTCCCATGAAGCGTTTTGCAAAATACTTTGCTTTTTTGGCCGTGTTGCTTCTGACTATCTCAGTTCGGCATCTGCAGACGACGATGGCCGGGAGTCCTCCCGCTGAGGGGAAAGAAGTTGTCCTCAAGGCGGCGGACATCACCGCGAAAATCTTCCCGGAACGCGTCTTTTTTCGCGGCCAGAGTGCGCCGGTCCAATTCCGAAACAGCGGTGGCGTGCACTTCGCTGACGATCTCTATGTTCTTGCGGGAATGGTGGACAGTTCCGGTTACTCGACGGGAATTAAGGAGAAGTACCAGGCCTATTTGTTGAACGAAGTCATGCTCGAAATCGCCGGCCAAACTTTGAAGCCCGGCGCTTACGGCATAGGTTTCCTTACGGGCGGAAAGTTTGTAGTGATGGACGTGGGCGCGAATGATGTCTTACAGGCTGCCTCGCAACACGATGCGGAGATGAAGCGCCCCGTGCCGCTACAAGTGGTTGCGGCGGACACGGCAGGAAGCTACCGGCTCTACGCCGGGCGCGATTACGTGGAGTTCCGCCGGGTCCGCTAAATCGAGCAACTTTAGCCTTTATGAAAAAGAAACGGGCTGAACTCGAGTTCGGCCCGTTTCTTTTTTGCTCCTGATGATGCAATCACGGCAATCGATGTGTACCTCGCTCGCGCCTAGTCCTTGTCGAACTTCAAACAAAGTTCAAGCTGCTTGATCGCCTGATTGGTGGCTTCGATAGCTTCCACGCGGTGGCCGCCAAAGTCATGCGCGGCGTGCTCCATGTGTTCTTTCGCCCGGCGGAGCGATCCGAGCGCTTCGCGGATTTCCGGATGCGGTTCCGCCGCCGGAGTTGCCGCCGGCGTGGCCGGCGGGGCGTTGGCCGCCGGAGCGTTAGCCCTATTCGGCGCCGCCGGCGCCGTGGCGATGAACGCAAACGCGAGGACCAAGGATGCCAATACCAGGAGACTTACGATTCTTGTTTTCATGTGAACCACTCCTCTCGTCCGAATTGCGGCTCGGACCGCCGAATTTTGCCTCTGCTCCCCATCTGCGTGCCGCCGCTGGATCTCTCGAATGGAGTGCGTTTGGCATGCACCATGAAAGAGGCGTCCGGGAGACTTCCGAGTTACCGTGTGACCTGACGCTCCCTCTCTTTTAGGCCAACTTCCCGGTGATGAACAGAACATTTTCATGACGCTGCTACCGATGAGGGAACAGCCGTTTTCTTGGCGTCCTATCCTGTCTCTCTTGTCTTGTGCTGCAGGCCAGAATTTTGTGCTGGTCATTTGTGATGCGGGATCCCTCTCGGGAGGGCGCGCTCTGGAAAGCGGGTAGTCTAGGACTGGTCGAGATTTGCGGGAAACACGGCAAAAAAAGGGATGGACCCATTTTCCTTTGCATCCCAGCTAAGCGCGTCATAGGATACCGCCAACCGTTTCGGTGATTTTCCACACAGAGGAGGCTCCCCATGCACATGCACAGCTTAAATTGGCTTGCGATTCTGGTGGCCGCGATATCCACGATGGTGGTGGGATTCCTGTGGTACTCACCGCTTCTTTTCGCAAAACCGTGGATGCGCGCAATGGGCTACGACCCGAATGACAAGGCCAAAGTCCAAGAGATGCAAAAGAGCGCCGGTCCCGCTTACGGCGGCTCCTTTATTGCCAGCCTGCTTTCCGCTTTTACCCTGGCCCTCGTCCTCCATGGGCTTCGGGGAGAAGATCTCCATTTCGGAATTATGGCCAGTTTCCATATTTGGCTCGGATTTGTGGCCACCGTGCAATTCACTGGCGCGCTGTTCATGAAGCAGAGTATGAAACTTTTTGTGATCAATACTGGCTACCAGCTGGTCTGCTACCTTGTTATGGGCTCGATCCTGACAGTCTGGCGGTGACCGCGCCAGGGGCACTGCATATACTATTTGGATGGCGGAATCCCCTTTTTATTAGGACGGAGGCGCCGGCTGGGGACAGGGCGCTCGGGTAAGCCTAGCTCGAACAACGGCTTGCCCGTGTGCCGCCGCCGGCGATCCGTCCGGCTCTCCTCCTAACCGACTCCCTCGGCATCCCCGCTCGTTGAGCTCGCACATCTGCATGCGCCGCAAATACGGATGGGAGTAGGCCTCTCGATAGGATGAAGGAGCTTGCAACAATCCCCCCGGACGGGGAGAATGTCCCGCGTTCACACTTGCCCACCACACTCGTCAACGAGAACCTTACTCCTTCGCGTCCGGTCAACCGGGTCATCGCGCTCCTGGCCCTGGCCGCCTTGATCAACTACATTGACCGCGGAAATCTCTCCATCGCCGCTTCATTGCTGAAAGAGGAGTTGAGTCTGTCGGCTTCTCACCTCGGCATTTTGTTGTCCTCTTTTTTCTGGACTTACTCCCTGTTCCTCCCGGTTTCCGGCTGGCTGGCGGACCGCTATGACGCCAAATGGGTGATGGCTTTCGGCTTTCTACTGTGGTCGGGCGCGACGGCGGCCACTGGCAGCCTGCACGTGTTCGGGACATTGCTCGTCGCGCGGCTGATGCTTGGGATGGGTGAATCCGTGGCTTATCCCTGCTACGCGAGGACTCTGGTACGGCACGTTCCCGAGGTGGGCCGCGGATTCGCAAACGCACTCATCGCTGCCGGAGTCGGATGTGGCCCGGCTCTGGGGACATTTTTCGGCGGGACGCTCATGGCGCGATACGGATGGCGCCCTTTTTTCATCGTGCTGGGGCTCCTCAGTATGGCCTGGCTGATTCCCTGGTTCGCGTGGGTGCCGCGAGCAGGGACTGCCATTTCGCCCGTGCAAAAAGACGCCCCAGGATTTCTCGCCCTCTTGCAGCAGAGATCAATGTGGGGGACATGCGGCGGTCTGTTTGGTGCAAATTACGTGTTGTACTTCGAGATTACCTGGCTGCCGTTTTATCTGGTGCACGAGCGTCATCTTTCGATGGGAACGATGGCCAAAATTGGCGGGGTGGGATATTTGTGTTATTCGGCTGGCGCAGTGGTCTTCGGCTGGCTCTCCGACCGCTGGATTGCCGCTGGAGCCTCGCCCACCCTGGTACGCAAGACCTTTGCTGGAGTAGGCGCAGGGAGCGCCGGGCTACTCCTGCTTGGCTGCGCCCTCGCAACGCCGACCGTCTCCGTGATTCTGCTGCTGCTGGGGTTCGGAGCCGGAGGTATGTGCGGGTCCAATATTTGGGCGATCACGCAAACGCTGGCCGGACCGAAAATGGCGGGCCGCTGGACGGGCTTTCAGAATTTCACGGGAAATCTTGCCGGCATCATCGCACCGGCGGTAACCGGATTCGTTATCGATTACACCGGACGTTTCATCCTGGCCTTTGTGATTATGGCGGTCGTGGCCATCTTGGCTGCACTCTCTTATTTCTTCGTGATCGGCCCGGTCAAGGAGATCGCCTGGGAAGGATGATCCGCGAGGCGTCCAGCACCGCCTTTCGATCATTGAGGCAGCGCTCTCTTTATCCTAAAATCCTGCTCATGAATGCCGAATGGCTGCGCGCGGTTTGCCTCGCCTTTTCAGGCGCCACGGAACAAATCCAGTGGGGCAACGACTTGCTCTTCAAAGTCGGTGGGAAGATGTTCGCTGTGACACCGCTGGAGCCGGCGCCGGTCTGGCTTTCCTTCAAGGCGTCGCCGGAAAATTTTGCGGAACTGACGGAGCGGCCCAACATCATTCCCGCACCGTACCTGGCGCGCGCGCAATGGGTCGCGCTCGAAACCAGGGACGCTTTGCCCCAGGACGAACTCGCTCGCTTGCTGCGCGAATCCTATGACCTAGTTTTCGCGAAGCTCCCGAAGAGAACACGAGAAGCGTTCTTGAACACCAAGCCGGCGGCGAACCAGTCTCGAAGCAAGAAACCAGTGAAAAAGAAGCGCGGGCGTAGCCACTAACTTCAGGAAAAGATATACTGCGCTGAGTTTCTCCCATTCGAATGCGAAAGTTGTCCAGTCGAGGTGCCCCATGCTTGTACGCCTGTCATTGCTCCTTGTTTTCTTCATGCTTATAACTTCAATGGTGCTCCGAGACGCAAAGTCGGCGCCGCCTGCAGGTGGCTTGCTGGTGGTGGCAAATCAGAAAGAGCACACCTTGCTCGTCGTCGATCCCGACAATCGCCGCGAACTCGCAAAAATCTCTGTCGGAGTGAACGGCCATGAAGTCATCGTGTCGAAAGACGGCCGCTTCGCCTACGTCCCGATCTATGGTAACTCCGGGGTCGGAAAACCCGGGACAGATGGCAGCACCATTGACGTCATCGACTTGCAGCAGCGCAAACTCGCTGGCACGATTGATCTCGGCAAACCGCTCCGCCCGCACCGCGCCGAATTCGGGCCCGACGGTCTGCTGTACGTGACCGCCGAACTTGCCAACGCCGTCGACGTCATCGATCCCGCTTCACGCAAGGTCCTCGTGGAAATTCCCACGGGCGAGCCGCAATCCCACATGCTGGTTCTTTCCCCCGACGGCCACCGCGGTTACACCGCCAACGTGAGCGCCGGCAGCGTAAGCGCGCTCGATCTGGCGAAGCACACCCTCATCACCACGATTCCCGTTGCCAAGAGTGTCCAGCGAATTTCTATCTCACCGGACGGCCGGCGCCTCTTCACTCACGACCAGGACGCGCCCCGCATCGCCGCAATCGATACGGCCACCAACAAAATCGCAAGCTGGATCGAATTGCCGGATGTGGCGTATGCCTCTGCACCGACCCCCGATGGCCGCTGGTTGCTGGCGCTCAGCATGGCCGCCAATCGTCTCCATGTCGTTGATTTGCAAACGCTGAAAGTGGTCCGTTCGCTGGAGGTCCCGGAGAGATCATCGGAAGTTCTGATTCGCCCGGGCGGGGAGACTGCTTACGTCAGCGGGACCGGCGCCGGAAAGATCGCGGTGTTCGACCTGCGCTCCTGGAAAATGCAGCCGCCCATCGACCTTACGCCGGGGGTCGACGGCCTGGCGTGGCTACCTGCTTCCCATTAGGGACGACGAAAGTTGATTCTGGCACAGTCTGCCTAGTGGTAATTCCCCCGCTCGAAACACGAAAGCCCACTTCTCCTGTCGCAGGGAAGTGGGCTTGTCGATCCATTCCGCCGGAGAATCTCCGGCTGGGGCTGTGCCAAGGCCTCGTATGTACCCGATTAGAGAGAATTGTCGGCGTTCGTGCAGGCCGTGCCGCCCGCGTTATAGCGGATCACGCCGGACTGGTCCGAGCAGAACGCGCGCTGGCCGCTCTGGCCAAGCACGCTCGGCAGCGCCAACGACGTATAAGTCACGGATGGTACGGTCGCGCCGGCGGTCGCCGTGAAGTTATAGCCGCTCTTCACCGCGGTGTTCGCAAGAACATCATCAATCAGGCAAGCGGTCGTGGAAGTCGCGCCCGTTGGCGTTGCGCAAGTCGTGGCCGCGCCGCCCAGGCTGGCCAGATTCCCATAACCAACCGACGGATAGGTGGTGGAAAAGGTCATTTCCGCGGTATCAATGGTGCGGAGAGAACCGACTGCCGAAGCTTCGTTAGCAGCCATACGTGAGCGGAGCAGGTTTGGAATGGCAATGGCTGCGATGATCAAAATGATGGCTACCACGATCAGCAGTTCGATGAGAGAGAATCCCTTCTGGTGTTTACGCATTTTCTGAACTTCTCCTTGGCATCTCAGTTTTTCGTTGCGAGGTGTTTAGCACAGTCGCCTCAACCTGGAGCAAGTATGAGGGCAGGAGACTCTGCGACACCATGAAGCACCAGGTTCAATTTAAACCGGACCCCTGTCCTATGCCGGGACCCCCTCTTTTCCGTACCATAGGCCTAGTACTGTCTCTAGCTCGACACTGGCCCTCACTCACCTGTCCTCTACTAAGTATAAATAATTCAATGAGTTACAAGGTGTACAGGAACACTAATCTGGGCGGCTTCCAATCTGTGCACAAACGTTGGCTCACAAGGTACCTGTACTCGACCCCCGCCGCGATTCCTAACAAGATGGACGCCTTGCGACCGAACGGGGTTGCGTAGTCCTTTCAAGGTCCACAAACTCCACCTCGTAAGGCGTTCGGTCCACCCTCAAAAGTGCCACCGTGACGGGTAGCTGGAATCTCCGTGGACCGGCACTTCCCGGGTTGATGTACAGCACGCCATCCCTCTCCCTCTTTCCCGGTTGGTGGGAGTGGCCGCTGACAACGATATGAAAGCCTGCCCCAGCAGCATGCAAATCCAGAGTCTTCACATCGTGCAGGATGTAAATCAGGACCGCGCCTGCTTCCACCACGGCCGTCTCCGGCAGGGCCTGCGCCCACGGCTCGGTATCCACATTTCCCCGCACCGCCACAACCGACGCAATCGTTCGAAGGTCCTCCAGAATCTCCGGCTTTCCCACATCCCCGGCGTGGATGATTAGCTCCGACCCACGCAGAGCTTCAAGCGCCTCCTCGCGCAGCAAGCCATGCGTATCCGATATCAGCCCAATCGTTGTCACCGCTTTTGCCATGGCCCGCGAAGTCCCCGTCCTGCCACACCGACGAACGAGAGTAACCTCTCTCTCTGAGGAGGCATTGTGACGACCGAAGGTTCCCAGGAAAGATCGCTCCGGCCGGCGGCTAATTTCGGTTCTTTGTTTCGACTTTAAACTTTTAATTTTTAACGTGGCAATCTAATGAAGAATTGAAACAAGGAACAGCAATGCCCCGGTTTTACGCGGAGACTTTGTTGGGAACAACCCGGCGCAGCGGCTTGGAGCCCGGAATCGGAAACTGCATGTGCCAGAAGTTCGTTTCTGGAGAGATAAACTCCACTCCGATATACTGTTTTCCGTCGCGAGCCCGGTGGATGGAAACGACGCGGCATTCCATGGATTGCGCGGTGTGATCGTTCATCAAAATCAGCGTTTGCCCCACTAGGACGATCTCTTCCAGAGAAAACAACGCCCCGTGCCGGTTCACCGACTGGGAATGGGTCTGCGCGCAGAACTTCGCGCCGTCATCTGTTTTGCCGCGAATCGTCAGCGGCACCGTCAGTGCTACCCGCAGAGTGCGTCTGCGTTCTTTGCAACGAAAGTGAAGCAGGGACATTTCGCCTAGGACCTCACATCAGATTTGTTAATCCACTTCGCTCGCGGCTAACTTCGACCGACGGGTGCTCCTTTGCCGAGTCGTGTCAGCAGGGTGCAAAAGCGACAGAACAACAGAAGAGATGTGACTAGCACGAACCTTGCCCACACAGCCCCATACTGCCCATTTGCTATTTCCGAGACAATGGCTGAACAGTACCACAAATCCCCATTCTGTAACAGTACCCTCGTACGCCCCTACTCACCTGCCTTCCAGGTCAGACCTCGAAACGATCCTAGTTTCGCCGGCCGGTTCACCATTTGCCAACCACGAACCGGGGTTCTCCGTCGTTTGGGCAGCTCCTAGCGCCGGCCAGTCTTAACTAGTGTCCCGACTAGCGTATTCGTTTCATCTTGTTCAGGGCTTAGCAGAGTCTTTGGGGCCGGCTTCTGCGGATGAGTCCCCCAATAGCTTTACGAGGAGCAGGGGATTCACTCGCGCTCGCTCCACGGTCAGTCCCCAATGCAGGTGCGGTCCGGTAACCCGCCCCGTGGCTCCCACCTTTCCTAGCACCGCGCCAGCTTCGAGAGTGTGTCCCACTCTCGCGTCGATCTCGGAGAGGTGGCCGTAGAAGGTATAAATGCCCAGGCCGTGATCCAACACTACGGTATTGCCGGAAAAGAACAATTCCTCCGCCAGCACAACGCGCCCCCGTTGCGTGGCGTGAACCGGAGTGCCGGTTGCCCCCGGCAAATCCACCCCGCCATGGGGTGAGCCGGGATTCCCGTTCAGAATCCGACGCCTCCCAAAATTCGAGCCCGTTGTCACACCGTCCAGGGGAATGCGAAACCCTCCTTCCCACAAACGCTCTGGCGTCAGGTGGTCGAAAATATCGCGCAATTTCTGGCGCTCTGCGTCCGCGCGCTTGATTTGTTCCGGGCTGGGCTCCACGAACTGTTTCCCTACCTGCAATTTTTCTGTTGCGAACTGGCCTTTCCGCACCACGACCATCACGCTGCAGTTCAATTTCTCGCCGTCGGCCGTTTGTCCCGTAACCTTCAACTCGTATTCCCCTGGCGCCTTTTCGAGATCCACAGCCAGCAATCCTTTTCGCTGGTCCTCGCTTACGTCTTCCTTCCAGAGCGGCACACTCCGCTCGCCCCATTCTCCTTGCAGTTCCGCAAGCGGTTTTGCACTTTTCAATTCGATCAGCAGCAAACTTCCCTGGCTGGATGCGGGCGCGCTCAGGCGCAATGTGGTTCCGGTGGTGCAAGTGCCCGGCTCTTTCGCCATCGCCGCTATGGGAATAAGGGCCGCAATCGGAACGAGACACGCGACAACGAATCGCGACTTCTGCTTCCACAGGGCCGCACTGATTTGTGAATTCATTTCTGCTGGCGCATCGCCGATACGCGCGCCTCGACTTTTGCAAATTGCGCTCGCGCTATTTTCGATCCCAGGATGGCTTTTTCCATGTTTAGAAACAACTCGGGATTGTTCATTTTCTCTCGAATCTCCGTCAGGAAGGGGCGCACTTTTGCGAAGATGAAATACACTTCACCGCAAAAAGACGGCTGAAAGAAAAGCTTTTCGCTTACGACTCCATTCAAAGCAAAGGAAAGAGCGATTCCCCAGTAGCTGCCCACTTGTCTCAGCCAGTTGTTTTCTTCCGACCCCATGGCCATCGCCACTTTGATGAAGTCCTCCGCGCTCTTGGGCCAAAAGGTGATCAGCCACCATTGTCGCGCTTTGCGCAGTTCCGCCTCGCGCCTTAAGTCGTAGAGTTTCAGAATCAATCTCGCCTCATCAATCGTCGGTTTCTTCGGCATTGCTTTCTCCCTGAACTTTCCGCATGGTGATTCTACCCCAGATGGCACTGGTCTCTTTTCCCGCCCTTTTACCTGTCCGGCAACGCGACACTCTCATCCCCCCAACGGACGTTCGCCGTCCGAACAAATCTCTGTCCCTGGCCACAAGTCTTTTTGATTCTGTAGTTTCTGTACTTCTCGCGTACGGCATGAAGATTGCCCTAACTTTCCACTTGAAATGGTGGTCCCCGCACCAACAAAACGCCGCCCAGGGAGGCTTCCCATGAAAAAGATCGATCGCATGCGCGAGAAGGTCACCATCCTGCCGACTTCGGTCTACCTCTCGAAGATGCACGATGCCGGCTGGAGCCTGGTCGCCCTGGAATGGGAACGTGAAGTGGATGTTTCCGGCCTCCCCGAAGAACCGCCCGTTCCAGCGGCCTCCGAAGAAATTCCCTTCGGCCTGCGGATCGCCTCCGACTGCCGCCATCTCGAAGACGACCCCCTTGAGATGCAGACTCTCAAGTTTCTCGCCGAAATGATTGTCCAGGACATTTCCTTCACCAGTATGGCCGACGCCTTGAACGTCCGCGAGTATCGCACCCGCGACGGCCGGACCTGGTCCGCCGCCGCCGTCTTCAAGCTCATTCCTCGCCTGATCGACGTCGCCCCGCGCCTACTCTCCGGCACCGAGTGGGAATCCCGCAAGAAACAATTGACCCGCGTCACCTGGAACTCCTGAGCCCCACACCCGGGGACGAGCGTAAGTCATTGATACTGCAACTCACAACACTTTCATAAACAGCCAGAATGGAAATGTATGCAGAAATGTGCGTCTGCTTAGTCTGTGAGCTAGGAGTGGGATCCGGGCCAGGTCGGCGCGAACTTGACCTTGCTCTTACGACTTTCAGGGGTGGCAGCCATCTGAAAAGGTCTCGCGTCGGCGCAGCCAATACTGGCCCGGCCTGCCATTGCGAATCGTTAAATGCTTTTCGACCCCGCGCCGGCCGCCGCCGCCCGCGAGGCGTCATTGTCCGCCGCGCTCCTGTCGATTTCGATCGAGCCTTTGAAGTCGGCGCCGTCTTCGATCATGATCTGGGCCGTCGTCAAATTCCCGATGATCGCACCGTCCTTCTTGATCTCGATCCGTCCCATCGCGCGTACGTTTCCTTTAACGTACCCGTACACCACCACGTCGCGGGCGTTGATGTCAGCCGTGACCTTCGCTGTCGTTCCGACGGTGAGCTTCTGCTCATCCAGATGAATCAGTCCTTCTACCGCCCCATCGATCAGCAAATCCTCGGTGCCGGTGATTTCGCCTTTCACCTGCAGACTCGACCCTAGCCTCCCCGTCTCGCGTTTTGCCATAGCATCCATTGGACTTACCGCCTCTGTGCCCTTCTTACCCCACATCGGAACCTCCTTGAAACAGCTCACCCCGGGCGGATTTCCCGGCGGCGTGCATCAAACTCGATCCGCAGCTCGGGATTACGAGCTCCTTCATGATGGGCATAGTAGAAACCTCCTAACGGTGTGTCGCGGGACGAGCTGGGGGGGTTCCTGCGAGATTCAGCGCTACCCAAAATCCTACTCCTAGGAAGCGGAGGCATCAAGTCGCCGCGCGTCCGCTGCGTCCGCTGAGACACCCAAGGGAATACCTGTAAACTGGCCCTTTGCGTTGAACCAAGGTTCAGGATTTCAGGAAATGATGAGCCGCCCCACTATCCTACGGGACCCATTGAGCAGCAGTTCTACCCGAACGGCACCTGGGCCGTCACCGTTCAGACCGGCACTGTCTGTTGCGATTCCCTAGGAAACAAGTTCGAGCTGTACTATCCCACCAACCTGGGCGCCAGTGGTTTCAAGCACCCCCTCAACCGCCTCCAAGGCAACGCCACCGCCCGCGGCACTTTCGTCAACGCTACCGGCGAAATCTTTTCTCAACCGACGAACTGGCAGTTCGTCGCCAGCCATATCCCCTAGCCGCAGCTCCAAGCAATTGCGAAATAGCGAGGGTCGGTAGCCCCTCTTTCGGGCGGTACTACTGCTTTCCCTGCTATTCTGCTCACGATGGGCAGGACTCGATCTCTGCCTCGGTCGTGCGTGCAACCCCAAGGAGCCATATGCAGTCGCTGCGGCTGAACCCCATCCTCAATACGGACTCCTACAAGCTTACCCACTGGTGGCAATATCCCCCGGACACGCGCCACATCTATTCTTACGTCGAATCGCGCGGCGGCATGTTCGACGAGACCGTGCTGGCCATGCTCCAGTACATCATAAAGGCCAATTTCGCCGGCCAGGTATTCACCCTTCACGACGTCGAGGAAGCCCGCCGCATCGCTCACGCCCATTTCTCCGGGCGCGCCAAGACTTTCAATTACGAGGGCTTCAAATCTCTCTACGCGAAACACGGCGGGCGCTTGCCGCTTCGCATCCGCGCCATCAAGGAAGGCACGGTGGTCAAGAGCCACAACGCTCTCATCACCATCGAGAACACCGATCCGGAATTCTATTGGCTCACCAACTGGGCGGAGACCGTTCTCCTGCAAGTCTGGTATCCCATCACCGTTGCTACCCTTTCGCGCGCGATCAAGCAGGTCATCGGCAAGGCGCTGGTTCGCACCGGGGATCCTTCGCTTCTCCCCTTCAAGCTGCACGACTTCGGATTCCGCGGCGTTTCCTCCAGGGAATCCGCCGCCATCGGCGGCGCCGCCCATCTGCTGAATTTCCTAGGCACGGACACGCTCGCGGCGATACAACTTCTCAATCAGTATTATTACGCCGACCTTAGCGCGCAGAATCCGCTCGACTGTGCCGCCTACAGCATCCCCGCTTCCGAACATTCCACTATCACCGCGTGGGGCGAAGCTAACGAACTCGAGGCTTACGCCAACATGCTCGAAAACTGTCCTGAAGGAATCGTCGCTTGCGTCAGCGACTCCTACGACATTTACAATGCCGTGCGCAATCTCTGGGGTGGCGCGCTGCGCGAAAAAGTCTTGCAACGTGCGGGTACGCTGGTGATTCGCCCGGATTCCGGGGAAGCTGTCACCGTCCTCGAAGAACTTTTCAAAATTGTCAGCGAAAAATTCGGCTACGAAGTGAACCGCAAAGGCTGGAAGACCACTCTCCCCAGCGTGCGTTTCATCCAAGGCGATGGCGTCAACTTCTACACCATTCAAAATATTACCGCGCAGCTGACGCGCAAAGGCTGGTCGCAGGATATCTGGAGTTACGGCATGGGCGGCGCGCTACTGCAGCAAGTCAACCGCGACACCCTGAAATTCGCGCTGAAATGCTCCGCCATCGACCGCAACGGGGAATGGCACAACGTCTACAAGAACCCCAAGACCGATCCCAGCAAAGCCAGCCGGGGAGGCCGCTTCAACCTCATTCAAAACGGGAAGGAATTTGCCACCGTCGAAGTCGTTGAAGGCGCGCCGCTCTCCGCCAACAACGCTCTCGAAACCATTCTCGAAGACGGCAAAATCCTACGCGACCAAACTCTTGCCGAAGTGCGAGCCATCACCGCTTCTTACGACACCTATTTGGATACCGTATGATATTAGATTCTGGAACGTTCAATTTCCTCATCCAGACAAGACGACGATGTTTGGTCCGATCACACGGGCATTCGTCCAACGCTTTTGGCCTTAGTGGGATTGCAAAGCCAGGGACGCGTCCTTGATGAGGATTTCCACCACTGGGCGCTTCAGAGATGGGTGGGGGACGGCCACGATGAATTCGTGGAAGTGGCCCGCGCCTACAAGCGGATCAACGCTCCCGTAGCTGGGCTTGGATTGGCGAGCCTGAAAGTCTCTACCAAAGCTCGCGGGAGACGAGGACGCCTATCAGAACCTGGAGCAGCAGCTCTCTTTCAGGACCTCGTTGCGCAATCATCTGGCCGACGAGATGCTCTTATATCCATTTTGCGAAAGCAAGCTGCGCCCTTGCGGAACAAAGAATTTACGGTAGAAAATCCGGCACATTACGGGTTGCTGGAGGCGCTGCGAAGCTTGAAGCGTTGAATTTTTCCCGTCACGGTTTTCGGCAGCTCGCTGCAAAATCGCACTTCACGCGGCACTTTGTAAGACACCAGGCGCGCTTTCACGTGCTCACAAATTTGGCCAGCCAATATTTCCGAGCCTTGGACATTTCCGCGCAAAACGACATGGGCCACGGAATAAGATAAGCCGCGCTCATCGGTCGCGCCAACGACGGCGGCTTCGGCGACCTGCGGGTGGCCCAGAAGCGCGTTCTCCACCTCCATGGGCGAAACCCACATGCCCGCGACTTTCAACATGTCGTCGGCTCGGCCGCAATAGTGGTAGTAACCGTTCGAATCGCAAAAGAATTTGTCGCCGGTGGCTACCCAATCGCCTCGCTTGGTGCGCGCCGTCAGTTGGGGAATGCGCCAATATTCGGCGAAGGCGCTAGCGCCGCGCACCCAGAGATTCCCGATTTCGCCGTCACGCACGGGTTCTCCGTTTTCATCTACGATTTTCAGTTCGTAACCCGGGACGGGAAAACCACAACTGCCTGGCAGGCATTTTCCGGGAGCGCTCGAAATGAAAACATGGAGCATCTCGGTCGAGCCAATGCCATCGAGAATTTCGAGAGCGAATAGGCGCTTCCAGGCGTTGAAGATTTCAGCGGGCAAGGCTTCACCGGCTGACACGCACATGCGAACGGAAGAAAAATCGACGCGGCTGTCTGGCCGTTCCGCTTCCCGCAAGATCGCGGCATAAAACGTGGGCACGGCAAAGAAAACAGTCGGCCGGTGACGCGTCACCATTTCAATAACGTGCTCGACGGTGGTGCGCTCCGGGTTCAAAAGCATCCGCGCACCTACTGAGAGAGGGAAATACATACCGTTTCCCAAACCATAGGCGAAAAACAATTTCGACACGGAAAGTGTCAGGTCATCGGCACGCAGGCCGAGAACGTTTTGCGCATAGTCCCGGCTGGTGACCAACATGTCCGCATGGCGATGGACGGCGGCTTTCGGTGTGCCGCCGCTGCCGGAGGTGTAAAGCATGAAAGCTGGATCCTGAGGCGAAGTGTCCGCCGCCACGAGATGTTCACTGGCAGCGGTAATCCAAGCGCTCCACTTTGCGGAAGACACGCCGTGCAGATTCATCTTTTCTTCGCCTACGACGACAATCGGGACTTGCGGGAGCACGCTAGACGCCGGCACGAACTCCGCGAGCGCTTCGGAATGGACAATGGCGGCGCGCGGCTCGCAATTTTCGAGATAGTGAATGTAGTCGGCAGATCGCGCGAAGGGATTTACCGGCACGGCCACGGCGCCGATTTTTGCGGCGCCAAAAAAGGCGGCGACAAATTCGGGCGAATCTGGCAGCGCGATGAGAACGCGATCGCCACGAGAAACGGCTTGCCCACGAAGCGCATTCCCGGCGCGATTGGCGAGGGCGGCCAGTTGGCCGTAGCTTAGTTCACGTGGTTCGCCAACGATTGCGAGACCGTCGGGGTGCAACGCGGCCGGCGCATCGATGAAGTGCCCGGCAATATTCAATTTCTCTGGATGGTCACTATGCGGAATTTCGTCGGTGAAGGTAGCCATCGCTCTCAATTCGTAGCGAACTCCGGGCTATTGAACCGGGAAGCAGATCGGCAGTTATTGGTGCGAGAAGCGCTCTAGAGATAACACTGAACGCGCGGGAAGTCCAATGCCGACGTTGCGGTGCTTAGGATCAAATTCATCCTTTACTCGGGGAAGATCAGCGAACAAACACCCCAGAGGGCCAGTGGCGAGTGATGAAACGCTGAGCCGACCTAACGAGACGCTACGGAAGGGACATTCTCTGTTATGAAATCCGGCAGGTTTTGCGGGCTTGTGCGGCATTCTGAATAAGAGAAGAAAGGGTCTCCTTCAGCTGCGCTCGGGAAAAGTTCCGACCCGCCACAACAGAATTCACTCTTCGCCGATGTCTTCTCGCCAGACTTCGGGGTGCGCGGCAACATATTTGGCGAGCATCTGGACGCATTCGTCGGACTGGGCGTCGAAGACTTCGGTGCCGATTTCGCGGAGCCAATCGATGCCGCCACGGAAATTTTCGGACTCGCCGACGACCACGGTGCCGATGCCAAACTGGCGAATGAGGCCGCTGCAATACCAGCAGGGAGCGAGGGTGGTCACCATGATTTTGTCTCGGTAAGTGCGCTGGCGACCCGCTTTGCGGAAGGCATCGGTCTCGCCGTGCGCGGAGGGATCGCCTTCCTGCACTCTGCGGTTGTGGCCGCGCCCCAGCAGTTTTCCGTCGCGGTCGAATAAGGCGGCGCCGATAGGAATTCCTCCTTCCTTGAGACCGAGGCGAGCTTCTTCCACGGCGGTCTTCAGCAAGGAGAGATATTTTTCTGGATTCTTTTCTGCGTCGGTGTCCATTTTCTCCTGCCCCTAGACTCTGTTGGCTCGTTACTTCATTGGGCGGCGCTTGCCACCGGGAAGAGCCAACTCAAGAAAAGGTGGGTCGGCCAATAAATCAGGGCCACGGCTCCCAGAAAAATCACCGCAACGTGCATGGGTGCGGGTCCCCAGGAGCGATGAAAGAGAGGGTCTTGGTAGACGTAATTCATATTGAAACCCGAAGGCAAAAACCGCGAGGCGACGAAGAGTACCGCCGCAATCGCTGCTTGCAAAGCCAGGGCGCGGCGGTCGTACCCTATTTTGCGCATGGCCCACAGCAGCGCCAGGGGAAGACCGAGGTGAAAGCTGGAAAGCAGCCGCGCCCAAAGCGGGACCCGTGTATCCCACATGTAATCGGTTCCGCCGACCAGAAATCGTCCGGTTACGAGCCGCCAGCCAATGTCGGTGGCCCAAAAGATCCCCGCAGCTAGAGAGCTGACTGCCTGGCTGGAAATCAGCAAGGAGCTTCCCCACCACAAACCCACGAATCCGAGGATGACGGCAACATCGCACAAGTGCAACAGATTGGCCCAGCCCCAAAATCGTATGTAGGCCGGCAGCCACACCAGCGTCCACAGCAAGCCCACCCACCGCAATACGGGGAAGGCGTTTGTACCGGTGGTCACGCTTCTTCTCCGCGGGATGATTCCATGGCGGCAAGAGACTACCACACCCGGCTGAATCGTCACGCAGTCGAATAATCGCTGTGGCGTGGGATGAGGTTCGAAGCTTCTGTTTACCGGTCCGTTGGCACCAAAATGGAGCTTGGCGCCTGGTGCGCGAATTCCTAGCATTGGGGTCATGACTGATGCAACGGCAGAGATGTCAAGAAAAGCCGGGCCACTCTTGGGCTGGCTTCGCGAACACGAGAACCAGATGGCCGGGTTGCTGGCGGAGCTGGTGTCCATCGCGACAGAAAATCCGCCGGGCAAGAATTATGGCGCATGTGCCGATCTGCTCGAGAAAGAAGTAAGCGGGCACGGCCTGGACTGCGAGCGCATTGCAGCGCCGAATCGAAAAGAGGGCGGCGAAGCCCTTGCAAGCCTGCTGGCCGGGTACGGCCGTGGCGAAAGAACTCTCTACTTCCACGGACATTATGACGTTGTACCAGCGCAATCGCGGGAACAATTCCGGCCAGTTCGCCGAGGACATTTCTTGTTTGGGCGCGGCTCTTGCGACATGAAGGGCGGGATTGTGGTTATGCTCTATGCCATTCTCGCACTGAAAGAATGTGTTGGTGACCTGGGCGGAAGAATCGGGTTAACGCTGGTTCCCAATGAAGAGACGGGAGGCGAAGGCGGGTCGGCATGGCTGGCCGAGCAGGGACGATTGGGGCACGGCGGCATGGGCATGCTCTTGGCAGAGCCGACCAGTGGAGTGGTATGGAATGCGAACCGCGGGGCCATTTCGTTGCGCGTTCACGTGCTGGGAAAATCGGCGCATGTTGGTTTGCAGCACCTGGGCGAGAACGCGTTCGAACGGATGGTTCAAGTGGTCAAGCGGCTCCAGGAATTGAAGCACGAAGTAGAGCAGAGAACCACGAGTTTTGATATCGGGGCAGACCAGGCGCGGCAATCGATTTTGATGCTGGGCGGCCAGAGCAGCGGGGGCGCAAACTTCAACGTGGTACCGGAGGAATGTTGGTTCACAGTTGACAGGCGAATCAATCCCGAAGAAGATTTCGACGACGAGAAGGCCCGATTGATCGCGGTACTGGACGATTGCAAACGCGACGGCATTCGACTCGAATGGGAGGTGTTACAGGAGGGGTACCCTTCGAAGTGTCGCGCAGAGGAGCCGCTCGGAGTGGCGCTGGCACGCGGTGTGCGAGCGGTTACGGGTGAAGCGCCGCGTTTTGAGATCTGTCCCGGACTGTTGGAAATACGGTTCTACGCCGCGCGGGGCATCCCGGCGTATGCTTACGGTCCGGGCCAGCTTTCCGTGGCGCACGGGCCAAAAGAATATGTCGACCTGCGAAAAATGATCGATTGCGCCACGATTTATGCGCTGACGGCTTGGGACGTGTTGCACTCCTGAACGTCGCGGTCGACAATAGCGCCTATCCTGGGAGTTTGGATATAACAGCATAGGTTTCCTGAGAGCACCCCTAAAGGCGGACCTGGTCCTCCCTTCGGCTTTCTCTTGCACAGTTGCCGTCCTTCTGTTACTCGCTAGGGTGTTTGCCGCGCTCCTGCGCAGGTCGGGAAGGGCTTCAACGTGCTTCATTTTGGGTAGGGTTCTCTTTAGTTACCGTCTCCTGGGGCCAAAAATGAAGAAGTGAGTTTGTAAGTCATTGAAATATAGCCGGTTGTTTCAAAAGCGAAGATGTGGTTGGCGCCCTTTGCGCATTTTCTCTCGAAATGGGCCCATCGTACTATTCAAGCTTTCGGTCGAATTGCGGATGATCCTTTTGTATGCCAACCCTTTACTTCTGCCAGCCGCACGCGAAAAACCAAGGTATGCTTCGCGCGGTGCTCTCTGTCACTGAATGCGAGAGTGTGGTTCGCGAGCACGCCGCCACCTACGTCGGCGACGAGTTCCCGAAGCTGTCCAATGAGGGAGGGTCGGCAAGCGACTTCGCGGTGCTCAAATTCCCCCCCAATGAAACTCCTGCAGGCTGGCGCTCCGGTTATTACCGGCTGGACTCCGACCTAACCAAGCTCAACGAGTCGCTGTTGGCACTTTCGCGCTAATTTTCGAGAAGCTTCTCTGTGTGGCAAGGTAAACCCCCGATTGGGTTTTCGTTGCTCTAGCTATTTCCATCCTCCCGAAGAGGCCAGAAGTTGGAGTCCGATTGCGAAGGCACGAACTCCGAGGGGCTCACAATAAACAACTCGCGCCCTGGCCCGGAAATCACCGGGCAGGGCCCACAGGTTCAGCCGCTCATTTAGCTTCCAGGGATTGCCCGAAACGACCCGTGCGCCGTGCGTGCTCACGTTTTCCGTCAAGCCCTCCTGCGCGGGCTGGCGGACGTCGAGACTGCAGAGATCGACTCTCACGGTAAGGGGAATGCGATCTTCCAAACGGCGCGCAATGGCTTGCATGAGACACTCCGCTGTCTTTTGCAAAATGGGCTGGGGGATGCCACAGGTGATAACGACAAGAGCATCATACGCCTTTGCGCCCGGATTGGCAAAAATCCAGGGTTTCTCCGGTTTCTCCGAGTGCTGGCATGAATTACCTTCCGATTTAGAGGTTATTAGCGAACTGGAGACACGATAGTACCCCTGGTCTATCGACGGCTCCAGGCGCGCCAGAGAAAATCGGGTCAATTCAGAGGATTCTGATCTCAGGCCTCTCTCTGAAGCGGTATTCCCTAGGTTCTCGTCTCGAAGTCAAAGTGGAGGGTTCCCGTGAAGTCTTTTAGTTTATTAACGATACCCATGATACTGCTGGGCCTCGGGGCTGCCCTACTCTTGGCGCCCTCTTGCAAAGCACAGTCGGAAGTGAGCCCCGATCATTTCGACGGGACCGACCCGTGGGAGATTGCCGCTCGAACGGCGGTGGCTAGGAATGCCAAGCCGACTAAGACGACTGGTTCGTATCAGGCGCAGAACCGCAAGGCTGGCTCGGGTGCAAACCTGCAGCTTGCCGCGATACACGATCACGATATATCGAAATCCTCGCCGCGCAATCCCGTCGCACTTCAGGAGAAGCGCAAGATAGCAGCCCGCAAATCAGACCAGAAATAGTTGGGACACGCTCCTTGTAGCTCCAAGGATGTTAGTTTGAGCGGTTAGCTCGCGAGCGGCAGCCAATGCTGCAATCTATTCTGAGAGTTTGGCGGACTTTTCCGAACTTCAAACCCATCCCTAGGTGCCAGCGCCCGCGCCGAAATCCTCGGGACGCATCGAAAACCGGCGCAAGCATGTGCGCACTAAGGTGAATTTCAAGGCGTGTATCCGGAGTTATGCCTTTGGCGACGATATCGTGACCTGTGAGGACATTTCCCGCGGCGGACTCCGCTTCAAGAGCCGGAAAGAATACATTGCGGAAGCCGAGATCGAAGTGGCTGCGCCCTATTCGCCAGGCACACAGTCTATTTTTGTCCGCGCGCAAATCGTCCACGTGGTGGAATTGAAGCAGGAGAGACGATTTCGCTGCGGGGTCTGTTACTCCAAGTCCTGAGAGCGCTCCACTATTGACTATTGGCGAATGGCTGTTGGCGATGTTGGAGTGCTTGCTCGAGGGCAGTTTTCACGCGAACGACCGGGCCGTTCCAGAAGATGGCCGCCGGAGGCTGCCGCCATTCCGAGTGTGCTGGATATAGGATGGCTTCATCCCAGAAAAATCCATTGTCGACGCAGCAATCCGGCTTCGGTTGTTCTGGGTGTTCACCAGCAATCCGGAGAAGCTCCTTAGCGACAAGATGTTGCGGGTCCCAGAATTGGCTGGTGCGGTAGTCCGAGATTCTGCCGAGCGTGCTATGAACGGGTGAACGCAAGTCCGTAGGAAGCATCGGCTCCCACACGACCAGCACTCGGAGGGAAGGTTCCGAATTGCGCTGCAAGAGTTGTTCGACTGCGGAAGCCCCCCGCAGACAAGTGGTTCAAGTTGGAGAAAGAAGAAGTATCAGCCGGGGCCCTTCCGTAGACTTGTCGAAGGCCACTTCGAACGAGGCGAAATTCGCGGCGCTGAGCGTGGCGAGAGGTTCTTGTCCGGGCGGCGTGGAAGAATTCTGGCTGAAGTACGCCCCGAGAAGGAAAAGCACCACGACCGTCGCACCGATCGCGATACTTTTTTTCTTCACCTTGCCACTCCAGAAAGATGATCCGCAATAAATCCGGCGATTTGCTGAGGGAAAACAATCATAGCCACAACGAACACGACGGCGGTCCAAAGCAGCACCGCACTCAAATGACTCCGTTTCACCGAGCACAGCCTCGCGCGGCGCTGCTGCCAGAATCCAATTCCCAACAGCACGATGGAAAGCGCCAGAAGCCAGGGGCGAAACTTTTGCAGAAACGCGCTCGCTCCCGCCGCCCCCAGCGCGCCGGCAAATCCCAAAGGAAGGCAGCACCCCAGCGTGGCGAGCGAGCTTAGAATTGCGCCGAAGGATGCGGAGATGCCCGAAGCTTGCTTCATCAATCTTCTCTCCTGCGAGCGTCGCGCACGGCCCGCTCGATCATCTCTGTGGGCGGAGTGCCAATCTTGTTTGTCCCAGGATATAAGCGGCATGCCAGGGCGAAGGATTCCGGCCGTGGTATTTCTCCCGCAATCTCCCGGCCGTTGATTCTGATCGTTGGCGAACCTTGCAACTTGAATTGCTCCGCTGACCTTGCATCTTTCACTTCCACCTCCTGAATTTCATCCGCAAGCAGTAGACCCCACCTCGCTGCTCACAGATTGGAGGAGTCGAAGGGCTTCGGGAAAAGATCCTTCATGTGAAGCACTTCGGTCTTGCCTTTCAGGTTGGATAGGATCACCGGAATGTCGCCGCAAAATTCCCAGATCAACTGGCGGCAGGCACCGCACGGAGGAGTCAGTGTGTCGGTGTCCGTCACGACGGAAATGGCATCGAAGCCGCGCTCGCCTTCGCTGATAGCTTTGAAGATAGCGATACGCTCGGCACAAACGGTGAGGCCATAAGTAGCATTCTCGACGTTACAACCGCCAAAAATTCGCCCAGAGGTAGCGCGAAGCGCGGCGCCCACACGAAAATTGGAGTACGGCGCATGTGCGTTTTCTCTCGCTTGGCTGGCCGCCGAAATCAGGATTTCATATTCGCTCAAGCGATGGCCTCCGCAATTCGCGGAATGACTGCTTTCAGCAAACCGATGAATTGCCCTTTCACGCGCTCCGCCGTCTCCAGAACTTCTAGGTGGTTGAGCGGCTGATCCAGAATTCCCGCTGCCGCATTGGTCACGCAGGAAATACCCAGCACGCGAATGCCGCTGTGCCGCGCGGCGATGACTTCCGGAACCGTGGACATGCCCACTAGATCGGCGCCAATCCCGCGCAGGAAGCGAATCTCCGCGGGAGTCTCATAGCTCGGGCCTAGCAGGCCCGCGTATACGCCTTCATACAACCCAATCCCCAGGCGGTTTCCTTCACCGACAGTCATCTCCCGGAAGCGCCGGTCGTAAGCCGCGGTCATGTCGTGGAAGCGCAGGCCGAATCTCTCGTCGTTCGGTCCCGTGAGCGGGTTGACGCCCTGCAAATTGATGTGGTCACTGATCACCACCAGCCGGCCTTGCACGAATTCCCGCTTAATGCCGCCCGCGGCGTTGGTGAGGATCACCGCCTTTACGCCCATGCGGGCGAAAACGCGGATGGGAAAGACCACTTCTTTTGCGGAATAGCCCTCATATAGATGGACGCGGCCTTGCATGCCTGCAACCGGAATGGGTCCTACTTTTCCGATAACCAAGTTTCCCGCATGGCCAATGGCGGTTGATTGCGGATAATGTGGAATCTTCGCGTAAGGAATTCTGGCGGCACCGTCAAACTCGTCCGCGAACGCGCCAAGGCCTGAGCCTAGAACCAAGGCAATTTTTGGCCTAAGAGACGTTTGGGAAAAAATGAAGTCCGCCGCTCCGCCTGCGCGCTCGAACTCGCCGGACGTTGAGGTGTGGGAGGAGGAAGTACTCGTTTTCTGAGAGTTGGTTTTGGAGGTTCTTTTTGCGCTCACGAAAGAATCCCTACGATGGAAGCCGACATTAAGTTTGCCATAGTGCCGGCGAGCATGGCGCGGATGCCGAATTTTGCGAGCTGGGTGCGCTGCTCCGGTGCGAGGGCGCCGATGCCGCCGATCTGAATGCCGATAGAGCTGAAGTTGGCGAAGCCGCAAAGAGCGAAGGTGGCAATTGCGAAAGTACGCGGGTCGAGCGAGCCCTTCATTGTGCCGAGCTGGCCAAAGGCAACAAATTCATTGATGACCATGCGCGTCCCAAGCAGGTTGCCAATCCTCCCGGCTTCATTCCATGGCACACCGATGAGCCAGGCAACGGGCGCGAAGATCCAGCCGAAAATGGTCTGCAAACTCTCTGGGAACCAGGCCATGTGCGGCCAGTTGTGAACTCCGCCCATCGTGGCGTTGAGGAGCGCCAGCAAGGCGATGAAGGTAATCAGCATGGCGCCGACGTTCAGCGCTAGGTGCAGGCCGTCACTGGTGCCACGTGCGATGGCGCCCAAGAGATTGGTTTCTTTTTCCATGGGCGGCATTTCGACGCGCCCGGCGGTGAGCGGCTGCTCGGTTTCGGGAACCAACATCTTGGCCATGAGCAGCGTTCCCGGCGCTGTCATGATAACGGCCGTCAACAGGTTCTTCGGATCGGCGCCGCCCACCTGGATGTATCCGGCCATCATGCCGCCAGAGATGTGCGCCATCCCGCTGGTCATGACCACCATCAGTTCCGACTTGGTGAGCTTGGGAAGAAAGGGGCGAATGGTGAGCGGCGCTTCCGTCTGGCCCATAAAAATGCTGGCCGCGACATTAAGGGACTCCGCACCGCTGGCTCCCATCACGCGAGTCATTATCCACGCAGCAGCGCGGATGATGAGCTGCATCAAGCCGAGGTGATAAAGAACCGCAAAAAACGCGGCAATGAAGATGATGGTGGGAAGCACCTGGAAGGCAAACGAAAAGCCAAGCCGGGAGAGCTCCTTCGGCAGGCCAATGTCACCGAAAACAAAAGTTGAACCGGCGTAAGAAAAACTGAGCAGCTTATTTGCGCCCGCGCCAAGAAAACCAAACACCGAACTGCCTACGCCGGAACGGAGAACAAAAAAGCCCAGCGCCAACTGAAGCCCGAGACCCCAAGCAATGGTCTTGAGCTTGATCGCGCGGCGGTTGGTGGAAAACAGCCACGCCAAACCCAAAATCACGGCCATGCCGAGCACTCCGGTGAAACGTCCCATGAACACCCCTCTTCAGATGATAGCTTCAAGCACCAATCACGCGGCGTATGAGTGGCCGCCTTTCGCGCGGAGCTTCCTCGCCAAGGCGGTAACTGTCCGAGACCAGGCTCTTCGCTTCGGCAAGTTTGGCATCGCTATTGTAATGAATCGTTGCCAGCGGTTCTCCCTTTTCCACGCGATCGCCGATGCGCTTGTGGAATTCGAGGCCGACGCCGTGATCGATCTTGTCTTCTTTCTTTTCGCGGCCTCCGCCGAGCATGGCGAGAGCGATGCCGAAGCCCTCGCAGTTCGTGCCAGTGATGAAGCCGCTGGCGGAACTCAAGACGTGGAAATACAAGCGCGCGATGGGCATGCGTTCCGGCTCGTCAATAACGCGTTCATCGCCGCCTTGCAAACGAATCCCTTGGCGGAATTTCTCGAGTGCCTGGCCAGTGACAATCATAGTTTCGGCGAGGCGGCGGCCTTCTTCGACGCTCTTCGTTCTTTCCCCGAGATAGAACATCCAAGCGGAGAGGTCGAGGCTCAAGTCCCGCAGATCGGCGGGACCGTGGCTTTTGAGCACTTCGATGGATTCAGCGACCTCATTCGAATGGCCGGCCATACGCCCAAGTGGCTGATCCATATCGGTGATGAGGGCCACCACTTTTTTGCCCATGTGCTTGCCAGTTTCGACCATGACTTCGGCGAGGCGAACAGAATCTTCCTCTTTCTTCATGAAGGCGCCGGAGCCCGTCTTCACGTCGAGGACCAGCGCGTCGATGCCTTCAGCGAGTTTCTTGCTCATGATGGAGGCGCAGATCAGGCCGATATTCTCGACCGTCGAAGTAACGTCCCGCAGCGCGTAGATTTTCTTGTCCGCAGGAGCAATCTCCGCAGTCTGCCCGATCAAGCCCATGCCGCATTCGCGGAGAACGCCGCGAAATTCCTCGAGCGTCAGATTCACATTGAAGCCTGGAATCGCTTCCAGTTTGTCGAGCGTGCCGCCGGTGTGGCCGAGGCCGCGGCCACTGATCATCGGAACCGTGAGTCCGCCCGCGGCCACAATGGGAGCCAGGATGAGAGAAGTCTTATCACCGATCCCTCCGGTAGAGTGCTTGTCCACTTTCTTGCCGGGAATTTCGGCATGGTTGAGGACTTCTCCGGAATACAGCATCACTTCGGTAAGCGCGGCGAGCTCTGAGCGGTTCATGCCGCGTATCCACACGGCCATCAGCCACGCGGCCATCTGGTAATCGGGGATTTCCCCGCGCGTGTACCCCGAAACCAGAAAATCGATTTCTTCACGGGTGAGTTCCCCAGAATCACGTTTCTTGCGAATCAGGTCGACGGCGCGCATGCGTTGGGAAAGCGAACGGCGAGCGTAACACCCGCTTCAAGGGCCGTCAACGCGAGGCCACTCTGAAATGGGCCATACGCTAGAGCACTTGCTGCACGTCGGGTGGCAGATTGGTTGTTTGGCCGGAAACCACGTGCCAGCCGTAGGGGGTGTTGACATAAACATGGATAGCGCGGAGCTGGATGCTGAGATGTTGGCCATTGAGAATGAACCGGGACGACCAGAGGCATGTCGCCACTGCCGTCTCCTGAAAAATGCGGACTTTAAGGTCCGAGACGCTGAACGATTCACGCTTGACGGAAGGTGATTCAATCGCCGCGATCCATTGGCCCCTGTTGATCTGTTGGCCGTGCGATAGGGTGCCTACAAACTCATCACTGTACACGCGACGAAAAAAAGTCCCATTGCTCAACTGCATGGCGCGCGCTGCTTCTTTTTCGAGACTAACGATTTCCTGCCGCTGCACTTCGGGATCTCCCGGCTGAGTGACGCATTGCTGGATACACGCATCTCTCCAGGATTCTTGCGTTTGCGAGGAGGGAGCGAGCAACGACCCGATCGCCAATGCCGCCGTAAACCTGAATTTCATCATGATGGAGTGCCTCCCTCAAGGAAAGACGGAATTCCGCCGGAATAACTCCGGAATAATTTAACGCTCATACACCTATGGTACGTAACGAGGGTTCCGCCTATCAATCACTTGCAGAGTCAGCGTGTTTTGAACGACAAGGATTTGGCAGGGGATGCGCGCTCATGCAGGAACGGTTTGTGGAGGTGTTTGAGCCTCCCGGGGGCCCAGTTGGGGCTTGCGTTTCGGGTTGAGCTTGCTACGGGCCGGTTCTTCAATGAAACGATACACGAGAGCCGAAACCGTTACGGCGAGAAGCACGAAAACGAGTACTCCTACGGGGTTTTGATTGCGCAATTGACCAGTTGTGTTGTGGAAATACATGCCGATGATCATGGAGTGCAGAAGATAGAGGCTGTAGCTGGCATCCCCGCAAAGAACCAGCCAGCGGTTTTCCAGGATGGAACCCCACTTCGGTCGAAGGGCGAAGCCGTATACAATTGCCGCAAAGGCCGGAGCGAGCAAAGCTGTGTGCAGAATCGCGTACGGAATCACACCGCTGAAGTAGGCTACCAAGGCGAGCGCGGCAATTCCGACGAGGACCAGAGGCAGCGCGAGCTTGCTGTCCTTGCGAGACCGCAGGAAAAGGAATCCGCAGGCCATTCCCAACAGGAATTCAGGAAGGCGCGCGAGCGGGTTGAACTTCAGGGCGTTCAGCCAGAAGGCTCCCAGAACATCAGCGTTCACGACGCTCAGACGATCAGGGTTAACAAGCACATAGAAGCAGGAAAGCGCAAGTGATGATAGCCAGGATGCAACAGCAATGAGGAACAACTGCGGAGGCGCTCGGCGAATGAGAAAAAGCAGGAGAAAGGGAAACAGCACGTAGAAAAACGCTTCGACCGACAGGCTCCAGGCCACCGCGTTCCAGGTAAGGGCCGCTTGTGGCACCCAGGCTTGGAGAAGACTCAGTACCAGGACGGACGCGAGCTTCAAATGCGCTTTGGCCCAGGCGAAGAACGGAATATTCATGGTCAGAACCGCAAAAAAAAAGAAGGGGGCGGTGACAAGTAGAGAGAAGGCGTACGCGGGGTAGATACGGGCGAAGCGAGCGCGCCAGAAGTCTTTTAGAATCACTGGCCGGCCCGCATAAGTGTAAACAAGTATGAATCCAGAGAGAACGAAGAAGAAGGTGACTCCGACGTAGCCGATCGAGGAAAGCTTTTGGAACCAAGCAGGGCCGAAAAATATCTGCATGGCCTGAAAATGAAAAATGACCACGTGAAAAGCGGCAAAAAAGCGCAGAGAAGTTAGGGCGCGCAGGCGGGGCCTGGCGGCGGAAAGGTCCATATCCTTACCTACGGGTGAGGGTAGGTCGATGTTTCACAAAATCAGCAAGAAATGCGAGTATTGGGTTTCTTTTTCGCTCTGCTAGAATAGCGTTCCCTGGGAAGCAGTCATCCTATCGAGATTTTCTTTTCAAGGGAGGACTCATGATTGACGTTTTCAGCCCGGACCGCGTTGCGGCCAACGCAATCCCGTTTTCGCGCCGCAGCTTTCTGGCGAAGTCATCGTATTTCGGAGCGATGTATGCGGCTGCCAAGCTGCTCCCGCTGCCCGCACTGGCGGCGGAGTTGGCGGAAGACTCGCGGATATCACAAACGCCGATTGTGGATAAAGGCTTCGCAGCGGTCAGAAAGATCGGTGAAGGGCTCTACGCGACGATTTCCGATCCCTCGAAAGGCTTCCAGACAGTTTGCAACGGGGGATTCCTGGCTGGCAAAGACGGGTCGCTGTTGATCGAGGGATTTATTAGCGTTGCCGGAGCTGCCTTCCAGTTGGATGCTCTGCGCTTGGTCAGCCAGGTTCCCGTCAGGGGCGCGCTGGACACGCACTACCACTACGATCATTCGATGGGGAACGCCTTCTTCGGCGCCAACGGAATTCCTTTGTGGGCGCACGCCAACACCGCAAAGCGCATCGTGGAGAGCTATGGGGCGATACAGGGCGCCGACAAGGCCGTCTTCCTGAGCCCCTTCGAGAAGGCGATCAAAGAGGCCAAGACAGAAACGGCCCGGAAACACCGCGAAGACTATCTGGCCCATGTAACGAATGTGTTCAACGTTTCAAACTCCACCGTTCTGGCCCTTCCAAATCATCCGATTGATCCGTCCAAGCTACCGATGAAGGTGGACTTGGGCGGAATTACGGCTGTGATCGAGAGCTATCCGGGTCATTCAGGGACGGATATCATCGTGCGAGTTCCTGAACAGAACGTGGTCTATGCGGGCGATCTGCTGTTTTCCGGCATGTACCCCGTCACCTTCGACACCCAAGCCACGGTGTCCGGATGGAGGCAAACGTTGAAAACATTCGCTTCCTGGGAGAAGGACACGCTCTTCGTTCCCGGACATGGACCCGTATGTGGTCAGGAAGGGATTGCTGTCTTGCGGGCGCTTTTCGATGACATCGAAGAGCAGGCCCAGAGGATGCACAAAGCAGGAGTTTCGGCGGCGGAGGCCGCGGATCTTTATGAAATTCCTGAAAAATACAAGAACATCGCCATTTTTGCATGGGACTTCTCCATCGGACCTACGATTACGAAGTTGTACGCGGAGTGGGGAGCCAAGTAGCAGCGCCGCTGCCGCAATTAGGGAACGGCGCTCGCGAAGCCTGGGACGCTAGTCCGGAAGAATATTGTCGAAGCTGCGAACGACACCCTCAGTTGGCGTCAAAGATGGGCGGCTATCACGGTCGCAAAACCGCGTTTGCATTCCCGCAGACCGTGCCGCCTCGACTTCTTTCGTCGCATCGGAAATAAACAAAAACTGATGTGGGGGATGTGAAAGCGAAGAGGCAATCTTCTTATAACTCTCCGCTTCCGTCTTCGCCCCAACTCGCGTGTCGAAGAAGGCCGTGATGTGAGAAGTCAGATCGCCTGAAAGCGTGGTCCGAAACAAAAGCTGCTGCGCCAGGACACTTCCGGACGAGTAGATGCAGATGATTTTCCTCTGCCTCCGCCAGCGTTCGAATGCCACAGGCACATCGGGAAAAACTGCCCCGCGAAGTTCCCCACTCTTGTATCCTTGCTGCCAGATTCTTCCTTGAAGGGCCTTCAAAGGCGGGCACTTGCTGTCCCGGCCGATCAGCCATTGGCCGTAGGCGACGCTCGAACGCAGCCGCGCTGCTTCCGGATCGTCTACCCATCCAGGCGGTTTAAGGCCATTGCACTCATCCACCGCGTGTTGCGCGCGCACATCCTGAATTAGGGACCTTACTTCAGGATCTTGCGCATGTTCTCGAAGAAACGATTCCAGCTTGCGGCTCGCATACAGGAAGAGCGTTTGATAAACGAATTCGACGGGAGTGGTTGTTCCTTCGATGTCCAGAAGAATGACGCTGATTTGAGATGCGTCGATCGGAAACACACCAGCTACTTCGCCGCCGTTTGCGGCGGAATGTATCTGGGTCCCCAGCAGACCGGCTCGTAATTCCGGTCCACGCCGCTGCTCGTGTAGTGGGGCGTCCAGCCGGTCTTGTCCTGGAACAAACGGATGGCGCGAATGCGGCGGTCTCCGCAAAGATCGAACCAGTGCAACGTGCCGCGAGGAACGCGAATCAAGTCACCGGCTTCCACTTCTATGGCCACGATCGGCCCCTGCGCCGGGTGAATATGGAATAGCCCACGCCCGGCAATGATGTAACGCACTTCGTCCTCATCGTGCGTATGTTCGACGTTGAATTTTGCAAGCATGGCATCCAGCCCGGGAGTGTCCGCATTCACATCGATCACATCCGCCGTGACGTAGCCGCCCTGCTGTTTGAGTTTTTCAACCTGTTCGCGGTACGCGCTCAGGACTTGATCCGGGGAAGCATCCTCTGGCAGGTCTGCGGGAGAGTCCCAACGTTCGTAATCGATGCCAATCCCTGCAAGATAGTCGCGCACTTCATGGAGCTCGCGGAGCGAACATTTTTCATCGGGGATTCGGAGCACAGCCACGGCAATCAACTCCCAAGTTCCGTCAGCGCAAGAATCAGGCATTCATCGCGGCGCCAGAACGAACCAGTACTTCCATGAGGAATTCCAGGATTTCAACATGACGCTTGGCATCCTGCAAGCTCCCACCCCAAGTATAAAGCCCATGCTCCCTCAGAAGAAACCCATGAATACGCGGAGTCGCGCGCAGCGTCTTAGAAACGCGGTCACCGAGTTCAACCATGTCCTGCGAGTTTTCCAGAATCGGCAGCCACTCCCGGTGCTTGTGCGTTCGAACGTCTTCCAGCCCCTTCAGCATTTCGTAACCTTCCAGCGCGATACCGCCCTGCGAGGCATGCGAACCCGAGAGCACCGTGCTCCAAACCGAATGCGTGTGTAGAACCGCACCCGCATCCACGCCGCGGACGATAGCGAGATGGAGCAGTGCTTCCGCGGACGGCCGGCCCTCGCCGCGCACGATGTTGGCCGATTCATCCATCTCGAGGAACTGTGCAGGCGAAAGGCTCCCCTTATCCAAGCCTGTTGAAGTAATCGCCAGCCGCAGCGGCTCGCGCGAAATCACCGCGCTGAAGTTTCCGCTGGTCCCCAGAACCCATCCGCGCGCATGAAAGCCTCTTCCCATCTCCGCCAAACAAGCGGTGGTCTCAGCAAATTGGGTACCATTTGACCTACTTTGCGGTTTCCCCAGAGGTCTATTCCTGCGCTTCGCGGTTTTTTTGGTCTTTTTCATCGTGATGTCGTTCAAACCCAACTTCCCGCCTCGCTAGAATTCACGAAGTAGTATTCTACGACTTCCAGGAAAAGGATGGAATCATCGCATGAGACGCCGGTGAAGAATCAGAAGAAAAAGATGGCATCCGAAGCGAACGTTAATTGGCTCTTCTTGGTGCCCGGGAACCCGCACGGCAAGCAGGGCGAATCATAAGCAGGACGGTCATAGGAATGCTCGAATCGAAGCTCAGGCCGGATCAAGATGGTGGTTCCAAGCCAATGCCCCCAACCGAGAAGGTGCTCTGAGTATTTAGACTTCGTGCCGGTGCGCTGCCCTTCCCTATCGTTGAAGAACTCGTTTCGAATCGTTAGGTAGTCATGCTTCGAGAACTGCTTCTCCACATAGTTGACCACCGCCTGCTCGGCGGAAGTGCAAGTCAGAGCCGTTGGATTCTTGCAGAACGCTCCATTCGCGCCGTTGATGAGAAGTGACGCCGACGCCGGAGGCGCCGACGGGCCGACATTGGGGGTTTGCTTTTCCCACATGTACCACCACTCGCTCGCGGTATGCCACGAAGAGTTCCCGAATTTGTGATACCAGGTGTAGTAGACGCTTTGCAGGTTGTTGTAAGCATATTTGCCGGAGTTGAGCGAGTTCAAACACGCGTAGTGATTATCTCGGCCTTCCTGCCAGTTATAAATCACGCATCCGCTGAATGTCGGCTTTGCATCCGGCTCGCCCACCCACGGCGCCACGTCATTCCCCGCAGATATCCCCAACTGCAGCATCCAATGCTTGCTCAAGCGCGTGGTGGTGTTGATCCCTGTCTGCGTATAGGCATCGTAGGTATACAAAATCGAATGGCTGTAGGTGTAATTGTTCGGCGCCAATTGCGCCTCGATATCTGGCAGCGAGATATACCGCCCGATTCGAACGTTCATTCCCTCCGCCACGCGCGGAAAGTACAAGTCCACATAGGCCATTACCAAATCGTATCCATACTCATAATTCTTCCCGAGAAGCTGTTGGCTGAAATACCCCTTCCCGGTCGTGAAGCGGTAATCCAGCCCGTAGAGGTTTGTAACTCGGAATCCCCAGTCGAAGTGATCGGTTTGCACCGTATCGGGCTGGCGCTCGATGTAGAAAACCTGTTGATCGGGAATGCAGGCGTCAGCCACTTCGGCGTAGGCCTCCGGAAAATTTGCGTATCGAGACTTGTGCGAGGTGCTCACGTTGCATCCGGCATTCAGCCAGCCGTAGATCTGTACCCCGGTCTTCTTCCAGGTTTCCCCGTGTGGACCGCTCCACAGAGCCTGCATCAGGGGTGACGATTGGGTCCACGGAGCGCCGATCACGACGGAGCCTCCGTAGGGCCAATCGGAAAAGGGAAACGGCGGACTGTCAACGGGAGCCGCATTCCACCGCCTAAGGGCTGGCGGATCGCTGCTGGCCGTCGTCACTCTCCAATCGTTGGCATAGGCGTTGAAAAACCTCTTCAGAAAGCCGTGTTTGTCGCTCTTCGGCGGTTCTGGTGGAACAGAAACACTAGCATTGAGCATCAAGTCCAGGTCCAAACGCCGGCCTGGAGCGAGGTCCACCGTGATCGTTGGTGAACCGGCAAAACCTTCTTTCTTGGCATCGAGTCGGTAATGCCCAGGTTTGAGGTTTTCGAGCAAAAAAATCCCGTCAGCGCCGCTGATGGCTAGGCAATCGATATTTTCGTCAACCTCATGAGCAATGACTCGCGCGTGCGGCAAGGGTAGCTGCCCGATTGGGCTTCGCGTGACGCCACGAATCTCGCCGAACGTCGATTGCGCGCTTGCCACTGGACTGAAAAGCGAAGCAGCGCCCAGCGGCAAACAACTGGCCAACAGAACCAGCTGCAACAAGGGCTTTTGAGCCATGGATTCTGCGACCGATTTCTCCTCTTCGACGATAGATCGAGAGGCGTAAGAAACCTGTAAGGTCTCCAGAAGAAATTTGTTGGGACGGCACTGGTCGTTGGTTACCGAGCCCTGCTGGGCTGCTTGATTCCCCGCGCTGAAATCAGAATTTGACGAGGATGGCCATGTTCAGCCGATTCTCGGTCTTACGAAGATCGGGGAACCAGGTATCTGTCGGTGAACCGCTGCAGGTCGTGAATCCGCTGAGGCAGACGAACGAACCTGGCGCGTTATTGTTGCCGCCCGGCGGCGTGACTCCACCGGAACCCGAAAAATATGGCACATTCGCTGCGCGGTGGTTGTATTCCCAACGGAAGGTAATGTATTGGCTCGGCATCCAGTCGAACGTCCCCGATACGTCCCAAGCTTTGTACGGATCGCCGGGGTTCTCCGTGAAATAAGGCGTACCGGAAGCAGCCGTCGCCCCATTGATTGGCGGCAGCAAAACCAAATAGCGACCGGGATTATTAATCTGCCCGCCTCCAAGTGTCAGGCCATACTTGTCGTTATCGAACCACAGGCGGTTGTAGAGCATGTATCCCAGAAAACTCTGCTTGGGTCCCTTCGCGGAATTGCCGGCGCAGCTGACGCCGCCACCATGCTCGCATCCCATATCGCCAGTGAGCGAGAAGGCTGCCTTGTCGAGGAACCTCTCCTTGTTGTCGTAGTACTTGACCTCCATGCTGTCGTCGGTGTGATAGCGCACGCGCCCCGGCGTGTTCAGGGCATCTTCGCCGAGCGCATACTGGTTTCCAAGAACGGAAAACCAGCCATTCGGCCGCCAAAGAATTTGGGCCCCTATGCCTGGCCGGCTGTTGAATCGTCCGTAGGACTGCCATCCGTTTGTGAACCACGGCTCGATCTTCAAGTGTTCCGTCGGAAAAATCTGTACGCGCACGCCGTTGAAAAACCACGGCGTGTTCGACGAAACATATGATGGCTGGTAGGCCCAGTTGTCGAACTGATAGTAGCTGAACAGCCCGATATAGGACATGAAAATGCCGGCGTCGACGTTGATTCCATGCAGCGCGTTGAAGTGGTAGCCACCGTACGCTTCCGAGATATACCGGTAAGCGCTATCCAGATTCCATTGGCCGCGCGCAGGGCTGGCGTCATTGCGTGGTGTGGTTTGCGAATATAAGCCAAACTGCGTCATCAATCGGGCGCGGACATTGTCATAGTGGAAATCGCCGCCAACGCCCAATTGGGTCACCTGGACTTCATTGGCCCTGAAGACTTCGCTAGACCCGCTAATAGTATTGTCTTTGGGATGGTTGAAATCGTAGATGTAGTCGACGTCCGCTCTGATTTCCGGCGTGAAGAATTTCGTATCCATCGCCAAATCTTTAGTGCGCGCGTTACCGTTCAGCCAGGTGAAATCCGCGAACGCAAACGGCTCCTTTTTTTCCAGCGGCGCGGCACTGGGCTGTTCCTGCGATTTCTTTGAAGTCCCAGCAACCGCTGGACCCGCGACACTTACTGCGAGCGGTGCGGCGCTCGGCAAGCTCACCAGCGCAGGTTGGCCCCCCGCTTCCGTGGCCGCGGCTGGATTATTCTTCGACTCAAGTTCCGCGACGCGCTTCTCGAGTTGCTCCATGCGGTCCAGCATCCAGCGCTCACGCTCGGTGAGCGGAGCCGGTGAATTGCTCTCGGCCGGCGCAGTCTTCGAGGGCGAATGGTTCGCATCTTTGTCGTCCGCCAGCAAACCATTTGAAAAAATGCCGGTGAATAGCAAGGCGGCAAAGAGAATTTGCAATAGCCTTCCAACGTATTTGAACAAGCGCATCTTTTTCTCCTCAGAATATTGATGCATGGCAACGGACTGTGGGTTGAACAAAGTGCGTCTTTGGCAGGCGCAGAGTGCTGCTTCGTTGCCTGGGAATTCTAGCGTTTGGAACATTCGGAAATCGTAAGCCTGGCGTAAGGACGAAATTAGTGTCTAAAGCGCTGGTTTTTTAGAAACTTACGGAGTGCGCGGCGAGAAAATTCAGAGGCCAACGGGGAGCAAGAAGGCTGCCGTTTTCATGGTCGCAATGACGGAGCGGACCGGCGCGAGATCTCCATCGCCATGGCACGCATCTCTTCGTGGATTAACCCGTTGGTGGCCAGAATCACAGGGCCGCCAAGTTGGTAAGGATTTCCCGCAAAATCGCTGACTTTGCCGCCGGCTTCTTCGACCAGCAGAACGCCCGCGGCGGTATCCCATTTCGCGAGGCCGAATTCCCAGAAGCCGTCGAAACGGCCGGCAGCCACACTGGCAAGGTCCAGCGCGGCGGAGCCATCGCGGCGCACTCCATGCGAGTGCTGCGTGAAGTCGCCATAATATTGAAGATTGGGGCTGAGTTTGCGGTTGCGTACCGGAAAGCCGGTGCACAGCAGACTTGTCGAGAGTGTGGCGTTCTCGGAGACGTGGATTTTCTTTCCGTTGAAGGTCGCGCCTTCGCCGCGCGCTGCCGTGAAAAGTTCGTGGTAAAACGGATTGAAGACCGCTGCGGCGAGTAGCGTATCTCGCTGGGCTAAAGCGATGGACACGCAGAAGTAGGGATACCCGTGGGCAAAATTCGTGGTGCCGTCGAGCGGATCGACGTGCCAGCGAAATTCCGAGGCGGAAGAGCTCTCATGCCCCGTTCCCTCTTCCGCAGCGATCGCGTGTTCGGGAAAGAATTTGCTCAACCGCTCGACAATTAGCCGTTCCGAGCGCTTGTCCGCCTGCGTGACGAGATCGACTTCATCGCCTTTGTAAGCGATATTCAGCGGGCGCGACAATTCTTCCACTAGGGTTTTCCCGGCTTCCTGCGCAATTTCAGTGGCGGCTTCGAGAAAGCTTTTGCTCATGGAGGAAATTGGTGGTTCTCCGGAAGTGTATTTTTGCACCGTGCGCGGCGGCTCCCTCCACTCTACCACCAGTGGCGACCGAGTTCGCTTGTTGAGAGATGCGGACCGCCCAGGCAGAGAGCGCGGGCACGGTTCAGGGCGACGGACCGTGAAAAGCGCTGCACGGGAATCCGGAGGGGCGCCCGGATTCCCTCGCAGCTTACAGCTGCTGGCCCTTGGGGTTGTTAGCGTTTGGGTGCCTGGAGGCTGGCCAGCAGAATGAGTTGGTGCGAAGTATCGTTCTTGGCTAGCTCCTTCTCGATTGGGGAAGTGAGCAGTTGGCGGCCGCTATTTGTTCCGGCGGTCCACATTTCGGAGAGGAAATAGCGGTTATCGTAAACGCGGAAAACCAAACAGCTCTCCGATTTCCAGTTGTTTAGAGAGGCAGCCTGGGTAGTTACCATGGCGGCTTCGCCCTTATGGTTGCCGATGCGTTGGACGATCAACACGGATGAGCCAAATCTTGCGGGTTGAATCAGGTACTCTCCGGCAGGCAGGGAGACCTTATCTGCCACGAAGCCGAACGGGATCTTCACCCGGAGGGGCTGCTGTGCCTGGCCAGGCGCAGCGGCCGCTAGGAGGAAGAGTCCCAATAAGATGGAACCTAGAAAGTAACGCTTTTTCATGTGACTCTCCTTTTCTCTCAGTTTGTCGGCAGCCAACGAAATTGGCTGCCGTTCTCCTGGCGCTTGGCCCTGACCCAACGTCGCCAGATGCGCCGCACTTTGGCCCACTCGTGGCCCGAATGCAATACACGGGAGGTGAACTTCAGGAGGACCGCAGATGTAGTTCTAAGTCTTGGAAGCCGCGACATTTAGCCCCCAGGAGGAGTGACCGCCGCGCCTCGTGGTATAGTCAGCGCAGCCGGGGAGCTGGTATGGCGCAGCAGAGTGCTCGAACTTCCGGGATCCTGCAGTTCACTCACTTCCAAGTCGATCTTCGTACCGGGGAACTATACAAAGCAGGGCGGAGGGTGAAGCTGCAAGTGCAGCCGTTCCAGATCCTGTCGATGCTGCTGGCACATCCGGGAGAGTTGGTCACGCGGGAGGAGCTACGCGAGAAGCTGTGGCCGGCGGATACCTTTGTGGATTTCGAGCACGGGCTGAACACAGCGGTGAAGAAACTGCGGCAGGCGCTAGACGATGATGCCAAAAGGCCCCAGTTCATTGAGACGCTGGCGCGAAGAGGCTACCGCTTCATAGGCACCGTGAGGGGGACTGCTGGGGATGTGCCGAAAGTGAGTGCGCCGCCGCCGTGTTGGACGGGGCAGGTGGCAAAACTTTGCGGCGATGACAAGCTCGAATTCGTGCTTTTGCCGATTGACGAGCAAGCACTTCAGGAGCGGCAGAAGCTGAATGAGGCTAATGATGATGTGGGGCTGTCTCTGCAGCTAGCTTCGCAGCGCGTGCTGATGGTGCCGACCGGGACGCAGGTGAGAGTGCTGGAAGTGCATCCGGAGGGATGGTGGTGCCAAGTACGAATTCTGGATGGGGAGCACTATGGCAAGACAGCGTTGGCGCCGCGGGAGAATCTGGCAGGACTTCCATAACCCGCGCGGCGAAGCAAAGGCGGGTTCGAGGGGAAGGCCTGGGTCTGGATGGGAATTATTGCGGGCCGGTCAGGTACGACTTGCGATGGCGGACGTGGTAGGTGGAAGGGTCGACAGCGACCACGATGGAGCGGTAAGTGTTGGCGGGGCCGCGCGGGGTGGGGTAGTAGGCGAGGAGATATTGGGTGCGGAGTTCACGGTCGATGCGATCGAAGATGGCGGCGAGTTCCTGAGGTGTGTCGGGGTAGAACATGGCGCCGCCGGTGGTGTCGGTCATGGTTTCGAGGGCGTGTTCGCCGGCGGTGTTGCGTCCGCTTTCGTTTTTTACGGGGCGGATCACGATGGTGTAAAGGAGAGCGTTGGAGAGGACGGCTTCCTTGCGAGCCGCCTCGAAGTCGGAACGGCTAGTGGTTTCGCCCGCGTCGGTGACGAGGATGATGACGCGGCGGCGGTCGTCTCCGCGGCGTCCGAGCGCGCGCGAACCCAGAAGCACCGCGTCGTAAATCGAAGTGCCGGCGCCGGCGGGCATCTTGCGAACCGCGGCTTGCAATTCGGGGACGTTGTCTGAAAACGCTGCGAGCTGCCTCACATCTTCATCGAAGCAGAAAACCGACAAACGGTCGCCCGGGCGTAGCACCTGGCGGATGAAGTGGGCCGCGGCTTCCTGCTCGAAGCTGATCTCCTTGTGGGCGCTCAGGCTAGCGTCGATCATGATTGCGAGGTCCAAAGGCTGCGAGGTTTCCGGCTCAAATTTGTTGATCTGCTGCTCGACGCCTTCTTCAAAGAGTTGGAAGGCTTCCTTAGGAAGGTCGGGAGCGGGCCGGTTTTTATCATCGAGGACGCTGACGAGCACACTTACCAAATTAACATTGACGCGGATGCGTCCTCGCTGCGAGGCGAGATCTTGCGGATCGTTCGCAGAGGCAGGCGGCGTGGGCTGGACGATTTTTCCTGGGTCGCCGTCCGGAGCCGAGGTGGGAGCTGCCGTAGAGGTGGAAGTCGTATCCGGCTTGGATCTCGAATTGGCACTGGAATTGGATTTGGACTTCTGCGCCCAGGGAGGACGGTCGGGCTTGTCCTGGCTGAAGGCCATCCCGGCCGCGAGAAACGCGGGGAGGGCTAGAAACAATGTGAAGTGAGGACGAAGGGAGGTCATCGACATTGATAGTTTAAGATGCAGGTTTCGCTCGGGATGTCGCCACGGGTGCCCGTGGCAGTTCGCCATCGGCCCATACCGCGCCGTCGGCGAAGTACTCCCTTTTCCAGATGGGCACGTTGCGCTTGAGGGTATCGATGGCAAATCGGCAAGCATCAAAGGCGGCGGCGCGGTGCGGCGCGCTGACGGCAATGAAGACGCTGGTTTCGCCGATTTCGAGCCGGCCCAGCCGGTGGGCTAAGGCGACGCGATGGATGCGGTATTTTTCGTGGAGCTGGGCGCCGATTTCGCGCATTTTGGCGAGGGCCATGGATTCGTAGGATTCGTAGTCGAGGTAAAGAGCGGGGCGGTTATGAGATTGATTGCGGACAAAGCCATCGAAAGTGACGATGGCGCCATCTTCGGGAGCGCGCACGTGGCGGGCTAGCGCGGCCATGTCGATGGGCTCGCGCACCAATTGATAGATGTCATCATGAAGAGGGATCGTCACGATGGTGCCTCAGCCGCCGCTCACGGGTGGGAGAAACGCGACTTCGTCGCCGGAACGGAGAAGGGTATCCCAGGCGGCGAATTCCTGGTTCCGCGAAGCGACCACCGAGGAGCGGTATTTTGCGAGATCGGGATGGCGCGCGGAGTAACGAGCGAAGAGTTGTTCAATCGTCGAGCCGTCTGCGAACTCGATGGAGTCCTCAACATGGCCGGTGAGTTCCTTGAGACGGCCGAAGAACAGAACCTTCACGCGAATCGTTTGTGAAACCGGTTGCACAGGAGAATTGTAACCCGCGGTACGTGAAGGGGCCAGTGGCACGGGCTCTAGCCCGTGCCATCCCCGCACCTGTCCGCACTGCATCCGTTTGAGGCGACGAAAGATTCCATATTTTCGTCCGAGGGATAAGATTTGACAGTTTCAATTGCTTGACCGCTGAGTGCAGGTTGCGTAGCGTCGATAGGGGCTGGTCTCTTTGCCGCGCCGGCCAGGGAAAAGCGAAGAGGAGAGCGATGAAGATTCTGGTAACGGGTTCGTCGGGGCTGGTGGGAACAGCGCTAGGACAAACCTTGGCAAAGGCTGGGCATACCGTATGCCGGTTGGTGCGGCCTCAGAGTGCGGCGGGCGAAGGGGCAGGGTTTGCGGTTGCCTGGGATCCGTGGACGGGAGAATTGGGAGGCGCGGGCGTTGGCGCGGATGCGGTTGTAAACCTGGCGGGCGCTTCGATTGCGGACGGGCGCTGGACGGCGCAAAGGAAAGAGCAATTGCGCACGAGCCGGATCGATACGACGCGTGCGCTGGTGAACGCGCTGGCGAAGATGAATGCGCGGCCGAGCGTTCTGATATCGGCATCCGCGATCGGGATTTACGGCAACCGGGGCAACGAAACGCTGACGGAGGAGAGCAAGCCCGGGACTGATTTTCTAGCTGGGCTGGCGCAGGAATGGGAAGTGGAAGCGCTGAAGGCCGAGGCGCTGGGGATTCGCGTCGTGCTGGCGCGGTTCGGAATTATTTTGGCGCGAGAAGGCGGAGCGCTTCCAAGGATGATGCTGCCGTTCAAATTTGGCGCGGGGGGGAAACTGGGCTCCGGGACGCAGTGGATGTCGTGGGTGGCACTCGAAGACGTCGTCGGTATCCTGCGCTTCGCCATCGAGAATAATTCCGCGAGAGGCCCGATTAATATTGTCGCTCCGCAACCGCTGCAGAACGCGGACTTAACAAAAGTGCTTGCCAAAGCGATGCACCGGCCCGCGCTATTCCCAGCCCCCGCTTTTGCGTTGCGCCTCGCGCTCGGCGAAATGGCCGACGCGCTGCTGTTATCCAGCCAGCGCGTCCAGCCACAAGCCTTGGGAAAACTTGGTTACCGGTTTTTGTGCTCTGATTTGTCCGCCGCTCTCAAGAGTCTGGTATAGACAATCTAAGACCCAGCAAGAATCACTTCACGATTGTGAAGCTAATATCAACTTTGAGCACCTTTCCGCTAATGGGATCTGTGGCCGTGGTGCTCTCTACCGGTAGTCCCTCGCGCAACTTCAGGTCGAACTCTGATACAAGCTGGCGGACAATAGGCTCCTGAAAATGACCGCTGGAAGTTTCAGAAGCGGAACCATCTGATTTCGCCACCGGGACGGAAATGCCGCCTTCCACCCATGAACGCTCGATTTTCAAATAGAGCAATAACCGGCCCTCGCCAGCGTAGGCAGAGCGAGCGTCGATGTTGGTGCCCACATCCAAATAGGTCATGGTTCCCGTAGTGCCGCCGGTGTAAATCGGTACCCGACTTCCAACCCGTAGCTTGACGAAGCTACCACTGCCAGATTTCCACTCGGGCGCGTCCGGAGCGTTGATATAGAGGGTGTACGGAAGACTCTTGATCTTCTTCTCGCCTTCGAATTCGGTGAAGACGATCTGCACCTTGACCGGCGTCGTCCGCGCCTCGGCCTTCTGACTATCCTCGGCTTTCGCCTTGTCCTGGGCTAAGCAGAACGGCGAGAGCACTTCGAACGGTAGCAATATCAACGTAATTATCACTTTCTTCATTTTATCCTCCGCACCCATTTAAACAGGTTCGACCATCCGCTACTGCTTCTGCCTTGCCCCGTCGGACGCCTCGGTTTACCGTTCTGCCAGCAGTTTGATCTCGAGCTCATTGATCTGAAGCGGTTCGAGGTTGGCCGATTCGTCTTCCTTCGGCATAGCTAGCGTCACGAAAGCACTACGCTCCTGCAATACAACGATGAAACGTGCAAGCGCTTCACGTTCGTCAGGAGGAACGAGGACCTCTGGTTGGCTAGCCGCCACCGAACGCAATAAGGTTGAGTGACCTCGCGTTTGGGAACTATTCATGTTGGAAGAAACGATCTGCATGTCTGGACCAGAACTCTGATGGTCAGTGTTTGTCATTGGTAGTTCGCTAACCTGGATCTGGGGACTCTGTTTGGCTTGGCTATCAGGTCTGGAAGGATGTGGCCGTGCCAACAGAAAGATCGCAAATGCGAGAACGACACTGGCAGCGGCAAAAATCCACGGTTGGAACCGGCGACGTTGCGTTGCGACGGTTTCGTCGAGGCGGGCGTGGACACCCGGCAAAAGAGAGGCGGGCACCTCGGCGTTAGCGGCGACGTAGAGGCCGGCGTCGATGGAGGTGAAAAGGGATTGTTCCTGTTCGAATGCGGCTCGGCAATCAGCGCAGCCGGCGAGGTGCGCGCACAGTTCCCCTTGGGGCTCGGCGCCGCTGGCTGCAGCTTCAATCAACGCGTCTTTATAGTGTTGGCATGGCATCGCAACTTCTCCGCTAACTGTCTTCGCGCATAGAAAATTCTTGACTTCACGGTGCCCGTGGAAATCCCCAGCATCCCCGCGATTTCGTCGATCGTGTGGCCTTCCATGGCCGCAAGCAAAAGGACCAGCCGCAATTTTTTCGGCAATTCCGCGAGTGCACTATCGAGGTGCGCCTGGAACTCGTTCGAAGCGGCAAGGTCTTCGGCATCTGCCGCACGCGGCTGGTGCTCCGGTTGCGACCAAAGCTTGTCGCGCAATTCGCGACGTTTCCCGGAGCGCAGACGGTCCAGCGCGAGACGAAACGCGATTCGAACGAGCCACGCGCGGAAGCGACTCCGGTCGCGCAAACGCTCGAACTGGCGATAGGCGCGCAGCAAGGCATCCTGAGCGACGTCTTCGGCGTCAGCTGTGTTGCGCAGGACCCCGCGAGCCACGCGATAGGCAAGCGGGCCGCACTCGGCGAGGTGCTCCTCGAAATTGCGCCGCGTCTCAGCCTGGGCGGCTCCCTGCTCCAGCTCCTCCCCGACCGTGCGATCTGGTTGAACCAGAACCAGCTCCTGCATGGGTTATCCTGCGCGAGCTCCAAATGCCCGCCCTCTCCGTACACCTAACCAGACGTCGCGAGATGAGAATTGGTTCGATCGAAAACTGCAATCTTGGACGTGAGTCGCGCCCGGGCTAGATTCCCAACCGCCCAAGCATCTCTTCAAGGTTGGACTCGTCAACGAGCACTTCCAAAGGTTGTTGACCTTCCAGCGCCGGTTTGACGGAGCCCTCATCGAAAGATTGAAAAAGGCGCATCTTGGCCACGGCATATTCTTCGCTGCTCGAGAGTGGGCGGCCGTTCAGCTTTGCCCAGGCATCCAGCGCGGATTGCTTGACGAAGATCTTAAAGGGGAACGCGGTGCGCCGGTCAGCGGACACCACGTAGGTGAATTCGCCGCCGGGAGCGCCATCCCGTTGCGCGCGGTCCCCTTCGAAGAAGTAGTACTGATAGACGTATCCGTTGGCGGCCGAGTAGCTCTTGACGCGGCGAACGGCATCGGGGCGAGGCATGCGCGGATTATTGAAGGGTAAGCGATGGAAGTCAACGCAGGAATTTGCAGAGACCCCTGGCTCCGGATTGCAGCAGCACTGCGCCCGCGCGGTTCCAAATCAGAACGAAGCTGGGCCGAATTGCTTTGTTTGGATTGACTCTAGAGTGAGGATGCACGCGGAGGCGCTGAATGGTGGGGTCGACCCGTCGCAAATCAGCAACGAGATGGATTCACTGTGCCGAAACCTGATGACCGATCCGGGCTGGCCACCATTGCAAGGATGCGTTGTGCCAGCAGCAGACATTAGCTTCACGGCTCGCACATGGCCTGGACTTTAAAGAGAGCTTCAGCGTTATGTATCCGTTTCAATTTTCAGTTGTTAGTTCTTGGATTCTTGTTCTCGGTTTCTGGGTCACGGTTCAGTGCAAGAATGTTTCCGGGCGGAGCGTTTGTTCCGAATCTCCGGCGACCAGGATGAATTACGGACAGCTCAAACCTGGGGAGTGAGCCAGCCTCCGCCGAAAAGAAGCCCAGGACCGAGCGAGGCGAGAAAGATTGGCCGGCGATCGCTGGGTGCGTGCCTCGAAGCGTTGCGCAATGACTCATGAAGGGCCGCGCCGCAGGTGGACGATCCGAGGTTGCCGGAAACCCGAGCGACCGGCGGAAACGTGCTGGGGGAAACCCCGCATTGCTTCGCGAGCAGCGACACGAGACGTGGGTTCGGTTGGTGCGTCGCAAAACTGCCGACGGATGTTCGCGGGATGCCGCTGCGCAATTCCACTGAGGTAAGAACTTTTTCCATGCGGCTGATTGCCGCGCGAGAAAGCGCTTCGCCGTCGAACCGCACCTTGAGGCTTCCATCCTTAGAATCGCTAACCTGAATCGCGGCGGCGTATTGGCCGGCGCAACCGAAAATAAATTCACCGAGAAGATAGCCTCCGCTCGCACCTTCGCCATTGGCACCGCGAAGCAGGAAAGCACTTGCCCCGTCGCCGAATAGGCCGCCGAATTCGCCCGGGACGCGGTCGGGAGTGAGCGTGCGGCTGTGGACATCGGCAGTAACGATGAGGATGGTCTTGGCTTGCGCGGAACTGATAAGCGATTGCGAGACAGATAGGGCATTGAGCAAACCGAGGCAGGCGCCGCCCACGTCAAGCGCGGCGCAGTTTTCGCGCGCGAGCAACCGGGAATGAAGCTGCGCCGAAAGCGGAGGGTAATCGTGATGTGTTTCGCTGGTGGCGATGATCCAGTCGAGTTGGTGCAATCCACAAGAGGCGGCGCGCAGGGCTTCTTCCGCCGCCCTCGCGCCGAGCGTCAGTTCGTTTTCGTCGGCCGCGGCGTAAGCGAGCGATGCGATCCCGGCGCGGCCGCGAAGTTTGCCTGCGGGCATTCCAAAAGCGCGGTCGACGTCTTCGGAAGGAATCACGCGTGAACCCACAGCCGAAGACGATGCCGCGATGGCGGCAGCCGCAGAGCCAGCCTCGCGCCGGAGACAATCTTCTAGGAGGCGGCGACTCCTTCCGTCAGTTCGAGAAGAGGAAGAGGGCGGCATCAAAACTCCTCAAACCACTCGAACAGAGTGCCAGTTTTGAAGGTCGGTATAGTCATGGAAGGGTACACGACGCCAAACAATATTTTGCCGAAACGCGGCGAGAGCGGCAAGGGCAGAAGTTCTATTGACGTTTTGAGTCGTCGAGGTGCTCGCCCGGGCGGGCTGCCTACTTGGCGAGGTGTTCGAGTTCGGTAACGACGCGGTCGAGTTCGTCGATGAGCGCGTTTGATCCGGCTTTGTGAAAAACATTCACAAGCGTGCGGTAGTACCAAAGCGTGCCGTCCTTGCGGCCAGTGAAGCGGTTGAAGACGGCATCGCCTTCCACGCGATAGTCGGAGAGGATTTCGCGGGCGTTTGCCAGCTTGTCGGCGGCGGAAACGAGGCGGACGTCTTCGAGCTCATGCGCGACCTTCTCGATGTAGGCGCGCTTTCTTTCGCCCCAATCCCGTTTTTCGCCAGATACTTCGTAAGAATCCGTGCAGCCATCCACGATGCGCGCGACGCGGTCGCCAAATTTTTCGCGGATTTCATCGAGGCGCGGGTGGCCGCCCTGGTCTTCGACGGCATCATGGAGCAGCGCCGCGATGACTTCATCTTCTCCACCGCCGTGTTGAATGACGATAGCCGCAACGCCGAGCAAGTGTCCGACGTATGGCTGGCCTTTCCCCTTGCGGCGCTGGTGCAGATGGAGCTCCGCGGCATAACCAAGCGCCTCGACAAAACGATTTGTGAGAACCGGCTTTTCGATGATGGATTGTCCGTAGGTCAAATGTTTCGCTTATCTCCGGCGCATCTTGCCGAGCAGACGGAGAATTTCCAGATAGAGCCAGATGAGCGTGACCATCAAGCCGAATGCGCCATACCATTCCATATACTTCGGCGCTCCACCCTGGACGCCACGTTCGATCATGTCGAAATCGAGAACCAGATTTAACGCCGCGATTATGACCACAAAGAGGCTGAAGCCGATCCCCACGACGCCGCTGCCGTTGATCGCCGGGACCTGAATGTGGAAAAAGCCACCAAGGACCATCTCCACGAGGTAGAGGAGCGCGATACCTCCAGTGGCAGCGATCACTCCGAGCTTGAAGCCCTGCGTGGCGCGAATCATTCCGGTCTTGTAAGCGAGCAACATCACGAAAAGCGTGCCGAACGTGAGGCCCATGGCTTGCATCGCGACACCCGGGTAGGAGTGCTCGAACATGGCGGAGATGCCACCTAGCGCCAAGCCTTCGAGGAGAGCGTAGATCGGGGCGGTGAGCGGTGACCAGTTTGGTTTGAAAATGGTGACCAGAGCGACCACCAATCCGCCGATGCACCCGCCGAGCATCCACGGAAGGGCTGCTCCCGGTTCTGGGGAGTGCGACAAGCCCCAGGTCCACGCCGCCGTAGCCACGACGCAGAGGAGCAGCAGGCCCGTCTTATTGACGGTGCCTTGCATCGTCATCGCTTCACCGAACGCGACTTGGCCTTTGAAAGCCTTTTCGTTCAGCGCTGGATTGGATGTGCGCATCAGATTAGCCATGGCCAAAATTCTCCTATCGACGGCTTCTAATTCCTCCAAATCTTGTACGTCTAAATTCTACTCTCCGGTATCTTTCTTTTCCATCGCGCCCGGCGCCAGAGGCGCCAGACGAAATTGCTCAGGAGGATTTGGGCTCGCCGGCAATCTGACGCTGGACTTGCTCCCGGAATTCCAAGGGCCGGGCAATTTGAGGAAAAACTTCAGGGGTCCCGCCGGTACCTCTCACGATTACGGTCCCGTAGCCCAGGATTCTTCCAAGAGCCGGTTCCTCGACGGCGATGCTCTCGATTCTCGGCAAAAGAAGTTCGATGGTCCGGCGATCAGCCAGCCCGGACTTCACAATGACTCTTTTGTTGGTGACGGCCATCTCCGTGGCATTGCGCTTGAGGAGGCCAATGAAAATAAGTATCGCTGCAAGCCCGAAGCATAAGAGGGCAGCCCAAATCATGATGTTACGCGGCGGAGCGACGTCCGTTCTTTTCCCACCCGAACGCGAAGCAACCAGAAATGCTATCGCGATGAACGAAAGGACTGCGGCGCTCAGAGCATGCCTCAGCATCACGATCCAATGCAGCCGGGTCTCATACTCGACAGATTCGCCCGCAATGAGATGCTTTTCGGCGTAGCTCAGAGGGGCTCCTTAGAATGCATCCAGAAATCTGCGGCTGGGCGGCTCGCGGCGGATGATAGCAGGTGGTTACGGCCGATCAAGTGCCTTCCGGCGCGGTACGGAGACAATGCAAAAGTAAGTTGGTAGCGCTAACGGGAATCGAACCCGTATTTTAGCCTTGAAAGGGCTACGTGCTAACCGTTGCACCATAGCGCCACGCATGTTGCGGTTATGACTTTAGTAGGATACGGGAAATGAAGTGCGCGAACAAGCGTAGTGGATGGGACCCCAATCCGTCGGTAAGGTAGGAGTGACGGTACTTGGCAGCCTGAATGCGAGTTGATGCGGAGTTCAATGCGCTGCCAGAGCCTGCCTTTTGGTCGTTGAGCAAAGCCTGTAGGCTGTGAGGTCCA
>Ga0210399_10000207_pt1 | contig 47278 bp, 41 predicted proteins | sample IncBWC14MmetaG_FD_150865 | JGI IMG/M metagenome (GOLD analysis project Ga0210399, IMG submission 150865) | Forest soil microbial communities from Barre Woods Harvard Forest LTER site, Petersham, Massachusetts, United States - Inc-BW-C-14-M | ecosystem: Environmental > Terrestrial > Soil >... | reverse complement strand
ATAGCTTCTCGTCTGGAGTGCGACTGAGGTGAAGTTACCAACAGACGTCCAACTGGGCAATGTACGTCCGTAATCCAGGTAATGGTTACGGGTTGGCGTTACCCGCGTGGAGAGGGCCTGGCCCACGGGTGCCATGGCGTCGGCAGTCAGATTCGAATTGTCATTCGTCAGGTTCGAATTGTCATTCCGAGCGCAGCGAGGAATCTGCTTTTGTGCATGCCGCGAAACTTCGCTTGCAGGAATGCGTGCTCTCGGACGAAGATGGTGAACAACTCCCAATGGGTTCGCGATGAAGTCTTCTGTGATGACATCTGTGCCAACGCTCTCGGCCTCTGCCGCAAAGTTACGATTGCTGAAGAAACTGCGCTGCACGCTGCGCTACGAGAAAAAGGCCTGGGCATCAGGGGCGCGGCTCGTGGCCGGCGTCGATGAGGTCGGTCGCGGATCGCTGTTTGGATGCGTCGTCGCTGCGGCTGTGATTCTGGATCCGGCGTACCGGGTGCGCGGGCTGCGCGATTCGAAGTTGCTGCCGCCTGAGCGCCGTGAAGTGCTGGCGGAGCGTATTCGCGAACACGCGGTGGCGTGGTCGGTCGCGGCGGTTGACGCGGCCCGCATCGATCAGATCAACATTTACCACGCGTCGCGAGCGGCCATGCGGGAAGCCGTGATGCGGCTTGCGCCTGCGGCGGATCATTTACTCGTCGACGCTCTGCGTCTGGACTGCGAGCAGCCGCAGTTCCCGATCATTCATGGCGACGCGCTTTCGGCCTCGATCGCGGCTGCGTCTATTCTGGCGAAGGTCGAGCGCGATCGCATGATGTGCGAGTGGGACGCGGTGTTTCCTGCTTACGGGCTGGCCTCGCATAAGGGATACAGCACGCCCAAGCACCTGGCTGCGCTGCGCGAGTTTGGGCCGACGCCGCTGCACCGCCAGTCATTCGCGCCGGTGTGGCTGAATCCGGTGCCGCAGGAAGCGTTTGCGTTTATGCAGGACGACGACGTGCCGTTGGACGAAAGTGCAGCGGGATGAAGGGGTTAGCGGCAGAACCGGGGAGATTTCCACAGTGTTCCTGCAGGAACACTTTTCTGACACTTGTGTACGTACAATCTTATAAGTAGAGTGGCCTATATGAAACATCGGAAACGAGTTACCAAGAGCGTGAAAAGCGGACGACGGAGCGCCAAGGCTTCGACTACCGGAACGAGTCGGAAGAGTGGGCAGCGCAAGGGGCTGACCTTGCATGCGTCGGTGGAATCGCCGCGGCGGCCCCAGGTTTCCATGACAGAAGTTTTGGAATTCTACAAGCCGATCAAAAAGCCGGTCACATTGCGGCTGGACGCGGACGTGCTCGCGTGGTTCAAGCGGGACGGACGCCGCTACCAGACGCGCATCAACGCGGCGCTGCGGAGAGTGATGGAGCGGGAGATGCGAGCGGGGAAGTGAGACTTGGTCGATTCCAGCAGAAAGCGCGAGACATGGGGTACCCAGCAAGGATCAAATTCCCCACCCTGTCGCAAACACCGCGACAAGGGTGGGGCACCCTCACTTGGAATTCACGGTTTCATTCAGATATTGAAGTAGCTTTGTGTTTTTAGCCAGCGCACGCTGCAGGATTTCGGCTTGCTGTTTTGCTGTCGGCCAGTCTTGCGCTTCGACAGCTTCGGTTAATCCTGGCAGTTCGAGGTGGGCGTAGGTAAATCTTGCGCCGTAGAGGATGTGTTTGAACCAGGGGCGGCCGGGGATGCCGTCGGGGTTGAGCCAGTTGCGTTCGACTTGCATCATGCCGTGATTCAGGGTCAGGGCTAGTTTGGGGTCGATTGGGCCGGACGCTAGTTTGCGGGTTAGAGAGTCGTTCAGAGTTTTTCCGGCGGCTTCGAAGTTGTCGATGGCGGTTCTTACTGGGGCTAGATCGAGACCGCTGGATGCGGTTGGAGTGCCGGACACAAATCCTCGGTGGAAACTCCCTGAGGGGCCGCAGGTGGTGCAGGCGGGCACGGGGTCCTTCGACTGCGTGGCGGCTTCGCTTCGCGGAGCCGCCACTCCGCTCAGGATGACAGGTGTTAGTTGACGAGCAGTGATCACAGGGTTGTTTTTGGCAAGTTCATTCACGAACTGGCGGATGTTGCTGGCGTAGGTGGCGAAGTCGAAGGGGAGGAGGTCGGCGTTGGCGAGGCGCAGGGCGGTTACGCCCCAAAGTCGCGACATGAGCGTGTGGTATTTGTAGCCGGGATCGCCGAAGTGGTTCATCCAGTAGAAGTCATCGTAGCCGGAGTGGTAGACGCCGTAGTCTCCGTCGAATTGCAGGCCGATGACGGGCATGCCGACGAAGTTCAGAAAGACGGTGTGGTCGCTGCCGCTGCCGATGTGGGTGTCGGCTAAGGTTCCGTCGCTGACGCCGGAGTCGTTCATCTGGCTGGATTGTTTGCCTTCTTCTTTCTCGCGGGCCGCTGTGGCTTTCCATGCGTCGTAGAGACTTTTTCCGGATGGATCTTTCAGACTGCGGGTGGTTTCCACCAGCATGGGTGCCAGCGAGGCGACGGCCTGGCCGTGGAAGTTGGGGCCGGAGGTGGCTTCGTCGACGTTGATGTAGGCGACGGCTTTGGCGCGGAGTTCGTCGGCGAACTGCTCTCCCCATTCGGTGGAACCGGTGAGGCCGACTTCTTCGCCGTCCCAACTGCAGATGACGAGGGTGCGGCGCGGGCGCATGCCTTGCTTCTTTAGTTCGCCCAGCGAGCGCGTGAGTTCCATCATGCTGGCGGTGCCGCTGCTGGGATCGACGCCGCCGAAGACCCAGGCATCGCGGTGATTGCCGAGGACGACCCATTCGTCAGGGAGTTCGGAGCCGCGGATGCGGGCTTCGACCACGTAGTAGGGCTGCAGGCCGTTGTCCATTTCAATTTTGAGGTGGACTTTTTCTTTGTCGCTGCCGAGGTGATAGGGGAAGCCGAGTGCGCCTTGCCAGGAATCAGGTGCAACGGGGCCGTCCAGGTTTTCGAGCAGCGGCTTGGCGTCATGCCAGGAGAGCGGCATGGCCATGATTTTCGGCGCGGAGATTGCGTCTTCAATCGGAATGCGTTTCGCACCGGGAACCGAGGCCCATCCCGGTGTGGTCGGATCGCCGGGGACCATGAAGTCGTAGGTGATGGCGCCGCGCTGAATTTTATATTCCGGGCCCCAGGGGCCGTCGGGATCGACTTTGCCTTTCTTGTAGCCGTCTTCCTGCGGATCGCTGTAGATGAGGATGGCGGCGGCGCCTTCGCGCTGCGCGGTGAGGGCTTTGAATCCCCGATAGCTGTAGGGGTTCGAGTAGCGAACGAGAACGATTTTGCCTTTCACGCTGATTCCGTTTTTGCGCAGCAGGTCGTAGTCTTCGGGATTGCCGCTGTGGGCGTAGACGATCGGGGCGGTGACGTCGCCGGAGATCGACATGCCGAGCCATGCGCCTGAGGTCGCGGGATTCTTTGAATCTTCGTCGCCGGGGAGCGGGGTCTCGCGCAGAGTGGCTTGATAGTGTACGGGCGCGAGCATCTCTAGTGCGGCGCTTTTCGGATTGGTGCCGTAGACGTCGTAGCGGCGGATGATGACGTCTTCGAGTCCCTGCTTTTTCCACTCGTCACGAATGTATTCGGCGAGCTCGTTGTTGCGTTTCGATCCGGCGACGTGGGGTTCCTGGGTGAAGATGCGGTGCTGGCGGCGTTCTTCGTCGGGGGTGGGGATGGATTTGAATTTGGATTCGACTTCGGTTTCGTGGGCGGAGGAGGTTGGAGTGAAGCCGAGAATGGAGCTTTGGGCGTGGGCCGGGATGAGGAAGAACGGTAGGGCGAGGGTCGAGCAGGCGGCGAGGGAGACTTTCATAAGCATTCGTTTGGATTTTCGAGTGCAAAGAGTACCACAGCGGCTGAAGCCCGTTAGCCACTTTTCAGAACGCAACGCGGCGCTGAAGCGCCGCTCTTCCACTGGCACTGCCTGCTGCTATGATTCCGCAGATGCACCGGCGCGGGAAGTTCATTACGTTTGAAGGGCTCGATGGGACGGGCAAGAGCACGCAGATGCGGAAGCTGGCGGCGGTGGTGCGCGCTGCGGGACACAAAGTCGTTGAAACGCGGGAGCCGGGCGGGACGCCGACGGGCGAAAAAATTCGCAAGGTGCTGCTCGATTCCGGGACGGCGGGGCTTTCTCCTCTGGCGGAGATGGCGTTGATGTTCGCGTCGCGGGCGCAGCATATTGCCGAGGTGATCGAACCGGCGCTGGCACAAGGCAGCATCGTTTTATGTGACAGGTTCACGGATTCGACGGAGGCTTATCAAGGAAGCGGACGCCGGCTGGGGAGTGAGGCGGTGCGGGAGTTGCATCGGGTGCTGTGCGGGAACCTGCAGCCGGATTTGACGATTCTGCTGGATTCGGATGCGGCGACCAGCGTGAGCCGGGCGCGGCGACGGAACAAGCGCAATTCGAAAGCCGCCAGCCGCGGGCACGGCGGACACAGCGACGAGAATCGGTTCGAGCAGGAGACGCGGGCCTTCTTTACGCGAGTGCATGAGGGATATCTGGCGATCGCGGCGCGGGAGCATGGGCGGGTCGCGGTGGTCGATGCGCGAGGGACGCCGGGGCAGACGCATGCGCGGATTGTGGAGATTGTGCGGAGGAAGTTGAAGCTGTAGTCGGTGCGGACGAATGCCCTAACGGGGCATCGGTGGGCTGACGAAGCACGAGGTCCCTCGACTGCGTGACCGCTCGGCCTTGCCGACCGGTCACTTCGCTCGGGATGACAATTCGTCAAGATTGATTCTCATGTTTTCTGACTTTCACGGGAATGCCGAGACGGTTCATCGCTTGCGCGATATGCTGGCGCGCGAGCGCTTTCCGCATGCCGTGGTGCTTTCGGGCGGGCAGGGATCGGGGAAGTATACGCTGGCGCTGATGCTGGCGCAGACGTTGAACTGCCTTTTACCGACCACTACAGACGGGCTGCCTGATTTCTGCGGGAAGTGCGCGAACTGCACGCGCATTGCTCAGGGTGCTGATCTGGACATGCGTTTCGCCGAGGCGGTCGAGGCGCGGGAGAATCTGCGGGAGACGGACAAGAAAGAGACGCGGCTGTTTGTGCAGACGCATCCGGATGTGCTCATCATTCCTCCAGATCCGCCGCAGATGATGATCAAAGTCGACCAGGTGCGGCGGGTGATTGAGACGATTTATTACCGTCCGGCGGAGGGGCGGGAGCGGGTTTACATCTTTACCGATTCGGCGTTTATGAAGGAAGCCGCGAACTCCCTGCTGAAGGTGCTGGAGGAGCCTCCGGAGTTTGCCACGATTTTTCTTTTGACGGAGAATCCGGGGGAACTGCTGGCGACCATCCGGTCGCGGTCGATGGTGTTTCAGCTGGGGGCGTTGCCGCCGGAGGAGATTGAGCGATATCTGGCGAAGCATCGTCCGGAGTGGAAAGCGGCGGAGCGCGCGCTGGTGGCGCGGCTGTCGGAAGGGGCGGTGGGGCGGGCTCGCGGGTTTGATCTGGCGGCTTATGTGGCGGCGCGCGGGCATGCGTTGGCAATTTTGAATTCGGTGCTGCGGGGCGGGGAGCACAGCGAGTTGTTCAAAGTCACCGAGTCCTACCGGCCTGGGGCGGAGGGTCGGGAGAAGACGGAGCAGCTGATTCGGACGCTTTATTCGCTGCTACGCGATCTAGCGTCGATTGAGGCGGGGGCTCTGGAGTTGGTGCGCAATACCGACATTGCGTCGGAGTTGAAGCGAATGGCGGAGGCCGCCGATTTTGAGTGGATTACCGCGGCGTCCGACCGGCTGGCTGAGGTGGAGCGCGGGATGCGACGGAATCTGCTGCGGTCGTTGTCGCTGGATGCGTTTGCGGCAGCGCTCGAGAAAGTGTGATGGATTACAACGCCATCTCTTGGCTGCGTACGGTCAGCCGCCAATGAGCGCTATGGCCTTGTTCGCATCAACCCAGGCCAGTCGCCCAACTAAAGCAATGCTCAGCCGTGAGCCTAGTTAGTTGGTGCTGGAGACGACGAGCTCGACCGCAAACCCCTGAGTCTCTTATGGTTGTGGGATTTTCGGGTTCGGCGAAACTTAATTTTGCTCCCAGGGTTCAGCAAAGGTAAGACCCATCGAGGCTGACCCTCCCAGGAGCACCCAAATGTCCCCACGTCTATGGCTCGTTGCGATCGCTCTTTTGTTTCTTCCAGCGGCGCAGACGCCAGAATTGGCCGCGCAGTCTAGCCAGGCTTCCTCCCGCGAACAGCGCGAACCACAGCCGGTAGCAGCATCCGCGGGCACCGCGCCCGCCTCGCTACAGTCTGCCACGATGGACCAGGTCGTGGACCGCGCGATCGAGCGAGAGCACGCTCTGATGGAAATGCTGAAAACCCGCACCCCGTTGGTTGAGACCTACTTGCAAAATCTGAAGTTTGACCCGCGAGTCGGCCCGGCACCGGTGCAAGACCATTACTTCCTCGGCCGCATGGATCTGGGCGAAAGCATGGATCGCCGGGACTATCTCTCCAAAGACACCAGCTTTGAGAGCCGCCTGTTGGGCGGCTTCGCCAGGTTGTATAAGTACCAATACAAACCCATGGGTTTCTCATGGATGATCTACGCCGACCGAGACGACTTCAATCGCCGAACCTACGATTTCAAGTTTGTTCACCGCGAGTTTCTAGGTGATGTCCGCTGTATCGTCTTCGAGGTGTCCGCCAAACCGGGCACCGGTAATGGCCGCTTCCGTGGCAGAATTTGGGTAGAAGACCAGAATTACAACATTGTGCGTCTGAGTGGCTTTTATGAGCCGCACCCCCGCAACGCTTACTTCTTCCACATGGATAGCTGGCGCTTGAACCTGATCTCGGGCTACTGGGTACCAGCCTACATCTACAGCGAGGAAGGTGATTTCAGCTACCGCTCGAAGGACAAGATTACCTTCAAAGCCCAGACCCGGCTCTGGGGTTATGACCTACAGAAGGGCGCGCACAACGGCGAATTCACCGAGGTGCTGGTGGACCCCACGGTGAACGACGACAGTCCATCGAGGCAGGATGCCTCTCCGCTGCAAGCGCAGTGGCAATGGCAGCAGCAGGCAGGGGACAACGTAATCGAGCGGCTGCAGAATGCCGGCCTGCTTGCTCCCGAGGGTGAAGTGGACAAGTTGCTGGAGACCGTTGTCAGCAATTTGCTGACCGCCAACAGCATCGACCTGCCGGGCCCGGTGCACGCCCGTGTGATGCTGACGTTGCCACTCGAGACGTTCAGCGCGGGCAACACCATCGTGGTAAGCCGCGGCCTGTTGGACGTGCTCCCGGATGAAGCCAGCCTGGCCATGGTGCTATCGCGCGAACTGGCCCACATCGTCCTGGGGCACAACATGGGCAGCAAGTACGCCTTCAGCGATCGCATGTTGTTCTCGGATGAATCCACCTACCAGAACCTGGGCTTCCGGCACGTTCCCGAGGAGGAAACCGCAGCCGACGAGAAGGCTATCGAACTGTTAAAGAATTCACCGTACGCCCAGAAGCTGAACACCTCAGGACTGTTCCTGCGCGAGGTTGCGGCACGAGGCCCGGCGCTTTCCGCGCTACTGACTCCACACTTGGGCACTGGCTTCACCAACCGCAAAGGTGCGATGGATCGAATGGTGGTGTTGATGAACTCTGCGCCGGCCCTCGATCCCACCAAACTGGACCAGATCGCAGCCCTGCCTTTGGGTGCACGCGTCAAGCTCAACGCTTGGGATGACCATGTTGAATTGATCAAGACCACGCCGGTGGCCATCACTTCGGCGCGCCACAAGATGCCGCTAGAAGTGACGCCATTTTTCCCCCGGCTTACCCGCTCCGGAGCAGTCGTCAACCCGACCTCCACTGCGAACGCCGCGAACCCAACTCCAAGAAATTAGCAAGGAAAACGGTGACGGCCAAGGCATCAGATCTCAACTGTTGAAATATCGCCATACCACTCGCCGAGGATCGACGCGTCGCCGGACGCGTTCCGCGGCTGCGCCCGAAAAATCGTTGGGGAGTTGCAGATCCCCCTGAGGTCCTGTCAGTCCGACTTTGCCCGGCTGGCTGGCGGGACGATGCCGTTCATGCGCAGATACTCCACCATCTGGCCGTAGTGATCGAAGGCGTGGGCGACGCCGAATTCGGCGCGATGCAGGCGCGGGGACTTGCTTTGGCCTACGGGCTGCAGCATGTTGTCAACGGTTAACGTGGCCGCGGCCTTGTGGCCCTGGGCGAAAGAGTCTTTCAGGAACTTGATGATGTCGGCTTTGGTCTTCAGGTCCGGTGGGCCGTTGCCGTCTTTTAAGTTGTCGGGAAGCTTGTCGCCGGTGATGGTGGACCAGATGAAATAGTTGGACGCGGCGACATGCTTGACCTGCAGGGCAAAGGTGCGCACGCCTTTGTAGTCGTCGCCGGGAATGTTCAGGCTTTCGGGAGAGAAGTTGTACTTGTCTTCGGGCATAGCTTCGGCGACGTCCACGATTAGCATTTCGACGGCGGTGATTTCGCTGTCCACCATGGAGGCCAGGGTGGGGGCGGATTGCGGCGCGGGAGGCTTCGCGGTCTGGGCCCGGGCGGTCATCGAGATAGCGATGGCGAGTAACGCCGGCAGCAAAAAGATTTGAGATTGTTTCATCAATGCTCCTTCCGTTCGTGCGTGATTGAATGGTTTGCGATTAGAGACTAGCCGGCTGCCGAAAAACTCGTCTCGACAGCAGAAGGCGACCCTCAGGCGCTAAAGCGCGATTGGTTTTTAGACGGCCTAACGGCACGACTGAAGTCGTGCCCTTCCACAAAACCAGACCAATGGCACGACTGAAGTCGGGCCCTTCCCAAAACCAGGCTGACGGCACGACTGAAGTCCCCTTCCCAAAGCCAGCCCGAAACAGAGTCTTGCAGTAGCCTGCAGGAGATTACCGGCGCGAGTCCGGGGGAACCAGGTTGTTGGCGCGATAGTAGACCACGAGCTGGCCGTAGTGTTCGCCGCTGTGCTCGATGGCGAACGTCCACAGGTAGGAGTTGTGGGCGAGGCGCTTTCCCCATGGCGCTGTTTTGTCGAGGCCGGCGTCGCCTTGCTGTTGAATCACGCTAGCTCCATCGGCGACTGCCTGTTGAACGAATTTCACCACGTCGGCTTTGGTCTTGAAAGCGTCGCGGGTGGGGTTGTCGCCTTCACCGAAGTCGGGCCCGAGGTTCGTTCCGGAAACTCTGCGAGCCACGACGTAATCGAAGGCGGCGGCGTGCAGCAGATTGAGCGCGAAGGTGCGCTGGTCTTTCTGCAGTTTGTAGTCGTATTTGTCTTCGGGAAAATCTTGGGCCATGGCGATAAGCTTGTTGCCGATGTCGTTCCAGCGGTCCAGGGTCTCGTCGGTCCGGGAGCGCGCAGGAGCAGGAGCCTGATTCTGCGCTTGGGCCTGACCGGGAAGAGTCGGTCCGACGAGGGCAAGAAGGGTAACCGCAACGAGCGTAAGCTGCGTCTCAAACCGCTTCATCATAGCTTCTCCTTGGGGAGTTTCTCATACGGGGCACGGGGCCTTAGACGGGGCACTCGTGCCAACGTTTTGTCAAATTGTAGACATGAGTCGAGTGCGGGCAGCGGCCAGCCGATCCAGGACTTCCGTCCTTCGTCTTCGCTCCGTCGAAAATCCCCACTTCTCGCGCAAAGAACGCGCGAGAAATGGGGCACCCGGATTTTCATCGCCTCCGGTGGGACAAACGCCCAAGTGCACTCAGGGCAGGATCTGGGCTATCGCCTGCCGTCCTGCCACCGTTTGCGCCGGGAGTAACCCTTTTGGGGTGTTACCTCAGACTCCTCGGCCGCAGGTCTTGGAGCGTTCTAAGAGATATATTTTCAATCAGTTACCGATATTACTCCGATGGTTCTACTCCCTTTTGGGAGATTGCCCGCCTATCCCCTGCCGCCTATAATCGTCCTACTCTGGTTTAGGATTCTCCGTCAGGTTCCGGGTAGAACATGGGGAGGGTTTGGTCTGTCTGAACGCCCTTCAGCGAAAGTTCAGTGAAAGGGAAAGCCCGGATTATGCGAAAGCGCCTGCAACTCGCATTGATGCTGACGGCCACGACGGCAATCGCGACCTTCTTTTTTCTCGATCCAACTCCCGTGTGCGCGGCCGAAGGCGATGGCCGGTCGAATGGGATCACCACGTCCGACGAGCACGGGCGCAGGGTTTATGTGAACGAGGATACGCCGGTGCAGAAGCATGCAACGCCGGCTTCCCAGTCCAGGCGGTCGTCGCTGGTGTACTGGAGCGGCAAAGAAAATCGCTGGAAGCCGGTGCCTTCAGCGGGTACGCCGTCGATGCAGGCGGCGCGGTCGGCTGCGGCTGAGGTTAGCCAGGGCTTCGCTCAGTACTACGGGCACGATTCGGTGCAGTCGGCCAACGCGAAGATCGTGGCGGCCAATGCCCGGGGACATCAGGCTTCGCAGGAAGAGATTGACTCCTCGATTGTGATGGCCGCTGCGCGGCACAATGTGGATCCGAACCTGGTGCGGGCGGTGGTGAAAGTGGAATCGAACTTCAATTCCAACGCGGTCTCGAGCAAGGGCGCCATAGGCCTGATGCAGTTGATGCCCAAGACGGCGCGGCAGTTGAAGGTGAAGAATCCGTTTGACCCCGATCAGAACGTGGATGCGGGAGTGCGTCATCTCAAATACCTGCTGGAGAGCTACAACGGCGACGTGAATTTGACTTTGGCGGCCTATAACGCGGGCGAGGGAGCGGTGCGGCGGAGCGCGGGCGTGCCTCATTACTCGGAAACTCAGAACTATGTGCGGAGAATTACCAATCTCTACTACGGGGGATTCGATCTTTCTCCGTCCGGGGCCAGTCATGATCCCGTGCGGGTTCAACGGGATGCGCGGGGCGTACTTTATATCAGCAACACAGATTAGGTTGGCGGCATCATTGTAGAAGATAATGGAGCAGAATCCTCACCCTGTCGCACAGAACGCGACCAGGGATGGGGCACCCGAATAAGTTATCTCTCAGGTACCTTAGGCAGTTCAACTGCAACGTTGGATCGAGACAGTAACGGACCGACGACTTGAAAATGAAATCGAGCCAGCGCGGGTTGCGCTGGGGAGCGCTGCTGTTGCTGGTGGCGCTTTCCGGAGTGCCGAACTACGCTTATGCCCGCGTGCATCACACCGAAGCTTGGGCTCGGGACCGCTTTGCCGCCGCCGAGCGCATGCGGGAAGCGCTGAATGGACGGCCTCCAGCCGACCGCACGCGGCACGACTACCAGCGGGTCATCAACAACTACCGTAACGTCTATTTTGGGGCGCCTACGTCGGGTAAGGCCGATCCCAGCGTGGTCGCCGTGGCGGAGACGCTGGTCGAGATGGGGAGGCGCTTCGATGACGACAAGATTCTGCATGAGGCTATCTCGCAGTACAAGTTTCTGCGGCGGGAGTATCCGGGCAGCAAGTACCGTTGCGACGCGTTGTTCACCATCGGGGAGATTTACAAAGACGACCTGAACGATCCCGAGCAGGCCCGCAGCGTGTTTCAGGAGTTTCTGCACCGCTATCCGCATAACCGCCTGGTAGAAGATGCCCAGCAGGCGGTGGCGGAGCTCGACCGCGAGGCTCAGGCTGAGAGGACGGCCGCGGCGCAGAAGAAGCCGGGCAAACCGACTGCCGACAAAAGCAAGACGGCCAAGGGCGTCGATACTCGTGCTGACCTTACCCCCGAATCCAAGACTGACGCCCAAGCCGGTTCGAAGGCCGACATTCGGGCCGACGTTAAGACCGACGTTAAGTCCGACTTCAAGGCCGAGGCGGACGGGCAGGAATCGGAGCCGCATGCCAAGCGGGTGCCGCGGGTGACCGGAATCCGGCACTGGTCTACGCCGGACTATACCCGCGTCGCCATCGACCTGGAGGGCGAAATCGAGTTTGGGTCGCAGCGCATTGCGCATCCCGACCGCATTTTCTTCGATCTGCGAGACACCAAGCTGGCCTCAACCCTGGTGGGCAAGAGCTTTGACGTGGATGACGGGTTTCTGAAGAAGATTCGGGTGGCGCAGTTCCAGCCCGGGCGCACCCGGGTAGTGCTCGAAGTCGACAGTCTCTCGGACTACGAAGCCTTTCTGCTGCCGAATCCCTACCGGCTGATTATTGACATCCATGGCAAGGATGCTCAGGGCAAAGGCAAAGACAGCCAGATGGCGCGCGCGCGAGAGCTGAAGGATGCTGCGACTGCGACCGCCGACGTGGAAGCGCCGCCGAAGGCGGGATCGAAGGCCGAGGTTGTGAAATCTGACGGTCCAAAGGATGTTCCGAAATCTGAGTTGAAGGCTGACCTGAAGGCGCTGGCTGGGAAGCCGGTCAGCAAGAGCGAGCAGATTCACGACGATCCGAACGCCGCCTCGAACGAGACATTCGAAGGCTCGAAGTCCCGTTCATCGGCAGGATCTTCGAAGCGGGCTGCTGGCGACGTCAAAGCTGCGACTATCAAGAAGGTCATAGTCGAAGCCGATGACGACGACGATTCTGCTCCAGCGGAGGTCGTTAAGCTAGAGGCTCGGAAGGAGCAGTCGCATAAGGCAGCGAGCACTTCCCGCAAGACCAGTCCAGTTGCGGATTCCGACGCGGCTGTCCCCGACGAGAAGGCGGCCAGCGATTCCGCGTCCGCGAGCCCGGCGCGAGGCAAGTCTTTGCCGTTGCCGCGCCTCAGTTCCAGCAAGAAGGCGACGGACCTTGATGCCGATGCCCGCGAGGCCCGGCCTACGGCGCGCGGCGACCGGTCGCTGATCCGGGCGTTGGGCTTGAAGATTGGCAGGATCGTGATTGATCCTGGCCATGGCGGGCACGATACCGGGACCATCGGCCCCGACGGCCTGCAGGAAAAGGATCTGGTGCTCGAGGTCGGGCGACGGCTGGGCAAACTTCTCGAGACGCGGCTGGGCGCTGAAGTCGTCTACACGCGCAAGGACGACACGTTCATCCCGCTGGAGACTCGGACCGCGATCGCCAACCAGCAGCGCGCCGACCTGTTTATTTCGATTCACGCCAACTCTAGCGATGATTCGGCGGCCCGCGGCGTCGAGACCTACTACCTGAACTTCACGTCCTCGCCGGAAGCGCTGGAAGTGGCGGCGCGGGAAAACGCGGTCTCGGAGAAATCCATCTACGAGCTGCAGGATCTGGTGAAGAAGATTGCACTGAAGGAAAAGATTGAAGAGTCCCGCGAATTCGCCGGAGATGTGCAGGAGTCGCTGCACAGCGGCCTGGCGGCCAAGAGTCCGGGCATCCGCAACCGCGGGGTGAAGAAGGCGCCGTTCATCGTGCTGATCGGGGCCAATATGCCGTCGATCCTGGCGGAGATTTCGTTCGTCAGCAATCCTGCCGACGAACATCGCCTGGAGACGAGCGACTACCGCCAGCGCATTGCCGAGTCGCTGTATCGGGGAATTGCGAAGTATGTGGATGGATTGAGCGGAATAAAAGTGGCCAGCAAGCTCGACAAAGCTGCTGGCCAATAGCATTCAGACCCTATCAGGAGAATTCCGGTCTACTGCAGCGAACTGCCCACCTGCGAAAAAATGTTGCCTGCGTTGGAGCCGATCAGGCGCACGGTGCCCACGACAATCACGAGGATTACCGCCAGCATAACGGAGTATTCGGCGATATCCTGACCTGCTTCATCGGACCAAAGATTGCGAAATGAATTACTCATAAACTGTTTCCTTTCTCCTATACCGCTACTGAAGCCTGAGTCACCGCTGCCGGCGAAGCCGGTTCGCGCTTGAATTCCGGAGAATTCAGACCCCACGATTCACTTTCGCGGGTCACAGACTGCAGCCCCACCTGAAACTCGGATGTGCCTTTCATTTTCTTGGTCCACATCACGCGAAACTGTATTTTCCGTTGGCGATAGAACACCGTGATCTCGTCCCCTAAATTCAATTCGTGGCGGACCGAGCCCAAACGCGCTCCCTCGGGAGTTACGTCCAGCGTATGCACCAGGTCGTCAAAAGCTTTTCCATTGCTGTCTTTGCCCTTCACTCTTACGGGAATCACTGCTTTGGTGCGATTCCCGCGCCGCTGATTCGTATCTACGCCTGAAGACATTCCGTCACCCAGAGCTAGTTTGCCCCCAGAATTGTCGGGTGTGAATGGCCCCGACGGGTAGGATGAGCCGCCCGAAGGTAACCAGCCTTTGCGGCGTCGACCAAGGCATGTCCGATCAAGCGCTTACAAGGATTCGGAAACCTTTCTCCCCGGTCTGTGGTCTAATTAACGGCAGGAGTCCTCAATTCCGGGGCCATTCATGAGTTTTTTCCGTTCCTTTGTTATCGCTGTTTGTCTCGCATGCCAGTTGTTGGGCATGGCGGCCGCGGAGAACAAACCCGCAGCCCAGGCGCCGGCTCGTGCCGCGGAGCAAGCTCCTGCGCTGCTCCCGGAACAGTTTGAGGGATGGCAGATGCAGGGCGCTCCGCGAATCAGTTCGGACGCGGATGTGGCCGATCCGGCCAATGCCGCTGTGCTCAAGGAATACGGATTCTCGGACCTGGCCTCCGCTACCTACACCCGGGACGATGGCCGCACGCTGAAGATCCGCGCCGCGCGTTTCGCCGATGCCTCGGGCGCGTTTGGCGCCTACACGTTCTATTTGCAGCCGGAGATGACGGCGGAGAGGACGAAGGAAGACAAGATCGGCGATCAATCGGCGGTTCTGGGACAGCGTGTGCTCTTCTACCGCGGGCATGTGCTGGTGGACGCGCAGTTCAGTCAGGAATCGGCCATGTCGGGAGCACAGTTGCGCGTGTTGGCGGGGGCGCTGCCGCGCCCCAGCGGGAATTCTGCCAACCTGCCCACGTTTATCGAATTCATGCCGCACCGGGGCTACGTCGAGAACACGCAAAAGTATGTGATGGGCCCGGCAGCGCTGGCTGCGCAGGCGCCGGCGGTTTCCGCTGACCTGGTGGACTTCGATGCCAGCTCGGAAGTGAGCCTGGCACGCTATAACACCTCGAGCGGCGAAGCTACGTTGATCCTGATCTCGTATCCGACGCCGCAGCTCGCGGCCGGGCATCTGCTCCGCATTGATGCCGCGCATCACATGGCGCAGCCGCAGCCGGGCGTTGCGAGCGTCGAAAGCGCGGGAACGTTCTTCAGCAAGCGCACTGGACCCATTGTTGTCATCGCGAGTGGACCGGTTTCCGAGAGCGACGCGAAATCATTGCTGGGCATGGTCAATTACGAAGCCAGGGTCACGTGGAACCAAGAGTCCGACAACGCGCAGGTACGCGACCTGTACAAGCTGATTCTCAATATCGTCGTACTCTGCGGGATTCTCGCGGGACTCGCCGTGGTCGCCGGCGTAGCGTTTGGTGGAATCCGCATTTTAATGAAGCGCTGGTATCCTGACCGGGTGTTTGACCGCCCGGAGCAGATGGAATTCATCTCGCTGCGTCTGACGGAAACGGTGGTGAAGGGAGCCTCCCGCGGGGGGACTGACGAAGGCCCCGCGGCACCCGAAAACCCTGCCTGATGCCCTTCAAACCCTAAGTAAGTGGCTTTAGATAGATCGGCTTAGGAACTTTCCCAGGGACTTTTGTCTCAAATTGCTACACTTGCCGCAGGTATTAATTGATTCTGTAACGTATTGAAAACAAAGACATTTATTTCGCAAAAATCCCTTGACACCCTCGTTTTTAGGCTCATAAGATTTGCGCAGAAAGTTTTGACGGATTTCAAAGCTCCGTTGGAACTATTCTCCCTTGAAGAAGAGGCTACCCAGTTGCCGGGTGGCCTCTTCGTTTTTGCATTCCATTTCGGGACGCGTGGATTTGCGGCGATCATAAGGCGCGGAATACTGAACTACGGCGCGTTTTCTACGTATCATCTTACGTATCGTCTCTTGTAATTATTTTGTGCCGAAGAGACGGGGCAGCAAGTTTTTGGGGAGGCGTGTGATGTTCTGCGATGGATGCGGCGGAGCGGTACAACCGGGGCAAGGGTTCTGCCCCAAGTGCGGCAAACAAATTGTCGGTCCAGTCACGGTCATGCAGCCGGTCCCAAACCGGGTGCAGTCGCACGTGCACCTGCTCGGAATTTTGTGGCTGGCCATGTCGGCCTTCAACGCCGTGGGAGGCCTGGTCCTGCTGATTCTCGGCAATGTTTTTTTCCCGCACCTGCGTGAGATGCCGGGGGGAGTGCCACCGGACGTGCCCGTCGGATTTCTGAGCGCTCTGATGACCACGCTTGGAATCATTGTGCTGGCCAAGGCGGCGTGCGGATTCATCACGGGCTGGGGATTGATGCAGCGCGAACCCTGGGCGCGCGTGGTTGCGCTGGTGCTGGCGTTTATTTCTCTGTTCAATATTCCGTTCGGCACCGCGATCGGCGTGTACACCATGTGGGTGCTGCTGCCCGGTCAGTCGCAGCAGGAATACGATGCCCTGGTGGGAGCGCGAGCGGCTTAACTTTATGAAGCGTCGCAGGCAGCGGAGTGTGAGAAGAAAGCGTGGGCTGTTTCCAGTAGAGCGAAGGATTCTCGCAGGTCACTCCCGATGGAGGGAACGAACCCGCCTGATTCTGCTCCTATTCGGCGGCATCCCTAACAGCCCATGCTTTGAAGAAAAGTCGTTCGAATGGAATGCTAGCGCGATGGCTTCCAGAGTCGAAGATAACCGAGGGAGTGGTCCCGATGGGTGGGCGCGACGTTGATGAAAGCGCGATTTGATGGTTCGCAGATGGAGGTGCTGGCTGCTTTACGCTTTCCGGCCTCCCGTTTAGAATCGAGGGGAGGCCGACGTAGCTCAGTTGGTAGAGCAGCCGATTCGTAATCGGCAGGTCAGCGGTTCAAGTCCGCTCGTCGGCTCCAGCCTTTTCGTAGCTTTCCTGCTTCGCGACTGCCCGCACGAAGATTTCCTGTAATTTCGATGCTTCTGAGCCGTCTTTACTTGTACGGATCTGCGAAGCAAAGGGCTAAGAAAAAACCGTCTGGGACGTGGGACGTCCAACCTAATGGGCTAACTGGAACGTCCAATGTGTAACCCTCGACAAGATACGGTATCTCGATTATGCGCACCGTTTTAGACATCTTCGGACAGATCTTCCGCAACCTGTGGGCGCATAAGCTGCGCTCGTTCCTCACCATGTTCGGGATTGCATGGGGCGTGGGATCGTTGCTGCTGCTGGTGGGTGTGGGCGAAGGCTTTCGCTCGGGCAACAAGCGCGAGTTGGCCGAGTTTGGCAGGAACATCATGTTTCTCTTTCCGGGGCGCGCGCCAGCGGTGCAAGGCAGCATGAACTCCGCCCGCCCTTACTTGCTTACCTACCAGGATTACGTGGATGTGCGTACGCAAGCCCCACACGTCGGCAATGCTTCCCCGATGCTGTCGCGCTCCGACCTGCATCAGGTGAGTGAATTCGCCACGGCTGGAGTCGAAATCCTGGGCGTGGAGCCCCAACTCAATCAGATCAGTTTTCTTCCCCTCAAAGAAGGCCGCTGGCTCAATGAAATGGACGAGGCGCAGAGCCGCAATGTGATCGTGCTGGGCAACGAACTGCAAAAAACCCTGTTTCCCGGGCGTCCGGCGGTGGGCGCATTCGTCCTGCTGAACGACATCCGGTTCGAAGTCGTTGGCACCATTCCGCATCTGGGCCGCGGCGACAACACCTGGCTGAATATGCGGGGCTACATCCCATTCACGGTGATGGCCACGAATTTCCCGCTGAAGGGAGTGAACCACCAGAATTCTATTTCCTTCATTGAATACCAGCCGACCAGCACCGCCGAGCACAAACTGGCCCAGGACGATGTACACAAGATCATTGCGCGCAATCACGGATTCGACGCCCGTGATGAAAACGCCTTTGACGGCTGGGATTCGATCCAGGAATCACAAATGGTGGGAACGATTTTCGACGTCATGAACATGTTCCTGGGAACGGTGGGCATGGTCACGCTGGCGCTGGGCGCCATCGGGGTCATCAACATCATGCTGGTCGCAGTGAGCGAACGCACCCGCGAGATCGGACTTCGCAAGGCGCTGGGTGCCACGAATCGCAGCATTCTCTTCCATTTTTTTCTGGAAGGATTGCTGCTTACGCTAGGCAGCGGGATGATCGGCATGCTTATGGCGGCCGGCTTCATGGGGCTGATGGGAGGGATCGAGGGGCCGGGAGGATTCGATCCGCCGAAATTGGTGCCGATGTCGGCCGTGCTGGCGATTGGCAGCCTGACTTTGGCGGGAGTGTTTGCCGGTCTTTATCCCGCTCGCAAAGCGGCGATGTTGCAGCCGGTGGAAGCCCTCCGCCAGGAGTAAAGCTGGAAAGAGTAATGCTGGGCAAGAGTAATGCTGGAAAGGTAAAGGTGATGCTTGTTCCGTGACCTGCTCCAAGAAGCCTACGGCGCCATGCGGCATAATCGCCGCCGCACCGCGCTCACCATGCTAGGCATGGCCTGGGGCATTGCGACAGTAGTCATGCTGCTGGCGTATGGCGATGGTTTTGGCCAGGCCTGCGCCAACATCTTCGCCAATTTCGGCACCAAGCTCGTGATCGTCGTGCCGGGCCGTACTTCCATGCAGGCAGGTGGAAAAAAAGCAGGAGCCGTGGTCCGATTTACGCAGGATGACCTGGAGACCCTGACCACTAACCTTCCGCAGATCACCCACATCACGCCTGAAGTCAGCAAGCAGGCCAGCGTGCAATATGACACCAGGGTCTTCACCTGGGGGGTCACGGGCAATTATCCCAACGTGTTTGATGTGCGCGCCCTCAAAATGGGGCAGGGCCGGTTCTATAACCCGGAAGACGAGATCCAGCGTGCCCGCGTCGCAGTGATCGGTGCCGAAGCCAAGGAGAAACTGTTTTCCGGGCGCAACGCGCTGGGCGAGCACATCCGGCTGGACGGTCTCAGCTTCGAAGTCATCGGTGTCTTGAAAGGCAAAATGCAGGAGGGCAATGACGATATCAACCGCGTCATATACGTGCCCTTCAGCACCATGAGCGATCTGAAGAATACGCATTACCTGGACACCATCTGGTTCACCTACCAGACTCCGGAGTACGAGAGCCTGGAACAAACCGTCCGCACCATCATGGCCACGGAGCACAAGTTCAATTCGGCGGACCACCAGGCCATTGACGTGTTCAACCTGATGACGCAGGTCCATCAGTTCGAGATCATCACGATCGGGTTGAAGATTCTGATGGGTTTCATTGGCACGCTTACTCTAGGCATTGGCGGCGTCGGCCTGATGAATATCATGCTGGTTTCGGTGACGCAGCGCACGCGGGAGATCGGTGTGCAGAAGGCGCTGGGCGCGCCCCGGCGGTACATCTTGATGCAGTTCCTCGCCGAAGCGCTGACCATTACCTGCGTGGGCGGCGTGCTGGGAGTGATCCTGGCCTACGTGGTGGCGCTTTCTGTCGGACGACTAACCCTGTATAGCGCGTTTGCCAAGAACGCAGAAGCGGGCGATATACGCCTGATCATCGCACCGGGAACGCTAATCGCGTCCACGCTGATTCTGGGCGCGGTGGGACTGGTCAGCGGCATGATTCCAGCTTTCCGGGCCTCGCGGCTGGATCCGATCGAAGCCCTGCGCCACGAATAATTCCTTTACCATCAGTTACTTGTGAGCGGGGTCGCGAGCCCCCACTTTCGTGCCATATATGGCACGGGTGAGCCATTTACTGCGGGTGGGGATAGCGTTAAAGTCGTTCTTGAGCAGCACTTGGGGGAGGGCTGATCAACAGACGTCCCACGACTCATTTGAGTCTGGGGCGTTTTGTTTTGCGCAGAAAACAGTTCTCGCCTCGCTGCTCCCCGCCACGATCTGATCATCGTCTGCGCTTTCCTTAGATTGATCTCGCCCGCCGCCCCGGCTACCACTCCATGTTTCGATGGTGGTAGATTTGTTTGCGCCTTTCGTTGCCGTGCCCAGGCACTTCCAGGAGCAGATCATGTCCGAGCGTTTTGCCCGCCGCGAGTTTCTCGCGGGAATGGTTGCCGTGACGGCTGCGAAAGCTGCGTCCCGGTTTTCTCCGATGCCCGACAATAACTCGCCGTTCCGCGTTTCCGTGCTCAACGATGAAATTTCCCAGGACTTCGGCCACGCTTGTGAGGTGGCGTCGCGGGACTTTGGTATGGGCTGGATCGAGTTGCGCGGCATGTGGAAGAAAAACATCGTCAACCTCGACGAGAAGGAAGTCGCCGAGGCGCGCCGCATTCTTGAAAAGTATCAGTTGAAGGTGACCGACATTGCCAGCCCGCTGTTCAAAGTCGATTGGCCGGGCGCGCCGAAATCGAAGTTCCGGGAGAGCGGTTCTTTCGGTGCGAACTTCACCCTGGAGCAGCAAGACGAAGTTCTGGAGCGCGCCATGGATTTGGCGAAGGCGTTTCAGACCGACCGGGTGCGCTGCTTCGATTTCTGGCGACTGGAGGATCAGGCGCCTTATCGCGCCGCGATCAACGAGAAGCTGCGCGACGCCGCCGTCAAGGCGGCGAAGAAGGGCATCATTCTGGTGCTGGAAAATGAAATGGCATGCAATACGGCGACCGCCGCCGAGTCGGCCAAAGTTCTGAGCGCGGTGCAGTCGCCGGCGCTCATGCTGAACTGGGATCCGGGCAACGCCGCCGCCGGCGGGGAAATTCCGTATCCCGACGGCTACAATCTTCTGCCTAAGGAGCGCATCGGCCATTGCCACTGCAAGGATCTCGTCAAGATTGGCAAAGGCGACTGGGCGCCGATGGGCGGAGGAATCATAGACTGGGCGGGACAGTTCAAGGCGCTCAAGCGGGACGGCTATCGATTCGCAGTGAGTCTTGAGACGCACTGGGAAGGCGGCGGCTCGAAGGAAGAAAGCTCGCGCAAGAGTTGGGCGGGGATGAAGAAACTTCTGCAACAGGCGGATGCGCTGTAAGACCCCACTTCTCGCAAGAGGCGCGCGAGAAATCGGGCACCCAAACACAGAAGGTGGACGAGCAAATATGACCGAGCAAAACAGGCGCACATTTCTGAAGCAGGCGGTGATCGGAGCAGCTGTGCTGGCTTATCCAACGTCCACCGTGCTGGGCGCGAACGACCGCATCCGGGTCGGCATGATCGGTGTGGGGGATCGTGGCAACGATCTTCTGGGCCAGATTCGCGCGGTGCGCGGCGTTGAAGTCGTGGCGATGGCGGACGTGTATAGCCGCCGCCGCGACGAGGCGAAAAGCAAGGTGCCGAGCATCCAGACCTTCGACGATCATCGCCGTCTGCTCGACATGAAGGATATCGATGCCGTGATCGTGGCCAGCCCGCTGCACATCCACAATCGGCATTTTCTCGACACCCTCGCGGCCGGGAAAGATCTCTACGCGGAGAAGACCATGACCTGGTCGATTCCGGAGGCCGACAAATGTCTGGCGGCCGCGAAGAATTCCAACCGCGTGATCCAGATCGGATTGCAGTATCAAAGTTCCGGCGCCTTGATCGACGCAAAACAAATGATCAAAGACGGATGGGTGGGCAAGGTCACTCATGTTGAATCCTGGATGAGCCGCAACACTCCCCACGGCAAAGGCCAGTGGGTACGGGCGGTGCCGTCTGACTGCACCGCGCAGAACGTGAACTGGAGCGCGTTTCTGAATGGCCGGCCGGACCGTCCTTTCGATCCTTACAAACTCATCAACTGGCGCCTGTTCTGGGAGTTCGCCGGAGGCAATTGCGCCGAGAACATGGTGCACCAGATCGCGTGGATCATGGGCGCGCTCGACCTGCCGCTGCCGTCGGCGGCGTATATGTCGGGCGGCGTGTTTTCGGAAAAAGACGGCCGCGAAGTGCCGGACACCATCGCGGTGACTCTCGATTTCCCCGACATGGTGGTGACCTGGCAGTCCACGTTCAGCAACAAGCACTACGAACTCGGCGACCGCATTCTGGGAAGCGACGGCACTCTCGAGCACCACTTCGACGAGGCGATTCAGTACTGGCCCGAGAAAACGAACCGTCCCAACGGCGACGCCACGCGCGGCAAAGCCCACGACCAGAGCCACATGGAGAATTGGATCGATTGCGTCCGCAGCCGCGCCACGCCCAATGCTCCGCCGGAAATTGGCTACCGGTCGGCGATCGCGGTGCACATGGCGAATTTGTCTTACAAGAACAAGCGGCGGCTTACGCTGGAAGAAGCGAAGGGGATCACGCCGGAATTCTCATGATCGGGGCGGTCGATATCGGCGGTACGAAGATTGCGGTCGGCATTGTGGACGACAGCGGGAAGGTGCTTTCGCGGATGGAGGCCCCCACCGACCCGGATCGTTATTCCGATGGAGTGACTCTGATTGCCCGCATGCTGCGGGAGAGTGCGTCAACGGCTGGCGTGGAACTGTCGGGCATCGGCATCGGATCCACGGGGCCGGTCGATCCCATGCGCGGCGAGTTTGGCGACGTCGATTTTCTGCCCGGCTGGCGCGGGAAAAGTCCGGTGCGAGACCTGGCGCAGATTTTCAACGTGCGCGTCGCCCTGGAGAACGACGGCGACGCCGCCGCCCTGGCGGAAGCTGGATGGGGCGCGGGCCGGAATCGCTCGCGGCTAATCTATGTGACTGTGGGGACCGGGATTGGCGGAGGAATCGTGCTCGATGGCCAGCTCTACCGTGGCGTCGACGGCGCTCATCCCGAGGTAGGGCACCATGTGATCGATCCCGCGGGTCCGGAATGCTCGTGCGGTTTCCGCGGCTGCTGGGAATCGCTGGCCGCCGGTCCGGCCATGGTGGCATGGATTGAGAGCCACGCGCCCGCCGCTTACCTGCATCGCCCGGGCATTACCGCCAAGAAGATTTGCGAACTGGCACAGCAAGGAGATGAAGTCGCGGTGCAGGCCGTTGAACATGAAGCCTACTACCTGGGTCTGGGCCTCGCCAACCTCATTAACTTATTTACTCCCGATGCCATCGTGCTGAGCGGCAGCGTGATGAAGAGCGCGCCGCTTTTTCTAGACCGCATCCACGCCGTGATTCGCGGTGGATGCCGCTTCGTCCCGGCTGAGAAGACACAACTCACTCTTGCTTCTCTGGGAGACGATACTAACCTGATTGGCGCGGCGCGAGTGTGGCATTATCGCTTCGCGCAGTAGCGGACCGGAGGAGATCAATGAAAGAGTTGAGCGATAAGCTGCTATACGTGATCGACGCGGCGGAGCCCAGGCTCCGTGAGATCAGTGCGCCGGAGAGCACCAAGCCCGTATTGTCGGGCGGCTGGTCGCGCAAGCAGGTGATGGCTCACCTGATCGACTCCGCATCCAACAACCACCAACGATTCGTCCGCGCGGCGCAGCAGGAGTCCCTGGACTTTCCGGGGTACGATCAGGAAGGAAACATGCGGGTCCAGGCGCCGCAAGACGCGGATTGGCCGCTGCTGGTCTCGCTCTGGGCAACTTACAATCGCTATCTCGCTCATATCATCGCGCACTTGCCTCCGTCCAAGTTGGAGACTCCATGCCGCATCGGCCCGCACGAGCCGGTCACGCTTCGATTCGTAGCGACCGATTATCTTAGGCATCTGGTTCATCACCTCGGCCAGATTGGCGCCGCGGTCGCACCCTAAGGGCGCGCTACTCCCACACGACCTTCCAGTTCCTCCTCCGATCTGTTACTGTTTTCAGTCCGCTGTTGTGAGGCCGCGTGATCGTTGGAGTTCCGAAAGAAAGCTATCCCGGGGAACGCCGGGTTGCGATCGTTCCCGTCGTCGTTCCCAACCTCGTCAAGGCGCGGCTCGAGGTTATTCTGGAAGCCGGGGCCGGCGAGCAGGCCGGCTATCCGGATGCGATCTATGTTGAGAAGGGCGCGAAGATTGTGCCCGATCGCGCCGCCGTGTTCAGCGCGGCCGACATTGTGGTGCAGGTGCTGTGCTACGGCTCGAACGACGTCACCGGCAAAGCCGACCTTCCGCTGATGCGCCGTGGGCAAGCCATTATCGGATTCCTGCGGCCCCTGGGCTCTGCGGAAATTGTCCAGCAGATCGCGCAGGCGGGCGTTACTTCTTTCTCTGTGGAGCTCATGCCTCGCACCACGCGCGCGCAGAGCATGGATGCGCTTTCTTCGATGGCCACCTGCTGCGGCTACAAGGCAGTCCTGCTGGCGGCCGAGACCTCCCCGCGAATCTTCCCCATGATGACCACCGCCGCCGGCACCATCACGCCCGCGCGCGTGTTCGTCATCGGCGCGGGCGTTGCCGGGCTGCAAGCGATCTCGACGGCACGTCGCCTCGGTGCCGTTGCTTCGGCCTACGACATGCGGCCCGCCGCCAAAGAGCAAGTGCAGAGCCTGGGCGGACGCTTCGTAGAACTTCCCATCGAGGCGCAGAACGCGCAGGATGCCCGAGGATACGGCACCGCGCAGGACGAAACTTTCTACGCCCGCCAGCGCGAACTACTGACTCGCGTGGTCGCGGAAAGCGACGTGGTCATTACTGCCGCAGTTATTCCCGGCAAGAAGTCTCCAATCCTGATCACCTCCGACATGGTGAAAGGGATGGCCCCGGGTTCGGTGATTGTCGACCTTGCTTCCGAGCGCGGTGGCAACTGCGAACTGACCCGCACGGGCGAGACGGTAAAAGTGGAGGGAGTTACCATCATTGGCGCCATCAACCTGGCCACCAGTGTCCCGTACCACGCCAGCCAGATGTACGCCCGCAACGTCACCACATTTCTTCTCTACATGGTGAAAGAGGGCAAACTGCAACTGAACCTGCAGGATGAAATCATTCGCGAGACCATGATCACCAATGGCGGAGAAGTGGTGAATGCCCGGGTGCGGGAGTTTTTCAAGATGCCGGCGTTGGCGACGGCGGGTGGATAGTATTTCCGCGCGATGCGGGATGGTTTTGCTTTGAAAGGGCGCGGGTTCTGCCGCGCCGCAATGTTCTTTAAAGAATTGTCATCCTGAGCGGAGCAAGAGTTCGCGCAGCGAACTCTTGCGCAGTCGAAGGATCCCTAGAGCCACGGCGGTTGATGTGGGTGTAGGGGTCCTTCGACTGCGTGGCTGCTCCGCTTCGCGGACCAGCCTCTACGCTCAGGATGACAGCGTAAGGGAATGGGAGTTCAATATGGGTTCCAACCTGATCGACGCACTTTTCGTTTTCATGCTGGCGGCCTTCATTGGATTCGAAGTCATCCGCCACGTTTCGCCGCTGCTGCACACGCCCCTCATGTCGCTGACCAACGCCCTCGACGCCATCGCGGTCGTCGGCGCCATCGTTCTGGTCGGTGAGAAGAAGAGCACATTCGCGACGGTTCTTGGAGTGATCGCCATTGTGGCCGCCACCAGCAACGTGGTGGGTGGATTCTTCATCACCGACCGCATGCTCCGGATGTTCAAGACCAGCCGTCCGACGAACAAGTAACTGAGCGCCCTCATGACTGAGTTTGCTGGAAGCCAGTACCTGATCGAAATCATCTACCTCATCGCCAGCGCGCTGTTCATTCTTTCGCTGAAGTGGATGAGTTCTCCCGCCACGGCCCGCCACGGAATTCTGGCCGGCGAAATCGGCATGGTGCTGGCCATCGGCGGCACGCTGCTGCATCACGGCATCGTCGACTACAAGTGGATCATCATCGCGCTCGTCCTAGGCTCGGGCATCGGCATCCCGCTGGGCATGGTGCAGATGACGGCCGTCCCGCAGCGGACCGCGCTCAGCCACGCTTTTGGCGCACTATGCGTCACCCTGGTCGGCACCGCCGAATTTTATCTGCGCACTCCGAACGTGCCCAAGTTCATGATGTCGGTGCTGTCGATGGAAGTCATCCTTGGAGGTCTGACCTTTACCGGCAGCCTGATGGCTGCGGGAAAGCTGCAGGAAATTCTGCCGCAGCGGCCGATCACTTATAAAGGGCAGAACTTCGTCAATCTTCTTCTGTTTCTGGTCGCCCTGGGAAGCGCCGTCTATCTCGTGCTGCATCCCGAAGCGAAAATCTTTTTTCCGATCATCGTTGGCGTGTCGTTGATCTTTGGAATCCTGCTGGTCATTCCGATCGGCGGCGCTGACATGCCGACTGTGATTTCGCTCTTGAACTCATACGCGGGCCTTTCCGCCGCCGCGATGGGATTCGTGCTCGACTCGAAACTGCTGATCATTGCCGGCGCGCTCGACGGATCGTCCGGCTTAATTCTCTCCATCATCATGTCGAAGGCGATGAACCGGTCGTTCACCAACGTGCTGTTCGGCGCGTTCGGACAGGTGCAGGCGTCGGCCGCCGCGGGACAGGAGGCCAAGCCCGTGCGCAGCGCTACTCCCGAAGAAGCCGCCGCGATTCTGTTGGCTGCGAATAAGGTGGTCATCGTCCCCGGCTACGGCATGGCCGTCGCGCAGGCGCAGCATAAAGTCCGCGAACTTTATGACGCCCTTACCAAGAAGGGAGTCGAAGTTCGCTTCGCCATTCACCCGGTCGCCGGACGCATGCCCGGCCACATGAATGTGCTGCTCGCCGAAGCCGACATTCCCTACGACCGGCTGATCGAAATGGACGAGATCAACGGCGACTTCCCGCAAACCGACGTCGCCCTCATCATCGGCGCCAACGACGTGACCAATCCCGCCGCCCGCACTGATCAGTCGAGTCCGATCTTCGGCATGCCCATCCTCGACGTAGACAAAGCCCACACCGTCATGGTCATCAAGCGCGGCATGAGCCCTGGATTCGCCGGCATCGACAACCCGTTGTACTATCTTGACCGGACGCTGATGCTGTTCGGCGATGCGAAACAGTTTGTGGGTGGGATTGTGCGGGAATTGGGTGGCGGACATTAACCCCTGTCAATCTGTCCCTTGACTTTGTCATCCTGAGCGCAGCAGCTCGATTCGTTTTTCGAATCGGGCTGCGGAGTCGAAGGATCCCTACTCGCGCGGGCCAAACCTTCGCTCAGGAGGACAAAGCATCCAAGGCAAGGATCACGCTCTCGTGAAGGCCGCTACTTTCCTCGCGAATCTGATACATTCTTTCCGACAGCCATGAGAACCCCGCTCATCTTGACCGCAGTTTTTCTGCTCGCCACTTTCGCCGCTGCCCAATCGCAACCTCAACTCAACCTCACGCCCATGCCTGCCAGCGTGCAGGTCGGCTCCGGACAATTGCCGATCAATCAATTGTTTTCGGTGGCCCTTACGGGAAGTCACGATGCTTCGCTGGATGACGAAGTGAAGCGGTTCGTGACCCAGCTTTCCCGTCAAACGGGCATCCCATTTCGCCCCAAGGCCGGCGCGGAGGCCACGCTGCAAATCCACGCCGACCACGGCCGCCAGGCCGTGCAAAAACTCGGCGAGGATGAATCCTACGAACTTACCGTTAACGAGACCGGTGCGGAACTCACGGCGCCGACAGCGCTCGGGGTTCTGCGCGGCCTGCAAACATTTCTTCAGCTCGTGCAAATTACCCCGACTGGTTTCGCCGCTCCAGCCGTCACTATCAAAGATCAACCCCGCTTTCCGTGGCGCGGAACGCTGATCGACGTCAGCCGCCACTTCATCCCTATCGATGTGCTCAAGCGCAACATCGACGGAATGGCTGCGGTCAAAATGAACGTGCTGCACTGGCATCTTTCCGATGACCAGGGATTCCGCGTCGAGAGCAAAGTTTTTCCCAAGCTCACTGGAATGGGATCTGACGGCATGTTTTATACGCAGGAGGAAATTCGCGACTTCATCGCTTACGCGCATGATCGCGGTATTCGCGTGATGCCCGAGTTCGACATTCCCGGGCACACTCACTCCTGGTACCCCGGATATCCCGAACTGGCCAGCGGCCCCGGCCCTTATACGCTGGACGGCGACGGTCTCGACCCGATCATGGATCCCACGCGCGAGACGACCTACAAGTTCCTCGAGAAATTCGTCGCGGAAATGGCCAGGCTTTTTCCCGACGCCTACTTCCACATTGGAGGCGACGAAGTCGATGGCAAGCAGTGGGACGCCAACCCGCAGATTCAGGCCTTCATTCACGCGCACGGAATGAAAAACAATCAGGATCTGCAAGCCTATTTCAACCAGCGCCTGCTGAAAATCGTGGCCAAGAATCACAAGATCATGGTTGGATGGGATGAAATCCTGCATCCCGATTTGCCCAAGACGATCGTAGTACATTCCTGGCGCGGTCAGAAATCTCTGGCCGAGGCCGCGAAACAAGGCTACAGCGGCTTGCTCTCGTTCGGTTATTACCTCGACTTGATGTGGCCGGCGGCGCGACACTATGCCGTCGATCCCATGAGTGGCGATGCGGCGAGCCTTACTCCCGAAGAACAGAAACGCATTCTCGGCGGGGAGTCGTGCCAGTGGGCGGAGTGGGTGACTCCTGAAAACATTGATTCGCACATCTGGCCGCGCAACGCGGCGATTGCCGAGCGCCTATGGTCGCCGCAGAATGTAACCGACGTTGCCTCGATGTACGCGCGCATGAACGCCGTCAGTCTCGACCTCGAATTTCTCGGGCTGACTCATCGTTCCGCGCGGCAGCACATGTTACATCGCATGGCCGGCACCGCTGACATAGCGGCGCTGCGCAACCTCGCCGACGTCGTCGAGCCGGTGAAGGATTACAACCGCTGGGACGACGCTAAAGGTCCCATCGATTTTCATGCGCCTCTGACCCGCATGATCGACGCCGTGTATCCGGAGAGCGACACGGCCCACCGATTCAGCGAACTGGTGCAGACCTTTGTCCAGAGCGGCTACAAAGACCCGGCCGCCGAAGCGCAGATCCGCATGTGGCTCACCACCTGGCGGGACAACGATGCCCGCCTGCGTCCTTTGCTCGACCAGACGTTTCTGTTGCAGGAGGACGGGCCTTTGTCGCAGGATCTGTCTGCGCTGGGCGCAGCTGGACTGCAGGCGCTCGATTATCTCGACAAGGCCCAGCCCGCGCCAGACTCCTGGAAGACGCAGCAGCTCGCCTTAATCGACCAAGCTAAAAAGCCGATGGCCGATCTGCTGCTGATGGTGGCTGTGCCGGTGCAGCAGCTAGTGGAAGCGAGCGCATCCCAGCACAACTGAGCCAGGCCGGTCCGCACAAGATGGACTGTCATCTTGAGCGAAGCGAAAGGCATGTGCGCTCGCGTGGGTCAAATACAGAGATCCTTCGCTTCGCTCAGGACGACAGCGTAGCTTTGTGCCGTGAATCTGTGCCACGATTCTGACGGCACGCCACCCTGGCCACTCGCAACACGGCGCACTTTAGTGACATCTCCGCGACCGTCCTCGACCCCTGGACCGCATAAATCGCAGTGCGGCATGGTATTCTATTAACTCCAGCTGCGCACCGTCTTAAGCGGAATTCCTCGCAGGTCCTGAAGAAGTTACAAAGAAACCATGCTTTCAGTCAGCAATGTGTCCATGCGCTACGGCGCCAAAATTCTGTTCGATGAAGTCTCCACGGCGTTTACGCCGGGCAAGCGCTATGGCCTGACCGGGCCCAACGGCTCCGGCAAGTCCACGTTCATGAAGCTGCTCAGTGGCGAACTCGAGCCGCAAAAAGGGACGGTCGTGCGTCCTCGCAAACTGGGTGTGTTGAGCCAGGATCAGTTCGCGTTCGACGCCTATTCCGCGATCGACACCGTCATCATGGGCAACCGGCGCCTGTGGGCGGCCATGCAGGAGCGCGATGCCATCTACGAGAAGCCCGAGATCACTGACGCGGACGGCATGAAACTGGGCGAACTGGAAGGGATTGTCGGCGAAGAAGATGGCTACACCGCCGAGAGCGATGCCGCGATTCTGCTGCAGGGTCTCGACATTCCCGATGAGCTGCATTCGCGCAAGATGGGAGAGTTGCAGGGCGGTCAGAAAGTCCGCGTCCTTCTGGCGCAGGCTCTGTTCGGTCATCCGCAGGCGCTACTACTCGACGAGCCTACGAACCACCTCGACTTGGATTCCATCCACTGGCTGCAGGGATTTCTGAATGTCTATGACGGCGTGGTCATCGCCATTTCGCACGATCGCCACTTCCTGAACAGCATCTGCACGCATATCGCCGACATCGATTACGAAACCATCATCACCTACACCGGAAGTTACGACGACATGGTCGTGGCCAAGACGCAGGTGCGGTCGCAGATCGAGTCGCAGAATGCGCAGCGCGAAAAGAAGATCTCGCAGCTGAATGAATTCATCGCACGTTTCGCGGCCGGCACGCGGTCAAGCCAGGTGCAATCGCGGCGCAAGGAAGTCGAGCGCTTGCAGGTCACGGAACTGGCGCGATCAAACATCGCACGCCCGTTCATCAAGTTCGAGCAGAAGCGCCCATCGGGCAAGCACATTCTGGAAATCGAGCATCTCGCCAAAGCTTATGGCGACGAGCAGGTCATTAAGAATTTCACCGCCAGCATCACGCGCGGTGAGCGGATCGCGCTCATGGGACGCAACGGCATCGGCAAGACCACGCTGCTGAACGCGCTGCTGGCGAATTCTCCGACGACCCCGGAGGCCGAATTGCGCAAGACCAGCGGCTACGAAGGATCCTTCGTCGACTCCGGGAAAGTCCTCTGGGGACACGAAGCCTCCATTGGCTACTTCGCGCAGGATCACCGCAGCCTGATCGAGGGGGGAACGACCGCAATCGAGTGGCTGCATCAGTGGGATGGCGCGGCCGTCACCGAAGAACTGCGCGGGATCCTGGGACAGATGCTGTTCCAGCGCGACGAAGCCACGAAGTCCACCAGCGTTCTTTCTGGCGGCGAGGCCGCGCGCCTGCTCTTCTGCAAGCTGATGCTGCAGAAGCCGAACGTGCTGGTGCTCGACGAACCTACGAACCACCTTGATCTTGAATCGATCAATGCGCTGAACATTTCCTTGCAGCGCTATCAGGGAACCGTTTTCCTCGTGACCCACGATCACGACCTGATCGACGAAGTCGCGACCCGCATCTGGCACTTCGAGAGCGACCACAAGATTACCGACTTCAAGGGGACGTACGAGGACTACCAGGCGGCCGTGGTCGCGGTCTAGGCGGACAGCAGATTCCCTTCGACTGGGCTTAGGGCAGGCTCTCGCTACGCTCTCGCCGGTTTTCACCTGCTCCGAGCGGCTCGGAATGACAAGGCTCTTGGGGCCAGGTGGCCTTTGCACCATTTTCGCTGCATGTAAATTAACCAGGTTCCCCACAGTTTTTTGCACCGTTTGCAGTTGCGTTTGGAGCCCGAAGTTGAAGATAATGGCGGCGAGAGTAAGTTGTTGGTATTACCGTGTACAGTCGAGCCGATTTACTGAGGATTCTGCACGTAACCCCGCGCCAGTTAGCCAACTGGGAGCGGAACGGCCTGGTAACGTCTGCCGAAGCCTATTCTTTTTCCGATCTGCTGGAAATTAAAAAGGTTCGTGATCTCTGCGCCATGAGCGTGCGGCCGGCGGTCATTCGCCAGTCACTCGATGCCATGCGCAAGCAGGCGTCTGGCGTGGAGAAGCCGCTGCTTGAAGCGAGTGCGTTGTCTACGGCTAAGCACCGCGTAGCGTTTCGGCATCAAGGCAAACTTCTGGAGCCGATCGCGGGCCAATTCCTTATGGATTTTTCCGAGCGCGAGAGAGTCGTAACCAGTACGCCGGTGCCGCGGTCGGAGTCCAGTCCCCGCGAGGGCGAGGTTACGTCCTGGTTTGCGCGGGGGATCGCGATGGAAGAAGATCCCAACACTCAGCCCGACGCCATTGCCGCGTATCATCAGGTGCTCGAAATCCAGCCCACGCACGCGGCCGCGCACATCAATCTGGGCACGCTTTACTACAACCGCCAGGATTTCGCTCTCGCCGAACGCCATTACCGCCAGGCGATTGAAGCCGATCCGCGATACTCTCTCGCTTACTTCGACCTCGGCAATGTGCTCGACGAGACCGGACGCGTGCAGGAGGCGATCCAGACCTACAAGACCGCTTTGCAACTCGCTCCGACCTACGCCGACGCCCACTACAATCTTGCGTTGGCCTACGAAAAGACCCGCGAACCCCGCAAGGCGCTCAAACACTGGCAGGCCTACGTCAAGCTCGATACGTCTGGCCCGTGGTCAGTCCACGCCCGCAGCCAGATCAAGCGCATCCTGCAGGCGGATGGGCTGAAGTTGGTTCATTCCCGTCCTCGATAGCATTCTCTCCCCCGTCGTCATCCTGAACGGAGCCGCTTTTCAGGCGGAGTGAAGGATCTCGGGTGCGGCCCCACGCTTTGATTGCCGGCACGCGAGATCCCTCTCCCGGCGGAAGAGCGCCGGGCTTCGGGATGACGCCTTCACAGATGGAACCGCGACGCGCGGATCTCTAATACTCGGGTCCCGGAGTGCTAAAATTACGGGTTTGCCATCTTATCGACGAAGGTGTTCCCATGCCTGATACCACGCTGCAGGCCGCCGTCCCCGCTCCTCTAACTACCCTCACCGAAGACGAAGTTCTTTTCCGCGACAACATCCGCCAGTTTGCCGACGAGAAGATCCGTCCTCTGGTCAAAGAGATGGACGAGAAAGGCGTTTTCGAGAAAGACCTGATCCACGACTTTTTCCAGCTCGGCCTGATGGGCATCGAGATTCCCGAGCAGTACGGCGGAGGCGGGGCCAAGTTCTTTGAAGCGATCCTGGCGGTCGAGGAACTGTCGCGGGTGGATGCGTCCTCCGGGGTCATCGTCGACGTGCAGAACACGCTGGTTAATAACGCCCTGCTGCGCTGGGGCTCGGAAGAGCAGAAGAAGCGCTTCCTGCCCAAGATGGCCACCGAGACCGTCGGCGCCTACGCCCTCAGCGAGGCCGGATCAGGCTCCGACGCGTTTGCCTTGCAGACCCGCGCTGCCCTCAAAGGCAGCGAATACGTGCTCAACGGCCGCAAGCTTTGGATCACCAACGCCAAAGAAGCGGGATTATTCGTGCTCTTCGCAACGATCGATCCCAGCGCCGGATACAAGGGCATCACCGCATTCCTGGTCGACAAAAACTTCCCCGGATTCACCGTCGGCAAGAAGGAAGACAAGCTTGGCATTCGCGCGTCGTCCACCTGCGAGCTGATTCTGGAAGACTGCCGCGTGCCCAAGGAGAATGTTCTTGGCGAGCCCGGCAAGGGCTACAAGATCGCCATCGAGACCCTGAACGAAGGCCGCATCGGCATTGGCGCGCAGATGATTGGTCTGGCCCGCGGCGCCTGGGAATTTGCCTGCAAGTACGCCGTGGAGCGCAAGCAGTTCGGCAAAGCTATCTCCGAGTTTCAGGGCGTCCAGTTCCAGATCGCCCAGATGGCCACGGAGATCGAGGCCGCGCGCCTCATGGTCTACAACTGCGCGCGCATGAAGGACGCGGGCGTGAACTTCGTCAAGGAAGCCGCCATGACGAAGCTGTTCGCCTCCCAGGTCGCCGAGCGGGTGACGTCGCTAGCCATTGAAATCTACGGCGGGTACGGATTTACCAAGGACTATCCCGTCGAGAAGTACTGGCGCGACGCCAAGATCGGCAAGATCTACGAAGGCACGTCGAACATGCAGCTGGCCACCATCGCCAAGCTGGTGCTGGGCAAATAGGTTTTCAGCAACGGAATCCTATTCCGAACGGAAATGCAGCTCGATGAGTTCCTTGGATTCGGCGGCTGCGGGAACAAATTTCCATCGTCCGACAGCATCCTGGGCAGCCTGGACAAGCAGGGGGCTGCCACCCACGGGTTCGACCGCTCTCACGGTACCGTCCGTTGCGACCACCGCTAACACCCTGACGGTGCCTGCGAGGTTCAACCTCTTCGCCATCTCGGGATAGGTTGGGTCCACTCTTCGGACGACCTTACGTTTAACTTCGGGGGAAGATTGTTGGCTGTGGGCCATGGCTGCAGGTCCAAAACAGTAGGAAAAAACTAGAAAAAGAACCAGAGGGTACCGCGTCCGCATAAATTAGGGAGGTCCTGAGGGAAAATTGTACTTCTAATAATTCTTCGTACGGAAGATCGTAAGCGATAACGGGCTGCACAGGAAAGTAACCACAGTAACCAGAATCATTCCCAAAATGTCACATTCCTGAAATGGGCGGATGCCCCTGCTGGGCCGCTCCGAGTCGCCTGGCGGCGCGCGCCTGCAACCCAATCCTGCTTGCTCATAATGTGCATCGAGTTGCACATCTCCCCCGTCTCCATTCCCATCGCTGGACTGATAACCATCCTGATATCAACCGTTTAACCAGATCTCGCCGGTTGGCTTCAAGGGTGCAATTCCCCAGGTGCCTGCGTGTCCGGGGCGAAGACCGAGGGTGCCACTTGACGACGTTATTTGGGACCACCACCGTACCCATCGTAGCTGCCATCAATGTTCCCGCTGCTCCCGCTGCTCCCAGGAAGCATGGCTGGTTGCCCCTTCTGGTCGTTCTTTTTCTGATCTCTTACGGTCTTATGACCATGCTGATTGTCGAGCAGGGACGAACCATCGAGTCGCAGCGCGCCCTGATTCGCGAACTCTTCCGTGACAGCACCGAACTGTCGGCGGCGAGGAAGGCTGCGCAGGAGATTGCCCCCTCAACCTCGGCCAAGACCCAGGCCCAGATCCCGTCATTCACCCAGCACCCGTCGACCCAGATTCCGTCAACCCAGATTCCTTCGATTCAGCACCCGTCATCCCAGAACCCGTCAACCCAGGCACAAGCCAGTCAGACCCCGTCTTCCCAGGCAGGATCGCAACCGGCCGGACCGCAACATCGCGCGCAGAGTCAGTCCGCCAAGGAAAAACCGGAGTTCCGAATGCCGTCCAAACCAGCCGCAGATCTGGTGGACGATGTCCGGACCCAAATCACGATCTAAGGATTACGAAGCAGCACCGTGGTAAGAACAAGCTTCACGAACCTGAACATTGCGGCACTTTCGTTCTGTAGGTAAGCAGCAAGCGGAAAGAAGTTGGGAACCCGGTTCAAGGGAAACCTGCTTCGGAAGGCCCAGCTTCGGAAGCCCAGCTTCGGAAGCCCAGGTAAGCAAACATGAAGGTCCTGACCCTAGCCTTGTTGTTCAGTCTGCCGGTTGTCCCAATGGCCCCGCAAAAGCCCCTGCGCCAGCCGACCAGCCAGATCGCCAAGCACTCTAAAGGCGGACGCTGGTACTTCGCCGCCTCCGGCCACGCCGTGTATTGCTACGGTCCTGTGATGACCCTGCCCCGCGCCAACGGGGACCTGCAAAAAGTGGCCACCTTCTGCCGCGACGGCGGCGCCGTGGTCCCGCTCAAGGACTAAGAGCTGCTCCCCAAAAGTTGGCCGAACGCGAGTGCCTTAAAGTAAAGATTGTCTAATCGGCCTCTGGTTTTGCGCCCGGCAGGCGCTTTCTCAGGAATGCGATCTGTCCCGTGTGATGCGCCTCGTGCTCGCAGACATGAAACCACTTACAGAGATTGTTGGTCGGTCCCCAGGGCCAGTCTTTGTCGGCGGCTAGAAGCCACGTGTCATCGCGCTTACTGAATTCCGCTAGCGTCTTGGCACGCGTCTCTTGCAGAATCTTCAGGTAGTAGTCCCGGTCGTGGCCCTTGATCGCTTTCCGGCCGGCATCCCCTAGATTCATCGCTGCGTCCCACTGTTGCTTCACGGAATCGGGCCAACTGTCCCACTTCTTGCCGTCGAAAGTATTGAGCTGGTAGTACGTCTCTGTGGCCGCCAGGTGCAGCATCAAGGCGCCGATGGTATTGGCCTTGGGATCAGAGAGGTAGTCCAGGTCGGCTTGCGTCAGGCCCTTGGTGGCAGAGATGACTCCGTTGGCCTCGCGCATCCAGGTGAGCAGGGAGACGAAGGTTCCCACCTGCGGAGAGTATCCCGGTCTCGGTCCAAGCATATTCAGATTCGAGTCGCTCGGCTGCGCGGTCCCGGGCAGCGAGAGCGCACCGAATGCGGAGAAGCCGGCGGTAAGAGCGGCTGCGCCTCTTAGAAAGTTTCTGCGGTTGGAAAAGCATTGGTTGGCGAAGCGGTCTTCTGCGATGGAATTCGGTATGCTGGTTGGCATGGGCGTCTCCTTCGAAACGAATACGGTGGAGAATACTAGGGGCGTTTGGTCGGCGAGTCAATTCGTGCATCTGCGTCCTGCACGCCCCTAAGTGCATCAAATTTCCGCAACCACGGAAGGGGTCGCCGTATCTCAATAGTGACTCTCAACACCGGAGACGATCATGTCCCTTCGCCCCGTCAAGCGCCTCGTCAAATCCAAGCCCACGCTGGAGGGTGCGGGAGTGCATCTGCGCCGCGCCTTTGGCTTCGGCAATACCCATGACTTCGATCCGTTCCTGCTGCTCGACGACTTTCGCAATGATGTCCCAGAGGACTATCTCGCCGGATTTCCCTGGCACCCGCATCGCGGCATCGAGACCATCACTTACGTCCTCGCCGGAACCGTCGAACACGGCGACAGCATGGGCAATCACGGCGCCATCGCCGCCGGCGACGTCCAATGGATGACCGCCGGCAGTGGCATCATTCATCAGGAAATGCCCAAGGGCGATCCCACCGGCCGCATGCACGGCTTTCAGCTCTGGGCGAATCTGCCATCGGCGCTGAAGATGACCACGCCGCGTTATCAGGAAGTGAAGACCGGCGACATCCCGCAGGTCACCGACGACGACGGCACTCACGTGCGGATCGTGTGCGGAAGTTTCTGGGGCAAGAAAGGCCCGGTCGACGGCATTGCCGCCGACCCCATTTATCTCGACGTGTCGGTGCCTCCGGGCAAACGCAAAACGCTTCCCGTTGAGACGACGCGACATGCCTTCGCTTACGTTTTCGCCGGCGACGGAAAATTCTGCAACGCCTCCGGCCCGCTAGCCGTCCCGACCGAAGGCGTCGGATGGGCCGACGTCAAGCCTCCCGCCGACGCCGAGAACCGCTCGCTCGTGGTCTTCGATCGCGGCGATGAAGTCGCTGTGCAGGCTGGTGAAGATGGAATCCGTTTTCTCCTGGTCTCCGGAAAGCCGCTGCAGGAGCCGGTCGCTTGGTATGGTCCCATTGTGATGAACACGCAGGAACAACTGCAGCAGGCATTCAAAGAACTGGAGCAGGGAACGTTCTTAAAAAAATGATGTCGTGCAGTTGACGGCGGGACACGAGAACCTTCTCCTTCGTGAACCTTCGTGTCCTTCGTGGTTAACGATTTTCTATCTTCATGCCCGAACTCCCCGAAGTCGAAACCATCGCCCGCGGCCTAGCCAAACGCGTCACAGGAGACGTCGTGGAATCCGTCTGGCTGGGCCAGAAAAAAGAACCACTGAAATCTCCCGCATCCGCAATCGTCGCAACCCTGGAAAACAGCCGCATCGCCGCCGTCCGGAGAATGGGCAAGCACATTGTCTTCGACCTCGAAAAAGAAAGTGTGGGGCGGACACTCCTGTCGGCCAAGAGCCGGAGAGCGGATCGGAAGCCACAGGGAGACACAACTGCCCCTACGCAGGCTCCATCAACGCCGCACCCAGAGGCGAACAGGAGTGTCCGCCCCACAAACAACAGCGCCCAGTGGATCGTGCATCTCGGCATGACCGGCAGCCTGCGAATCTGCGAGCCGCAGACGGAAGTCGTGAAACACACCCACGCCGTCCTCCGCTTATCTTCGGGCCGGGAACTGCGCTTCGTCGATCCCCGTCGCTTCGGCCGCTTGAGTGTCGCGCAGGCTGGGGACTTCGACGCCACCGGCATCGAGCCGCTGGAGGCCGATCTCGGCCGCTTCCTCGCCTTGTTTCGCGGCCGCAAGACGCCCATCAAAAGCGCGTTGCTCAACCAGAAGCTCCTGCGCGGAGTCGGCAACATTTACGCCGATGAATCTTTGTTCCGCGCCGGCCTGCGCCCCCGCCGCCGCGCTTCGACCATTACCCGCGACCAGTTTTCCAAACTCCTCGCAGCAGTGAAAGAGGTTCTCAAAGAAGCGATCGCCGTAGGCGGCTCGTCGATCTCCGACTATGTGGATGCGGATGGCGAAGAAGGATTTTTTCAGCTGCAGCATCGCGTCTACGGCCGTGAAGGCGAGCCCTGCCTCGTCTGCAAGACGCCCATCAAACGCATCGTACTTGCCGGTCGCAGCAGCCACTACTGCCCCAAGTGCCAGAAGTGAATTGTTGATTGATGATTTCTGATTGCTGATTGAAGACCGGTCGAGAGTTTTCAATCATCAATCGGCAATCATCAATCAACAATGATTTTCTGATACTCTTCTGCCCATGCCTGATTTTTCCATCGGAGTCGATCTCGGCGGCACCAACCTGCGCATCGCGGCCATCAGCACCGACGGCCAGCTTCTCGAGAAAATCACACTCGGCGTAAAAGTCGCGTTGGGCCGCGACCACGTGATCAGCGAAATGTGCGACGCGATTCGCCGCCTCACCGAGCAATATCGCGGCGGCGGCCGGTTTATCGGCGCCGGGATCGCCGTCCCCGGCATTATCGAGATGGAAACCGGAATGATGCGCAAGTCCGCCAACCTTCCCGGCTGGTCCGACTATCCCGTGCGCGATGAAATCGAGCGCCGCCTGGGCGCTCGCGTCTTCCTGGAGAACGACGCCAACGCCGCCGCGCTCGGCGAAAAATGGCTAGGCGCCGCCCGCGATGTCGACAACATGGCAATGCTCACTCTGGGTACCGGCATTGGCGGCGCGATCATTTTGAATGGGAAACTTTTCTATGGCATGAATGGCATGGCGGGCGAGTTTGGGCATATCACCATCGAGCCCAATGGCGTCCCTTGCGGCTGCGGCAATCACGGGTGCGCCGAGCGCTACGCCTCGGCGACCGGAGTGGTGCGCATGGCTCGCGAAGCGATCGAATCCGGTCAGGCGCCCGCGCTTGCGAAAGCCGCCAGTTCCGACGCCGAGTTCAGCGCCAAATCCATCTACAATCTCGCGATCCAGGGAAACGAAGATGCGCAACGCATCTTCCATCGCTTCGGAGTTTCCCTCGGGATGTTGATGGCTGATTTGGTCAACGTCCTGAACCTGGATATGTTTGTGATCGGCGGCGGAGTGGTCAGCGCCTGGGACGCCTTCGCGCCGCCGATGTTCGCAGAGCTGCGTGAGCGCTCGCTCGTGTATGCGGCAACTGCTCCGGAAGATCCTCTGGGCAAAAAAGAAGGCGCGTCCGCCCAGATCGCCGGCTACACACGTAAGAAGACAATCATTACCCGCGCCCTGCTGGGCAGCGACGCCGGCCTCTACGGCGCCGCAAGAATTCCGATGTCATAAAAGGTTAGAGCGATCCAGGTAACGTCAAGAACGGGAAGGGCCCGACTTCAGTCGGGCCGAAATGGGGGCGATTGATCGCGGCTTCAGCCGCTGAGGAACGCTGTACCATCGCCCCCCTAACGCCGCGAGGCTTGCGCGATCTTCCGCGCCGCACTCAGAAAAACCTGATTCTGCGCCTGGGTGCCGATGCTCACCCGGATAGAATTCGGCGCGCCCCACCCACCCAACGGACGCACGCTGACCCCTTCGCCGCGCAGTCGCTGCGCGAAGGCGGAAGCGTCTTCCCTCACATCGCAGTACAGGAAATTCGCTGCGGTGGGGACCACCCGGTATCCCAACTCCGTCAAACCCGCGCTCACAATCTGTGCCTGCCCCGCGTTATTCGCGACGACTCGCTGCACATGATGCAGATCGTCAAGCGCCGCCACGGCCGCGGCCTGCGCTACCGACGATACGGAAAATGTTTCGCGCATGCGGGCGCAGTACGCCAGCAGCTCCGCCGGGCCCAAGCCATATCCCACGCGAAGCCCCGCCAGCCCATGCGCCTTTGAAAACGTTCGCAGCACGACAACGTTGGCTTCGCGCCCAACGTAATCCGTCGACCCAGAATACTGAACCTTACGGAGCGCGGCGAAATACGCCGCAAAGTCGTAGTACGCCTCGTCGAGAACCACCACTACATGTTCCGGAACATCGCCAATGAACTTGTCGAGCGCCGCGGCTTCAATCAGGGTCCCGGTCGGATTGTTGGGATTCGCCAGGAACACGAGGCGTGTGCTTTCGTTGATCGCATCCAGAACCGCGACCAGATCGAAAGCATCCTCATGCATCGGAGCCTCGATCAACTGTGCTCCCGCGGCGCGCACTGCCATCCCATAAATGACAAACGAACGCTCGCTGGTCGCTGCGTTCAATCCCGGTCCAAGCATGGTTTGACAAAGGAGGCTCAGCATCCCGGTTGATCCCGCGGTCACCAGAACCTGATCAGCGGGCACATTGTGGCGGGCGGCCAGTTTGCGGCGCAACTCAGCGCAGTCATCGTCAGGGTAGGAATTCACCGCAGTTATCGCCGCTTGCATCGCTTGCAGGGCGCGCGGCGACGGGCCAAAAGGATTTTCGTTGGAGTCGAGCTTGATCAGCCGAGCCTGGGAATCGGCGGAATCGTGTCTCGACGACGGCACCGGAAGAAAGCCGCCCATGTCGCGCGCAGGCTTCGAAACCAGATCAGAAAATCGGCTCATGCTCGCCGCGCATCACTGCAGGGATTTCTTGGGCGCACCAGTTGTGCTGGCGGATTTCAGTTTTTCTATCTCTCGCAACGTGAGCGCTCGAAACTTGCCCGGCGGAACGTCGAGCGTGAGCGGTCCGTATCGCACGCGCTTGATCTTTTCCACGTGATGGCCAACGGTCTCAAACATGCGGCGAATCTGCCGGTTCCGGCCCTCCACCAGCGTGATCTCGTACCACGGGTTCGCCGCTTCTTTCACCACGCGCACCAAAGCAGGCCCGGTCTTCACGCGTTTTCCATCGTCGGTGGCGATGGAAACACCCGCCCGCAACTTGGCGATCGCTTCTTCCTTGGGCGTGCCCGCAACTTTCACGACATAAGTTTTGGCCACATGCGAAGCGGCTTTCATGAGCCGGTGAGCCAGATCTCCATCATTGGTCAGCAGCAACAATCCTTCGCTGGCGTAGTCCAGGCGTCCGATAGGATACACGCGGCCCTTTACGCCGTGAATCAAATCCATCACGGTCGGCCGCTTCTGCGGATCGCTCATGGTCGTGACATAACCCTTGGGTTTGTTGAGCAGGAGGTAGGTGTGCCGCTGCGCCCCATGAAGAAGCTTTCCATTCACGCGCACGTGATCCGTTTCCGGATCGGCCTTGCTTCCGAGTTCCGTGACCACGGTCCCGTTCACCTGTACGGCCCCCGACGAAATGAGCTTCTCCGCCGTTCGGCGGGAAGCGACTCCGGCAGCAGCGATAATTTTTTGCAGGCGTTCCAACGGCATAAGAAAACTCAGAACAGGTGGGCGAAGGACAACACAAACAAATCAGCCCCGTTAGCCCGCTTTCTCCGACACGCTTTCGTTCGCCTCAGGGTCGGCTGCAGGCGCGCTCTCGCCTTCTGCCGGTGCGCTCTCCGCGGGAATCAACTCCGACTGAAACGATTCCGCCACCAGCTTCTCGAACTCTTCCATGCTGGGCAGTTCGTTCACATCCTTCAGCCCGAATCGCATCAGGAATTCCTTGGTCGTCTTGTAAAGGATCGGACGCCCAATCACCTGCTTGCGCCCCGCAGTCGTAATCAGCTTACGATCGAGGAGGGTGCCAATCACACCACCAGAATCGACGCCGCGAATATCGTTGATCTCGGGCACGGTCACCGGCTGCTTGTAAGCGATCACGGCCAGCGTCTCCAGCGCCGGCAACGATAGCCGGATCGGCGGCTTCAAGCTCTTCGCGAATGCCCTTACCACCTCGTGCTGTTCCGGCTTAGTCGACATGCGGTATCCGCCTGCTACCTGGCGGATCTCGATGCCGTGATCCGGCCCGCCATACTCGCCGACGAGTTCTTCGAGACACGAGCGGACGCGTGACTTCATCTCCGCTTCGTCGGCGGCCTCGTCGGCGATGACCGTCTCTTTCACCAGCTGCGTCATCTGTTCCAGCGTAATCGGCGTTTCCGCCGCATAAATAATGGCTTCGAGTTGAGCTTTTAGAGACATAGTGATAAGTGGTTAGTGACTAGTGGTTAGTGGCCAGTAAAACAAAATAGCTAACCACTAGCCACTGGTTTACCTCCAGTCGTCGCGTACCGCCGACTGCTCGTTCATAATCTCGTCAAAGTGCGTGTGCTTGCGCACCGCGATTTCACCGAACAATTTCTCCTGCCGCACCTGGATCGCCTGCAGCCGCACCATTTCCAGCAGCGCCAGGAACATGCAAACCAGCGCCTGCCGCGACGGAACCCGCATGAGCAACTGCTTCAGCCGGATCGGCCGGTCCTCCAGATCGAGCCGGCGCCGCAGATAATCGATCATCTGACCGACGGTGACCGTTTCCTCGTCGACGTTGAGCACCGGACGCGTGCGCACCCGCTCCAGCACCTGCTGAAACGTTTTTACCAGGTCGATCACGTCGGCGGCGATTTCTGGCTCCGCGCCCTCCGCCTCCGTGAATTCCTTCAGCGAAGGATTCGACAGCACCGCATCTTCGATTTGCTGCTTCTGCAAAAGCATCTGCGCCGCCGACTTGAACTTCTCGTGCTCCAGAAGCCGGTTGACCAGTTCGCCGCGCGGATCTTCCTGTTCCTCCGCCGTCGCATCCGGATCGCGCGGCAGCAGCATCTTCGACTTGATGTGGATCAGCACCGCCGCCATATAAATAAATTCCGCCGCCACGTTCACGTCTAGCTCGCGAATCTTCTCCACATACGCCAGATATTGCGCCGTGATCTTCGCGATGGGAATGTCGTAAATGTCGATGTCCTGCTTGCGGATCAAATCCAGCAGCAGGTCGAGCGGCCCTTCGTAAACATCGGTCACGGCTACCGCAAAAGGAAAGTCGCTTTCTTCCTTCTTCTCCGCGTCCTTGCCCGCGCTCGCAACCATGACCGGCGGCGCAGCCGCCGCGGTCGTATCATTCAGCGCACCGAGTTTTGAATTGTCCGTCATCGCAGAATCAGCGCCACGCTCGGGTGCTCCACCCTTGTCGCGGTTCTAGCGACAGGGTGGGGAAGTTGACTCTTACTTTAGTCCCTCATACTCCAGCGACATCCCCATCGCCGCGCGCACATCGTCCATCGTCTCGCCTGCAGCTTTGCGCGCGCGCTCCGTCCCCGCTTCCAGAATATCCCACGCGAGCCGCGGATTCTCCTCATATTTCTTACGCTTCTCCTGCATCGGATTCAGCAGCTTCACAATTCCATCCGCCGCCCACCCCTTGCACTCGATGCACCCAATCCCCGCCGACCGGCAGCCTTCATTGACCTTGGCCATTGTCTCTTTGCTGCTGAAAATCCTATGCAAGTCGCCCACGGGGCACACGTCTGGATTCCCCGGATCGGTCCGCCGCACCCGCGCTGGATCGGTTACCATCGTCTTCAGCTTCTGCCGCACCACCGGCTCGGGATCGGTCAGAAGGATCGTGTTTCCATACGACTTCGACATCTTGCGACCGTCGGTGCCGGGCAGCTTTGCCGCCGGGGTGAGGAGCGCCGCGGGCTCGGGAAAAACCGGCTCTGGTTGGATGACGTAATCAGCGTTTGGATCTAGCTCCGCGCCCGGCTCAAGCTGCACGTTCCTCCCATCTGAGGTTACAACCCGAGTTCCCTGCCTCCTGATTACAAATGGCCTGCGATAGAATCCGTTAAACCTTCTTGCAATCTCCCGGGTCAACTCCACGTGCGCGACTTGATCTTCACCCACAGGCACCACGTCCGCCTTGTAAATCAAAATATCCGCCGCCTGTAGGCATGGATAACCAAGAAATCCATAGGTGGTTAAGTCTTTGCCCTTGATGTTTTCCTGCTGCTCCTTGTACGAAGGCACGCGCTCCAGCCAGCCCAGCGGCGTGATCATCGAAAACAGCAGATGCAGCTCCGCATGCGCCGGAACGTGCGACTGAATAAAAATCACCGACTTCTCTGGGTCGAGCCCGGCGGCCAGCCAGTCGGTCACCGCTTCGATCGAGCTTTCCTTCACCAGCGAAGTATCGGCGTAATCGGTTGTAAGCGCGTGCCAGTCCGCCACTTCGAAAAAGCATTCATAGTTCTCCTGCATGCCGACCCAGTTCTGCAGCGCGCCCACATAGTTGCCCAGGTGCAGCTTGCCGGTCGGACGCATGCCGCTAAGCACGCGTTTGCGGGATTTGGTCGCTGATGTCATTGTTCGGCGCAGCCTTCCGCGCGCATTACCGCATCGATTCAAAACAGTTGCTATGCAGGAATCAAGCGCTCGCGAAGGGAAGTCATCCGATGCCGTAGTGGCTGGATTTCATACTAACACGCGAAAAGACCATTCCGATGGGCGACGAGACGAGGCAGGAATGGGAAGGCTGCGCCGACGCCGCCGCGGAACTTCGGCAACGCCGGGCAGCCAGAAGATACGGGCGGAATTCCACTGTGCAAGAAATCCGCCCCACTACCGGCAAGGAACGTCGTTCGGTTTACGCGAACAGCCCGATGCCACCGTTCAGTCCGACGGAATTCTCTGAGCCCGCGTAGTAGCTCAAGCCGACTCCGCCGCTCAGCCCAGCCGAGCCCCCGCCGCCATCGTTGCCCAGTCCGACGGGGCGCGACAATCCTACGCCGCCTCCGCCAATCGCCATCAAGTCAGAGAAACTTGAGCCAACATTTGCCAATAAACCGATCATAGTAGCCTCCTTGGCTGGTTACATCGGCGTTGTTGCGGGGCGCATTAGCCGCTGTGATTGTTCCGCTCATTCTGATGGCTGCGTCCCTTCGGGCCAAGTTTCTTGAGGTAGGGCAACGTGGCTCTGGATCACAGGCTCACACTCCGAACCCGGCTTCGCGAAGATGCTTTATAATTCGCCCCGCTCCGTTTCAGCAATCGCGACCCATACCTTGTGAACAATCTGTGAACACTCTCGCCCGCCAACTCCGCGCCACCGACTACTTCACTCTCGGCTGGGGAACCATGGTCGGCGTCGGCTGGCTGGTCATCATGGATGACTGGCTGCTCCGCGGCGGCGCTCTCGGCGCTCTGCTCTGCTTCGTGATCGGTGGTGCGCTCCTGCTGCCTATCGGATGGGTCTACGGCAAGTTGGTGGTCGCTATGCCCGACGCCGCGGGAGAGATCGCCTACACCTCCGCCGTTTTTCCGCGCCCCATCAGCTTCGCTACTGGCTGGATGATGACTCTCGCCTATTTCATCGTCTGCCCATGGGAGGCGGTTGCGGTTAGCCGCATCGCCGCCTACATCCTGCCCGGCCTCGATACGATGGAACTCTACCGGATCGCGGGCCGCCCCGTGTACCTCCCGCACCTCGCCATCGGCCTCGCTCTTACCGCGTTGCTTGCGATCCTGAATTATCGCGGCATCCGCCTCAGTGCTACATTTCAGAACTGGACCAGCTTCGGCACGCTCGCGCTGTTCGTCATCTTTGTCGCCGTGGGCGTGAGCCGCGGGTCCACGGCCAATATCCGGCCCCTGTTTACGCACACGCCCTTGATCTCGATTCTGCTGGTGATTCAGATTGTTCCTTACTTTATGACCGGTTTTGAATCGGTTGGCAAAGCCGCGGAAGAGGCCAGCCCCAACTTCGGTACTCGCGGCTTCTTTCGCGCGATCTGGATGGCCATCGTTATCGGCATTCTCTTCTATTCCTGCATCGTCGCGGCGGTCGCATTCGTGGCCCCGTGGCGCCAGCTGACTGGCGAGAAATTCATGACTGCCGTCGCGTTCCAACAGGCGCTGGGGTCGCGAGGTCCAGCGTCTCGCTGGATCGTCCAAATCATTCTGGCCGCCGCCCTGCTGTCGCTCTTCAAGTGCTTCAACGGAAATTTCGTGGCCGCCAGCCGTCTGCTCTTTGCCCTGGGACGCCGTGGCATGGTCGACTCCCGTGCGGGAACCATCCACGCCCAGCATCAGACGCCTTCGACCGCCGTGCTCTGTATTGGCATCGGCACCGCTGCTTGTATGCTGTTGGGGGACGCGATCCTGGTTCCGGTCACCGAGGTCGGGTCAGTAGCTTGCGCCATCGGATGGTCGGCAACCTGTGCCGCGTGCGTGGCCTTGGCGCGCGCCCGGCCCGAGATGATGACACTGTCGGCCACCGAGCGTGCGGTAGCGTGGTTCGGTTTGGCAGTCGGAATCGCCATGGTTTTGATGAAAGTTGTCCCGCTCGTTCCCGGGCATTTCACCGACCGCGAGTGGATCGCGCTGGGCGTGTGGATCGCGCTCGGAGCCGCCGCCGCAGCCAGTTCCGCATCGTGGAAAAGCGGCTCTTAAAGGCACGCGTCAGTGGAAGAGCGGCCCTGGAGGGCCGCGTGAGAAGTTAAACAGGTTTTAGGGCTTTATAGCCTCAGAGGGCACGAATGACAAACAGAAACATCCCGACGACCTTGCCAACCGCAATTCGCATTCTCATCTTCCTTGCACTCCTGCTCCTCACTTCGTTTTCGTTTACCCAAACGCCAGCTTTCGATCTCGTCATTACCAACGGCCACGTCATCGACGGCACCGGCTCTCCGTGGTACTCCGGGGACGTTGGCATCCGCGACGGAAAGATCGCCGCCATCGGCAACCTGGCCGCCGCTGCTCGGACCCGCACGATTGACGCTGCCGGCAAAGTCGTCGCCCCCGGCTTTATCGACATGCTCGGCCAATCGGAACTCACGATTCTTGTCGACCCACGCCTGCCCTCGAAAATCTTCCAGGGAATCACCTCCGAAATTACCGGTGAAGGCAATTCGATCGCGCCGCTCAACGACGCGATCCTCCAGTCCGACCGCAGCGGCTACGACCACTACAAAGTCACTCCCGACTGGCGCACGCTCCGCCAGTATTTCGCGCGACTTGAAAAGCAGGGCATAGGCATCAACCTTGCAACCTACGTCGGCGCCACGCAAGTCAGACGCATGGTACTCGGCGACGATGACAAGCAACCCACGCCGGAACAACTCGAACAGATGAAAACGCTGGTGCGCGACGCGATGAAGGACGGCGCTGCCGGTGTCTCCACTTCGCTCGAATACGCGCCTGCGCCCTACGCCAAGACAGAAGAGTTGATCGCCCTTGCCACCGAGGCCGGCAAGTCCGGCGGCATCTACGCGACCCACATGCGCAATGAAAGCGACTCGGTACTGGAAGCCATCGACGAGGCCCTTCGCATCGGCCATGAAGCCCACATTCCCGTTGAGATCTGGCACATCAAGGTTGCGGGTAAGAACAATTGGGGACGCATGCCCGAAGTTGTCGCCAAGATCAGCGCCGCCCGCGCCGCCGGAGCAGATGTAACCGCCGACACCTACGCCTACACCGCGTGGTACAACGATTTCTCGGCGTTCATTCCGCCGTGGGCGCACGATGGCGGCACCGCAAAGCTGGTGGAGCGGCTGAAAGATCCCGCCACCCGCGCGCGCATTCGCAAAGACATGCTCACGCCGTC
>Ga0210399_10000204_pt1 | contig 47436 bp, 39 predicted proteins | sample IncBWC14MmetaG_FD_150865 | JGI IMG/M metagenome (GOLD analysis project Ga0210399, IMG submission 150865) | Forest soil microbial communities from Barre Woods Harvard Forest LTER site, Petersham, Massachusetts, United States - Inc-BW-C-14-M | ecosystem: Environmental > Terrestrial > Soil >... | reverse complement strand
TTCTACGCGCCCACTTTTATTCTTCTGAGATTCGTCGATAGTTACCTCTTCCTTAGGGCCTTTCACACTGCCTTCTTCGGTCCCAAGTCCGAGAAGCTCTCATGGCAGAGCTCGACGCGCTACAAGTTGAGTTAGCGAGTTTCGGTAGCGATCTGCCGCGGTTCGTGTTCTGGCCGGCATGCCCAGCTCTCCTTAAAGTGGTTGGCTCTCACTCCGATTGGACATCTCCGAGGCACCGCGCGGCGCCCCTTTTGCAGGTACCGGCCTTTAGTACCAGCGGCGGAATAGTATTACTAATACCCAGTACCATAAAGCGAATAGGCCTGACGTTTTGATCGATGCAGAGCGGACGTACCGTTGGTTTAGATCCCGGAACCCTCTACGATTACCAAGGTTGCACTTCTTTGTGTGCTATTCGAAGCGCTGGCAGCAAAGAGATAAAGTGGTGAGGAGAAAGCATGTTTTATGGCGGGTGGTATCTCTCGGGTCCTAGTTCAATCGTGCATCTGTGCGCCAAGTACGTACTTCCGTTCTGGCGCAAATTTCGATGAAAAAAGGCTTTGATGCCGGACGTCTCAAACGGCATAAAGGAAAACCTCTGATGAGATCAGCGGTCTTATTCGTGGCGCTGCTGTTCCAGCTGGTCACCGTAAAAGCGCAGCCTGTTTCGTACGACTTCACCAACGGCCTCGGCAAAGATTGGCGTATAGCTACGTGGCAGTCTCCTGATTCGAAGCCTGGCTTGAATCATGGCATCTACGTCCCGGAGAACGTTGACTTCGTTGATGGCGTGCTACGCCTCAAGGTCGACCAGACGCCGGGACCCGACGGTGTCATCTCCAAAGGCGCAGCGGTATGGACGCGGGCAAAGTATGGGTACGGCACGTATGAATTTGTTATGAGGATGGCCTCGGAATCCCCCACACCGAACGGCCCCGGCAAGTCACACTCCGGCACAATCTCATCGGCATTTCTGTATTTTCAGAATTCTGAAACCGAGATGGATATCGAGTTTCTTGGGAATAAGAATTCAATCTGGGCGACGAACTGGCATAACCTGAATCTGAATGCGCAACCCGGCTATACGGCGGATGTGCGCACCACCGACGAGGTTAGGAATGCGTCCCTGTCAAGCCGGTTCCACGACTACAAACTGGTCTGGGAACCCGGAAGCGTTAAATGGTACATCGATGGGGTACTGGTTGCGAATCATCACACCAATGTACCGGTCGCGCCTGCCTATATCATTCTGCAGATCCGTGGCACGAATAGCGATCAGTGGGGTGGTAAGGCGACCTTGAACGTTACGCGATATGCGTATATCAAGAGCATCAGGTTTTATCCCGCTTAGATCCGAACGTCACAGAACGCCAGTGCGAGCCGCCGGCGTGCCACAGCATTCATTTCCGTCGCCTTATCCTTTTACTTCCGAAAAAATTCCGTTTCTAACCCCACTTGACGGCATCAGTGGTCAACGTCCTAGTTTTGGGGCTTGAGGCCATTCACGACGGTATTTAGCAGCAGACCGTTGGTGAGATCCTGGCTGAGGTTCCAGGCCATGACCCCGGCCAAATTATTGCTGCGGACCCAAGCCATTTTAAATTTGATGGCGGCGGTGTCGTCGTAGGTCCAAAAGTTATTGCCGTCATACAAGTATGGAGCGTCGGTGATCGAATCACGATGCAGCTGAAACTTGGATTCAATGTTGACGATGGAGTTGTACGCAGCGCCTTGGCCTTTAGGAGCACCCGGTTCGAACAGTCCATTGTCTAGATTCGGGACATTGGTCCATTCGTAGCCGTAAAACGGCACTCCAAACAGGATTTTTTCCGGCTCGACCCCGGCTTCGAGATACCCTTCGACGGTCGCGCTGGCATTGTTGTTAGGGTCGGGGTCTTTGGAAGAGCGGTACAGCGGTGCGACCAATCCGGTATTGTCCTTCCAAGGCCCGTCATAGTCGTAGGTCATCAAGCCAAAGTAGGTCAGATACTGCTGCACATTTTTCAAATCAATGTACTGGTAAGCCCAATGACCATTCGGACCTGCAATGGAAAGCACGAGTCCCGAGCGAACCGCATCGAGCTGATGGCGGAATTCCGCGAGCAAGCCGGTGAAATTGGTCCGGTCCGCGCTGGAAGCTGGAAATTCCCAGTCCACATCGAAACCATCGAAAATACCTGGCTGACTTAGACCCGATGCGAAGTTCCCTTGAATGTACATGGCTACGCAACTTTTTACGAAAGCCACTCGATTTTGGGGGAGTGCGGCGCTACGAAATGCATTGGGGTCCGAGCTTCCGCCGCCAATGGACATGATGATTTTGATATTCGGATAGAGTTTCTTGAGTTCCTGGAGTTGATGAAAATTTCCTGCAAATCCGCCATGGGTATCGGCCACCCCACTGACAGCGTTTTGGGCCGAGACCGGTTCCTGGTAGTCAGCGTAAGTGTCAAAACTGACGCATCGATTGTTGACCACGTTGGTGAAGGCGTAGTTGATATGGGTCAGCAGCTTTGCGGAGCCGCTGGTGACCAGGTTTTTGACAAAGAAGCTCGAATAGATCCCATACCGTGGAAAGTACCCGACAATTTTCATTGGGTTTCCGTCGTTCCCCGTGACTTGCGCTTCGACTGGAAGCTTTGGCGCGAAGACCATCGCTGTGAAAAAAAACAGTATCGCGGTAAGCATGCGGACAGCTTTCATTTTTGCTCCGATTTTAGAATTTAGATAGAAACGTTCAGTGTGGATCGCGCGGGGAGGGTGTTCATTTAACAGAGACCGAAGCGAAGTGTCAAGCTATTCCGCTTTTCCGATAAGCGCGTCTGAAAAAACGTGTTGCTGGCAGGCGCTGGGATCGGCCGAACGTAGCGGCGCTCTCGGCGTAACCCGACCGAGCGACCGAATAGAGTGGACCATTCAAAGAGACAGGAGGCATCCTTGGCGGCATGACTCTATCAGCGCGTAATCGCCTCAAAGGAAAGATCACAGAGCTGGAGTTCGGTGGAGTTATGGCTCACGTTGCCTTCCGTGTTGGAGATAATTTAATCGAAAGCGTGAGAACCAAACGGAGCGCGGATGAAATGAAGCTGAAGGTGGGCGACACCGTTTCGGCGGTAATCAAATCCACAGAAGTTATGCTGGAAAAGAACTAAACGGACTACGATCTTCCCGCACTTTTAAATCGGAGGCTCGCACGATGGATCAGCTTCGCTGAACCGTCCTTTTCGTGTTTTTTTCTTCGATTGACATCGCCTCGCCAGTCGTACAAACAGAAATTGTACAAACTGGTCTCATGGCTGCCCGGCTGATGGTCGGCGGAGCAATCTCGACATCACTTGCAGGCACTTGCTGTGCCAAGAGTTAGCCAGGTTCAGTGCGGGATTTGGTCCTGCAAAGCATACGGCCTCGTTGACTTGCCCCAAGCCGCAACCTAAGATGAGCGCCAAATGGCGGAGTCCCAATCACTCCTCGGGCAAACCGTCTCGCATTACCGCATCGTCGAAAAGCTCGGTGGCGGCGGTATGGGTGTTGTCTACAAGGCCGAAGATATAAGACTTGGCCGCTTCGTTGCGCTGAAGTTCCTTCCGGACGACGTCGCGCACGACCCGCAGGCGCCGGAACGATTCAAACGTGAAGCTCGCGCCGCGTCTGCGCTGAACCATCCGAACATCTGCACGATTCACGACATAGGCGAGGAGTCTGGCCAAGCCTTCATCGCCATGGAGTATCTGGAAGGCAAGACCCTGAAGCACGCCATTGCGAATCGGCCCATGGAACAAGAGACTCTGCAGGACGTGGCGATTGAAGTGGCCGACGCTCTGGACGCTGCTCACACCAAGGGAATCATCCACCGGGACATCAAGCCTGCCAACATTTTCGTCACCGATCGCGGCCACGCCAAGATTCTCGATTTCGGTCTGGCGAAGTTAAGTGTCGCGAAAACTGCGACCGGTGAAACCGACGTCCAGCCCACATTGGAAGTGGATCCGGAACACCTCACAAGTCCGGGAGCGGCGCTGGGCACGGTTGCTTACCTGTCTCCGGAGCAGGCTCTTGGAAAAACACTCGACGCTCGTACCGACCTGTTTTCCTTCGGCACGGTTCTTCATTCAAAAGGCCCTTGAGAAGGATCGTGACGTCCGTTATCAGAGCGCCGCGGAGCTGCGGGCTGATCTGAAGCGGTTGAAGCGCGACACCAGTTCCGGAAAGATTACGGCTGCGGCGCCGCTCCCTCGGGCAGAGCCGGCGAAATCCCGCCGGTGTGGATCGCCGCAGCTTCTGCGGGGATTGTTGTCCTTGCTGGACTAGTCGCCTGGTTCCGCCCTGCGCCGCCTCCGCCCAGAGTTCTGACCACGACGCAGCTCACACACGACGGGTTCTCCAAGGACAATCTCCAGACCGACGGTTCGCGGCTCTACATGATAGAGACCAGGGTCGGAAATTTCATTCTGGCTCAGGTGTCTGCGACCGGCGGTGAGACTTCGATCCTCCCGACACCAATCACGAACATCCAGATTTACGACGTCTCACCCTATCGATCGCAACTCCTGGCGCAGGGATTTGGAGGGACTGAGATCGAAGACCCATTCTGGACCTTGCCAGTGCCTGCTGGGGGCCCCGCGTCGTCTGGGAGAGATCGTCGGTCCGGCGGGGCCTGGTCGCCCGACGGACGGAAGGTCGCGTTCGCAAATGGTTCAGATCTCTTCGTGGCCGGTCTGACGGGAACAACGCGCGTAAGCTAATCAGCGCCTCCGGGTTCGTCACAGGATCTCGTTTCTCGCCCGATGGAAGCCGCATTCGATTTACGGTCAACGCTTCCGAAACAAATGCTCTCTCGCTTTGGGAAGTTCGCAGCGACGGTAGTGGTCTTCACGCGCTTCTTCCTGGGTGGCACAATCCACCAGACGAATGCTGCGGACGATGGACTGCGGACGGCCGCTACTATTTCTTCGCTTCGCAAGGAGCTATTTGGGCGCTGCGCGAAGAGAAAGGATTTTTTCATGGGCGAGAGTCTGTCCCAATGCAGGTCGCGACCAGTCCATTGAATTTTTCGGGGCTGGTTCCCAGCCCCGACGGCAAGAGGCTGTACGTCATCGAAGGTCAGCAGCGAGGAGAACTTGTCCGCTATGACCCACAATCCAAACAATTTGTGCCCTTTCTGTCGGGCATGTCAGCGGGAGAACTGGATTTCTCGCGCGATACAAAATGGGTTACCTACGTTACCTATCCAGAGCGCTCGCTGTGGCGCAGCCACGTCGATGGCAGCGACCCGTTGCAACTTACCTATCCGCCCATCCAAGTCGTGCTGCCCCGCTGGTCTCCAGACGGAACGCAAATCGCATACTCCGCGTCGCAGCCCGGCAAGAATTGGAGGATATTTTTGATCTCGGCACAGGGTGGCACTCCTCAACGATTGGCAGCCGAGGAAAAGGACGAGGTCGACGCCACCTGGTCGGCTGACGGCGTCCAAGTCGCTTTCGGACGACCGGGCCCGAGGCCGGATTCCTTAATCTACCTTGTCGACCTCAAGACCCGTCAAATTTCGACGATTCCCGGGTCCGAGAACTTGTTCAGCCCTCGCTGGTCCCCCGACGGCCAGCACATGGCTGCGCTTTCCAGATTCCACGAAACTCTTCCTTTTCGATTTCAAGAGCAACAAATGGTCGGAATGGAGCCATGAAACTGCGGGTGTCGGCTTCCCGACCTGGTCGCGCGACGGAAGGTATCTTTACTATGACAGTGAGTTCACGGACCGCCCTGACTATGGGCGCGTCAAAATCGGACAAGCGCACCGCGAAGTGTTGGTAGGGTTGAAGAGCCTAAGCCTATATGGGGCTGACTTTATCGGTGCGTGGACGGGTCTTGCGCCGGACGGGTCGCCCCTTTTTGTCCGCGATTTTGAGCACCCAGGAAGTCTACGCGCTTGAGCTCGAACTCCCGTAGTGCCGACGGGATTTCCTCGCTGGACCGACTTCCGGGTGAAGCTCAAAGGATGGTGAACAAGGCGAGCGTTACGGGAAGCGCTAGAGTTAAACTTGCATTCGACAAATAATATCGACCAGACTGGAGTTGCTTTACGCGGTCGTAGTCATTGGCAGGAAATTTTAGAGCGAGGGAAATCATCATGGCAACTGCGAAGAGAGCGATGCAACTCACGGAAGAGCCCGACATTGTGACCTGGCCGGAAACTCATTACGTTTTCATCGAAAAGATTGGACCTTTCCTGGATTCCGCACCGCAAGCCTGGCAAAACCTGCATCAAGTTGTTCCAGGAATTTCCGAACACAATAAGATCACTGGATTTACGAGCCTGTACAAGGTCGAGCCAAAGATCTATCGCGCGGGGGTATCGCTTGCCGCGGAACCTAAAAATCTGCCTGCGAACCTGAAATATGAAAAATTCAAAGGCGGTAAGTACAGCCGTTTTGTTTTGACGGGACCTTATTCCAACTTGCCGGTAGCGTGTGGCCGCGTTTTTGAGATTGTCGCGGAGAAGAAAATCCCAATGCGCGACGACTACTGCATCGAAAACTACACCAACGATCCGAGAACGACGCCAGAGGAACAGCTGGTTACCGAAATACTCATTCCCACGATGTAGGGGATTTGATGCCTCCCGCAGGCAACTGAATGGGACAGGCCACGGGTCTCGAGACCCACCACTTCCGTTTCGTTGGAGAAAATCGATGCGTGCGTTGCGGCCGTTTGCGCTTGAGGTGTTTTTTAGCAAGTGGGAGTTTACGGCGCGGCATCATCTTTGCGCTTCGGACATGCAGTCGATGACGCTATCGGAATTGCTGGCGTTGGCGGACGCCGAGGACCGGGCGGCGTGGGATGCTCTCTATCTTGGTTACACAGAGACCTGGGGCTCACCTGGCCTACGGGAAACCATTGCCGGGACCTACGAGAGCACGGCTGCTTCGGAAATCCTTACCTTTGTCGGGGCCGAGGAGGGGATTTTCGCGGTGATGCATGCGCTTCTCGGTCCGGACGATCACGCCATTACGATCATTCCCAACTACCAATCAGTCGAGTCAGTGCCGCTGAGCATTTGCGAGACAACCGGCGTTGCGCTGAATCCGGAGCGCGCGTGGGAATTGGATTTGGGGCGGTTGCGGGAGGCGATTCGGCCGAATACGCGTGTGATCTGCATCAATTTTCCTCACAATCCTACCGGGAAAGTGATCTCTCGCGCGCTGTTGGACGAGATCATTTCACTGTGCCGGGCGCGCGGGATTTATCTTTTCAGCGATGAGGTCTACCGGCTGATCGAGCGGAGGCCGGAGATGACTCTGCCGCAGGTGGCGGACATCTACGAGCGCGGGATTTCGCTGGGCGTGATGTCCAAGGCTTACGGCTTGCCGGGGATTCGGGTGGGTTGGGTGGCGTGTAAGGATACCAAAGCGCTTCAGCGCATGGAACGGATGAAGCACTACACTTCGATTTGCGGGGCAGCGCCAAGTGAATTGCTGGCGCGGATCGCGTTGAAGGCTCGCGAACGGATTTTGGCTCGGAATCGCGCCTTGATTGTAAGGAATTTTGCTCTGTTGGACGCGTTCTTCGCCGAGCATTCGGACTTGTTTGCGTGGTATCTGCCGGACGGCGGCTGCATTGGTTTTCCGAGGTACCTGGGCAGGGAAGGTGTCGAGGTGTTTGCGAGCACGCTGGTGGAACAGAGCGGAGTATTATTGCTCCCGAGCAGCGTGTACAAGTCGGATTTGGGTGCGACGCCCTTGGACCGGTTTCGGATTGGGTACGGGCGCGACAACATGGAGGCGGGACTCGCTGCCATGCGGGCTCACTTGCGCAAACGCGCGGCGTGACGATGGTTCCACGGTATCGAGCGGGGGCGAACACGATCAGCCTCGGTAGCTCACGGTCACACAGGGCTTCGCGTACTTCGTGCTTCGCCATCGGACACGCGGTACGGGAGCATTCGGTCGTTTCCGTGGTAGCACAGACACTCCTGTCTGTGTCCCCTTAGGCCGCGCCCATCGTGTAGCCGCTCACCGAGCTGCTGAGGATGTTGCATTTTGAGACCTTTTGGAGTCAGACTTGCCCAAAATCATGTATCTGATCGGAGACGGGTTCCTCGCGAGCTTTAAACCTGGCGGCGGCCTGTGGCCAAGACGTCTTTTGTTTTCATTCAGTTGGCGGATTTCCAGAGCTTCTCCTATCTGGAATTCGACGTGCTTCTAGCGTGTCTGGCACTTTGTTCCCAGTACGCCCCCTGAAGGGGCAGAGCGCCGGTGGAGGGACCGAAATGGCAACCGCAAGCGAACCGCAGACTACGGATCGAGCTCTTTCTGACGTCGAATTCGAAGAGTTGCTGCAACGAACTTGGGAAATGGTACAGAACCAGAAGCGTATTCATCCCCTGGATCAAGCCGCAGAGTCACCCTCATGGACCTAGACGATACACAGACAACCAGCAAGGGCTCAAATCCCGGAGTTTTCCCGGCAAAACCAGGTGACGATCAGAAGGAGCTCGCTTGGGCTTTCCTTGGATTAATACTCTGGTCCGGCGTGGTGCTGATCGGCGTCTTCGGCGCTGGATATGTGGTGGGCCACTCAGTGCTTCATCTGTGGTAGGGCTAGCCGTGATAGGCACTGGAATCGCCCTCGGACAGAGCTAGCGCCAAGTCGCTTGGCGGCTATCCACAGCAAAGGGCATCTCGCTACCTTTGCGGCCGCTATTTCCCCCAGACGCTATCCAGAAAAACGTAACGATCGCGGTGAGCGTCCTTCTCGTCCTTCAATTCGGCGTTTAGATGCATGACTTGCCACTCGCTCGTGGAGTCGTAGACCGGCCATTTCTCCAAACGTGGCCCGTTCGGATCGCCGCTACGCGCGAAATTCGACCAATACTTGCGCATTTGTTCGCTTAAGGTTCGATCTTCGGGCCGCCAACTCACCCAACTCTGGGAATCGAGCGCGCCGAAGACGTACTCGATCTCCGCGGAATGGTAGGCGCCGGCGTTTGGCGGGCGCTTCGGATCGGTGGGGTGTAACATGTCGAAGTGGTAGCGATACACGGCGGACTTGCCGGTGCTTTTTTGCGCTTCCAGCCATTTCCAGGTCGAAAAGGCGATGAAGCGGTCGCCCGCGAAGTCTTTCAGCGCGCGTTCCGTCTGCGCCGGGTTATCGGCGGAGTAGTGCTTCAGGAATTCTTCAGCCTTGTCGCCGAACTCCTTCTGCGCCATTTCCTTTAGCTTGGCGACCGGGTCGTCCGTGGTGTTGGCGGCTGGGGGGCCGCCCTCATCCATGTTCCAGCCGGCCAATAGAGGCACGTCGCTTTGCTTTTCGGCGGCGAAGATAGCCGCAGGCGTCTCGGGGAGGAAGTAGCCGTCGATGTTGGGAGCGAAGCGTATGGTCTTGGTGGCCGTAGCGGTCTCGAGAATCTTTTGCGCCGGCAGGGCGCGTAGTTCGGCCAGCGTCTTCGCTCCTAGTGCGTCGCTGGCAAATTTGGCACCGGCTTCCGAACTCTCCGCTAGTGTGTGGAAGGGCAGTCCTTGGCTGGCAAACGCGCCACCGCTCTCGCCGATCGCTCTGTGAAACAATCCCTTGGCCACGGGCGAGGCCATCAATTCGCTAACGGAAAACGATCCGGCGCTCTCGCCGAAAATCGTAACGTTGCCGGGATCGCCGCCGAAGGCCGCGATGTTGCGCTTCACCCATTCGAGCGCCGCGACCTGATCGAGCAGCCCGTAGTTGCCTGCGGAATTCCGACCAGACTCCTTTGCCAGTTCGGGATGCGCGAAGAAGCCAAAAATGCCCAGGCGGTAGTTCATGGAAACAACCACAACGTTTTCCTTGGCGAGGTTGGTTCCGTCTTGTCGCGGCTCGGAGGTTGCGCCCGCGACGAATCCGCCCCCATAAACCCAGACCATCACCGGCAGCTTACCGCCGGGGCGCTTCGCCGGCGTCCACACGTTGAGGTACAGACAGTCCTCGCTGGGTCCGGGATCGCGGAAAATCATGTCGTCAAACACGCGGCTCTGCATGCAGCGCGCGCCAAACTCCGTGGCCTTGCGCGCGCCTTTCCATTTCGCCGGCCGCGCCGGTGGCTTCCACCGAAACGCTCCCACGGGCGGCGAAGCATAGGGAATGCCCAAGAACGCGTTGATCGTTCCGTCCGATTTGCCTTCGAGCTTGCCGGTCTCCACTTTAGCGTGCGACTTGGAACTCGCTCCTCGCAGAGTTGTGGCCGCCAGAAGTACGGTTCCCACAGTTGCTGCGAACATCAGCCAGGATTCCAACTTGCTCATGCGTTCCCTCCAAATGCCCGGGGGACAATACCATAGTCGGAAGGCGACCTGAAATGGAGTAGAGGTCGAAATGGCAGCGACCGCCGGCAGCCCTTCGAATGTTGTCCTTGACGCGATTTGGCATGGGGGACTACGCTTCGAACAGTTTGTGACGGGCCTATGCGTCCTGCGAAAAAACGAACAGCGTTGGGCATTGCGCGATTCGCGCTGTCTTTGTCGGCGTGCGCTTTCTGTGTGTCACAGCCGGCGCGCTGCCAGGACAGCTCGGCGGAAATGAACATGACTCGCGGGGACCGGCCGGAAATTGCGGTCACCGTGCGCGATAGTTCTGGCGCGGAAATCTCCGCGCCCGCGATGGTGAAGATCTACAAGTCCGGCGTTCCGACCGGGCAGGAACCCACGCGAAAAGGCCGGGCGTTCTTCATGCTGAGCGAAACGGGAGAGTATTCCGTCTCGGTGACCGCTACGGGCTATGAGGCGGCGCAAAAAGAGGTGTCGATTCCGGTGGCGTTGAAAACCGAAGTCGAGATTGTTTTGAAACGCTTGCCGAATTCCAACGAGACCTCGGGAGTACCCGGGAAACCAGTGCTCGCGCCGAAAGCTCAGGAGGCGCTCGACAAAGCATTGCAAGCGTTGAGTGCGGACAAGCTCAACGATGCAAACAAGTACGCGGCTGAGGCGATGAAGCTCGCGCCCGGGCATCCGGACGTGTTGTATCTGCAGGGAGTGCTGGACCTAAGGCAGCGCAACTACGCCGATGCGCAAAGTGTCCTGGAAAAAGCGACGCAGATTGATCCGTCGCACGCGCACGCCTTTGCGGCGCTGGGCATGACGCTCTCCGATGAGGGGCAATATGGCGCCGCCATCGCGCCACTCGAACAGTCACTGAAGCTAGACGCCAAAAGCGGCTGGGAGACGCATTGGGCGCTGGCGAAAGCCTACTATCATCAGCAGCAATTCGACGGTGCGGTGAAAGAGTCGCAGGCGGCAGTGGCGGTGTCGAATGGTAAAGCACCGGAAGTCGAGCTACTGCTCGCCCAGTCACTCACGGCTACAGGGCACTACGAAGAGGCCGCACAGGTTTTGCGTAACTTCATCAAGAACCACGGCGACCGGAAGGAAGCGGCAACCGCCCAGCATTGGCTGGATCGACTGACGGCCGACGGGAAAATCCACAAGTAAGGCATTGTCGAGCGCAGTGCGGTACGCATTGCAGCATGTGCAGGGGCGCGCTTTAGCGCGTCCCTCCTTCTTTATTTGTCCAACTGCCGCCGAGCAACGACGATGGCCCTCAGCCGCGGGGCAGAACACAGGAGTCCCGGGCAGAGCGCGGACCTCAAACCCATTAGGCCGTTCGCACGGCTGTTTTTCGTCGAGATCCCACGAAAGCATAGAACGCAATGTAGAAGTAGCAAAGGATCGGCAGGAAGAAAGCGTGATGGATGCCGATGCGATCGGCGATGAACGCCTGCAGTTCGGGGATGATCGCCCCGCCGATAATTGCCGCCACCAGCAAGCCGGAACCGTCGCCGGTCAGTGGCCCCAGCCCTTCGATGGCCAGCGTGAAGATGGTCGGAAACATCACGGAATTGAACAGGCCGACGGCGATGATGGTCCACATCGCGACGTGACCGAACGTAAGCATCGAAGCAGCAACAAGCACAGAGGCAACGAGTGCCGCCACTCCCAAAATTTTGTTGGGCGAGATTTTCTGCTGCAAGGCCGATCCGATGAATCGGCCGACCATCGCGCCTCCCCAGTAGAAGGAAACGAGTCCCGAAGCGACTTTTTCCGAAATATTGCCGATCTGCGGGTCAGCGAAATAATTCACCAAGAAGCTGCCGATGGAAACTTCGGCGCCGACATAAACGAAGATGCCGACGGCTCCTAGGATCAGGTGTGTGTGCCGCCAGATGGAATCGTGCGCGGCATCGCGTTGCTCAACCGAGGTGATGCGCGGCAATTTCACCGATGCGATGGCGATGCCGAGCGCCACCAGCGCCAGCCCGAACACCAGATAAGGTAATTTCACCGAAGAGGCTTGCTGTACGCGGTATGCATGCAGATCCGGCGCCGACATCTGATGCATGACTTCGATGGCCAGTGGAGCACTGCTTAGAATCAGCAGGCCGCCGAGCTTCGGACCAATGGTTGTGCCGAGGGAATTGAAGGCTTGTGCAAGATTGAGCCTGCTGGCCGCAGTTTTTTCAGGACCAAGTATGGCGACGTACGGATTCGCGGAAACCTGCAAGATGGTCATGCCCGCGGCCAGTACGATCAGAGCGCCCAGAAACAGAGGATAGGATGGCACGCTGGCTGCCGGGATAAACAGGAACGCACCCAGTCCCATGGTGAACAATCCCGCAACCATGGCTTTCTTGTAGCCGACCGCGTCAATCAATTTTCCAGACGGGAGGGAAAAGACAAAATAGGAAGTGAAAAAGGCGAACTGGATCAGAAACGCCTTCGTATAGTTGAGATCGAAGACCGACTTGAGATGGGGAATAAGAATGTCGTTAAGGCTGGTGAGAAATCCCCACATGAAAAAGAGCGTGGTCACCATCGCCAAGGGGCGGCGGTAGTCCTGGCCAGTGTCCACGCCCGCAGTCACAGACGTGGTGCTTACGGTAGTTTGGGCCATAGGTTCACCCACCCCCTGTTGTATTGCTTTTAATTAGTATCACAAAGAGCGGCGGCGCCAGCTATCCCAGCATCTTCCTTATAGTGCGCAAGTACCAACGGGATGTCCTGGGGATAGGGGTTTAGGCATGCACCTGTCCAACGATCGCGGATTTCGTCGAGAAATGGCGCGAGCATCGAAGACACCCCTCCGCCAATCACAATGACGTCGGGCTCCACCAGGTCGACGACGTTGCCGAGCCAGTAACCAAGGAGGTCCAGCGTTTCCTTCATGACCTCTTTCGCAACGGCATCCTCCGCCCAATACGCTTTGGCCACCATCTCGCTGGTGATCGCCTGCGGATTGCCTCCAGCCATCTCGAGCAATACCGACTTCGCCGAGTGCGAAAGCTTTTCGCGAGCGCGCCGCGCAATCGCCGGCCCGGAGGCGAGCACTTCAATGCAGCCGCGCTTACCGCAGGGACAGAGAGGACCGCGCGGGTCGATGCCCAGGTGACCTCCTTCGGTCGCGGAGCCCGTTCTACCGTGGTAAACCTGACCATCAAAGACCACGCCCGTCCCGATGCCTGTTCCGATCGTCGCGTAAAACATGATGCGATAGCCGTGCCCCGCTCCCCACTTGCTTTCCGCCAGCGCCGCGGCGTTCGCATCATTGTCGATTTTTACGGCGGTGTCGGGATAAAGGCGGCGAACTTCATCCGCCAGCGGGTAGTTGTGCCATGCCGGCAGATTTGGGGGGTTAATAACGATTCCAGTGGTGGGATTCAGCGGACCGGGTGCGCAGATGCCAATGGGTGGGGTATGTCGCATACCCGAAGATTTAAGGAGCTCGTTGATGGTGGTGCACACCGCCGCCAAGCCGCGGGCGGCGTCATTTGCGACCATAGGGGTGCGGCTTTGCGCGTGAATCTTCCCGGAGCAATCGACCAGGCCTGCTGCGACTTTGGTTCCCCCAACGTCCACACCCACAACCAGATTATCTTGCATCTACGGCGATATCCTCCGTCCACAAATGGGTGTTCCTAGCGAGCTCTGGAAAACCCAAAACGATTGAATATTACACTACAATATCGATTTTGGGCGACAAGGTGACCCACTTGTAGGGGCACAGCGCGGCTGTGCTGTGCCCTAACTTGCGCGGGCGTCGCCGTCTGTCGAGAGCTTCCTTAGGCAGCGTGGTATGCCCCAGTTCGCCGCTCACCTGCTCGCCGCGCCGGATCAGTCGCGGCCGACTCCCAGCGCATCCGCCACGCGGTTAATGTAATTAAACCAAGCGGTGATCAACGTAATTTGCAGAATCCCGCGATCGTCGAATCCCACGGCTCGCAGAGCGTCGTGATCCGCGGGAGAACATCGTGTTGCATCCTTCGTAATTTTCACCACGTAGTCGAGCATGACGCGGTCCTGCTCGCTGATCGGCGCGGTCCGATAATCCTGCCTCAGTGCTTCGACGAGTGCATCATCCAGCGAGGCTCGACGCAGAAACTCTGCGTGAGATTCGATTCAATAATGGCATCGGTTCGTGACCGACACCAATGTGGTGATCATCTCGTGTTGCCGTCGCGTTAGCGGCAATTCCGGCGACATCATCGCTCCAAACGCGCTGAAGGAGTGGAACAATGCGTCCGGAATCAACGAGTGCGACGCAACTATTCCCGCTTCCATACCGTGATCGACGGCTGGCACGGGTGTGGCATATTCCACGGGATACAACTTGCGCTGGTCGAGTATGGCCTTCTTTACGCGCTCGTCTTCTTCCATGCTTACCGTTTTGATCCACGTCATCTGCATCCCTCCTCATTCGAACCTGGACTCTCGCTCGCGGTCGGACACTCGCGACCCAGACTCACGCCGTTGCAAAATTATGTCAACCTGAGCGAAGCGAAGACCTCAACCTAGGCCCGGGTCGAAGTACGACCCAGCCCATTCATCGTTCTGCTCTGACTCAAAAATATCTCGCCATAAAAAATCAGCGGCCGGATGGGTGTGCATCCGGCCGCAAGTGTTTGGGGTGCCTCCGGGGGGCAAACTCTTTGGCCTCGCTGGAAGCGATGTAGTGAACCCTTTATAGACGCACCCCGAAATCATGACAATACTGTAAAAGAACTAGGCCTTCGTTTCTTCGGTAAGTCCTTTACCTTCAATGCATTGGTACGCTTTTCCAGTCTGTAGACTCATGAACTCCTCGTTGCGCCCACTAGGCCAGTCAATCGTCGCCCGCTCTAGTTTGTCCCGCTCGCCCGTCCCGAAAGTCACTGGCAGCTCCGACTGCGAAAGATAGCTCGACCCTCCGCGCACCGTTCGGCTCTGCATCCGCCCATTGTAGAAAACCCGCACCACCGCTCCGACACCGTCGCGATTCGATCTCGTTCCCACCAGTCGAAAGCGCACGCTGCGGTTTCCCGCAGTCTGATCGTTACGATACAAAAACGCCGGACCGTTATTTGTTGTCAGCAAGATATCCAGGTCGCCATCGCGATCGAAATCGCCGTAAGCCAACCCGCGCCCCACTTTCGGCTGATCGAATCCGCCTCCAACTTCGCTGGCCACGTCGCGGAATCGCGCGCCACCCTGATTGAAAACGCCCTGATTCAAAAAAAGCTGCGGCGCCTGCGCGTAGCCGGTGTTGCCGCGAATGTTGCGAACCGTTTCGTCGATGTGTCCATTCGCCACCGCTAGGTCCAGCATCCCATCGAGGTCGGCATCCAGGAGAGCGCAGCCAAATCCCAGCGTGTTGCGCGAAGCGAGCCCAACTCCTGAAGCGGTCGCAATGTCGTCGTAAACTCCGGGCCGCGTCGCCCGGTACAAACCGATCATCTCATTGTCAAAATTTGTGATGGCAATGCCGGGCTTGCCGGAATTCTCGAAGTCGCCGACGTCCACGCCCATTCCGGCTCGTGCCTTGCCGTCCGCGCTGAAGGCCAGTCCCGCCTCCACCGCTACATCCTTGAATTTTCCATTTCCCAGATTTCGATAGAGCTTGTTCGGCTGCGTGTCGTTCGCCACCAGCAAATCCGGCCAGCCGTCTTGGTCAAAATCAATCATCGCCACGCCCAGCGATTTCGAGCTGCTGTCGAAGATTCCGCTCGTCGCGGTCACGTCCTCAAACGTTCCGTCACCACGATTGTGAAACAGCCAGCTGGTGTCGCCGCGATAGGCTTCCGGCGTGCAATACGACTTATGCGTCCCATCCAGGCTGCAGAAGACATCGTGATCCGGCGACCAGCGCACGTAGTTGCACACGAACAGGTCCAGCAATCCGTCGCGATCGTAGTCGAACCATGTCGCGGACGTGCTGAAAGCCTGTCGCCCCTGAAGCCCGCTTTTCTGTGTCGCATCCACGAACGTCCCTTTGCCGGTGTTTCGGAACAACCGGTTTTGCCCCACGCAGGTAATCAGAATGTCCGGGAAGCCGTCATTGTTGTAATCGCCGACCGCCACACCCATACCATACAGCTCGATATCGAGCCCCGCGCTCTTCGTCACATCAGTAAACGTGCCATTGCGATTGTTGTGGTAGAGGCGCAACGTGGACCGCTGCCGCTTGTGTCCCGGCCAGTCCATCGCATTCACCAAAAGAATGTCCTGCCAGCCGTCCGCGTCGTAGTCCAGAAATGCGCAACCCGAGCCCAGCGTCTCCGGGAGCAATTTCCCCCCATAAGCCCCACTGTTATGTTGAAAGTGAATGCCCGCCTGCGAGGTGACATCGACAAGCCGGAAGCCAGGCACGCTACCAGACGCCGGGTCCAGGCGACGTGGCACAGGCTTCAGCCTGTGAGCATCAGCCCCGCCTCCCCAATCCAATAACTCCCGAGCGCCAACCTCAAACGGCCCCGCCCACGCGAATCCCGCGATCGCACTCGCCAGAAAATCCCGCCGCCTCACGGCAAAGTAACCAGGCCGTTGCGGATCGCGTACACTACCAGTTCCGCCGTCTTGTGGATTCCCAGCGCATCCATAATATTCGCCCGGTGAACCGCAACCGTATTCACACTGAGCTTCAATTCCGTTGCAATCTCTTTATTCGATTTTCCGGCCACAATGTGCTGCAGGATTTCCAGCTCGCGCACCGTCAACCCCGAGTCGCGTTCGCCTTTTAGAGCATCGGGCTTCACTAATTGCGGATCCAGAACCGTTTTCCCCGCGGCCACTCCTTTCACCGCGCTCACTAGATCCAAATCCATCGCATTCTTCAAAATGTATCCGCGAGCGCCAGCCTCCAGGGCCTGCCGGATTAACGTGTCTTCCGAGTGCATGCTCAACATCAAAATCGCCGCGTCCGGAAGTTTCGCGCGGATCTGCCGCGTCGCTTCGATGCCACTGATTCCCGGCAGTGCGCAGTCCATCACCGTAACCTTCGGCTTCAGCTCAATCGCCAGCTTCACCGCGTCGTTTCCGTCGCTGGCCTCTCCCACGACCAAAATGACCGCATCGTCTTCCAGCATTCGCCGGAATCCCTTACGCACGAGCGCGTGGTCGTCCACCAGCAAGACGGTGATCTTATCCGGCATGTGCTTCAGCCCTTTCGCGCGGAACCAGCAAGCGCACCAGTGTCCCTCCACTCTCGAGGTGCAATAGTTCCAACATTCCTCCGATCAATCCTGCTCGTTCCCGCATACCCACCAGTCCGATTCCCTGATGCGTGCCCTGCGTGGCAAACCCCTTGCCATGATCTTCCACGTCCAACTGTAGCGCGCTGCGCAGGAATTTCAGCCGCACCCACGCCTCCCGCTCTCCCGAATGGCGGCTCACATTATTCAAGGCTTCCTGCAACACGCGATAAATGTGTACGCCCGCCGCCGTATCCACGGGAAAGGCCTCACCGGATTTTTCATAGTGCAACAAGAGACCCATCTGGTGCGACGTCGTCGGAATATACCAATCGAGTGTACTCTCCAATCCTTGCTCTTCCAGCAGCACTGGATGCAGCGCTTGCGATAGTCCGCGAATATTGCTCAGGGTCGATTGCGCGATTTCCCGCACTTCCTGCAAGTCCCGCCGCAGCGGCGATCCCTCCGGCGCTTGATTTCCCAATCGCCCCAGCAGCGACCCTATCGCCGTCAGCACCTGTCCGAACTCGTCATGCAACTCGCGGGAAATGTGCCGCAGCGTGGACTCTTGCGTGGAAATCAACTTCTGCGCCAGTTCGCTGCGCTGCTCGGAAAGTGCCGCCAACTTCGCGAAGATCTCCTTGTTCGTGCGGATCAAATACAGGCTGATGAAAACGATGGCCACCAGCGTCGCCGCCAGAAACAAATACACCTGCCGCTGCACCCGGTTGTAAATTTCTTCGATCTGCGCCGCAGCTTGTTGTTCACCTTCGTTATTTTCCACCAGCAAACGCGAAACTGCCGTGCTCAGCGCAGCTTCTCGCGCCTGTAGCGAGAGCCGGATTTGCGCGCGCGCTTCGTCTTCTTTGCCGCTCCGTGCCAGCACAAACATGCGGTCCATCGCGTCCCAGAATTGCGTCAATTGCTGCCGCAGATAGTTCCGCTGTTCGGGCGTGCGCTGCGCCGCCGCATTGTCTTCCTCGATGTGCAGCGCCGCGTCCAAGTCTCCTCGCAGCCGATCGAACTGCGCCGACCACGCGCTCAAGGGATAGGGTTCCCCTGCATCCAGCATGTCCCGCATCGCCAGTGCCACCGAATTCAAATCGTTCTGCAACCGCAGGAGCTGCAGCGAATCCTTGCGGTTGCGATCCAACAAATCGCTCTGCAACTGCCGCAAGCCGGCGATCTGCACGGTAATGTAAGCCGAATACGCAACGATAGCCGCCAAAGTAATGATCAACCCCAGCAGCAGCGCCTTCGTCGGCGATCGTTGCCACGAAGAAGTCCTTTGCACGCGCCAAGAATACCTCAGACCCAACTCATCGCATAAACGGTTGCCCTAGGTAGCACAGACACTCTTGTCTGTGTCCCCGTGAGCCGCCCCTCGGTGTCAGCAAGAACGCCCAGGTCTCCAGAAATGCTCCAGCGGACAGTTTTCAGCTCGATCAGGCCGACCCCTTCAGCAGCCTAGCCGCTGAATCTCAATCGCTTCCGTCGCAGCATCGCCAACAAACCCAACATCACAATGCACTCCACCAGTGGCACCAGCAACCCCACCCGCAAGCTCTTCGTCTGCGTCGAAACAAACCCCACCAGCCAGGGCATAGCCGCAGCCCCAAGCGACGCCATCGAGAAAACCACACCGCCCAGCCGACGCGCCACGGTCCCATACCACTTCGAGAACCACGCAATATAAATCGGATAAATGCTGGAGCACCCCAAACCCGAGATTGCGAAACCTTCAATAGCAGTGCGCGGCGAATGCGCCGCAAGAATCAGACCGACACCCAGCATCACCACGCCTATAGCCATCAGCACGACGCGAAGTTCGCCGATGCGCTTCAGGAGCAACGGAACGACACTGCGACCCAACATCAGGCCCGCATAAAAAAACAACGGCGCTGTGGTAGTCAGACTGGTCGCATGCCCCACGAGCCGCTTGGTGTCCTCAGCGGCCCAACCTCCAATGCTCGTTTCCGTGCCCACGTAAAAGAAAAATAGCGCGGATATCGCAATGGTGATCGCCAGCGCAGGCTCTCTGGCAGGCGCTGATGCTGATTCGGGGGCCGGCGTCGCGGGACCCTCATGCGGAAACGAAACGAAAAAGAAGCAAACCGCCAGAACAAACGCGCAGAACGTCACGATCCAAAGAAAAGCGGATAAGAAATGATTTCGCAACGCGAGCAGAATGAGCGGCGAACAACCGACCGCACCGACGCCCCAGGCGAAATTGAGCAGGCTCACCATACCCGCGCCGCCTGCTTCTGCCGCCGAAAGATTCGTTGGCGGCACAACCATGCCGTAGCCCACTCCGAACGCCGCGGTCGCCACCAGCGCCAACACGTGCGTCGGCGCATTCAGCATCGCCAAACCCGCGCCCGTAATCATGTATCCGACGACGAGACTCGGTCGGTATCCGCGCCACGATGTCAGCGCCGTGCTGATCCACACGCCGCAGAGAGCCGCCATGAACTGAACGGTAAAAAACAATCCCGCTTGCGTATCGCTCAGTGACCACCGCGAAATAAAGAGCGGCAAAATCGGCCCAATGATCACCGTCGGGATTCCGGTCAGCGCAAATCCAGCGGCCAGTAAGGCCAGCAAGCCCGTGCCTTTGCAGGTGCGGCTTGCAACTGAAGTTGTGGCGGCCATGAGCACAGTCATTTTGAAGGAGCACGGAGTCGGCGGCAACGTCCAATCATGAAAAGTTAATCAACAGGGTTACGTTCGATGGCGAATTCGGATACGCTTTTTGAGCCGGACATCGGAAGACTGTTCCCCAATTGCGGGATCTCTCAGATGCTTGCGATTTGATTTTCGTGATTCTTTATTTTTTATGATTCTCAACGCTCATGATTAATGTCGGACTTATCGGCTTTGGCCTCGCTGGGCGGTCGTTTCACGCTCCGGTCATCAGCGCAGTCCCCGGTCTGCGCCTTGCTGCGATTTTGCAGCGCACCGGTTCGGAAGCCGCAGTTGCCTATCCGGACGCGCGCATCGTGCGCAGCCTCGACGAACTCTTGGCGATTCCCGACATTCGTTTGATCGTCATAGCCACCCCGAACGAAACGCACGCTCCGTTCGCGCGCCAGTGTCTAGCCGCAGGGCGTGACGTGGTCGTGGATAAACCCTTCGCCACAAGTTACGAAGAAGCTGCGGACCTCGTAAAGTTCGCCCAAAAAACGGGTCGATTGCTCACGGTCTATCAGAATCGCCGCTATGACGGCGATTTCCAGGCAATCCGCAAACTGGTTGCTGACGGCACGCTGGGCCGCATCGTGCGCTTTGAAACCAACTACGATCGCTTCCGCCCGAACCTGAAGCCGAATGCCTGGCGCGAGCAGCAAGTTCCCGGCGCAGGCATCCTGTTCGACATCGGCCCGCACCTGATCGACCACGCGATAGTACTCTTCGGTCTCCCCGAAGCGGTCACCGCGGACATTCGCATTGAGCGCGAAGGTGGACTGGCCGACGACGCGTTCGATCTCATGTTTCACTATCCAAACAGCATGCGCGCCATTCTCAGCTCCAACATTCTAGCCGTGACGCAGCGTCCCCGTTTCCTGTTCTTCGGCACAAAGGGTGCCTTTCTCAAGCAAACGTTTGATCCCCAGGAGATGAATCTGCGTCGCGGCCAAATTCCCAAAGATGCGCCGTGGGGCGCCGAACCCGAAGAAAACTGGGGCCTACTCACTCTTTCGGACGGCACCAACATGACGCAGCGCCGCATCCCTTCCGCCACTGGCGATTACCGCGACTACTACGCGAATGTGCAAGATGTCCTGCTCGGCGAAGCGGAGCCAGCAGTCACGCTGCCGCATGCCCTCAACGTAATGCGCGCGCTGGAACTATCCCGCGAAAGTAACGCCCGTCATTGCACCATGCCCTGGGCCGAAATAGATGGCCGAACATTTGAAGCAGCGTCGTTCCAAGTGCGCGTATAATTGAATCGTCGACCATGAACGCCGGACTCGTTTTCACTGTAGGGCCACGCTTCGCTTTCTTCCGCAAGGAGCACCGCGTTGATTGAACTGGCGCCATCGATCTTATCAGCCGATTTCGCGCGGCTTGGCGCTCAAGCGCAATCCGCAATCGATGGCGGCGGCACCGTTTTGCACGTCGACATCATGGACGGACACTTCGTTCCAAACATCACGATTGGCCCGCCGGTGGTGGCTTCGCTGCGCAAAGCCGTTCCCGACGTTCCGTTCGACTGCCACTTGATGATTGAGAACCCCGACGAGTTCATCGCCGCTTTCGCCGAAGCGGGTGCCAGCTGGATGTCCGTGCACCAGGAAGCGTGCGTGCACCTCGATCGCACTCTTCATTTAATTGCGTCGCACGGGTGTAAACCCGCGGTAGTCATCAATCCCGCCACGCCGGTGCATACGCTCGACGAAGTGCTGGACATCGTGCATCACGTGCTGGTGATGTCGGTGAACCCGGGATTCGGCGGGCAACACTTCATCGAAAACTCGCTGCGAAAAATTGAGACGCTCGCGCGATTGCGCGAATCACGCGGTTTGCGATTCCGCATTGAGGTGGACGGCGGAGTCGATCTCAACACCGTTGGCGATGTGGTGCGCGCAGGGGCTGACTTGCTCGTCGCGGGCAATGCCGTGTTCGGTCACGGTGATCCGCGAGAAAACGCCGCCAAACTTCTGCAAGCTGCTCGCTCGGCCACAATGGCTCGCGCCTAAGTCGGGTGGGCGACCTCCAATTCTTGTGCGGCCTATTGTCGAGAAATCCCGTGCCTTATTTTTGCTGACCGGTCTAAAGACCGGCCACTACACAAGTTTCCAGGATCCTCAAGGGGTTGCGGTGTGGCGCTGGAGGATGAACTTCTCCATGGCGTTAGCGAAGCCTTCGTCTTCGCTTGAGGTGGTTACGTAGGTTGCGGATTTTTGCACTTCGGGACTGGCGTTGCCCATCGCGATGCTTACGCCGCTCTTGACGAACATCAGGACGTCGTTAGGCATGTCGCCGATGGTGGCGATTTCCTCTGCCGGGATCTTTAGCAGGTCTGACATGATGCGTACGACCTCGCCTTTGTTGGCTTTGGGATGCGTCACGTCGAGATAGTAGGGCTGCGAGCGGGCGGCTGAAACGCTAGCTCCACAGGCTTGCTGGACCTCTTTTTCACAGCGAGCAACACCTTCGAGATCGTCGCTGACGCCGACTACCTTTGCGACTTTGTCCACCAGAGTTTCGAGCTTGTCGGTTACGACGGGCTCAAACTTCACGGTCCACTGTTCGCGCGCGACGTGCGCCGCATTGATATCGCGCACGAACCACGTCGTGTCCGTGTATATCCAGACATCGAGTTTGTGGTCCAAAATCTGCTGAACGACCTTCTTCACAACGTCGGGCGTCAAAACGTTTTGTGCGAGGACGGTTTTGAGATCCGGTTGAATGACCACCCCGCCGTTGAACGCCGCGATCGGTTCGTTGAGCTTCAGCGGTTCGATCAACATGGCCATTCCCTTCGGCGGGCGCCCGCTGGTGATGGCGAACTGGATGCCGGCTTCGCGCAGTTTGAAGACAGATTGAATCGCGCGCTGGGTGAGAATTTTGTCGTGGGTCACCAGTGTGCCATCCACGTCGGCGATCACGAGTCGTACCTGCTTGCGGTCACTACCAGAGGTTTGCGGCATCGTTTTCCTTTCGATCGCGGGATCTCTTCTGTTTACTGTTCCTCGTAGTTCCAGGTCAAACCACCATCGATGAACGTGGTCGTTCCGGTCATATAGTCCGAGTCCGAAGAAGCGAGAAATGCGGCCACTCCCGCGACATCTTCCGGCTTCCCCAGCCGGTTGAGTGGAATGTTTTCCAAAAGCGGTTTCAGCTTCGCGGGGTCATTCAAGAGATTTTTGTTGATGGGAGTTTCGATCGCGCCGGGGGCGATGGAATTGATGGTGATGCCCAGCGGGGCGAGTTCGATCGACAAGTTGCGGGTCATCATTTTGATGCCGCCCTTGCTGGCGCAGTAGGAGGTGAAGTGCGGGAAGGGAAGTTCCTCGTGCACCGAGCTAATGTTGATGATCTTTCCGCCGGCTTTGGCCTGTATGCGATGTTTGACGAACGCCTGGCTGACGAAAAATGGTCCCTTTAGATTTACGTCGAGGACCAGGTCGTAGTCCTGCTCGGTGACATCCCAGAAATCGGCGCGACGCTCGAGCCCGGCATTGTTCACGAGGATGTCGAGTCGGCCGAGTTGCGCCACCGCTTCGGAGATGAATCGCTGGCATTCGGCCACTTTGCCGACATCGGCCTGGATCGCCGCCGCCTTTCGCCCCATTTTCTGCAGCTCGGCGACGACTTCGTCAGCGCCGGTTTTGTTTGAGCGGTAGCACAATGCGATGTCCGCACCTTCGGTGGCGAACCGTTCGACGATGGCTCGTCCAATGCCCTGGTTGCCGCCCGTGACCGCTGCTACTTTACCTTCCAGCCGATTCCCCACAGTGGACTCCTTAGCTCGTGTCAGGGATGAGATGCCCGGTGGGGAAATTTGTTTCAAGCCTTTTTCGGCCTTGTTCGATTGCGCCCGGCAAATGCCGCGCAGTGTTTTGGTTCTGCTCCGAAAGACTTCGCCGGGCTTCGTTGGAAAGCACTTTCCGTTGAGAAGGCGTTGGCTAAGGCCCGGCGTCTTCAGCGCGAATCTGGTGACAATGGCAGGATAAACGACGCTACGACGGCACGCGTCAGGCGTTTGCGGATTTGGCGTGGGCCTTTACGGCTCGCTCGATTCCGGGAGCGGCGTTGGCCAGATCTTGGGCGTTCATGGCTGGGCGGACCGTGACTCTCGCGTTGAAGGCCAGGAACCACGGTTCTGCGATGGCTGGGAGTTGGGAGGAATCTTTCATGTCGAAGAACACGTATCCGGTCCGTTCACCGTTTTCCTCGCAGAAATAGGCGGCTTCCGGTTTGAGGTCATCGAGGATGGATTTGATTGTGGAACCTAGACTTGCGTTGCGAGCCGCCGCGTTGCCAGCTTCGACGGGGATGGACGCTCTGAGCATCATGCGCATATAGCTGCCCTCCTTGGGCGTGGCGGAGTATACACCCCGGTTTGGGGCGTGGCGCACAAGCTAGGGACAGCGGTGAGACTTTAGGTCTGGGCGTTAGGGGCACAGCGGCGTGGTCCTGCGCCCCCACAACGGATTTACGTCGGAAGCGCTACGCCACCGTTACGTCGGGGCTCAGGTAAACGTCCTGGATGGCGTTCAGGAGTTGCACGCCTTCGGCCATGGGGCGTTGAAAAGCTTTGCGGCCGGAGATCAAGCCGGTGCCGCCAGCTCGTTTATTGATAACCGCGGTGGTCACGGCCTCTTCGAAGTCATTGGCCCCGGAGGCGCCGCCGCTGTTGATCATGCCGGAGCGGCCTGCGAAGCAGTTGATGACCTGATAGCGGCACAGGTCGATGGGATGATCGCTGTTGAGCTCGGTGTAGATGCGTTTGTCGAATTTGCCGTAACTGGAATTGCCCATGTTGAGGGCCTCGTAGCCGCCGTTATTTTCCGCGAGCTTTTGCTTGATGATGTCGGCTTTGATGGTAACGCCGAGATGGTTGGCCTGGCCGGTCAGGTCCGAGGAGACGTGGTAGTCCTTGTCCTTCTTGAAGGCATTGTTGCGGAGATAGCACCACAACACGGTGGCCATACCGAGCTCGTGGGCTAGCGCAAAAGCCTGGCTGACTTCGATGATCTGGCGGTCGCTTTGCTCGGAGCCGAAGTAGATAGTGGCGCCTAGAGCGGCGGCACCCATGTCATAGGCTTCCTTCACCGTTCCGAAGAAGACCTGGTTGAATTGGTTCGGGAAGGTGAGCAATTCGTTGTGATTGATTTTGACGATGAAGGGAATTTTGTGCGCGTACTTGCGGGCTACCGAGCCGAGCACGCCAAACGTGGAGGCTACGGCGTTACATTGGCCTTCAATGGCCAGCTTGACGATATTTTCACCGTCGAAATATTCGGGATTCTTGGCGAAACTGGCGCCTGCGGAGTGCTCGATGCCCTGATCGACGGGGAGGATCGACATATAGCCGGTGCCCGCGAGGCGGCCGTGATTGAACAAACGTTGAAGGTTCGTGAGCACGCGAATGTTGCGGTCAGAGACCGCGTAGATTTCGTCGATAAAGTTGGGGCCGGGGAGATGCAGGCGTTCCTTGGGAATTTTCGGCGACTTGAATCCGAGCAAGTACTCGGCTTTAGCGCCGAGATAAGTTTCGACTTTGCTTCCGCTAGCGATGGTTGCCATTTGAAATCTCCTCTTTGACTTGCAATCTCGGGGCGGTCAATCTCCTCAGCGACCGCAAAGCGGCCAATTTGTTTCGCCGCCTTAAAGCCGTCAACTATTCCTTACTGTCGAACTCCAGTTCCGGCTGCGAGCTTGCTTGCGGCGGTCGTGTCCACCAGCCACAAGAGCTTTCCGTTCTTTGGCTGGATCAATTGCGAAGGCAATTGTTCCGGCTCGTAGGGTCCTTCTAGCACTGCTTTCAACGCCAGAGCCTTGTCGGCCTTGGTGATCATGAAAATGGCGAGCGCCGAATTGTTGGCGACCGGCGCGGTAATGGTGATGCGCGTTGTGAAGAACTTGCCAACCCAGTTGGACACCACCAAGCGTCCATTATCGTGCAGAGCCTTGGTCCCGGGGAAGAGGGAAAGTGTGTGGCCTTCATCGCCCATGCCGAGAAGCAAAACGTCGAAACGCGGGAGTTGCCCATCGGAGAGTTTGAACCGCGAGCGCAAAGTCTGCTCGTATTCCTTGGCGGCCTTTTCCGCATCCTCGTATTCCGCTTTGATCCGGAAAACCTGTTCGGGCTTCAACGAGAGTTTCGAGAGCATGGATTCGTTGGCCATCCGGAAATTGCTTTCGGAATCGTCGGGTGGGACGTGCCGTTCGTCCCCGAAGAAAAATTGGGTCTTGTCCCAGGGCATTTTGGACTTGAAAGCGGCGTCGGTGGCGAGCAGGGTGTAAAGCGTTTTGGGTGTGGAACCGCCGGCGAGGGAGATAGTGAATACGCCTCGTTCTTTTACGGCGGCCGCGGCGGACTCGACGATTTGTTCGGCCGCGCGACGCGCGATGGCGGCGCCATCAGGCAGGATTTGGACTTCGCGGTTCACGTTGGCTCCAGAGACGGCGAAATGCTGCTCGCCAGTTTCGATTGTGGTATGCCGTCAGCGCGGGCGGGGCGAACCCCGCCCCCGCAAGCCACAAGTTATGCGCTCACGGCCTTGTCTGGCACGGTGACGTGGCCGAAGTGACGGTCGAGATCTTCTTCGCCGATACGGCGCCAGGCGCGGCCGTCGCGTTCGAGCAATTCGTCGGCTTCCGCTGGACCCCAGGAACCGGCGGCATAATTCGGGAATCCGCGGGCAGGCAGGGCGTGCCACACGTCGATGATGGGCTGGATTACGTTCCAGCCGGCTTCCACCATGTCGGCGCGCTGAAATAACGTGGGGTCGCCGACCATGCAATCGCGAAGAAGACGCTCGTAGCCGGTGCTGTGCTCGACGCCGAAATAGTTGCAGTAGTCGAAGTCCATGTTTACGAGGCCCAACTTCATCAGGGAGCCAGGAACTTTTGCACCGAAACTCAGCGAGATGCCTTCCTCCGGTTGGATGTGAATGACCAGGCGATTCGTTTCAAGATTCTTCACGGTGGTGTTGCGGAAAAGAACGAATGGGGTGCGGCGAAACTGGATAACGATTTCGGTGGCGCGGGTGGCCAGGCGCTTACCGGTACGGAGGTAGAAGGGAACGCCGGCCCAGCGCCAGTTGTCGATCTGGAGTTTGAGGGCGACAAAGGTTTCGGTGTTGGACTCGGGGGCAACGTCGGGTTCGCTGCGGTAGCGGGGCACGCGCTCACCCTCGATGGCGCCTTCGTCATACTGGCCACGGACGGTGCTGGTCAGAACGTCCTCGGGCATGAGCGGCTGGATGGCGTGCAAGACTTCGGCTTGTTTGTTGCGGACTTCGTCGGCGTCGAACGAGATGGGTGGCTCCATCGCGGTCATGGTGAGCAGTTGGAACAAATGGTTGGGAACCATGTCGCGAAGGGCGCCGGCGGTTTCGTAGAAGCCGCCGCGATGCTCGACGCCAACGATTTCGCCGGCGGTGATTTGCACGTGGTCGACGTAATTACGATTCCAAAGCGGCTCGATGATGTTGTTCGAAAAGCGAAAGACCATCAGGTTCTGGACGGTCTCTTTGCCGAGGTAGTGGTCGATGCGATAGATCTGATTTTCAGCGAGAACTTGTTTCAGGTCCTTGTTCAATTGGATGGCGGAAGCGAGGTCATGACCGAAGGGCTTTTCGACGATCACGCGAGCCCAGTGATGGTTGTCTTCCTTGGTGAGCCCTACCTGCCCAAGTTGCTGCACGATGGAGGAAAAGAAGCGTGGCGCGACGGCGAGATAGAAGAATTTGTTGCCCTCGGTGTCGTGGCGCTTGGATACTTCGTCGACTTCTTGTGCCAGGCGCTTATAGGCTTCAGGATCCTGAAAGTCGCCTTTGACGTAATAGATGCGCTCCTTGAACCACTCCCAATTTTTCAGATCGATTTGGGCCGGAGCGTACTTGGGGATCTCTTCGGAAAGGGAATTGCGGAAGCTCTCGGTGGTGAGGTCGTTGCCTGCGAAGCCAATGATGGCGAATTGTTTGGAGAGGAGGCCGTCGTTCGCCAAGTTGCAGAGCGCGGGGATGAGCTTGCGCTTGGTGAGGTCGCCGGTAGCGCCAAAGATGACCATGACGCAGGGTGAGGGTGCGGTGCTTGGGGCTTGATGGTTCGTGTTCATGAGAGGTCTTTCGTGCTCCTATGTTGCTGACTTTGCATGTCGAGTGCGTCTTGTCGCTTACTCTTTCTTTTCAAGGTGGCCGCCGAACTGGAAACGCATGGCCGAGAGAAGTTTGCTTGCGAAATCAGATTCGCCGCGCGACGTGAACCGCTCGTAAAGTGCGTCCGTTAGAACCGGGCAAGGCGCGCCGGACTCGATGCCCGCGATGATCGTCCAGCGGCCTTCGCCGGAATCAGAGACGCGGCCGGAGTAACGCTCGAGTGTGGGCTGTTCGAGAAGGGAGATGGCGGTGAGGTCGAGCAGCCAAGAGGCGACGACGCTGCCGCGGCGCCAGACTTCGGTGACGTCGGCGAGATTGAAATCATATTGATAGTGCTCGGGATATCGGAGCGGCGTGGTTTCCGCGTCAGTTTCGTGACTGAGCTTGCCAACGTTGGCGTGCTTGAGAATGTTGAGCCCTTCGGCGTAGGCGGCCATCATGCCGTACTCGATGCCGTTGTGAACCATCTTGACGAAGTGCCCACCGCCGGATGGGCCGCAGTGGAGGTAGCCGTCTTCGGCAGTGCCGCCGACCTTTTCGCGCCCAGGAGTGCGATCGATATTGCCGCGTCCCGGAGCGAGCGTTTTGAAAATAGGATCGAGGTGTTTGACGATTTCGGTCTCGCCGCCAATCATCTGGCAGTAACCCCGCTCGAGGCCCCAGACGCCGCCGCTGGTGCCGACGTCAACGTAGTGAATGCCTTTGGCGGAGAGCTCCTTGGCGCGGCGGATGTCGTCGATGTAGTAGGAGTTGCCGCCGTCGATGATGATATCCCCGATGTCGATCTTGCTGGTCAGTTCGTGGAGCGTGGCATCGACCACTCCCGCGGGAACCATGAGCCAGATGGCGCGGGGCTTGTCGAGCTTTTTAATGAAATCGTCGAGCGACGTGGAGCCAGTCGCGCCTTCGCCGGAAAGTTGTTTCACGGAGTCGGCGCTGCGGTCATAGACCACGCATTGGTGGCCGTTTTTTTGCAGACGGCGCACCATATTGGCGCCCATTCTGCCTAGTCCGATCATCCCTAGTTGCATTGCGTGCGCTCCTCAGCGGTTCGATTGGTGGTGAATAAACTTTTAGCGCGTGCTTTAGCGCCCTGGCCCAGTTTCTATTGCAGAGCCGAACTTAGCTCAGCGAGAGCCTCGCCGACATTCTTGAAAAGGTGCACGCGAAGTGACACCAAAGAATGCAGCTTGGAGTTTGTAGCTCAGCGATGCAAGCTCACGCGTGTACGCCGGCAGTCTTGCCCGTCGCTTCCAAAAGCGAGTGGAAGGCCTCGGCGAACAGCTTGACGCCGTCGACGACGAGCTTTTCGGTGGCTTCCTTCATCGAGATACCGGCCTTTTCGAGATTCGCCATGGTCGTGGCCGCGGCGTCTACGTTTTCCGTCAGGCTGGCGCGCGGCTTGCCATGATCGCGGAAGGCGTCGAAGGTCGCCGGCGGAATGGTATCAACGGTGTCGGCTCCGATCAGTTCTTCCACGTAGAGAACGTCGCGATACTTGGGGTTCTTGGTGCTGGTGCTGGCCCAGAGCAATCGTTGTGTTTGCGCGCCTTTGGCCGCGAGAGCCTTCCACCGTGCTCCGCCGAAAAGCTCCTGATACTTTTTGTAGGTGAGCTTGGCGTTGGCAATCGCCACTTTGCCTTCGATCGACGTCAACAGCTCTCTTTTCTTGGCATCGGTTTCCGTCTTCAGCTTTGCTTCGATCTGGTTGTCGATCAGGGTGTCGATGCGGCTGACGAAAAAGCTGGCGACGCTGGCGATGTGGCTGACGTCCTGGCCCTTCTTGACGCGAGCTTCCAGCGCCGAGAGGAAAGCTTCGGCCACTTGCTCATAAGCCGACTGGGCGAAAAGCAGCGTGATGTTGATGTTGATGCCGTCTTCGAGCAGTTGGCGGATGGCGGGAATGCCGGCGGGTGTCGCGGGCACCTTCACCATCAAATTCTCGCGGTTCACCGTCTTCCAGAGACGGCGCGCTTCATCGATCGTCGCCTTTGTGTCGTTGGCCAGCAAAGGCGAAACTTCCAAGCTAACGTAGCCATCGCGGCGCTTGGTTTCGGAGTAAACCGGCTTGAAAATGTCGGTGGCGTCCTGGACGTCGCGAATTGCGATTTTCTCGTATACGCCGCTGGCGCCGAGCTGTTTCGCGTCGGGGGCCTCCAGGATATCCGAGTAAAACTTGCTGCCCACTATGGCCTTCTCGAAAATCGTGGGATTGGAGGTCATCCCGCGCAGGCCGTCCTGATCAATCATTTTCTTCAGTCCGCCGCTGGTCAACAGGTCGCGCCGAATGTAGTCCATCCAGGGCGACTGGCCATAGGCAAGCAAGCCCTTCAACGGATTCGTACCAACGTTTGGAACTGCCGATGTCGTGGTCATAAAGTTCTCCTTTGCCTCAGAATCGTCAAACTCTATTCTACGCCCCATGGGAGGGCTAGCGCTCTAAGTGGAACTCACGAAGACTTCTTGGAGTCTGCTTAGACTCAGCTTAGCTATCGCAAAATTTGTCTTCGAGCTTCGCAACTTTACCCAGGCGCCGGACGTGACGCTCCTCATTCGTAAACTTGGCCCCCAGGAAAGAGGTCACGAGATCCTTTGCCAACGCCACTCCGATGACGCGCTCACCCAGCACCAGAACATTGCAATTGTCGTGCTCCACGCCTTGATGCGCGGAATAGGTGTCGTGGCACATGCCCGCGCGAATGCCCTTGACCTTGTTGGCCGCCACGCTGGCGCCCACGCCACTGCCGCAGATCAAAACGCCGCGCTCGGCCTTGCCATCCAACACTGCCCGCCCAACTTTCTCCGCGAAATCCGGATAGTCCGAAGGCGTTTCGTCATAGGCTCCGACATCGACCACTTCGTGCCCCAGCGAGATCAGATACTCGCCGATGGTGGCTTTCAACTGAAATCCTGCATGGTCCGATCCAGTGGCAACCTTCATCACGCGCTCACTTTCCCAGTACTTCCTTTGCCGCCGCTACAACGTTCTCCGTGAGAAAGCCGAATTTCTTCAGCACATCTTTGAGCGGCGCCGAGGCGCCAAACGAGTGCATACCGATCATCTTGCCTTTTGGCCCGACGAAGCGCTCCCAGCCAAAGGTAGCAGCCATTTCGACGGAAACCCGCGCGGTTACGCTGGATGGAAATACGCTTTCCTTGTAAGCAGCATCTTGCTTTTCAAACAGTTCCCAAGATGGCATGCTGACCACGCGAGCTTTAATCCCTTCCGCTTTCAACTTCTCGTAGGCCTCCACGCACAAGTGCACCTCACTGCCTGTGCCCATCAGAATCACATCAGGCTTGCCGCCCTCGGCGTCGATCAAAACGTAAGCGCCCTTGGCCACTCCAGAGGCCGGAGCAAATTTCGTGCGGTCGTAGGTCGGTAGCGTTTGCCGCGTCAGTACCACCGTCGTTGGCGTATGTCGCTGCTGAATGGCGACTTTGTATGCCTCCACGACTTCGTTAGCGTCGCACGGCCTCATCACGATCATGTTCGGCATAGCGCGCAGCCCAGCCAGCTGTTCGATGGGCTGATGCGTCGGGCCATCTTCTCCAAGTCCGATCGAATCGTGCGTGAAAATAAAGATGGAAGGCGCTTCCATTAGCGCCGCAAGCCGCATGCTCGGCTTCATGTAATCGCTGAAATTAAAGAAGGTAGCGCTGAAGGCGCGCAGCTGCGACACGCTCAGCCCGTTGGTCGCTGCTCCCATCGCGTGTTCGCGCACCCCATAATGCAGATTGCGCCCGTGGTATTCGCCAGGAAAGAAGTCGCCGGCGCCCTCGAAAGTCAGGTTGGTTTTGTTTGAATGCGCCAAGTCTGCCGAGCCGCCGATCATCCAGGGGATATTCTTAGCCAGCGCATTCAGAGCCTTCCCGGACGAATCGCGGGTAGCCATGCCCTTGGCATCGGCTGGGAAGGTCGGCAAATCCTTGTCCCAACCCTTTGGCAATTTCCAGTGCTCCATTAAATCGAGCTGTTCGGCCAAATCCGGAAACTGTTTCTTGTAATCCTCGAATTTCTTCGACCATTCACCGCGGAATTCCGCGCCGCGCTTGCCGATGCCTTTCTTGAACTGGTCGTAAACGCCGTCCGGCACCAGAAACTGCGCATCCTCGGGCCAGCCGTAGAATTTCTTGGTCAGTTTCACCTCTTCTGCGCCTAGCGGTTCGCCGTGCGAATCCGAAGAGTCCTGTTTGTGCGGCGACCCGTACCCAATGTGGCTGTCCACCACGATCAGCGTCGGCCGGTCCTTGGTCTTCAAGAATGTCTCGTAAGCGCGCCCGAGCATTTCCAGGTCGTTCGCGTCCGCAACCCGCGTGACATTCCACCCATATCCCACAAATCGCGTCATCACATCTTCGCTGAACGAATATGAGGCGGGCCCATCCAGGGTCACGTGGTTGTGGTCGTAGATCCAGCAAAGATTAGAAAGCTTTAGATGCCCGGCCAGCGACGCCGCCTCGCAGCCCACGCCCTCCATCATGTCGCCGTCGCCGCACATGGCGTACACATTGAAATCGAAAACTTCAAGTCCTGGCTTGTTGTAATTGGCGCCCAGCCACTTGCTCGCGATCGCCATGCCAACACTGTTACCGACGCCCTGCCCCAGCGGACCCGTCGTGGTCTCCACCCCCGCCGTCATGTGCGATTCCGGATGCCCCGGCGTCTTGCTGTCCAGTTGGCGGAACGACTTGAGATCATCCATTGAAATGGCAGGCTTGTCGGGCCTGACATTGCCATCGCCATCGACGTCGCGAACCCCGGTCAGGTACAGCGTCGCGTACAACAGCATCGAAGCGTGCCCATTCGAGAGCACAAAGCGATCGCGATTGGGCCATAGCGGGTCGGCGGGATCGTAGCGCAGGTAGCGCTGCCACAACGCATAGACCACCGGCGCAAGCCCCATGGGCGCGCCAGGGTGGCCGGAGTTGGCCTTCTGTACGCCATCAATCGCCAGCGTTCGAATGGTGTTGATGCTTAGCTGATCGAGATCTAACTGAATCTTCGGCTGACTCACATTGACTCCCGCGCGGGAGGGAAGGGCTCCCGCAGCTGTTCGACGGATTTTAGATGCACCACGTCACGCGGTGGCTCAATTTTTCTTTCCAATGAAAACTGGTCTCTGGCTCGGGGATTTTCGGGGTACGTCCTTGCGGCAATACCTCCGGCTTTGGCTCGCCTCCACTTACGAAGTATCAGCCGGTGTCGAAATCCGCTGAGGGACAGGGACCACCGGGAAGGGAGGAGTAGTCAACGTATCGTGTCCCCGTGGGAAATGTCAATTCTGTTGCGGCAAATTAACATTGGTCCGGGTCTTGCGGTGCCGCTGGCGGCCGTTCCGGTTCGATACGCCTAGTGGCCGACAACGAAAGGCAGAAATCATGCCGCTCTTTGCGGAGACTTATGTAGAATCTCCGCCCAGAGCTATGGCTCTCAATCCTACCCTGGTCAAAAGTACCGGAGTAGCCGCACTCGGCGGCTTACTGTTTGGCTTTGATACCGCGGTCATTTCCGGCACCACGGGTTCGCTCACCGAGGTCTATCATCTATCCCCATACCTCCTTGGCGTAACCGTCTTTAGCGCCATTCTCGGCACAATTTTCGGATCCATGCTGGCAGGGATACCGGGCGATAAGTTCGGACGCCGCGACAGCCTCCGGGTCCTCGCCGTCCTATACCTGGTGTCCGCTTTAGGCTGTGCATTCGCGTGGAATTGGTCGGCGCTGGTTTTCTTCCGGTTTATTGGAGGGTTGGGCATTGGAGGCTCCTCGGTTCTGGGACCCATGTATATCGCGGAACTGGCTCCGGCCAAATTTCGCGGACGCCTGGTGGGGCTGTTTCAATTCAACGTGGTCTTCGGCATTTTGCTGGCTTATTTTTCGAATTACCTGGTGGGCCTGGCGCATTTCGGCGTAAACGAGTGGAGATGGAAGTTTGCCGTTCCGGCCCTTCCCGCTGCGTTGTTCTTCGCCCTGCTGTTCGGCATACCGCGAAGCCCACGCTGGCTCGTTAAGAAGAAGCGTGTGGCCGAAGCTCGCGACGTCCTGCGAGTGATTGGCGAGGAGAACTACGAAGAGGAGTTACAGGACATCGTGCGCTCAATCGACACCGAACACGCCTCCAGCGACGCGCTGTTCTCTTGGAAGTATCGCTTTCCGATTTTCCTTGCGGTATCGATCGGCATGTTCAACCAGCTTTCCGGCATCAACGCCATCCTTTACTACATCAACGACATTTTCCGGTTTGCGGGATTCAGCAAAGTTTCCGGAGACTTGCAAGCGGTGGCCATAGGGGGTACCAATTTACTGTTCACGATGATCGCCATGTCGGTGATCGACAAGATTGGCAGGAAAACGCTCCTCCTGGTGGGTTCGGTGGGCACAGCGATCTGCCTGGCCGGCGTGGCCTATATCTTTTTTACGCAGCAGCATCAAAGCTTGCTTGTCTGGCTGCTCGTAGGATTCATCGCGTTTTTTGCCTTTTCGCAGGGCGCGGTGATCTGGGTGTACATCGGCGAAGTCTTCCCCAACCAGGTGCGCGCGAAAGGGCAAAGTTTGGGAAGTTTTTCGCACTGGTTCATGAACGGGGTGATTTCGTTGATTTTTCCGCTGGTCGCGCACTCCTCCGGGGCCTACCCGTTCGTATTCTTCTCGGCGATGATGGTGGTGCAACTGGTTGTGGTCGCTGCCTTCTACCCGGAGACCAAGGGAGTGTCCCTCGAGCAGATGCAACGGAAGCTAGGAATCGCGTAACGCCGTAAGAGCCCTGCCGAGAATCCTGTGTCGCTTCCTCCGGCCCTCCTTCCCCCCGGGGCGGGGGTTGCGCAACGATTTGAAAATAAAGGAGATATGCGATCGAATGGCTCAACGATTTGGTTCTAAAGGGATTAGTCGTTAGTTTGCGAAATATCGGCGATTGTGAGAGTGGACGGCCGATCTGAGGGCTAAATAACATATCATTATTATATTCTATTGGTTAACACTGTCAATGAGACTTGCGGACAGTTTGCGTACAGGCGTGAGGGGGAATGAGTCATTTGCCAGTAGGTCGGGCGCTTGGCTAAAGCCAAGCGCCTACGTGACCCACAAATACAAGACCCTCGGATCGGTTGCTCTATTTTGTCACTTTCGCGATGACGGCGGAGAACGGTGCCATGACAACCTGTCTGGAGAGCGTGGTGGCCTGTTGGGGAGAGCTTGCTGCCAATACGTGGATTTTTGCCGCAGGGAATCCCGCCTTCGCTAGATCGAGTGGCACGGTGTGACTTGTGGGGGACATGTTCAGGACCACCAGGACTGCTTCGCCTTTCAGGCGTCGCACAAAGGCAAACACGTTCGAATCCCCTGGGTTGATGGTCACGTACTTGCCGTCGCGCAACGCGGGCTCTTCGCGGCGTAGTTCCAGAATCCGGCGGTAGAAATTTAGAATCGAATTCGGATCCGCCGTTTCGGTGGCGACGTTGTGGGTCTTGAAGTTCGGCCCGACCGGCAGCCATGGTGTGCCTTGCGTGAAGCCTGCATTGGGTGCGTCGCTCCATTGCATCGGGGTGCGTTCGCCGTCGCGGCCCTTCTCCAGGGGCCAGCCGCGCCGTCCGATGGGATCGCGCACGTCGTCCTTACTCTTGGGGTCGTTGTTCTCCATGCCGATTTCTTCGCCGTAGTACAGAATCGAGGTACCCCGCAGCGTCAGATACATGGCCGCCATTGTTTTGGCGATATCGTCGTTGTGGACGCCGTCGCCCCAGCGCGTGTAAGAGCGCACGATATCGTGGTTGCTGATGACGAAAACGGGCCACCCGCCGGCACTTTCGACCGCGCTGATGTGCTCGCGAAAGACCGGCGCCGAAGGCTGTTTAAATTCCGTCATCATCAGGTCCATGGGCATTTGTAGTTCGTCGTTGCGCTCGCCGTAGTATTCACGTAATTGCGCGACATTCTGCGTCCAGGTTTCGCCGAGCAATACCGCGCCGTATTCGTCGGCTACCTTGCGCATGGCGCGCATTATGTCGTGCACTTCCGGGAGCTTCTTATTGTAGATCTCGTGGGTGTTGGGAAATCCGAACTTGTCGTTGCCGGGTAGCGGCGGATTGTCTTTGAGATCGGGGTCTTCGAATAAGGTATCGACCGCGTCCAGCCGGAAGCCTGCCACGCCGCGTTTGTACCAGAAACGCATGGTGTCCAGCATGGCCTTCACCACTTCGGGATTGCGCCAGTTGAGGTCGGGCTGCTCAGCGTAAAAATAATGGTAGTAATACTGGCCGGTCGCCGGATCGTATTTCCACGCCGAACCGCCAAACGTCGATGTCCAGTTATTGGGCGGCTGGTTCGGCCCCTTGCCGTCGCGCCAGATATACCAGTCGCGCTTCGGCGACGTGCGCGAAGATTTCGATTCCAGAAACCACTTGTGTTGATCGGAAGTATGGTTGGGCACGAAATCGAGAATGATCTTGATGTTGTGGTTCTTGGCTTCTGCCAGCAGCCGGTCTAAGTCGGCCAGGGTCCCGTACATCGGATCGATATTTTCGTAGTCGGAGACGTCGTATCCGAAATCGACTTGCGGGGAGGGGAAGCACGGCGTGATCCAGATGGCGTTCACGCCGAGGTGCTCCAGGTAGTCGAGTTTCGAGGTAATGCCGTTCAGGTCGCCGACACCGTCGTTGTTGCTGTCGGCAAAACTCCGCGGATACGCCTCATAGAACACGGCGTGATGCCACCACTCGTGGCCTTCCGCATCAACCTTTTTTAGCTGTCCGCCAGCGACAGGCGAAAATGCACACATAGTGGCCACCAACCAACCGACAGCGATCAAGATCCTGGACATGATGCTTGCCTCCTGATGCCCGATTCGCCGTTGTAGGAAACACTTAGATGCTCAAGATGGATCGTTTAACTCGCCGTAAAACCTGGTTGCTTGGCCTGAACCCTAAGCTACGCTTTAGTCGTTTTGGTGCGTCACGTGGCCGGTTTCGTCTGCTTGCCTTTGCCGTCTCTCGGACCTGAAAAGTGAAACACGATTTTTCCGTGAGCATATTCGCCTGGCGCACTCTCTGGAAACCGCACGCGAACCTTGGCGCTTCCGTTCGCTGCTCCGAGCAATTCGCCTCCGTCAACTGTCGCGGGCTGGCTGGGATTCCACACCGTCAGTTCATAGACTCCGCCAGAGACGCCTGCAATATCCATGGTCAACGTGTCGCGAATGGACGACCAACTTTCAGAGAGCATGCGCAAACCCTGGCTGGGCGATCCCAGTGGCGGCAGGCTCGATTCATAGCTGACTCCAAAATCATTACGGACGCGAATTGTCAGCGTGTTCGATTTACCGGATGCAGAGACGTGCGTCGCCACGTGCTGATCTTCGTCGTTTGCCGCGACCCGGAATGCCACCGGTCGGCCGTTCATCTCGACGCTGAATACTTGCGCGCGGAGACTTACCGCCGGGGAGAATTCAATGGGACAGGGCGTGGTGCTTGTGCAATTCACAGTCAGCGTGATCCTGTCCGCCGATCGGGCGTAGCTCAGATCCATACGGACTGAACCTGCTCGCGCACCGTGAATCGAGAAAGCCGACCAGTCCGCGGGCACATGAGGTGCAAACGTGAGCGTCGACGTCTCGGCATCCGAAGACAGGCCGAACATTCCGCGCAGGATCGGACTGACGACCATCGCGGCGGACCAGATCTGATGGGGAGAACTCGTCGAGAGCGGCTGGTACGAGTCGCCCGACAGCACTTCGGTCACGTGGCCGAGTGAACCGTCGAGGGCCAGCAGCGCATTCGCTCGCAAATTCTCATACGCAGGCAATGGGCGATGATAGCGATACTCGCCCACCGACGCCCAGCCTGTGAACAGGGGCCATACCGAGCCGTAGTGATAGCCGCCGCCGCTGAAGCGGGTTGCCCGGTTGGAAATGATGCGCATGCCCCAATCGGTCTGGTGATCGGCGTCCGCAAGTTGCGAGATCATTTGGCCAGAGCTTTTTTCGTCGAGAAGGCCGAACCACATAGGCACCGTCGCCAGCACGCTGGCTTCGTCCACCGGCTTGCCGTTCTGGTCGAGTGCGAAGGCATATGTGCCTTTCTCCGCGAGCCAGAAAGCTTTTTCGACCAAGGTCCGCTGACGCTCGAACTCCTGGGTTAGCTCTTTGCCCGCTTCGTCTTTGCCGACAAGTCGCGCGAGATTCGCGAGTGCTCGCAACGCTTCCGCTCCGAGGCCGCTCTGGTAGAGTTCCGACTTCACCGGCAGGAGCGGGCCGCCTTCGACCCAGCCGTGTCCGATTCCGAAATTCTGCGGAAAGCCTTGCGTGTCGTAGGTCGAGCGCAAGAATTGATAGGCCTTCCACACGCTCTCCCATTTTTCATTTGCGAAAGTGGTATCGCCACCGTGCGTGACGTAGTCGTTCATCGCGATGATGTAGAGTGGCGTGCCGTCCGCCGATGCGTAGCCGTAGGGAAAATCCTTGAACCAGGGAATCAGGCTTGCTGTCTGCGCGATTTCGTGGGGAATTTTTCCATCTTCGCGCTGGAATCTACTTACGAATTCCAGTGCGGTGCGCGTGTTTGCGAAATCACCCGAGGCGTTCAACGCGAGCGATGTCCAGAGCGAATCGCGCCCGAAAAACCAAGCGAAGCCCGGCCGCGCGCTTTCACCGGAAGTTCGGTATCCCGCGACGAGGCCCGTGCCAAGAAAGGGATTGCTGACTATGCCTTGCAACTCGCTGATGCGCGACCAGTCGTAGGCTTGTTGCAGTTGCGTATCGGGCAGCGTAAGGCTCACGGTGTCGCGCAGATAATTTTCGTAGTATCCCGCTGAATCTTTCAGGAGTTGCGCATAATCAGCGGAAAGATGCCGATAGGAAGCGTCGGCCTCGGCTCGCCCATTCGTGGACGCGGCCATGACGATCACCTTCTGGTCTTTGCCTTTGTTCGTAGTGCCCAGGCGGAATGAATTTATTTCTGCCTCGGAATAGTTGGTCTGGTATTCCTGACGCTCTTGCGCCGCCGTTGGCGAGCCCACCACTGCGACGAATTTCTTCGTCTCTTCACCCATGACAAACGCGCGGGCGTTCACATCCCACGACATGTACGTGCCGCCGATTGCGGCGGGCCACTCCAATTGAAAATCACGCACGAAGCTCGCGTCGATTTCGAGCGGCTGCTCGGTTTCCACATCGAGCAGAATGATTGCGCCAGGTTCTTTCACCGGCACGAGAAAAGTCTCGCGCACGGTGAACGTGTCGCTGCTGTAGACGATCGTGCTCGACTCTGGCCGAACAATCACGGTTCGCGCCAGCGATTCCGCTGGAATGACGCGATCGCCCTCGTGAAATCGCAGATGGAATTCGCGTAGAAACTTCAGCGGATAGACCCACGCTTCCATGCGTCCGGCTTCGTTCCCGAACAAAGCCGCGCGCGTTCCGACTACCGGCAGAAACTCCCACGGTCGCACGGGGCGCGATAGTTCTAGGGAATGCGGTGGTTCGTTCGGCGTTTGCGCCGAGGCGATCGAGAGTGTGGATGCGAACAGCAGGAAAGCCACGAGTGGAGCGAGTATTGGCCGCATGAATCCCATTGAACGGATGGCTTGCCGGGCTAAAGCCCGGCGCCTACATAGTCGCTGCATGAGCCGTCGACTTACCCCTTCGGTGAAATTGCGGAATCTCGACGCGCTTACGCTAAGATGAAAGCGCCCATCGTAAAAATCAATGGTGGGTGCCCGAGGTACCCACAAAGAAAGACCCACCTTCAGAGCCGGCTGGAAGCCGGCGCTACCAGTTGGGTGGGAACTCACGAGCGGCGTCGAGTACTGGGCTGAGAGCGTACCCAGTGCGGGAAGGTACCACACTTTTGTTTTCGTCGCGGCGGACATTCTTACAATCGTTGAGTCGGTCCGCGCTTGTGCTCTCGCTTGAAAATGTATTTGCGCTTGCTTGCCGCGCATCGTGGAATTCGTTTTTGCGTCACTCTCAGCAAGGGACGTCTCCTGCTTCCGCTCCGCACGCATCTCCGCATGCTGTCGCCATTCCACCGCCAACCGGCAGCCTCGGCGTCAGCTTCCTCAACGTCGCCCGCGAGTCTGGGCTCAACGTCAAGACCGTCTTTGGCGGCGAGCATAAGAACAAATACCTGCTGGAGACGACGGGCTGCGGCGTGGCGTTCTACGATTACGACAACGACGGGTGGCTGGATATTTTTCTGGTCAACGGATCTCGACTCGAAGGCTTTTCCGCTGGGCCGGCGCCGACTTCGCATTTGTTCAAAAACAATCGCGATGGCACGTTTACGGACGTGACTGCAAAAGCCGGCGTCGCGCATTCCGGCTGGGGCCAGGGCGTTTGTATCGGCGACTACGACAACGACGGTTACGAAGATCTGTTCGTCACTTATTTCGGCAAGGACGTGCTCTATCACAACAACGGAGACGGTACGTTCACCGATGTCAGCGAAAAATCCGGTGTGGCGGGTTCCGGCAAGCGTTGGAACACGGGTTGCGCTTTTGTCGATTACGATCGCGACGGGCATCTGGACCTCTTTGTCGCGAACTACATCGATCTCGACCTTGCTACCGCGCCTGTTCCGGAGTCTGGTCCTTGCTTGTACAAAGGGGTGATGGTGGCGTGCGGCCCCCCGGGACTGAACGGCGGCAAGAACATTCTTTATCACAACAATGGCGACGGAACGTTTTCCGATGTGAGTGAGTCTGCCGGTTTGTTGCAGGCGAACGGGACCTACGGACTCGGAGTGCTCACCGCCGATTTCGACAATGATGGCTGGCCCGACATTTACGTGGCGAACGACTCGACCGCCAGCGCGCTGTACCAAAACAAACATAACGGCGAGTTCGTGGATATCGGGATGGAATCGGGTTGTTCGCTGAGCGCGGACGGCAAGCCGCAAGCAGGGATGGGCGTTTCGGCCGGGGACTACGATCTGGACGGGAATCTCGATATCGTCAAGACGAATTTTGCGGGAGACACGCCGTCGTTGTATCGGAATCTAGGTGGCAGCACGTTTGAGGATACGACGTTCGCAGCGGGACTGGGACGTCACACGCAATTTCTGGGATGGGGCTGCGGTTTTTTCGACATGGACAATGACGGGTGGCCGGATATTTTGATTTGCAATGGGCACGTTTATCCGGAGGTCGAGCAACTGAAGACCGAAGCGGGTTATCCGCAGCAAAAATTGCTGTACAAGAATTTGCGGAACGGCAAGTTTGAGGATGTGTCGCTGCAAGCGGGGCTGGGCATCACGGTTCCGGTCGCGTCTCGGGGTTGTGCGTTCGGGGATTACGATAACGATGGGGACATCGATGTGGTGGTGAACACGGTCAACGATTTTCCGCAGCTGCTGCGCTGCGAGTCGTCGGGCAGAAATAACTGGTTGAAGGTGCGAACGATTGGTGCGAAGTCGAATCGCAGCGGGATTGGCGCGCGCCTACGGTGCGTCACGCAGCCGCCGGACGAATCGAAACCACATTCCCAGATCGACGAGGTGCGCAGCGGAGGGAGCTATATCTCGCAGAACGACTTGCGAGTCCATTTCGGTATTGGAAAGGCCGAGAAGGTCGATCTCTTGGAGATTCGCTGGCCCAGCGGCCAGGTGGACACGCTGAAGGACATCAAGCCGAACCAACTGATATTCGTGAAGGAAGGTCAGGGAATTGTGCGCACGGTTCAATTCGATCGGCGGCAAGCGAAATCGGGAAAATGAGTTTGTTGTATGGCGGACAAAAAGGCGCGAGGGGCTTTCCGTGTATGGCTGAGCTTCTGTGCTATTGTGCCGCCGTCATGCGATCCGGAGGGCTTTCATGAGGCCAGTGCTGACATTTTTAGGCGTGCTCGCGGTTTTCTCTTTTGCACTAAGAACGCTCGCAACTCCTCCCGATGCGCCACCCGAGCGTCGAATCGCGATCACCATTGACGATCTGCCTGCCGGCGCCGCGAATACCATGTCCGCCGTAGAGATCACCGCAATGACGAAGCAACTGCTGGGGACCCTGCGCGAGCAGAAAATTCCGGTTGTTGGTTTTGTGAACGAGCGGAAGCTTTATTTTAAGTGGGGCGAAGTTGACGAGCGCATTGCGGCGCTGAATATGTGGCTGGACGCGGGATTTGAATTAGGGAATCACACCTACGGGCACACCTCATTGAACCGTGTGAGCCTGAGGGACTTTGAAGATGCAGTCGTCCAGGGCGAGAGCGTCACACGGCTTTTGCTGGCGCAGCACAACATGAAGCTGCGCTATTTCCGGCATCCGTATCTGGATACTGGGCGGGACTTGCAAACGCGGCGAGAGGCGGAAGCGTTTTTGGTCGAGCGCGGATATCGTATCGCGCCGGTTACGCTGGACGCCTGGGACTGGATGTTCGCGACTGTGTATGACGATGCGAAGAAGCGCGGGGACTCGGCGTTGCAGCAGGAAGTGGTGCGTTCGTATCTTGCGTATACGACCGAGGTTTTCTCCTATTTCGAGAAGCTCTCTCGCGACCTGGTCGGGTATGAGCCCAATCAGATCCTGCTGATGCATGCGAATCAGCTGGAAGCGGAGCATATTGGCGAGGTTCTGGACCTGATCCGCAAACGCGGCTACCGGTTCATTACGCTGGAGAACGCATTGGGTGACTCGGTGTACGGCCTGCCGGATACGTACGTCGGTGAAGAGGGATCCGGATGGCTGGAGCACTGGGCCATCACGCGGGGGCAGCCTCCTTTGCATCAGCCTAGCGCGCCGCAGGATATGGTGGACCGCAGCAATGCGTTGCCGCATCCGCAGCCTTAGTGGTGGGTGTGTTTCGCGTTGGGGTGAGTCAAGACAGGGCCAGAAATGGCTGTGCCACGGGAATAGAAAAAGGAGCGAAAATGCTGCAGGAATATGTTGCGAGGTTTGGTGCGGCGTTGTTTTTTGCGGTTAGCGTGTTAGCGAGCGCGTTCGGTCAGATGCCGAATCCCTACGGTGCGGCCATTAGTCTGGAGAATGCCAAGAAGGTGGCGGCTCCCGCGATCGCCGAGGCGGTGAAAAATAATTGGGCGATGGCGGTGGCCATTGTCGATCCGTCGGGGAACCTCGTCTACTACGAGAAGATGGACAATACACAGATTGGGAGTGCGAACGTGGCGATCGAAAAGGCGCGCTCGGCGGCGTTGTTCAAGCGACCGACTAAGACTTATCAGGATGCGCTGGCCGCGGGGGGAGATGGAATGCGCATTTTGCGTTTGCAGGGCGCGGTTCCTATTGAAGGAGGAATTCCGATTTTGGTCGACGGCAAGATCGCGGGCGCGATTGGTGTGTCTGGCGGGACCGCGCCGCAGGACGGACAATGCGCGAAGGCGGGAGCGGACACGCTGAAGTAGGTAAGTCGATTGAAAGAGAACGGTCACAGGGCGTTCCCTGTAGCCGCCCACTCTGACATCGCGAGCTCGTTGCCATTTATGCTGGCTATGTTGATCGTAACCTTATATAACTAATACTATACATATTGTTGACGCCAGAGTATCATTGCCCTGGCAAATCTCGCGAGCTCGGCAGCTCCGCCGCGAAGTGCCTATGGAACGGCGTAGCCGAACAATCCGGGCGTTTGTCGCTTTCGGTTGCGATTCCAACCGCCACCGTTATGGAACGCCATGCTTTTTGGGCCCCCAATACAGAATTAGAAATCTCAGAGGGGCCGATGGATGGCCGTGGATTGTGCGTGCTCGCGGGGTTCGTCCGAGCAGTACCAAATTGAGTCTATGCGAATCCAAGGAACAAGCCCATTCTCTCAGGTACCCCCTCCGCGAGCGTTCTGCGCTCGCAACCCCCTACATATCTGGAGGTCTTCGCCATGGAACGTTTTGTAGATAAGTTCGAGCACGACCGGCGCTTATCCCAACGGCACAATTTCAAAACGGACCTGCGCATTCGAGTGCGGAGGTCGAACGCCGGTGAGTTAAGAGCGGAATCAAAGAATTTGTCGCAGAGGGGTGTTTTCTTTGCGACGGACCTAGAGTTGAGTAAAGGAGCGGCGCTAGATCTTCTGGTGGAGATGCCGGAACAGATCACGGGCGTGCCGGCGGCGCAATGGCTGTGCACGGGCCACGTCGTGCGCGTCGTGCCGGGGGAATCGACGCAGGAAGAACGTGGAGTCGGAGTGCAGTTCGATTTCTATGAGGTATCGCGTCCGGAACGGCCGCAGTGGGCCATGGGCGCGGGGCTGCGTGGCCCTGTGATTGCACATGTTCATCGATAGGGCGCAATGAGCGACACGGGTTCTCGAGTGAGGGCGGGGTGTTGCGAAACCGACCGAGGGGGCGGAGAACCGGGGCTTGCGTGCGCGATGAAATATGCGCGATGCACAGGGGGGTTTCATGGGCCGGTTAAGAAAACTTCAATCTGAGCATTCTTTGGCCCGGGGCCTTTCGATTCGTCCCAAGGAGTTTGTATTCGTCGACAAAAAGACTGGGACGCGCCGTTTCGAGATCAAAGCCGACAAGGATGGCAGGATGCCGATGGAGCAGGCGGTTAGTTTGCTGGCCATTCATTGCGTGGCGCGGCAACAAACGCCCGGCGATTTTGGCGTGATGGTTGATGCGGGCGAAGATCTGTTTGCTGGATTAGCGGCGCGTGCGTCCAAGCTTATTCAGACGTGCTCAGCCACCAGATTGCCTGGATTTCCATTGAGCCGGCGGCAGCATGAAGTGCTTGCGAATATCGCGCAAAATCTCAGCAACAAAGAAATTGCGACGAAGCTAAACGTTTCGGTGCGCACCATAAAATTTCATGTTTCCAGCTTGCTGGAGAAATTTGATGTGCGAGGGCGTGTGGACCTGATGCTAGAAGCCTCGGCGTTTCTCCCGGTTGACAGCATCCATAAGAGAGTGAGCAGTCCGGAGCCTGTCGCGCTCAGCCCTATGCGAGCCATGCCGTTACTCCCCAGTCCGACGGCGAAGCTGCGCCTGGCGGCTGCGGCGGACCGCAGCGCAGGGCACTAATTTTTTGTAGTATTGGTTGCCGAAGTCCCGGTGCCTTCCTTCAGAGTATGAAACGCATCCACGGCGAGGTTTTCGAATTTTTCGACAAGGCCGCTTGGCCAGCGGATTTCGACCCAATCGATCTTTGTGGCGGAACCCAGACCGAAATGGACGCGTATGTCGTTGTTGGAGATGTAGCTTGAGCCGCTGCGCACCTCGTCAATGAGAATTCGCGCGCCGGCTTTAACTCGAATGCGCGCGCCGATGGCATCGTGATTGGATTTTGTGCCGGGCGATCCGGACGGAACGGAAGTTGTCCGCGATTGTGTTTTTGATACGGGAAAAGTTCCGACCGGGCGGATCGCGACCCAGTGATTTGCGTTGCGGATTTGATTTACCAGCAGGCCGGGTGGCGCATTCATGTTGCTGACCACCGCGGAGAGGTGCCCATCGTTCCACAGATCGCCGATGGCGAGACCTCGTGAAGAGCTGACGGTGTTGATGCCAGGTCCGGCGGAGGAAGAGATGTCGGTGAAGGTGCCGTCGCCATTGTTGTGGTAGAGGATGCGCGGCTCTTGAAAGTTGCTGCCGAGACGCTGCGTGTCGACTTCGGGATAGACGTGGCCGTTTACAAGCAGCAAGTCAGGCCAGCTGTCGTTGTCGAAATCGAAAAACATGGTGCCCCAGCCGAGGTATTGAGTGTGCAGGCCGAGGCCCGCGAGGTAGGTGACGTCGTCGAAGGTGCCGTCGCCGTTGTTGCGGTAGAGCGTGGCGGTGTCGTCGGAGAAATTGGTTTTGAAAATGTCGAGGCGGCCGTCGCCGTTGTAGTCGGCGGCGGTGGAGCCCATGCCGGCCTGGGAGCGACCGTCTTCGTTGAACGCGGCGCCTGCGGTGATGGCGACATCCTTGAAGGTCCCGTCGCGATTGTTGTGGTAGAGGATGCTCGGAGTGGAATCGCAGGCGACGAAGATGTCGGGCCAGCCATCGTCGTCGTAGTCGAGCGTGGTGACGCTGAAGGCATAGTGGCCATCGGTCTGGTCGATGTGCGACTTCGTGGTCACGTCTTCGAAGGTCCCATCGCCGCGATTGTGGTACAGGATATTTTTTGCGCCAGGTAGGCCTTGCGGGCCGCACATGACCGGAGCGCCTTTCCACAGACAAGTTGGCCGCTCTCCGGGCCCTGGGGTCGTTGATAGATCGAAGTCCACATAATTCGCCACCATTAAGTCGAGATGGCCGTCGCGGTCGTAGTCGACAAAAGCGCAGCCGGTGCCCCAGGCTTTGCCCGAGCCTGCGACGCCGGCTTTTTCGCTGACGTCGGAGAAGGTGCCGTTGCCATTGTTGTGATAGAGGACATTCTTACCGTAATAGGTTACGTACAGATCCTCGAAGCCGTCGTTATCGTAATCGCCGACGCAGACGCCTTGGCCCCAGCCGCTGTGCGCGAGGCCAGCTTTTTGGGTGACATCGGTAAACGTGCCGTCGTGATTGTTGCGATAGAGGTGATTGGTGGGAGCTTGGTTCGCGGGGAAGCCATCGAGCTTTGTGCCGTTGACGATAAAGATGTCGGGCCAGCCGTCGTTGTCGTAGTCAAAAATCGCTACGCCGGTGCCAGTTGTCTCGATGATGTATTTTTTGGCGGAGACGCCGCCGAAGGTGTTGGTCATAGTGAGGCCGGCTTGTTTCGCGATGTCTGTGAAGTAGGCGAGCGGTTTGGGGGCGGTGTTTTGAGGGCTGTCGACGGCGGGAAGGCGGGAAAGCGAGAGAACGACGGCGAGAGCAATCTGGAAGGTAAACAAAATCGCGCGGCGCTGACGAGGAGTCGTGAAGACCATGCCTTCAACGGATAGTAGGGTGTGGGCGGAAGCCGGTCAAGGCTGCGTGCGGCAGGTAGAAGAAGTGTGCGATTTGATGGCGTAACGAGTAGTTGCGCGACATAGCGCTTACCGCGGCGTGTTAGGATTTTGAATGTGAGCGCACGTTTAGCAAAGTTTGCGGGATTTCGCGTGCTCGTGGTGTACGCGCGGATTCTGTGCGCGTTACTACCGATGACATTGTACGGCCAGGATGGGTCTGCGCCGGTGACTGGGCGTGCTGCGCAGGCAGATGCGGTCTACCAGCAGGGGATCGTCTCGTTGCAGCAGGGTGATTTGGCGTCGGCGCGCACAGCGTTTGAGAAGGCGGTGCAGCTTTCGCC
>Ga0210399_10000203_pt1 | contig 47571 bp, 43 predicted proteins | sample IncBWC14MmetaG_FD_150865 | JGI IMG/M metagenome (GOLD analysis project Ga0210399, IMG submission 150865) | Forest soil microbial communities from Barre Woods Harvard Forest LTER site, Petersham, Massachusetts, United States - Inc-BW-C-14-M | ecosystem: Environmental > Terrestrial > Soil >... | reverse complement strand
CTGTCGAACGGCGAGCCCGGCTTCTTCGCAACGGGCAATCATCCAAGCGCGGGCTTTCAGATCCGCAGGAGTGAAAACAACTCTCGTGACCGCGGGAGGCTCCGCGTCCGAAATTTCGGCCAGCGCTTCAATTTCGGAATTCAGCCGCTGCTGATCGATTTCCAATTTCATTTTTTTGGTTCGCCGAGTGGATGCCGGTTCCAGTTTTTGTAAATCAAATATTTGGCCGGCACTTTGCCGATCGCTCCAAACCATTGCGGGCACCACGGTCCCATCCAGATGAAATCACCCGCCGTCACGGGATACCACGAATCGCCAAGCCGGTAAATTCCCCCGCCTTCGAGCATGATGAGTCCGTGTTCCATCACGTGCATTTCCACCATGCTGAGTGCAGCCCCCGGCTGGTAAACCATGGTATTCACGGCAAAATCAAATGACGCTTCCTCCGGCAACAGGCATTTGACCTGCAAATCAGAATTGCCGTCCAGCGCGTGCGAAGGAACAGCATCTTCGCTCGAAACCAGCAGCCGCGGCGTCTCGCCTCTCTCGACGAGCTGGTAAGACTTTTCAACGACCGCCACTCGGCTCTTTTCCTTGGCAACAACTTGATGAGCGAAACCTTCTGGCAAATAGGCATACCCGCGCTCAACCATATCTTGGCGCTTTCCTCCAGCTTCGAGCGTAAGCGCTCCTTCCAGAACATAAATGAATCGTTGTGCAGTAGTGTTTCCCAACTCACCGTGCGGTTCGAATTCTGCGGTGTATTCCGTGAACGCCGCGCCGAGCGCCGGGCCAATGTGCACGATGGCGGAAGCATTCTTCATGCCGGGCAGCGCCGTGCGCACAAAAGTATCAGGCGTCAATAGCAGGTGATTGCGTTGATGCGAGCTTCGTGTTTGACCGAGACTATGCACGGCACGTCCTTCCTAGAAATTCTTGCGAAGCCGCAAGCTGCGTCAGTAAATGATTTCCGCACTCCAGCCCCTTCGCTACGTCATCAAGGTGCACCGATTCCGCCGGATCGTGGCTGATCCCTCCCGGCGTGCGCAAGAAAACCATCGCGGCGGGAATTTTTTCCGCCAGGATCATGGCATCGTGCCCCGCGCCGCTGGCCATGCGATGTGGCTGGCAACCCGCTCTTTCGACGGCCTGACCGATCTGCTCTGTCAGAAAGGGATCCATGGCCACCGCATGTTGCGAAAGTAGCGTGCGCCATTTCACAGTCACATCGCGCCGGGCCGCGATGGACTCCGCCAGCCGGATTAATTCATCCAAGGCCTCCGTTCGAGCACCGTCCGAAGGATGGCGAATATCGAGCGTCACACGCGCTTCTCCGGCGATCACGTTCGTCGCGCCAGGCTTCGCTTCCACGAATCCCACCGTCGCCACGACTCCCGGCGTGCGTCGCGCCAGGCTCTCGACCGTGACAATCCACTCGGCAGCCGCGGCTAGCGCATCGTGCCGCAAATTCATCGGCGTCGTCCCCGCGTGATTGGCCTGCCCTGAAAAGGTGAACTCCAGACGGTTCTGGCCGACGATCGCTTCCACGATTCCCAGTGGCCGCCCCAAACTTTCCAGCACTGGCCCCTGTTCAATGTGAAATTCGAAGAAACCCAAAACATCGTCACCGAGCGCGGCTTTGGAAATTTCATTCGGGTTCAATCCAAATTCCTGAATCGCCTTGCGAACGGAAACTCCGCGTTCATCCTTTCGCCCTAGAAGTTCCTCATCCACTCGGCCGACCAGCGCCCGGCTTCCGATGAACGGAACTCCAAATCGCACTCCCTCTTCTTCGGAAAATCCAATTACCTCTATCCCAAACGGCAGCTTCATTCCGTCCAAAGACTTCACCATAGCGACGGCCAGTACGACGCCCAGTATTCCATCGAACGCCCCCGCATTCGGCACGGTGTCCAAATGTGATCCGATCAGAATCCTCGGCGCCCCCGGCACGGCCGCAGAATAAAATCCTCGCAAATTCCCAACCGCATCCACCCAGACGTTCATGCCGATAAGCTTCATCCAGGAAGAGACTTCCCGGTGGCAATCATGCATCGGCAAAGAAAGAAATGTCCGCCGTGTGCCGCCCGAGTCTTCAGAAAGCGACGCCAGCCTCCGGCAGCGCGCAATCGCCTCTTCTGCGAGTTTGGCAAATCCACCGCTAGTTGGCACTGAATTCCACCTTCGCTCGAAGCCCAGGCCTGGTTGCGCTCACAGTTCCCGAATAAGTTTGGCCGCTCCCCAACCTGCCACGACAAGACCGACCAAAATCTCCCAGCCGTAGTGATTCCCGTAAGTCGCCACCGGATAATGATTGCTCAACATTAGAAAGACCACCGGCACGGCCATGAACGTATTGTGTTTTGAACGCAACTTCGCTTGCGCGCCGAGCGACGCATCGAACTTCTCGCCCGCGGCCGCGGCCGCGACCATCTTGCGTTGCGCGGGAAGAATGCGCATCCACACGTTCACAGTCATGATGGTGCCGAAAATCCCTCCCAAGTGAATGTAAGCAGCGCGGCCGCTGAAAACGTGCATCAATCCCCACGCCGCCGCTGCGGTCATCACCAGGCCAAATGCCGCGAACGCCGCCTGCGATTTTCCGAGCGCGGACCGCACCGCGAAATCGTAGATGATCCATCCCGCGACCATTGCAGCAACTCCGATCGCTATACCCGCTCCCTTGGAAATGTCTGCAACGTCCGGATCGATGAGCCCATCTCCCAGGTAATACACAAAAACGAGGAGAACTACTCCCGCCAGCCAAGTCATCAATGCTTCCCAGCGAAACCAGCGGACCTGCTCCGGGGCTACGCCCAGGGATTTTTGTTTCTCGACGGTGTAAAAGCCGCCGCTGTGCACCATCCATACCGCCGGAGCCGTTCCGTTCGAAGGCGCATTTTTCTCAAGCTTCGTAAATTGGCCGTCGAGCCACGTGAAGTAGTATGTTTGGCCGACCCACATGATCCCGGCAAAAACGTGAAACCATCGCAGGCTGAGATTCAACCACTCGCGGATTGAAGAACTCATTTCAGCTTCCCCGGTACGTCGTATAGCCGTTCGGACTCAGCAGCAACGGAATATGAAAATGCGATTCGCTTTTGCGAACACGAAACAAAACTTCGACTGCCGGATACAATCCATCCACCCCGCACGCAGCGAAATATTTCGCGGTGTCAAACGTCAGGCGGTAAACGCCTTCGGCGAGGGTTGCGCTGTCCGGCAATAATTCGCCGCATCTTCCGTCTTGATCGGTTTGAGACGAATTCAAGGACGACCAGTTGCCGGAAGCATCCTGCCGTTCCAAGCGCACCGGCACACCTGCGGCGGGTTTGCCCTTGGCGTTGTCTAGAACGTGCGTGGAAATTCGGCTCATCCCGCGATCCATTTTTTCAGACGGAGGCGCATGATTTGCCATTGCTCCTCGGCTGCCTGCCGCAGTTCGGTGGCCTCATCATTGTGCAACCGGCGGCGCAGAATCTCCAGAATTTCGCTGGCCGATTTTCCCGCTGCGCAAACAATGAAGATGCGCCCGAATTTTTGCTCGTACTCGCGATTCCCCCACTTCAGTGCTGTCTTGATCGCTTCATCGGCCGTGGCCACCTTCTTTTGTTCTTGCTCCGACCAAGCCGCAGATTGCGCCGCTACAGTTTTTTCCGCGTGGGACTCACCGATTCGCGGATGACTCCGAAATGCTTCGAGCCAAGCTGCTTCGCCGATGCCGTGCCAAATCTCATCGGAAAACTCAAGCAACGAAGCTTCATCTTGAATCGGCCTTTTCGAGGCCAGGCATGAGGCCCAAGTTCTTGATCCGCAGCAGGAGAGAATTTCGTGTGCAGCCTCCTCCAACGGCAAGCCATTCCAGCGAGCGAGCACCTCGCTCACGCCTTGGCCCCTTCGGCGGCAAGCTTCTCGAGAAATTCCGCGATGAGATTGCCCGCCACGGCTGACCGGTATCGAGCGGTCGACCGAATATCATCGATAGGGCGAATTTCCCTCATTACGCTTCTTCTGGCGGCATCAATTAATGATGGTGCGATTCTGTTTCCAGCGAGCAGTTGCTCTGTTTCATTCAAGCGCAGCGGAACAGGCGCAACGCTTCCGAGCGCAAGACGCAAATCGCCAATCTTGCCGCTCGCGGATTGGCCCAGAGCGGCCAAGCAAACTTTGGAAATGGCTTGCGCGTTGCGGGCTCCAACTTTTCGGGTATGCGAAATATAACCGAAGAACTTGCGCGCCAGCGAAATATCTCGAATCAATTCGTCACTAGCCAGTGCGGTTTTCTTATAGCCGGTGTGAAAGTTCCGATACGCCACGCGCCGCTCGCCGCGCACCGAAATCAGTGTCAGTTCGGCTTCATAGACAAGCAGGGCGGGCAGGGAATCGGCCGCCGGGGAAGCGTTAGCGATGTTGCCTCCCAACGTTCCGCGATTCTGATTTGCAATTCCGCCGGTCCAGGAGGCGGCTGTTGCCAGCAACGGAAATTCCCGCGAAATGACTTCATGCATGCGGAGAGAAGTATAGTTGCAGGCCGCCCCGATGCGGATTTTATCGGGAAAGACTTCGATCTGCCGAAGCTCGGGAATATTCAAGATATTGATCAATTTCCGATTGGAAAGCTTTCCGGCTGAGTACAAGACCATTACATCAGTCCCGCCCGCAATCGGCAGCCATTGAGCCGGCTCGCCAGCCAGCGCGGAAAGCACTGCCTGCAAATTGCCCGGCGAAACGAGTTGGTAATCGGCAGGATCGGCTCTCATTTTGCCACTCTTCGCCGTACGGCTTTCGCCACCGCTTCGAATATCTGCATGTAACCCGTGCAGCGGCAAAGATTGCCCGCAAGCCCTTCTCGAATATCCGCCAAGTCGGGCTCTGGCTTCTTCTCCAGCAGATGCACCGCCGCGAGAATCATTCCTGGAGTGCAGATGCCGCACTGAGCGCCACCGCATTCGAGGAACGTCTCTTGCAGGGGATTCATCAAGTAATGCGTGGAAATTCCTTCGATGGTGACGATGCTCGCGCCGCTCGCCTGCGCGACGGGAACAAGACAGCTATTCACCAGCATTCCGTCGAGCAAAACGGAGCACGAACCACATTCGCCTTCGCCGCAACCCTCTTTTGTGCCCGTCAATCCTAGCTCGTTGCGCAGCACGTCCAACAATCGTTCCACGGGATGCGCGAGCACCTTCCTGGGCTCACCGTTAACCGTGAGCAAAATGTCGCACTTGGCGCTCTTCTCCGGCGAAGAGTTCATGCCGAGTCTCCGAGCGGTGAAGGAACATCTTGTTCAACAGGCTCATTCCGCAGTGCTTCAAACAAATCTTCGGGCAGCAAAGGAATCGAACAGAAGCGAACACCGGTCGCATCTTCCACGGCGTTAACGATTGCCGGTGCTGGCCCGTCCATCGGCAACTCGCCAATGCCTTTGGCGCCGTGCGCCCCATGGACGTTGCCAAGCTCTTCAAAAAATACCCGGATCGGCGGCAGGTCCGCGGAAGTCGGCATGATGTAATTTGTCATTTGACTGTTCATCATGCGCCCGTTTTGCCAGAGCACTTTTTCATAGAGCGCGAAGCCGATGCCCTGCGCCACCCCACCAGTAATCTGTCCTTCGGCGAGAACCGGGTTAAGCACCTTGCCGATTTCCTGCAGCGCAACGAAATCGTCCACCGTCACGCTGTAAGCCGTCAAGTCCACCGTGACTTCCGCGACATACACGGCCCAAGCAAACGCCGCGTAAGCGTCGCCGCGATATCTTTCATCGTCCCAGTACACATCTCCGGGCGCTTCATACCGCGCATAAGATTTCAGCGCCCCATGCAACGCGACGTATTCTCCGCACGCGGCCCGGAATTGTTCCGGAGTGTAGGCGTCATTTAAGAGCGCGGCTTTCGTCAGCGTTTGCTGGATTCCCCTGGCCGCCGACTGAACCAATTTCCCGACAATCATCGCCGTGCGCGATGCCACCGTCGGGCCGCTGTTCGGAACGACCGTCGTGTCGGGCTGCGCGATCGCTACGCCTTGATACGGAAGCCCCAGCGCTTCAGCCGCAATCTGGCAGAGCACGGTATTCGTTCCCTGACCAAATTCTGCGCTCGACACTAGCACGCGAACAATGCCGTCGGCGCCCGCTTCCACGCCAACGAGTGAATTCAGATAGCGCTCACCGGAGCCGGTGAATCCAGCGCCGTGCAAAAACGCAGCAATCCCGATTCCTTTTTTGCGCTTTCCATTTTTATTGTCCACGGCGAAACGGTTTTTCTTTGCGGCATAGTCCGAGAGTTCCAGGGCGCGGTCGAGCAGGTGATGGAGGTCAATATTTTCTCGAATGGTCTGTTCCGTCGTTGTGGTTTGGCCGGTCTTCAGGAAATTCCGGCGGCGAATTTCGATGGGAGAAACCCCTACGACTTGGGCGATGCGGTCCATGTGGCGTTCCAGTGCAAAGAGGCTTTGCGGCGCACCGAAACCGCGAAAGGCTCCGTGTGGCGGCGTGTTTGTCGCCACCGCTTTCGTTCGAATGCGCACACTCGGCCAAAAATAAGGCCCGCCTGCATGAATCGTACCGCGCGAAAGAACCACTGACGACAATGTGGCGTAAGCTCCACCGTCGATGGTGAACTCGATTTCGCCTCCGAGAATTGTTCCCTCTTTGCTCACCGCGGTGCGATGGCGCGTTCGCGAGGGATGCCGCTTGGTGGTCGCCACCATATCTTCCATGCGGTCGTAGATGATTTTCACCGGCTTGCCGGACTTGATCGCCAGCAACGCTGCGTGCCCCGCGATCATCGACGGGTATTCTTCCTTTCCTCCAAAGGCGCCGCCCGTTTCCATTTGCACGACGCGAACCTTATCTTCAGGGAGGCCGCACAGCGCCATCAAAGCTTTGTGAACGTAGTACGGACATTGCAGCGAGCCCCAAACGGTGATGCCGCTGTCCGGTTTGAATGCCGCGATCACGCCATTATTTTCGATGTACAGTTGTTCCTGCGCGCCGGTGAAATATTCGCCCTCGACAATGTGCGCCGCCTCTCGCCACACATCGTCCACGTTCCCTTTTTCAACCAGGTAGCTTTTAAAAGTATTGTCGTTGCCCCAGATAATGGTGGATTGCCGCTCGCTTTCTTCGATGCTGTGCACCGACGGAAGCGGCTCATACTCGATGGAAACTGCATCGACAGCTTTTCGCAGCTTGTGCCGGTCGGCATGAGCCAGCAGCAGAACCGGCTCTTCGGCGTGATTCACGATACCGGCGGCGAGACAAGGCTGGTCGTCCAGGATCAGCGCGATGCAATTCTTTCCCGGAATGTCTTTGGCGGTTACGACAACAAATTCGTTCCAATTGACATTCGGGTCAAACGAAATCTTTTGGAATTTGCCGCGCGCCACGCTGCTGCGCACTGTCGCGCCGTGAAGCATACCGGGCAAAACCATGTCGTCGACATAGCGCGCCGCACCGGTAACTTTGTCCCGGCCCTCCTTGCGCGGCACGGAGGCCCCCACGATGTGACCCTCTTGCAAGCGATCTCACTCCCTTTTTGGCCCGCAAAGTAGAACGATGCGTCAGCCGCGATTCGCGGGAATTTCACGATCCAAACATCAGCATCGCCGAAGATTATATATGCCTTTGCCAGCGGCGCTCGGTACCAATCCGCCGATAGTTTAGATGGGTTTTGTGAGGCCCAGGGAACGGCTACCGTCGCAATTCACGCCCGCGCGGCTCGCCAGGAAATTCGCCATCGGCGAATATGCAGTTTCCACGCAGGTAAGTGGCTTTGACCACGCCGCGGAACTTTTCATCTAAATAAGGTGAGAGGCGATGCCGATAGTGAAGATGCTCCGCGCTCGCGACGAATTCCGCTTGTGGTTCAAACACCACAAAGTCGGCATCGAAATTCTTGGCCAGGCGGCCTTTCTGCGATTCGCAGCCGGCAAGCCGAGCCGGACCCTCGGCCATCCATCGCGCGATATCGGCAAGCGTGAATCCGCGGACACTGGCCTCGGTCCACATCACTGACAGAGCAAGCGAGAGGCTGGAAATTCCTCCCCATGCCGTCCGAAAGCTTCGTTCGCTCAAGCGCTTCATCTCCGGCGGACAAGGAGAATGATCGGTCGCCACCAGATCGATCACTCCGTCTTCGAGTCCTTGCCAAAGTTTTTCGCGATTCTCACGGCTGCGGATGGGCGGGGCACATTTGAACAGCGCCTGGCCATCCGGAATCTTGTCCGAAGAAAAATGCAAATAGTGCGGACAAGTTTCTGAGGTGACCGGCAAGCCTTCTGACTTCGCAACGCGCAACAGGTCCAGCGCCTGGCTGGTCGCCAGATGCACGATGTGCAAGCGAAAACGGTATTCGCGGCAGAGTGAGAGCAGCAGTTGAATCGCGGAAACTTCCGCTTCGTCCGGCCGCGACTGCAGGTACGTCGCGTATTTGCTCCAATCCGCCCCCGCCAATCGGTGTGTGGCCGTGTCTACCGGCCCAGGAAGTTCCGCGTGTACCAGCAACGGCAAGCCGGTTCGCGCGATATGTGGCAAGGCGGCGCGCAGGTCTTTCTCACTGACCATCGTGAATCCGTCGATGCCGGGATGAATGAGGAAGCACTTGAATCCGGGCACGCCCGCATCCGCCAAACTTTCAATGTGCTCCTGGTTGTCGCTTACCACTCCGCCCCAGGCCATCCAATCCACGTGGCACTGGCCGTGCGCGGCTGCCCGTTTCGCTTCCAGCGCAGCCACCGTGGCCGTCGCCGGCAGACAATTGAGGGGCATATCCACGAGCAGCGTGCAACCACCGGCAGCAGCGGCGCGCGTCGCGGTCCGGAATCCTTCCCAATCCGTGCGCCCGGGTTCGTTGATGTGGACGTGCGAGTCCACCAATCCGGGCAGAAGGGCGGCGTCACCAAAATCCTGGACGGAAACTTCCGGCGGCAATCGATCAGGTGGAGCAACATCCAGAATTCGTCCATCCTCGACGAGCAAAGCCGCGAGCTTGATTCCGTGCGGCGTCACCACATTTCGGGAGAGAAAAGCTTTGAGAGTCATGGTCCTGCCTGCACGCTCTCCGGGGGCTATGCGTAACATCAGGGTACCGCAACGTAGTTCAACTCCCAAGGTTCCGGAGGCGGCAGAAAGCAATCCTGCCTATCCGAATCTCTCATTTGTGCTAAGCTCCGAATTAGGAGGCAGAGTATGCGTATCCGAATGATTTCTGCCCTCTCTGTTGTGTTGGCCTTGATTTACTCAGCAGCAGCTCAGGTCAATCCCTCCCTCCCTCCGTCGCCCCAGGCGACTTTCGGGCAGCTGCCCTTGCCCGCCAAACTTTCGGAATTCCAAAAAGGTACTGAATCGGGGCAGAGCAGATTGCGCTCTGATCTCAGCAAGGAGTCTGCTCTTCGATCATTGAGGAACTTGCTGATCCAACGGGAAGGAGCAAACGCCATGGGAATGCAGTCGCCCATGGCGGGGAGCCGCTGCGCTCACATGGTCATTTTCCAGGCGCCGAATGTGGATTCAAATATGATCATAGAGAGGCCTCGAGAATTGACTAGCGACATGCCGACGTTTGCGGGACTGCAAGCCTGTAGTGGAGACTTCCGACAAGAAGTGGTGTTCCAGGCAGTGGCTCCGTTTGACGGTTCTGGCCGAATCAGCACACTCGTTCCGAGCGCTGGGAAGCAGTTAGATGGCCGCAGGTCCCTTTTCCTGCCGGAGACTCCTTGGCGACTGCGCGACAAGCCGTCTCTCGCTTTGGTTAGACCTTTTCAATGGCGGTCGGACGAAAGGCCCCGGCGCTGAACCAAATCTGTGATAATACCCGTCGTTGAGGACACCCCACCAAGTTCTGGACGGATTCAAGGCCCGCTTTGGGAGTGCCGCCAGCATTTACCGGGCGCCGGGCCGCGTGAATCTTATCGGCGAGCACACCGATTACAACGATGGGTTCGTGTTGCCCGCCGCGATTGAGTTCTATTGCTGGGCGGCGGCGGCTCCGCGCGCTGACAGCAAGCTGGTTATTCACTCCCAGAATTTCAATGAGACGGTGGAGGCGGCGTTCGATTCGTTGTCACCCTTGGGCGACAAGCATTGGGCGAATTATCCGCTGGGTGTGGCGTGGGCGCTGCGGCAGGCGGGGAAGCCGCTCGCGGGAGCAAACATCTACATCACCGGGGAGGTTCCGGTTGGTGCCGGATTGAGTTCGTCGGCTTCCCTAGAAGTAGCGATTGGTTTTGCGTTGCTCAGCCAGAGCGAGCGGAACATTGACCGGAAAGAACTGGCGCAATTGTGCCAAAAAGCGGAAAACGAGTTCGTGGGTGCGCGCGTGGGAATCATGGATCAATTTGTTTCCTGCTATGGCCGCGCTTCGAATGCACTGTTGCTGGACTGCCGTTCGCTGGAGCACAAATTTGTGAAACTACCGGCGGACGTGCAGTTGGTGATCTGCAACACCATGGTGAAGCACGAGCTGGCGTCCAGCGAATACAATGCGCGGCGCGCGGAATGCGAAGAAGGCGTAAGAATCTTGAGGATCGTCCTTCCGCGAATTCGCGCCCTTCGCGATGTCACGCTTTCTCAGTTAGAGGAGCATCGCCGAATTTTGCCGCCTAAGGTGATGGCCCGCTGCCGCCACGTCATCACGGAAAACGCGCGAGTGCAAAGCGCGGTCGAAGCGTTTCGCAAAGGCGACAGCAAAGCCCTGGGGCCGCTGATGCAAGCGTCCCACCGCAGCCTCCGCGACGACTATGAGGTGAGCTGCAAGGAACTCGATCTGATGGTAGAAATTGCCACGGCGCAACCGGAGGTGATTGGCGCGCGCATGACCGGAGGAGGATTTGGCGGCTGCACCATCAATCTGGTCGAGTCCGCGGCTGTTGCCGATTTTAAGCGCCAGGTAGCAGCGGAATATTCGTCTCGGACGGGTCTGACTCCCGAGATCTACGTTTCTCCGGCGTCGCAAGGCGCTCAACAGATGGAGCTTACAGAGAACCAGCGCTCCAAACGACGGAAGCTTGCCTATGAGTTTCGACGAGTTAAATAAAGTTCCGCACCGTCGTTTCAATCCGCTGCTGCGCGAGTGGGTGCTAGTCTCGCCGCATAGGACGCAGCGGCCGTGGCTGGGGAAAGTAGAGAAGCCCCAAAAGCCCGCCGAAGTGACTTTCGATCCGAACTGTTATTTGTGTCCGGGCAATCAGCGCGCGGGCGGAGCGCAAACTCCGCACTATACGGCGACCTACGTTTTTGACAATGACTACCCCGCGATGTTGCCGGAAGTCGTGCCTCAGCAATATGATGCCGCTGGCTTGCTGGTGGGAGAGTCGGAGCGGGGGATTTGCCGCGTGATGTGTTTTTCGCCACGGCACAATCTTACCGTTCCGCGAATGAGCTTGCCGGAATTGCGCGGAGTCCTGGAGAGCTGGGTCGAGCAGTACCGCGCACTCGGGCAAATTCCGTGGATTAACCACGTGGAGATATTCGAGAATCGCGGTCAGATGATGGGCGCCAGCAATCCGCATCCGCATTGCCAGATTTGGGCGAATGCTTCGCTGCCGAATCTTCCTACCCGCGAGCTGGCGGCGGTCCGGGAGTATCATGCTGCAAAGCGTTCCTGCATGCTTTGCGACTACCTGAAGTTGGAGCTGGAGATGAATGTGAGGGTGGTGTGCCAGAACGAGGCTTTTGCCGTGCTCGTGCCGTTCTGGGCGGTCTGGCCATTCGAATCGCTGGTGCTAAGCAAGCGCCATCTCGCTTCGATCGATCAACTCAGCGGGGGAGAGCGGGATTTGCTGTGCGACATTATGCGTCGCATCACCATTCGATACGACAATTTGTTCGAGACGGCGTTTCCGTATTCCATGGGCTTCCACCAGAAGCCCACCGACGGCGGTGTTTACGAAGAGTTGCATTTCCACGCGCACTATTTCCCGCCGCTCTTGCGCTCCGCGACGATTCAAAAATTCATGGTCGGCTACGAACTTCTCGGCTCTCCGCAGCGCGACGTTACGCCGGAGAGCGCTGCGAACCGGCTGGTCGAAGCGGGCGAGATTCACTACCTCGACCGGACGTAGGAATCCGCCGGCGTCTACACGCACGGAGTATCGAAGTTTTGAACCGCAATTGAGACTTTCCGGGAATCGAGGACAAACGTGGGATATCGATGGGCTCAAAAGCTTTTTACCAGTCTCCTGTTCTTGCTCTTTCCATTTTTCTCCGCGCCGTCAGCAGCGCCGCCCCAATCCGCGCGGTGGACCGAGAAAGCCGCCAACGATTGGTATGCTAAGCAGCCTTGGCTCGTCGGAAGCAACTACATTCCAGCCGACGCCATCAATGAGCTCGAGATGTGGCAGGCGGAATCGTTCGATCCCCAACGCATCGACCTCGAGCTAGGCTGGGCGGAGTCCATCGGCTTGAACACCATGCGCGTCTTTCTCCATGACCTTCCCTGGCAACAGGACGCCGAGGGTTTTCACAAGCGCATCGATAGCTTTCTCCAGATCGCCACGAAGCACCACATTAAACCGCTCCTCGTGCTATTCGATTCCTGCTGGGATGCCAACCCACAACTAGGCAAGCAACGCGACCCGCGCCCCGGCGTGCACAATTCCGGGTGGGTACAGAGTCCCGGCATAAAGGCACTTCAGGATCCAACACAATATGCACGTCTGGAAAAATATGTGAAAGGCGTCGTCGGCGCTTTCGCCGACGACCATCGCATTCTCGGGTGGGACATCTGGAACGAGCCCGACAATTCGAATAACGGCAATGATTTGAAGAAAGCTGAAATAGTCCTCCAATTGCTACCGCGCGCATTCGAATGGGCGCGGGCCATGCATCCTACGCAGCCGCTGACGAGCGGAGTTTGGAAGGGCGATTGGTCTTCTCCGGGGAAGCTCGATCCGATGGAAAAAATCCAGCTCGAGTTGTCGGATGTGATTTCCTTCCACAACTACGACAAACCCGAGGAATTCGAAAAACGGGTGCTCTGGCTCCAGCAATACCACCGGCCAATCTTGTGCACGGAGTACATGGCCCGCAGCAACGGGAGCACTTTTCAGGGCACCTTGCCCATCGCCAGGAAATACCGGGTCGCAGCGATCAATTGGGGTTTCGTGGCCGGGAAGACGCAGACGTATTTTCCGTGGGATTCCTGGCAGCATCCTTATGTAGATCACCAGCCCGCAGTGTGGTTCCACGACATTCTCCGGACCACCGGCGAGCCATACGACACGAACGAAGTGACCTTCATCAAGGACTTGATTCATAGTGAGAATCAGACAGGCCGGTAGCGCTGGCAAGCGCTTACACTTTGCATCCCGCGCCCCGGGCGTGTTAACGTCTCGCCCTGCCTAACGATGCTGCTTCCTGAACTTCGCCAAGAGGTGCTCGACGCAAACCTTGAGCTGGTGCGCAAGGGGCTGGTCCTCTACACTTTTGGAAACGCCAGCGGCATTTCCCGGAAGAAATCGCTGGTGGTCATCAAGCCAAGCGGCGTTTCTTACGATCGATTGCGGCTCGCGGATCTCGTCGTCACGGACTTAAATGGCAAGATTGTGGAAGGCAAGCTGCGCCCTTCTTCGGATTTGCCTACGCACCTCATCTTGTACAAAGCGTTCCCCGCCATTGGCGGAATCAGCCATAGCCATTCCGAGTACGCGACGTCGTGGGCGCAAGCGCGCCGGTCCATCCCTTGTTTCGGAACGACGCACGCGGACTATTTCCACGGGGCAGTGCCGGTCACCCGGGAAATGTCGGATGCCGAGATTGCTTCAAATTACGAGGTCAATACCGGGCACGCCATTGTGCGGGCCTTTGACGGCGTTGATCCGTCCGCAATTCCTGCTGTGTTGGTGGCCAATCATGGAGCGTTTGCCTGGGGTAACGATCCCGCAGCTTCCGCTCATAATGCCGTCATCCTGGAATCCATCGCGCGCATGGCTTACTTTACGCTGGGCATCAATCAGCAAGCCTCAGCCATCGGACGCGCTCTGCACGACCAGCACTATCTCCGGAAACATGGAAAAGCTGCTTACTACGGGCAGGCCAAGCAGCCCAAGGAGAGAAAATGATCGCCGCGGTGGACATGAGTATGCCGGTGGCGTTTCGTTTGTCTTTCACGGATTGCTATTGCCAGGTCTTAATTCTGTCTGCTGCGCAAAATCAAGCCTGGAAACAAGGTGCTGCTTGATCGCAAGTCGGATCGCAAACTAGCGCGCGGACGTCAGCGGAGAGCGCCCATGGCTGTCGTTGCTGGAGTGGATTTTGGAACTTTGAGCGTTCGAGTTTCACTGGTGGACAGCGAGCGCGGTCGGCTTGCTTCTGCCATCGCCGAATACCCCCTCCACCGCAAACGCGAAGACCCCGAATACGCCACGCAGTCGCATGAAGATCACATGCGCGCCCTGGCGGCTGCCACTAAGGAAGTCGTCAGCAAGTCCGGCGTTCCCGGCCATCAGATCCTGGCCATCGCTTTGGATACCACCGGTTCCTCCGTCATTCCCGTGGACAAAAATCTCCAGCCGCTCGATGACTATTATTTGTGGTGCGATCACCGCGCCAAAGCCGAAGCTGCAGAAATCACCTCAGCCGCGCAACGCGAGAAACTTGCAGCGATCGATTGGTGCGGCGGCGTCTATTCTTCGGAGTGGGGATTCTCGAAACTCCTCCATTGGCTGCGGCACAATCCCGCGAAACGCTCTCGATTCGAATCCGCTTTGGAACACTGCGATATGGTTGCCGCCACTCTTTGCGGCATCACCGACGCAAAACAAGTGAAGCGCAGCATTTGTGCCATGGGCCACAAGTGGCTATGGAACGCTTCGCTCGGGGGTCTTCCACCGGAGAATTTCCTTATCACCGTCGATCCACTTTTCGCAGGCGTGCGCGAAAAAATCAACGGCGAATTCGCCACTTCCGATCAACTCGCCGGCCGCCTCTCGCCTCACTGGGCACGGCAACTTGGCTTGAAGCCCGGCATCCCCATTCCTGTCGGCGCGTTCGATGCTCATTGGGATGCCATCGGCGCCGGCTGCCGCAGCGAAGACATCGTCAACGTCGTCGGAACCTCCACTTGCATGATCGGCATCACTCCCTCCGTGCAATTGGTTCCGGGCGTTTGCGGAGTTGTTCAAGGCAGCGTGCACCCGCAGAGAACCGGCATTGAAGCAGGCCTCTCCGCCGTAGGCGATATTTTTCAATCTATCGCCAAGCGTGCCGGAACCGATGTGCCAACGCTCTGCCGGGGCCTGGAAAAATTTCGCCCCGGCGAAACTGGCCTGCTCCGCATCACCTGGGACAATGGCGATCGCACGGTGCTGGTAAATCCAAACCTGCGCGGCATCACCTTCGGCTGGAATCTCGAGACCACTGCCCAAGACGAGCTGTTCGCCGCCATCGAAGGCACCGCTTTGCATACTCGCGTCATCCTCGACCGGATGGAGGAGCACGGAGTCATCATCCGCCGTGTCATCAACGCCGGGGGCATTCCTCAAAAAAACGACGTTCTCAATCAGGTCTATGCCAATGTGCTTGGCAGGCCGGTACTCGTCCCCGCGGGCAACGCCGTCAGCCTGGGGTCCGCCATTTTCGCTTTTCTGGCCGCAGGCGTTTTCAAGAATCTCGAGGAAGCACAAGACAAAATCTGCCCTCCTTACAAAATATTTCAACCCGCGCTTTCCGCGAAGGCGGTCTACGACAAGCTGTACGCTTTTTACAACAAAATCTATTTTGCCTTTGGCCGTCCGCAAAACGCTGAATTCGGAAATGTTCTTCCCGGTTTGATTCATTTGTCAGAATCGGCTCGTTTGGATGCGGCGCGAGAATAATAATTCTGCGAGCCAAAGTGTGCTTCACCAAGTAAACTTGTTCGGGCCTTGGGGTGTTGCAACCGAAAGATTCTCACTTGAGGGATGCCCATGAAACGATGGATGCCCATGACACGAAGGATAACCATCACAGTTTCGACGGGAGCGTTGCTTATGACCACTCTGGCGCCGCTTGGCGCGACACCTCAGCCCGGTTCCACAACGAAAAAATCATTTGGCAAAGCTGCCGACGGCCAGCCCGTCGATCTTTACGTGCTCACCAATAAAAGCGGCACGGAAGCCTCCATCACCAACTTTGGGGGCGCGCTCGTGTCTCTGAAGGTGCCGGACCGGAGCGGCAAGCTCGCCGATGTCGTTCTCGGCTACGACAACGTCGACGGCTATGTGAAAGGCACGAGCTACTTCGGAGCGCTCGTTGGCCGCTACGGAAACCGCATCGGCCATGCGCAATTCGTGCTTGACGGCAAGACCTACACGCTCGCCAAGAACAACGGCGAGAACTGCCTCCATGGCGGCGTCAAGGGTTTTAATAAAGCGTTGTGGACCGCGAAAACGCTGTCCACCAAAGATGGTCAGTCGCTGGAGCTTTCCTACTTCAGCAAGGACGGCGAGGAAGGCTTTCCCGGAAACTTGACAGTGAATGTGATTTACACGCTGACCGATGCCAACGCTTTGAAAATTGAATATTCCGCCACCACGGACAAAAAAACCGTCGTCAATCTTACCAACCATGCTTACTTCAATCTGGCCGGCCAAGGCTCCGGCGATATTCTCGGCCACCTACTTATGATTCCAGCCGAGCAGTTCACTCCCGTCGATGCCGGCTTGATTCCCACCGGGGAATTTCGTGACGTGATGGATACGCCGTTCGATTTTCGCAAGCCCACGGCTATCGGCGCGCGCATCGATCAGGCCGACGGGCAGTTAAAGCTCGGCGGCGGCTATGACCACAACTTCGTCTTGCGAATGACGATGGACCGCGTCGAAACCCTCGCCGCACGCGTTGTCGAGCCCACCTCCGGCCGCGTGATGGAAGTTTGGACCACCGAACCCGGCATGCAGTTTTACACTGGGAATTTTCTCGACGGCAAAGCCCTGGGCAAGGGCGGCCTCAGCTATCCCCGCCGAAGCGCCTTCTGCCTGGAAACCCAGCACTTTCCTGACTCTCCCAACCAGCCAAAATTCCCCTCGGTGGTCCTGAATCCCGGCGACCGCTATCACACCATCACCACCTACAAATTCTCGGTCGAAAAGTGACCGGCAGGGCCGGAATCCCGTTACTCTGGAAGTATCCCGCAGGGCATCCCTCCCGCACCGAGCATCGTAGGTGCGTCACCATAGCCGCGGCCTTATGTCTGGAAAACCGGGCCCGACACATACCCTAGAACAAAGTGAGCCGGAGAATTGGCCTGCGCGCGGGGCTGCGGAGGGAGTTAGCCCTTTGCGGCCGCAGCGGCCCCTGCGGCGGCGAAGCGGGACTGCATTTCTCGGGTCATGTGGGGCACGATGCCCACGATGCGCTCGATGAGCATTAGCTGTCCGCGGTGATGCATTTCATGTTCTTTGACGGAAAGAACCATCTCGAAGCGGCTCTTCGTCGGCGGGGTCATGCCCGGAGGCATCTGCACTTGCTCGGCGAGGAAATCTTCGGTGAGTCCTTGGAGCCAGCCGGCCCATTCCTCGCCGGAAGTGCGGAGCAGGTCTAGAATCTGATCCTTGGTCCGAGGTTGTTTTTCTTCGGCGGCGAAGCTCTTCATGAGCGATGGAAAGTCGAAACCGACTATCGTGGCTCTACGTTCAGTGGCGTGAACCTGGTATTGAAATTTGTGCGAGAGCGCGAGATGCGAGAGCAACTCGCCGACGCTGCGGGTATCGGGGGCCGGCCGAAAAGCGTATTTGTCTTCAGGAATTTCCTGCGCGATGACCAGGGTGTTCTTCCTAACGGTGCGAAAACTTTCGGCTAATTCTTTGGCGGAGTAGTAGTTCATAAGCCCTCTTCTTGACGATTTGCCCTTGGGGTCAAGGACGGACACTGCATTCTAGCACGCCGAGCGAGCCGCTTCGGGGGGCGCCGCCAAATGGGGCTGGCGGCCAGGGCATTTCTAGCCGACAATTCCATATCATGAGCGGATTTAACGGATTGCGAGTGCTGGCGCTCGAGAGCCGCCGCGCTCCCGAGCTCGCCAAATTGATTTCCAACTATGCGGGCGCTGCTATGGTTGCGCCAGCGATGCGCGAAGTGCCGCTGGAGTCGAACAAGGAGGCGTTGGCGTTTGCGGCGGCGCTGTTCGCGGGCGAGTTCGACATGGTCATATTCTTGACCGGCGTGGGCGCGCGAGCGCTCCTTAGCGTTGTCGAGACTTCCTACAAACGCGAGGATTACATTGGCGCCTTGCAGCGTGTCAGCGTAGTGCCGCGCGGGCCCAAGCCGATTGCCGTTCTGCGAGAACTGGGGGTGACTCCGGCTGTCACTGTTCCGGAACCGAACACCTGGCGAGAGCTATTGCTGGCGCTCGATGAAGCTGGCGGCTCAGAAGAGAAGTTGCACCTGCCCGGGAAGCGCGTGGCCGTGCAGGAATACGGCGTATCCAATCCGGAATTGCTGAGCGGGCTTCGAGAGCGAGGGGCGCTTGTCACTCGCGTGCCCATCTATCAATGGGCGATGCCGGAAGACCTTGCTCCGCTGCAGGCAGCCGTTAAGGCACTCGCCGCGGGCGAGATTGATGTGGCGCTCTTCACTACGAGTGTGCAGATTGCGCACCTCTTCCAAATTGCGGCGGAGATGAACCTGGAAGAGCCGATGCGACGGGGACTTGGCCGCGCGATCGTTGCGTCGATTGGGCCGACTACGTCGGAAGAACTGCAACGGCGGGGAATTCGCGCCGACATCGAACCTTCCCATCCGAAAATGGGATTCCTGGTGAAGGAAGCGGCAGAGCAGTCCGGAGAACTGCTTCGGCGAAAACGGCCGGGAACTGCATCTGCCATTTGAGGCGCGCTTGCCTCTAGAAGACTCTTCGGGACTACTCAGCGTGAGTTGGCGCCGGCGGCTGTACCCACTGCGACGGCAACGCCAGGAATCAATTCGCATTTGACGCCGGCTTGGGCCAGAGCTTCTGCCTCTTCGTTAGCAAGAGCAGATTGGCCCGGATCGTTAGCCATGAGCCGAACCACCTGATGTCCTTCGCGGGCTGCGGAGACCAGCAAAGAACTGACTTTTTCTTGGAGAGTTCCCGCCTGCAAGATCAGTTTATGGACATTGCGGACCTGCGTCGAGGCCGGGATCAGATCGAGAATCTCAGCGGAAACCGCGTCGTCATGTAAAACGACCTCAGCTGTCCGGAGGATATTGATTGCTTGGGCGGTCAAGAGTTCGGGATTTCCGTGACCCGCTCCCATCAAATAGATTCTACCCCGCATAGTCGGCGTTTGCATTGCATGCAACCTTGCCACTGGCATTCGCCAGCGCCCTTCTTCGAGCGGCAGCCTCAGAAAAACTGCCTGCTGCCAATACCTCAGTAAGACACTAACACTGGGGCGGACTGGCAGAGTCGCGGAAATATGGATTCTGTGAATCGATATTTTGAATGGCAAGCGCAAAATGGCCGGGCTGGGGATCGGCCGAATCTCAGCCCGCGCGTCTCGACTCACGCCGATTTCGGAGGAAAGTCTCGAAGGCTTCTTCGGTGGCGTGTTGATGCAGCAGGCGTTTGCGCTCCTCCGGGTCCATAGCGGTGGAGTGGAGCTTATCGCGAGCTTCGCCTAACTGGGCGAGCCATTGTTCGTATTCAGGCCCGAACTGGTCTTCGAGCTGTTTTCTGAGGCGTTGGGCAAGGGCGGGGCTTTCTCCGGCCGTCGAGATGGCGATCTGGAGTGCTCCGCGTTGTACGACCGAGGGGTAGTAGAAGTCGCAAAGGGGAGGAACATCCACGATATTGCAGAGGACGCCGCGCCGAGTGGCTTCCTCGAAGATGCGTTCATGGAGTTCCGTGGAAGACGTGGCCGCGATGACTAAGAACATGCACTCAAGATCGTCCAGCTGGAAAGGGCGCTGCCGCCATTCAAGGGCGTTCGACTGTGCCCAAGAGCGGACTTGCGGTGTTGCTTCCGGTGCTACTACGCGCACGCGACCGCCAGCCTCCAGGAGGCTGGCGATTTTGGATTCAGCGATGGCGCCGGCGCCGACCACGAGGCAGGGACGAGCCGAAAGTTTGAGGAATAGGGGGAAAAGCTTCTCGGGTTTGTTGTCTCCGGTCACTGCGCTCCTCGCCGAATCCGGAATATCGAATCCAGTATGAATCTCTAATTGTACTTACGGTCGAGCCGGAGAGCGCGAGAAATTTGGAATTAAGAGAGCCGATCGGGGGTCAAGAGAGCTGTCATTTCTAGGACGCGGTAGTAATAGTCGCGCTGGGTGAGTTGCGAGGCGGCGGCATCGTCGATAATGAAGGTCACGTCGGGATGGAGTTGCAGGGCGGAGGCGGAGACTGCGGAGGCGATAGGGCCTTCGATGGACTGGGCGACAGCAGTGGACTTGGAGGCGCCGGTGGCGAGCAATAGAACTTTGCGCGCTTCCAAAATCGTGCCAATACCCATGGTGATGGCACAACGCGGGCCTTCCTCACCCGGAGCGAAGAATTTTGCGTTGTCGTCCAGCGTTTCCTGGCTCAAGACTTTGAGGCGAGTGCGAGAGCCGATGCTGGAAGTCGGTTCGTTGAAACCGATGTGGCCGTTGCGGCCGATGCCCAAAAGCTGGAGGTCGATGCCTCCGGCTTTGCGGATGGCTTCTTCGTAGGACTCGCAGTACTGATCGTAATTGCCGCGGATGGTGCCATCGGGAATGTAAATGTTGCGCGGGTTTACGTTGACGTGCGCGAAGAGGTTCTCGTGCATGAAGTGATGAAAGCTCTGAGGATGTGATGCGGGAAGCCCAAGATATTCATCAAGATTGAAAGTAACGACGCGGGACAAGTCTAGCGAGCCCTGCTTGTGGAGAGCGACGATTTGTTTGTAAACGCTGACCATCGTGCTGCCAGTGGCCAGGCCAAGCGTCAAGGCAGGTTTTTTGCGCACGGCACTGGCGATCAGTTGTGCGGCCTGAAGGCTGATTTCTCCGGCATTGCGTTTCAGGATCACCAGCATCGATCATCCTCTCTGAACTGAGCTTTATCTGTTGCCGGAAACTATTATCAGGCCGCGAAAGAGATTCGACAGTCTTACCTAAAACGGCGAATGACCAGATTGTGCCGGTCCGAACGATAGAATCCCAGCACGTACATGATGGCCTGGCCTTTGGTGGAATAGATGACCTGGCGAATGCGCAACAGAGGATCGCGGCGGGGAATAGAGAGAATTTCCGCGATTCTTGGGTCGGCCGCAGTCGCGTCAATCTCTTCGTCGGCATAGCTGAGTTCAATTTTGTAATTGCGCTCGAGAATTCCGAAAAGAGATTCTCGGCCGATGGGCTCGTCCAAAAGGCCTGAGAATTCAGCAGCGTTGAGGTAACAGGTCTCCAGGGCAAACGGTTCACCGGAAGCATGGCGGAGCCGCTCGAGTTTGATGACTTGGGTGGTGGGTGGAAGGGAAAGCCGAGCGGCGGCTTCATTTTCATTGTCGAGCACTCTGGCGAAGAGCACCTTGGAACCGGCGGTGAGGCTGCGGCTGGACATCTGCTCGGTATAGCTCATCAATTTATTGAAATGAATCTTCGGTGCAGCGACAAACGTGCCAACGCCGCGGCGGCGCTCGACGATTCCTTCTTGCTCGAGCGAGGCGAGAGCGTGACGAGCGGTCATGAGGCTGACTTGATGAATCTTGGCCAGGTCGCGTTCGGAGGCCACGGCGTCACCGGGACGTAATTGTCCGGCATCGATGCGCTTGCGGATGGCGGCCTGGATGCGCTGATACGCGGGCAAGCCATCACGGTGCTTCGCTGGCATGCGGTCTCCCGAAAGGGCCCGGGATCTCTTGGTAGGCGCAGAAACGGGAGTTGGTTCCATGGCAAGAACGATATTCTATTTTGATTTTACGTCAAGAGCCGAAAGCAGGGACATGCACTCCTGGAACCGCAGGGTATAGAGCCGCATCCAGCAAGTGCTATAGTCCTCTCTCTGATCACCCTTATAGAACACCAGAAATCGTTTGACAATCGAAAATCGCGTGCCACCAAGCTATAAAGAATTCGGCCATAGAGCCGGCCTGGAGGAAAGTTGCTTGGTGGCAGATCCAGCTTCTTGCTAGGGGCGCGATTTGGGCGGGCTTACTTTTCTTGCTGTTCGAAGAACTTCTGCGCGATATGAAATGCCGAGTTGGCGGCGGGCAGGCCGCAATAAATGGCAGTTTGCAGGAGCACCTCGCGTATTTCCTCTCGGGTTACACCGTTGTTTAACGCTGCGCCCAGGTGCAAGCGGAGCTCGTCAGGGCGATTGAGCGCCACCATCATCGCGAGGGTGAGCATACTGCGCGTCTGCCGGGGAAGGCCGGGGCGCGTCCAGATTTCTCCCCAGGCGTAGCGCGTGATCAGCTCCTGAAACTCCTCGTCGAATGCGTTGCGGCTTTTCAGCGATGCATCTACGTGCGCGTCTCCAAGCACGGCGCGCCGCACCCTCATTCCTTGCTCATAACGCTGGCGCTCATCCATCGCTAAACCTCCTCAGGAGATCAGAAACGCGGCAAGCTCGTTGTTGAAGCCGTCTTGCTGTTCGATATTAGAGAGATGCGCGGCGTTCAGTTCAGCGTAGCGCGCCCCGGGAATCTGTTCGGCGAGAAAGCGCCCGTCGGCGGGAGGCGTGGCCGGATCGTGCGCTCCAGAAATCACCAGAGCCGGTACGCGCACTTTCCCCAATTGTTGGCGGAAATCGAAATCGCGAATGGCGGCGCAACATGCCAAATAACCCTCCGCGTTCGATTCCTCAATCATTCTCAGCGTATTTGAAATGATGGCCGGGGATTTCTGGCGGAAAGCGGGTGAAAACCAGCGGTCGACAACTGCGGAAGCGATTGATTTCATGCCGTTCTTTCGAACCGCTTCGATCCGGGCGTTCCAGCCTTCCGTAGTTCCGATCTTTGCCCCGGTGTTCGAGAGCACCACTTTATTCAAGCGCTCGGGCGCGTGGACTCCCAGCCACATGCCAATCATTCCACCCATGGATAGCCCGCAAAAATGAACGCAGTCCAAGTCCAAAGCATCGAGCAATGCGACCACATCTTTGGCGAGTTGGTCGATCGAATAGGGACCCGGTGTGGATGAGGATTGTCCATGACCTCGTGTGTCGTAGCGCAGGACCCGGAACTTCTTGTGAAACTCCTGGGCTTGCGGGTCCCACATGGAATAATTTGCGCCAAGCGAATTCGAGAACACCAGCACGGGCAAGTCACTCTGGCCTTCCAGCGCGTAATGAATTCGAGCTTCTCCAGACTTAAGGATAGGCATTGAAATTATTCCTCTCCGGCAGGAATTTTGCCTCGGCTCGCATCAACCACGCGATGGACATATTCTTCCGCAGCTCCTAGATAGTTGCGCGGATCGAACAAGCGATCGAGATCGGTGGGCGAAAGTTGCGCTCCAACTTTGGGGTCTGCGCTCAGAATGGTGCGCAAGTCGCGCTTATCCTTGCGTGCTCTAGCGCATGCGGCCTCGACAATTTCATGAGCCTGGGCTCTGCCGATTTTCTCGCCAAGCGCCATGCTTGTCGCTTCGGCGAAGATCAATCCATGTGTCAGGTCGAGATTCTTGCGCATGCGTTGCACGTCGATTTCGAGGTGCGGAACGATGGTGGCCAAATGGTGGATAGCGCCAGCGGTTAATTGAACGATGTCCGGCAGAGTTTCCCACTCGGCGTGCCAACCACCCAGCCCGCGTTCGTCCTCTTGCAGCATCGAAGTGAGAAGACTGCTGACCAGGCCAGGAACACGGATCGCCGCTTGCAACATCACCGCCGAACTCACCGGATTGCGTTTGTGAGGCATTGTGGAAGACCCGCCACGGCCTTCGCCGGCAGGCTCAAAAATTTCTGCGATTTCGGTTTGCATGTGTAAGGAAAGGTCCCGCGCAATTTTTCCGACTGTTCCAGCACACAAAGCCAGGGTGACACCAATTTCCGCGATGCGATCGCGGTGGCTGTGCCATGGCAGATCCGGCAATCCCAGTCCAAGCTCGGCGGCGAGGAGACTGGCAACATCCGGGCCGCGGCTGCCGAGCGCTGCCAATGTTCCTACGGCTCCGCCGAACTGCAGCACCAGGCAGCGTTTTCTCGTCTCGACGAGACGTCCGCGATTCCGCACGATGGCATCCAGCCAGCCCGCGAGCTTGACGCCCAGCGTTGTAGGCAAAGCATGTTGCATCCAGGTGCGGCCGGTGATGAGCGTGGACCGATGTTTTTGCGCGAGCGCCCCCAGCGGCTGAGCGAGGCTATCCAAATCGCGCACGATCAAGTCCAACGCCTGGCGGAGCTGAAGTATGCGGCCGGTGTCGATGACGTCTTGGCTGGTCGCGCCCCAGTGCACGAAGCGGGCCGCGTCCTTGTCCTTCTTCGTCACCAGCGCGGTGAGGTGCTTGACGAGAGGAATCGCAATATTTCCAGCACGAGCGGCGGCTTCGGCGAGCGCGGCCGTATCGAAAAGCTCTGCACGGCACTTGGTCGAGATTGCGGCGGCCGCCGATGCGGGTATAACTCCGAGGAGTGCTTCGGCGCGTACTAAGGCCACCTCGAAATCGAGCATCCCCTGTAGCACGGCGCGATCCGTGAACAGGTTGTCCACCGCAGAAGTGCGGAAGAGGGGATCGAGAAGATTCATGCGATGAGTGTAATCATTCCCGGCAGACAAAGAAACGGTTTCATGGCGCGTCCGATTCCGCACAGTTCCTGCTCCAAGGAACTGTGAGCGAGCGCGAATCGCAGGCGATGCTAGGCACGTTCGAGAATCAGGGCCATGCCCTGGCCCACACCGATACACATGGTGCACAGCGCATATCTGCCCTTGGTGCCCAAGAGCTGGTAGAGCGCTGTGGTTACAAGCCGCGCGCCGCTTGCGCCCAGGGGGTGCCCGATGGCAATCGCACCGCCGTTCGGATTGACGTGCGTGGCATCGTCCGGAATTCCCAATTGGCGCAGCACTGCCAGTGCTTGCGATGCAAAGGCTTCATTCAATTCCACCACGTCCATTTGGCCGAGCGACAATCCTGCCTTGGCCAATACTTTGCGCGTTGCGGGAGTTGGACCCATGCCCATGATTCGTGGAGCGACTCCGGCGGCGGCAGCAGCGACGATCCGGGCTCTGGGCGTTAGTGCGTGACGTTTCAGCGCTGCTTCCGAGGCCAAGAGCAGGGCACAAGCTCCATCGTTCACCCCCGAAGCATTTCCGGCGGTGATTGTGCCATTCGGTTTCACTACTGGTTGCAATTTGGAAAGCGCTTCCAGTGTGGTTCCCGGCCGGGGATGCTCATCGTCAGAGAAAACGAGTGGCTCGCCCTTTTTTTGCGGAATGGGCACGGCCACAATTTCTTGCTTCAACCTTCCGCTGCGGATGGCCTCGGCCGCGCGCTGCTGGCTGCGGAGCGCGAACTGATCCTGATCAGCGCGCGAGATGCGAAATTCATCGGCGACGTTCTCGCCGGTTTCCGGCATCGCATCAACTCCATACTTTGCTTTCATCAATGGATTGATGAATCGCCAGCCGAGCGTGGTGTCTTCCATTTTCACGGAGCGAGAATAGGGGCTGTCAGCCTTGGCGAGAACGAAGGGCGCCCGCGACATACTCTCGACGCCTCCGGCGATCATGAGATCCGTCTCGCTGGATTTGATAGCGCGAGCGGCGCACGCAATAGCGTCCAAGCTCGAACCGCAAAGGCGGTTAACCGTGGTGCCCGGCACTTCCTTCGGCAGACCCGCGAGCAAGAGCGCCATCCGGGCGACGTTGCGATTGTCTTCGCCAGCCTGATTGGCGCAGCCGTAAACGACATCGTCCACTGCGTTCCAGTCGACACCTTCGTTACGCTCGACGAGGGCCTTGAGGGGGATCGCCGCGAGGTCATCGGTGCGAACTGAGGCCAGCGTTCCGCCGTAACGCCCAAATGGCGTTCGAATGGCGTCGCAGATAAAGGCCGTCTCCATGGTTATCCTTGGAACTTCAGTGCACCTCTATTTTATACGCAACGGTGGCGACTCGCGAAGGCGGCAAGGTTAGGGAAGCGTCGGAAAATCCAGCCGAAATGTATGCCATCGATGGCGCCGCCGCAAAGCAAGTCGTTTTTCAGGTTTGGGTGAAACCCCGGCATGCTCTTGCATCTTAGCCCCAATTTCGTCGCAACTTGCGACCGAGGCGAGCCGCCCGGAATCTGTGCGGTATTCGAATGATCGGAATTGTGCTGGTTCATTGGCAGAAAAATAATTTACTCTGGTGGCAGCTGGGGTCGCAGATGCATAGGAACAACGGGTGCGGAGGTATTTTTTGAACAGCGAGGCAGCGGATTAATGCGCACGCAAGTTGGGATTGTCGGAGCAGGCCCCGCGGGGCTAATGCTTTCGCATCTTCTGCACTTAGAGGGAGTTGAATCCGTTGTGCTCGAGACTCACCGGCGCGACTACGTCGAACAAAGAATTCGGGCTGGCGTGCTGGAACAAGGCACTGTCGATCTTCTGGTGGAATCAGGCGTTGGAGAGCGGCTCAAGCAGGAAGGCCTGGCACATCACGGGCTAGAGCTGCGTTTCGGGGGAAAAGGTCATCGGATCGACCTAGCAGGCCTCACCGGCGGCAAGGCCATCACAATTTATGCGCAGCACGAAGTCCTCAAAGATCTGATCGATGCCCGGCTAGCCGCCAAAGGCCAAATCCTTTTCGACGCGGAAGCCCTGAATTTGCTCGACATTGAGAGTAGTCCAAAGATTGTCTTCACCCATAAAGGCGTTACGCAGGAACTTGCTTGCGATTTCATCGCCGGCTGCGACGGCTTTCACGGGATCTGCCGGCCGGGGATTCCCTCAAGCATTCTTCGCGTACACGAAAGAATCTATCCTTTCGCCTGGCTCGGCATACTTGCCGCAGTGCCGCCGGCCTCGGACGAATTGATTTATACGTATCACGAACAGGGATTTGCGCTTTTGAGCATGCGCACGCCGGAAATCTCACGCCTCTACCTTCAATGCTCGCCGAACGAAGATATCGCCAACTGGCCCGATGATCGAATCTGGGATGAACTTCGCCTTCGAATGGCGACGCGCGATGGATGGGTGCTGAAAGACGGGCCGGTGCTGCAGAAGGGAATCACACCGATGCGCAGCTTTGTCCTAGAGCCGATGCAATACGGGAAGCTGTTCTTATTGGGCGATGCCGCTCACATTGTCCCGCCCACCGGCGCCAAAGGGCTAAACCTGGCGGTTTCCGATGTGCGTGTTCTAACTAAGGCCCTGGCTAATTTCTACCAAGCAGGAAAAAAGGAAGGACTCGAGCGTTACTCCGAAACTTGTTCACGGCGCGTCTGGAAGGTCCAGCGGTTTTCGTGGTGGATGACTTCGATGCTCCACCGGTTCCAAAACGAGGACACGTTCTCTCATAAGATTCATCTCGCCGAATTGGACTACGTGACCAGTTCGCGGGCGGCGGCGACTTCGCTGGCGGAGAACTACGTCGGCCTTCCTTATGACTGAATTTTGCCGGCGTTCACTCGTAGCGGAGAGCTTCCACAGGATTGAGGCGCGCCGCGCGAGCCGCAGGGTAGAGTCCCGCCCCGAGGCTTACCGCGGTCGCGAACACAATTGCACCGAACGCCAGCCACCAAGGTACGTAAGTTATTTTTACACCTGGCAAGTTCTGGCTGTGCAGGTATATCGTCGTGCCCCAAGATAGCGCCCGCCCGATCAGCCAGCCGAGCGCTACGCCGAACAACCCACCGAAAAGCCCCATGACGCCCGCCTCCGCAAAGAAGAGGCTACCCACGTCGAGGTTAGTTGCGCCGAGCGCTTTTAAGATGCCAATCTCGCGACGGCGTTCAAGGATGGCCATTACCAGTGTGTTGATGATGCCCAGCGAAGCGACGGTGAGCGCGAGGCTGCCGAACAGGCCCAGGAAGAGATCGAAGACCGTGAAGACTAGCCGGAGGCCTTTGGTGGCGTCCAGCAGAGAAAAAGTTGCGAAGCCAAGTTCTTTGATGGCCGTTTCGACCTGCAGCACGTCCTTGGGTGATCGAACGCGCACGGTCAATGCCATATAGGCAGGTTTCGCGGAATTGCCGGACAAGAAGGCTTGCAGATCATCGGGCTGAGCAACGTGGAGCTGCTCGGCGGTTTTGAGCGGGAGGTAAACGCGCGCTCCGCCGAATCCGCCAATGCCCGCCGATGGGTCTGATTCGATGACCCCCACGACACGAAGTTTCTTTTCGCGCGGAACGATGGAAATTCCACCTGGCTTGCCCGAACCCATCATGCTATCGAGTAGGTCCTCGTCGTCTGCGTTTTTTGAGAGGGCCGCGCGTTCTGCGTACCGCAAGATCAGCTCTTTACCTACCAGAGATGCAGGTTGCTCAGCGAGCACTTTTGCAAAATCAATTTGAAGAATGGCTTCTTCAGCGCTTGGCGATGAAAAAAAAGCTCCGGTGATGCCATCAAATGCGCCGCTGGAGCGGGAAGAATCAGGGAGGCCCAGAACCGCAGTCGATTCAGTCTTGCCCGCGTAGCGCACGTCGGTAACGAATCGGATCTGGGGATAGACTTCCGTTACGTTCGAGAGCTTGCTGAGTTGCTGGCGCACGTCTTCATCGAGGATTCGGGAGTTCTGTTTTGGCTTTGACTCCGCCGATGGAGGCCGTCCCGGACCGCGGAAATTCCGCTGCGAGGTCACGAATACGGCATCAAAGAGGCCCGAGCGCGTGAGGCGCTGTGAGGCGAGTGCTTGCAGCCCGACGCCCAGTGAAAGCATAGCCACGAGAGAGGCGACACCGACGGCCACACCCAATGTAGTCAGCGAGTTACGAAGCACAGCTTCGCGAAGATTGCGTACCGCTAGTTCACTCAGATCTCGCGTCTTCAACGCTGCACTCCATCGCTAACGAGCCGTCCGTCGGAGAGGAGCGCGATGCGATTCGCGAACTTCTCGGCCAAGGGCCGTTCGTGGGTAACCATGATGATGGTCATTCCGAGGGAAGCCTGAATCTCTCCTAGGAGGAGGAGAATCTGTTCGCCAGTGACGCTGTCGAGATTTCCTGTCGGTTCGTCGGCAAACAAAATCGCGGGGCGATTTACTAGGGCGCGTGCCAAAGCCCCGCGCTGTTGCTCGCCGCCGGAAAGTTCGCTCGGCCGATGGCGTCTTCGTGCGCCCAGCCCCACGCGCTCGAGAGCTTCGCCAACGCGGAGTGTCCGGTCATGCCGATCTACTTCAGCGAGCCGTAAGGGCAACTCCACGTTTTCCTCAAGCGTCATGCGGGGCAACAGGTTAAACGATTGGAAAACCATACCGACTGTTTCGCGGCGATACCGCGCGAGATCGTTGGCTCCCAATTCGGCAAGGTTGCGCTCCCTGACACGGATCGCCCCGGCGGTGGGGCGGTCTAGTCCAGCCATCATGCTCAAGAGGGTTGATTTGCCAGAGCCAGAACTTCCCAAAAGCGCGATGAATTCACCTTTTTCAACGGTAAGGGAGACGGCATCGACGGCCCGAATGATTGTTTCGCCCAGCCGATATTCCCTGGACACACTCTCGGCTTCGAGGAAAATGGTGGCAGTGGTCATGGTTGGGCAGCTCAATTGTATTACGCAAAGAAGACGCAGATGTTTCGGGGTTTTCCTGGCGCCCTTCGGAGAAGAATTGCCCAGGCGGTAATGAGCGACCCAATCCGCGTGCCCAGTCGGCCCCCTAGGATCAAGCCTCAGAGGAGTCTAAAATGTTCGACCCTATTTGTGTCTGATGCTCACCGGTTCAAGCAATTTGAAATCGAGCGGCGTCTCGGCGTTCAGTGTGATGTCGCGATTCCCAGATAATCCTGCGCCACCGGTGCCCGCTGCTGCACCGATCAAGGCACCGATCGCAGCGCCTTTGCCCCCACCAGCGACGGCACCGATAGCCGCTCCCCCAGCAGCGCCACCGCCGACCATAACTGCCGTGCGCTTGCCTTTACCTTTGCTGGACATGGTCGCGCCAGAGGTCTGAATTTCATGATCCTTGCCGTTGACAGTTACATTGGTGAGCTCGAGAGCCAGCGCCGCGCCGCCCTTGAATCGGCCGGCAGCTTTTGCGTCCCTCACGACGCCCTCGGTACGGGCGCCCTTGGGAATGGCGACTTTCCCATCAACTTCAACCGGAGCTTCGACAGTCGCTGTGAACTTGTCGCCGGATTTGCTAGTTTTCGAACTTATGGCTTGGTCCAACACTACGGCAATCACGGTATCGGCAGGGACAACCAAAGGCTTCGGCTCGAGAACTTTTTTTACAGCCGTGTTTACCGCATCTGCCGTGGACGGAGAAGAGTTGGCGTCCGGGCTGGACTGCTGATCAGCCGGCTTTTGACACCCTGCCGCCAGCGCACCGATTGAAATAGCAAACACGGAGAGTGTAACCAGACAGCGATTCATCCATTCCTCCATCGGGCTGGAAACCTTATTCTTCAAACATACGCTCATCCAATATGAAGTCAATTTAGCGTGCGCAAACTCAAGTGGAGATCCTTTAAGTACTACACTGCCAAAATGTTCAGAAGTCTAGCGAACCTGCGAAAAGGGCGTGAGTTCTCTAGACGCAATCACGCAATCATATTTTCCGTTCCATTGCGGAACAGAATCCTGATTTGAAACTCGCCTTCGAGACTAGATTCCGTACGACCAACCGTTTGAACCCGCAAAGATTCTGAACCTGGTGAAACTTGAGCAGTGTGGTCTCCCACCTGCAAGAAGATCTCTGTCATCTAGGAGTTTACGCACCTGCGCTCAAAGACTTAGAATATCCTGACGCCCAGGTGAGCTACTCCACGAATCAGGAATACGGTCTTGACACAACTCAAAGCATCAACCAGCCCGGCATCAAACTTCACAACTGGCGCGGCGACGCTGGCTCATTCAGCAACTCTGCGGGTGCTGATCGTCGACGATGAACCAGCATACCGCAAGATGTTGGCAATGGTGCTGGCCCAAGTTGGTATCTCTTGCGCTCAAGCCTCTGGTGGCGAAGAAGCATTGCATCTTCTGAAAACGCAGGAGTTGGACGCCGTGATTTCTGACCTGCGAATGCCGGGAATGTCAGGTATGGAGTTGCTCGATGAGGTGCGCCGGCTCTATCCCCATATTGTCTTTTTGGTGGTCACCGGGACGGATGATATTCAGGTGGGTATACGAGCCATGCAGCTCGGCGCCGACGACTATCTGGTGAAGCCCTCCCAGGTGGACGCCGGCATAGTCTCGGCAAGTCTCTCTCGCGGCTTGCATAAGAAGCGCCTGGAACAGGAGGTCGAGAACTACCGCCGCCACCTCGAGGAAATGGTTGCGGAACGGACGCAGCAACTGCGAGAGGCCCTGAGCCAGATCGAGCGCACCTACGATCACACTCTGGAAGCACTTGGGGCAGCCATCGATTTGCGGGACAGCCCGACTGCGGGACACTCCCGGCGCGTGTTTTCCTACTCCATTGCGATTGCGAAATCCCTGGGCGGCTTAGACCAACAATTCAGAAATATCGCCATGGGTGCCTGGCTGCACGATATAGGCAAACTTGCGATCTCGGACGCGATTCTTCTCAAACCGGGGCCACTTACCGACGAAGAACGCCAGGTCATGCAGCGTCACGTACAGATCGGCTATGACCTGGTCCGGGGAATCCCATTCCTTAGAGAGGCTGCGGAAATAATCTTAGCCCACCATGAGCGCGGGGACGGCAGCGGATATCCGCGGGGCCTAATGGCAGCAGAGATTCCAATAGGTGCGAGAATTTTTGCTGTGGCCGATACCTTTGACGCCATGACCTCCGACCGGCCCTATCGGCGTGCCCTCCCCATGGAGGTATCGCGACAGGTAATCGAACGAGGCTCGGGAAAGCAGTACGACCAGCGGGTAGCGGACATCTTCTTAGGTATTCCAAACGAAACTTGGCAGACGATAGCCAGGGAAACGGCAGCGATTCAAGGCTTCTCGTGCCGCTGACCACTAAGACCCACAGCAAATTGATCAAGTCTTGCAGGCAGAAAATGAACGGAGGGTCTCTAGGGCGTCTTTGGAGTTACATCCTGCTGCTGAAACCAGCTACTGCAAGACCCAGGGGCCCTTTTTCTCGGTGAAACGGCACCCATAACGGTAGAGCGGCGGGGCCTTCGCCTCCGAGTGCATGATCTGTGCTTTGCCCACGTGCTCGTCACTCCCCGACGCAATGTAAACGTCTACGATGGCATGAACCGGGATCTCTCTGTTGCAAGTACACAGAAAGCCGCTAAGACTAACGTTCTCTGTTGCCGCAGCCTCTTCAAAGGCCTTCGCTTGCGCATCTTGGCCCCGAAGTTTCAGCGGCACACGCAATCGCACGCGCACCTCGCTGCGAGGAATATGGCGGGACGTGGTGACGATTCCCCTGAGGTATACCTTAAGGGCCTCGAAGTCCAACGGCTTTTGGAAGTACGCTGCCGCGCCCAACTGTTTACAGTGTTCCTTGGTTTGTGCACCTCCTTCGCCGCTGACGATGACCACGGGAATCGTCTGCGTTCGGCTGAACGAAGTAAACGTCTGGCACAGTTCATAACCAGAGTACTTCGGCATCCGTAAATCGAGCAGGATGGCGTCGGGCCGGTGCTCCAGGGCGAGTGCCAACCCTTGTTCGGGTTCTCCGGTATCAATGACCTCGTAGGTTTCGCTAAGTTCAAGGCGCATCAACCGTCGCAGGGCCTCGTCGTCGTCCACGACCAGCAGCTTTCCCTTCGCTCTGTTCTTGCTATTGGTCACCACGGACCCCGCTTCCCACCTGGTCTAACTCAGGCAACGCGTTCTTGGCGCCATCCAGAACTTCCCGGATCTTACTGATGAAGATTTCTTCGGTGAACGGTTTGTGCAGAAGGTTGGTTCCCTTCTGCAGAACTCCGTGCCCGGCGATAAAGCTGTCCGTGTATCCGGACATGAAGAGGACCTTCAGCCCGGGCTGCCGCCTCGACAATTGCTCCGCCAAGACACGGCCGTTCATGCCGGGCATCACTACGTCGGTGAGCAGAAGGTCGAAAAGGCCGGAATGACGCGCTGCGATTTCAAGAGCTGCTTCTCCATTCGGGGCCGACAACACGCGGAAGCCGTTTGATTCCAGAAAGGCCTGCGCCAGTTTCCGGAGGGCGTCTGCGTCTTCCACGAGAAGAATTGTTTCTGATCCCTTGGATTTCTCGCGCAACTGGACTTCGGGCTTAGCGACTGAAACTTGCTCGGTGTCCAAATGCCTTGGAAGGTAGATCTGAAAAGTCGATCCTTTGCCCGGCGCGCTGTCCACCCAGATATATCCGTTGCTTTGCTTAACCACGCCATATACGGTTGCCAGGCCGAGGCCCGTGCCCTCGCCCACTCCCTTGGTGGTAAAGAACGGCTCGAAAATATGTGCGATGGTCTCGGCACTCATGCCCATCCCAGAGTCTGCGATCGCGAGCATCACATAGCTTCCTTGCTTGGAACCGGGATGTTCGCGAACGAACGCATTGTCTATTTCTCTGTTGGCGGTTTGTACGTGGAGCTTTCCTCCTGTGGGCATAGCGTCGCGAGCATTCACTGCCAAGTTCATGATCACCTGCTCGATCTGGCTCTGGTCCGCTTTGACATTTCCGAGCTCCGGGGCTAGGGACAAGGAAACGTTGATGTCCTCTCCCAGCAGGCGGGGCAGCATTTTCTCCATGTCCGACACCAGCGAATTCAAGCTCAGGACGGAAGGTGTGAGCACCTGCTGTCGGCTGAAAGCCAGCAACTGGCGAGTCAAAGAGGCAGCGCGCTGGCCGGCTTTTTCGATTTCGGTGGCATACTCGTAGGTTGGCTGGCTCTTGTCCAGGGACTTCTTCAGGACCCCGCTATATCCGATGATGACTCCAAGCAAATTGTTAAAGTCATGGGCGATCCCTCCCGATAGTCTTCCGATAGCCTCCATCTTCTGCGCCATTCGCAGCTGGCGCTCCAGAGTGCGCCTTTCGGTCACATCTTCCGCAAAAACCTCAAAGTAATCGGGGCCACCATCCTTGCCATCCACGCGGTGCCCCGAGCATCGCACTACAATCCGCTCGCCGCTCGGTCGCTTCCACTCCAGTTCGATGTCATTCATGACCTTCGGCTCGGCCAGAAGATCATTCATTCGTTCATAATCCGCGGAGTGGAGAAAAACTTGGGTCGCGAGATCCGCCTTGAAGAGTTCCTCGATTGATTCATAGCCGAGCATTCTTTGCAGCGCCGGATTCACTTCCAGGAATTGGCCTGTCATCGTGGCTCGATAGATCCCGTGAGGTGCTCCCTCCACCAAAGAGCGGAAACTGGCCTCCGAGCGCGATAACGCTTCCTGGGCTTTCTTGCGCTCCGTAATGTCACGGTTCACGATAACAAGTTTCTCTGGCACACCCTTCTCGTTGAGAATGACGCTGGCAACGGATTCCAGCACCATCCACTGGCCCTTTTTGTGGCGGAAACGATATTCCAGAATTGTCCCCATTCCCGATTGACGCGTTCGCGCGGCAGCTTGCTTAACGCGCTCGCGGTCGTCCGGATGAATCTGCTCGAACCCCGATGACTCCTGAAGTTCTTCTGGCGAATACCCTAGTATTTTCTCGTAGGACAGGCTGTTGAAAATCCTGCGACCTTCCAAATCCACCACGGCAATCATGTCCGCGGCATTCTCACTGATTAAATGAAACAGTTCTTCTCTCTCGATTAGCTGCCGGCGAATCCTGTGAATTTGCAGATGCTGGTAGATGGTGTAGAGATCGAACAAGAACACCAATCCGACGAGGCCTCGCACCGCTTGGGGGAGGACATATTGCGCGTGAAAATCCATGTGCGAGGTCACGTTCGGAAGCAGAAAGGAAGCCAGCGCCAATGTGAGCAGCAGTGTGATGATGGCCGCTGCCACCCACAACCACCATTCGCGGCGCTCGATCTTCCGAAAGTTCGCGCGCAACATCCTCGCTCCGGCATCCCCAGAATTTCCAGGTCTTTTCTCAGGTGTCTTGGTCATAGCTCAGAAGTACGGCAATCGCGGCTTCGACACCAGCGTGCCATTTTTCCCCGCTCGCTGTTTGCGATGTCCTTCTCCTGCCAATGGTCCCTGCACGCGGCCACCCATGCATTCCCCCCATTTTCTCGAAGGGGTCCATAGCTTGTTGTAAATCCACGAGATAGCCCTACGGCTGCTTATCTGCAGGCGCGACCGGCTCGGGGCCGTGCCGTTTCGGGTCAAGTGTTGCAGTTCGGAACGCCGTTCGAACGCTTCTTATCGCCATGGCCAACAAGACGATCACCGCTTCGGCCTTGCTGAAAACGGAGTACCTATCACCTTCAACGCTCGGTAACTCTGGAGCGGTCGGTTCTGCCAGAGTCCCTTCGGAGCGGCCTTAGACCACCATCCAAGCTGTGAGAGACCAATGCTGATGCACTTTGCGCTAACAACCGCTCGCATTTTCTTGACACTCTCTCGCGCCGCGTCCAGACTGATGGCACCCCTTCCAAAAATCTTAGTGTTTCGTGTGAGCCGATGCGCATTCTTGTCGCTGAAGATGACCCGCCGCTTGCGGAATTTCTGCACCAGCGGCTCGAGCAAGAGCAATTCTCGGTACAAGTAGTTTCGAGCGGGACGGAGGCGGAAAAACTGGCTTCCGACCAGAGCTACGATCTCGTCATCCTAGATCTCAATCTGCCGGACGGCGGAAGGCTAGATGTCCTGCGCGGGATCCGCTCCAAAAGGCCCGATTTGCCGGTGGTGATTGTGACCGCTGCCAGCATGGTGGAGGAGTGTGTCCGCGGACTCGATGCTGGCGCGGACGACTACGTAGCAAAACCTTTTGTCTTCGCCGAACTGGCCGCGCGTATTCGCGCTGTTCTGCGCCGAGGAACGCGGCCCGCGCGCGCGATTCTCCAGATTGAAGACCTCGAAGTCGACCGCGTCAGTCACTCCGTGCGCCGCGGCATTCACAGCATCGATCTCAGTCCCAAGGAATTCGCCCTGCTGGAATTCCTGATGCGCCACGAAGGTCAGCCCGTTTCGCGCGCTTCCATCGTCGAGCAAGTGTGGAAACTCAATTTTGATACCATGACGAACGTGGTGGACGTTTACATCAACTATCTTCGCCGCAAGGTGGATTCCGGATACGACCGCGCTCTTATTCGAACCATTCGCGGCGTAGGCTACCAGATCGGCGGCAACGGCCGCTACGCTTAGCAAGTAGGAAGATTGACTGCGAAGCATAGTTCGTCCGGGTCGAAAGGTGCTGGGAATCGTAATCTTCGGCGTGAATCGTGCCACTACTATCCTTTACACAGCAGATGCTCCCCTTGTGAATCCGAGCAGCGTATAGAGACCCCTGCAAGGGCGTCCCGGAGAGTAGCTGGTGTCGAGGGAGGACCTGAGCTGACTCGTCCCCAACACCGAATTCAATTCTCATTTACCGGGATTATTTTGAACGCGGCCCCCGGCCGAGTTTGCTATCCTACGCCGCGTGAAACCTGTCTTCCTGATTGACACCGATACTGCTTCCGATGACGCCGTGGCTTTGATCATGGCCCTGCTTTCTCCGCAGGTGCGCGTGCTGGCGATTACCACGGTTGCAGGAAACGTGGCCGTTCAACAAGCCACGCGCAATGCGCTCTACACCGCGGAACTCTGCGGCTCGGAGGTTCCCGTGTTCATGGGCGCGGAAGAACCACTGAACCGCCCGCACCAGACGGCCCACTGGTTCCACGGCCGCGATGGCCTAGGCGATCACGGCTACCCGCCTCCCAAAAAGTCGCACGAAAAACTGCCCGCTCTCGAGGCCATCATCTCGACAATCGAATCCAATCCGGGCCTGGTCTTGGTAACACTCGGACCTTTAACAAATGTTGCTTTGGCTCTCGAGCTAAATCCAGGCATTGCCGCAAAAGTTGGGCGCTGCGTAGTGATGGGAGGAGCACCGTGTTGCGAAGGGAACGTGACACCGGCCGCCGAGTACAATATCTGGTGCGATCCAGAGGCGGCGCAAATCGTTTTGCGCAGTGGACTTCCTATCGAGTTGGTTGGTTGGCATCTCTGCCGCGGCGACGCGGTATTGAACCCATCCGACAGTAAGCACGTTCTGAGTTTTGGCACGCCGCAGGCGCGCTTCGCCATCGAATGTAATAGCCGGGCCCAGGAAGCCTATTTTGAGCAGACCGGAGAACATGGAATTTCACTGCCCGACCCGATAGCGATGGCCATAGCGCTCGATCCCACCATCGTCAAGCAGCAAACCGAAAACTATGTGGACGTGGAGACTTCGAGCGACCTGACTTTGGGCATGACCGTGGTCGATCGCCTGAATGTGGCAGGGAACGAGCGCAATCGAGCGGTTTGGGCGCCGGTTTTGGAGCGCGGCAGGAAAGCCAAGGTCTACTGGGCCATCGACAACCAAAGGTGGAAGAAGGCCCTCTTCGCCACTCTCCGGTAGCCCTATTAGACAACCCCTGTCCTACAGGGTAGATACAGTTAAGCCCTTCGATTTAAGCAGGTTAGAGTGTGTTTGCCCCTGGGAGTCAGGGCTGCAACCATCCCGCGGGCAACTTCTTTCCCATTGTGGTGTTCTACCAACTGGGAGCATTAATAGGATGTTACGCTCCCATCGGCGTGAACGTCTCATTAGAGGGCCAGCGTGGCCACGTCTCGCCCGAGAACCGAGGGTTCGTCATGATGACATTTACCGGTAGAAGCAGGCTAGGCCTGCTCGTCTGTTTAGCCGGTCTTTTGAGTTTTATGGCGCCTAAAGCGCACGCGGATGAAGAGAAAGATCCGCCCACGCGCGTCGCGCGTATCAGCTTTGTTGAGGGTTCGGTTTCCTTGCAAGCGGGTGGACAAGGCGACTGGGGCAGCGCTGCGAGAAACCGTCCGATGACCATCGGTGACAAGATCTGGGTTGACAAGGATTCCCGCGCCGAATTGCAAGCCGGCACCGCCTCGATCCATCTCGGCAGCATGACCGCGCTTTCGTTTCTGAACCTTGACCAGGGCATCACGCAAATTCGTCTCGCGGAGGGCAGCATCAACTTCCGCGTCAGCGAATTGCGCGAGGGCGATCTCTATGAGGTAGACACTCCGAACGTGGCTTTCACCGTCAAGCAGGCCGGAGCATTTCGCATTGATGTAAACGAAAACGGCGATTCCGCCCGTGTTACCGTGATTCGTGGCGAAGGCGAAGTTACCGCCGCCGGAAAAACCTATCCAGTCCACGCCGAGGAGCGCGCTGAATTCACCGGCACTGACACTATTGACTCCAGCATTACCAAGGCGCCTGGTCCGGACGGTCTCGACCGTTGGGCTGACGAGCGCGACCGCAAGGAAGACAATTCCGTTTCCGGAAAATACGTATCGCGTGACATGGACGGTTACAGCGATCTCGATGAAAACGGTTCGTGGCAGGAGGAGCCGGAATACGGCCATGTTTGGTATCCCAACAACGTCGGGCCGGATTGGGCCCCCTATAGCGATGGTTCTTGGAACTACGTCGGTCCTTGGGGCTGGACCTGGGTTGGCTACGAGCCTTGGGGCTTTGCTCCCTACCACTACGGCCGCTGGAACTATTTTGGCGGCAGGTGGGGCTGGTGCCCTGGGTCGTTTTATGGTCCCGCGATTTACGGGCCTGCGTTTGTGGGCTTTTTCGGTGGCGGGTTCGGATTTGGAGTTGGTTGGTTTCCGCTAGGCTTTGGCGAACCGTTTTTCCCGTGGTACCACTGCCGTGGCGGATACATCCGAAACATCAACGTCCACAATACCTTCATCCGCAACACGAATGTTTTCAATTCCAACGTTCACAACTTCAATTATGTGAACGCGCATAACGTGCATGCGGTGACCACGGCGAGTCACAACGCTTTCACCAGCGGTCAAGCGATTAACCGCGGAGCTGGCCATGTCACGGAAGCTTCGCTGCGAGGCGCGCATGTGACCAACTCCGTCGGTCTCAACCCCACGCAACACAGCGCGCTGGGCTCGGCGAACATGAAGTCCAACGTAGCCAGGCCGTCGGCGGCAATTCAGAATCGCACCGTAGTGGCCAGAACAACGCCGGCACAAGGTGCCTCCCAGGCGCAGGTTCGCACCTTCAATAGCGCCGGCCCGACTTCGGGGAGCTCGGGAAATGGGCCATCGCGCAACACGCCGACGATGAGCGGCCGTCCGGCCAACACCACGCCGTCATCCAGGATGAGTTCACGTCAGCAGGAACTGTCTCAGAGCCGTCCTCCCTCTGCCGCGGCGAACTCCAACCGCAACTCCCCGGCAGCAGCGGGCAACACCGCTGCGCAGCGTACCGGCAGTAGCGCGCGCACCTGGGAAGCCCAGGGAAATACCAGTGACCGTGGCCGTCCGCCCTCTGGTTTTGGAAGCTCTAGCCAGGCAGGAAATTCCCCCGTGGAATCAGCCCGCGGCAACCCAGCCAATCGTCCGCCGTGGGCACGGCAAGGCGCTCAGTCTTCCGGCTCCAACGGCCAAGCGTCGCGGCCTTCCGCGCCACGGACTTATTCCGCACCGAGCCGCAGCTATCCGGCTCCGTCGCGCTCCTACTCAGCACCGAGCCGCAGCTATTCGGCTCCATCGCATTCCTACTCCGCACCGAGCAGCGGCGGCGGAAATCGGGGCGGTGGTGGCGGAAGCCCGCACGCCGGCGGCGGAACTCCACATGGTGGAGGCGGCTCACACGGTGGCGGAGGCGCATCGCACGGTCACCGCTAATTTCTTAGACAGCGTAACAGCCCGCCCGGACCTTCCTGGCGGGCTTTTGTTTTTCGGCAGCAACTGTTAGACCGAGTTTCCCGGCCTTACATTTCCCGAGTCTCCAGTTTCTCTCTGCATCCCGCCCACACAACTCTTCCGGCTTGCCGGTGTTAGATGAGTGGAAGTGTTTCGTTCTCGGCATTTGCTGTTTCGACATGGGGAAAGTGCAAGGCAAATGCTCAAAAACGATGAAGTGCTAGTGTTTAGAATAAGACCCGGCTACGGACCAAAGAACGTGAAATGACGCGGCGTAAATGAACGCTGCCGTTCAGATTTCAGGAGAGATTTCCAGATGAGAAAACACGCACTGAAATTCATGAGCCTCGTCGGCATTGCGCTGGCGGTGGCTCTCTTTACACCGCAACGCGCTGCTGCCGATGATGACGATCCGCCAAGCCGCGTCGCGCGCCTGGGCTTTGCCCGGGGCACCGTTTCCTTCAATCCTGCTGGTACCGACGACTGGGTTTCCGCTGTCGTCAATCGCCCGGTCACCACCGGCGATAAACTTTGGAACGATGAGGGTGCCCGCTCGGAACTGAGCATCGGTTCCGCAGTCATCCGTCTGGGCGGCAGCACCGGTTTCTCGTTCCTCAACTTGACGGACAATACCACGCAACTCCGTGTCACCGAAGGGACCCTGAACATCCGCGTGCGCAGCCTCGGCGAGGATGAAACGTTTGAGGTGGATACCCCCAATCTGGCTTTTTCCGTCCTGCGCCCCGGCAACTACAAGATCAATGTGAATGAAGGTGGCGACGCCACCATGGTCGTGGTCCGCGATGGCGAAGGCGAAGTCACCGGCGGCGGCTCCGCCTACACTGTTCATCCGCGCGAAGTCGGAACCTTTAACGGTACCGATCAGCTCGACGCAGATGTCGAGCGCTGGGATAGTCATGACGATGATTTTGATGGTTGGTGCTCCGATCGCGATCGCCGCATCGATCACTCTGTCTCCGCCAGATATGTTTCAACGGATGCGATCGGTTATGAAGACCTGGATGAATACGGCGGCTGGCGTCCCGTGCCAGAATACGGCACGATCTGGTTTCCGCATGTGGCCATCGTTGGCTGGGCTCCCTACCACTACGGCCACTGGGCCTATATCGCCCCCTGGGGCTACACCTGGGTGGATGACGCGCCTTGGGGCTTTGCTCCTTTTCACTACGGCCGCTGGGTGACCGTTGGTGGAGTTTGGGGTTGGGTGCCGTGCGCGCCCCGTCCCGTCGCCGTTGTCGGTGTCGCCTATGTCCGCCCGGTCTATGCGCCGGCCCTGGTCGCTTGGGTCGGCGGTCCGCACTTCGCGGTTGGCATCGGAATCGGTGGTGGTTTTGCCGCCGGTGTCAGCGTCGGCTGGTTCCCGCTAGGACCGCGTGAAGTCTACGTTCCCTCCTATCCCGTGAGCCGAACTTATGTGAACAACGTAAACGTTTCCAACACGACGGTAAACACCACCGTCGTCAACAACTATTACAACACCACGGTCATCAATAAGAACACCAACGTCACCAACAACAACGTGACTGTGAACAACCAGCACTATATGAACCAGGGCGTGCCCGGCGCCGTTTCCGCGACTACGCCGCAAGCCTTCACGTCCGCGCAACCGGTGGCCAAGAACAGCGTTGCGGTAAACGCCAAGGAAGTTGCTAGCGCGCCCGTGGCTGCCACCACACCGCCAGTCGCTCCGGCAAAGCAAGCCGTCCTGGGCTCTGGCGCCGTCGCCACCGCAAGGCCTCCGGCTGCCCTGGCGACCCGCGCCGTCGTTGCCAAGGCGACTCCGCCCCCTGCTCCTGTGCCTTTTGCCAAGCAGCAGCAGGCCATTCAGGCCAACGGTGGCAAGCCCCTGGCGATGTCGCAAGTGCGGCAGATGCAGCCGGAGGCCGTGCAAACGAGCCCGAATATCAAGATAGCTCCGCCTTCAAAGCCAGCCACGCCGCAGAACGTCCAAGCGAACAAGACCGTGGGCCAGACGCAGACTGCCAATCCCAATCACCCCAACACTCCCAACAATGCTGCCCAGACGCAGAGCGGCAATCCTAATCGCCCCAACACGCCAGTCAATGCTGTCCAGCAGGGGCAGGCCACCAAGCCGGGCAACCCGCCGGCGAACAACAGCAGCCAGAATGTCAACCAGAAGACCTACACCGACCGTCCGCCCACGTCGCGGCCGAACAACGCTAGCAATGTGAATGCGCAACTCGATCAAAAGCATCAGCAGCAGCTCGATCAGCTCCGCCAAAAGCAGGACCAGGAGCGTCAGAAGGTCGAGCAGCAACAGCAGCAAGAACGCCAGCGGACTCAACAGGCCGCCAACGATGCCAAACAGCAGCAGATTAATCAAAAGCACCAGCAACAGCTGGACCAGCTCGAGCAAAAGCACACTCAGGAGCAGGCCAAACTCCAGGACAAACAGCAGCAGGAGCGCCAGAAGCAGCAGAACCGGCCGCCTGCAAAGCCTGCGAAGGAAGACAAGCCCAAGACCAGGTAATACTCGTTCTCAACGGCAAGCGTAGGCGGGGCTGTTGCTTAAACGCAACAGCCCCGCCCTTTTACGGTGCTCCCATCTTCCTTAGTGAAAGCATTTGCTGTGTCGCGTAAGATTTCACCTTCGCGCTTATGGCTAGACGTCCCAGTTCCCGCGTTTCTAGAAAGAAGTCTCTCGCCACCGATTTTGATCTCCGTCTGCTTCGCCTTCCCGGACTACCCGAGATTCAGCTCGGCGACGATCTGGCCGGACAAATAGCAAAAGCTGCCCGCAAAGCGTGCATCCCTTTCGAAAAGGGCGACATTCTGGTCATCGCGCAAAAAATTGTTTCCAAGGCCGAAGGTGCGGTGGTCCGGCTGGCGACGATTCGGCCTTCGCCGCAGGCGCTGGCGTTCGCCGCGCGCTTAAAGAAAGATCCCCGCGCCGTAGAAGTCGTCTTGCAGCAGTCGCGGCGCATCGTCCGCAGCGATCATGTGCTGATCGCCGAGACGCGACACGGTTTCGTGTGTGCCAACGCCGGCGTTGACCATTCGAATGTCCCCGGCGAAGATGTCGTAACTCTGCTTCCCCGTGATCCCGATCAATCCGCGAAAAAAATCGCTGCCGCTCTGCGCGAACGAACGGGCCAGCGCCTCGCCGTCATCATCAGCGATACCTTCGGTCGCCCTTGGCGCTTGGGCTTGACGGAGGTTGCCATCGGTGCTTCGGGCGTCCCGGTCCTCCACGACTTGCGCGGCACACGTGACCGCGACGGCAAGCCTCTGACTGCCACGGTTCTCGCTGTCGCCGACGAACTCGCCGCAGCCGCCGGCCTCCTCATGCGCAAATCCGAAGGCTCCCCCGTAATCCTCATCCGCGGCTACCGCTATAAGCCCTCGTCCGATCCCGCCGCCAAAATCATCCGCCCCGCCGCCGAAGACCTCTTCCGCTAAGCTGTCTTTTCTCTGAAATCTGTGCCCTCCGTGCGCACTGTGCTAAATTCTCTCCGTGCCCCAGCAAGCGCGCAAATGCAAACCGCACTCTATCCTCTAACCCGCGAAGAAGCCCTCCACCAGGCTCTAGAATCTCCACTGTCAGTCCTAATGGGCGCCGCCACCGAACTCCGCGCCCAAGGCAAACGGAAGGTCATCACCTTTTCGAGGAAAGTCTTCATCCCCCTAACCACCCTCTGCCGCGACTATTGCAGCTACTGCACCTTCCGCAAAGACCCCGGCGAGCCCGGCGCCCACTTCATGACCCCGGAAGAAGTACTCGCTCTCGCGGAACGTGCCCGCCAAGCCGGCTGCAAGGAAGCCCTGTTCAGCCTCGGCGATCAACCCGAAAAGATTTTCCCCCAAGCCCGCGAATTCCTCCGCACTCAGGGCTACTCCCGCACGCTCGACTATCTCGCCGCCATGTGCGATCTGGTCCTCGAAAAAACCGGCTTGCTCCCTCACGCCAATCCCGGCGTCATGGACCGTGCCGCCCTCGCGCGCCTCAAAGATTCGAACGCCAGCGTCGGCCTCATGCTCGAAAATATCAGCCTTCGCATGATGCGCGACGGTCTCCCGCATGCCAACGCCCCCGACAAAGTTCCCGCTCTCCGTCTCCGCACCATCGAAGAAGCCGGCAAGCTTTCTATCGCCTTCACCACCGGCATCCTGATCGGCATCGGCGAAACCATGGAAGAACGCATCGACTCGCTCTTCGCTATTCGAACGCTCCAGGAAAGATACGGCCACATCCAGGAAGTCATCATCCAGAATTTTCGCGCCAAACCGGAAATCCCCATGTCCGCCCACCCCGAGCCATCGCTCGACGAAATGCTCCGCACCATCGCTCTCGCCCGCTTGATCCTCGGCCCGCAAATGAACATCCAGGCCCCGCCGAATCTGAGCTACGACGATTTTCCCCGTCTGCTCGAAGCCGGCATCAACGACTGGGGCGGCATTTCGCCCATCACCAAAGATTTCATTAATCCCGAAGCCGCCTGGCCCCAAATCACACGCTTGCGATCCGAAACGGAATCCCGCGGATTCATTTTGCGCGAGCGCCTGGCCCTTTACCCCGAGTTTATCGGCCGAGAACAATTTCTCTCGCCCGGCGTCCGCAATCGCATTACCGAACTAGCCAGTGGCGATGGACTTGCACGCGACGCCGTCGAACCTGCCGGCATCTGATTTCCGCATGCCCTCAAAAAGAAAACTCAAAATCACCGCGCTCGCTGGCGGCGTGGGCGCCTCAAAACTCCTCCTAGGCCTCTACCAAGAAATGGACCCAGCCCAGCTGAGCATCATCGTCAACACCGGCGACGACATAGTTCTCTACGGCCTGCGAATTTCTCCAGACCTGGACATTGTGACTTACACGCTAGCCGGAGTAGTCGATCAAGAAAAAGGCTGGGGCCTGCGCGCCGAAACGTTTCACGCCCTGAAACACCTGGCCGGCTACGGTCGCCCCCACTGGTTCAATCTAGGCGACCGCGACCTTGCCACCCACATCCATCGCACCGCCCTGCTAGCCGACGGAAAAACGCTCTCAGAAGCAGCCGACTCGATTCGCGTCGCGCTCGGCGTCAAATCCCTTATTCTCCCGATGTCGGACACTCCAATCACCACCGTCATCGATTCGAACGAGGGCCCGCTCCATTTTCAGGAATATTTGGTGAAGCGCCGCACCGAACCGTTAGTGAAGGGAATCAGATTCGCCGGTGTGGAATCTACGCAGCCCGCGCCCGGGGTCCTCGAAGCCATTCGCGAAGCCGACCGCATCTTAATCTGCCCCAGCAATCCCCTAATCAGCATCGGCCCGATTCTCGCCGTTCCTCAAATCCGCGATCAGCTCCGTGCCCACAAAGAAAAAGTCTTCGCCGTCTGCCCCATCGTCGGGGGCAAATCCCTCAAGGGCCCTTCCGACAAAATGCTAGCCCAACTGGGTCACCAGCCAACCGCCCTCGGCGTCGCGAAACTCTATGCCGATTTCACCGCCACCTTCGTGATCGATCCCGCCGATAGATCACAATCCGCCGCCATCTGCGCCCTGGGCATGAAAGTTGCCATCCTCCCGACGGTCATGAAAACGCAAGCCCAGAAGCGCAAACTCGCCCGCGCCATGCTCTCCCTACCTTTTCCTTTCTAAAGGCCCACATCGCTGCGCCGTTCGGTTGCTAGATCTGGTGCACCGTTTTGGCTTAACAGATAAGACAACTCACATCGAACAGTTTCATTTTGGAACAAGACTTGGTGGAGAATTTAGTCAGGAATTTGGACGGCCCTTCGCGTCAGCTCGTTTGTGCTGACGCGTCCCTGGGGTCTTCCCAACGCATTGGAAGTGACACGGGCCCCTCCAGGTCATCGACAGCCAAGAAGGGAGGAATAGCACAATGCAGCTGGAGAGGGTTTACTTAGCAGCGTTATCCATTTTGCTCGTTCCGGTCATCACCGGCGCGGGCCCCGGCGTCGGGATCATCACCGGAAGAGTGACTTACACGGGAACTCCGGCGAAGCCCCTGCCTATTAACATGTCCGCACAGCCGGAATGCGTTAAGTTGTATTCCAAGCCGCTGATGACCGAAAAGGTGGTCACCGGTCCGGGAAATGCACTCCAAAATGTGGTTGTCTACATATCTGCCGGTGCTTCCGACGTCTCGCCAGCGCCTGCGACGCCGGCGGACTTCGAACAGCACAACTGCCGGTATACCACCCACGTGCTGGCCTTCCGTGTGGGGCAGGATGTCAAGATCGCGAACAACGACCCTTTTAATCACAATATTCACCCGCTGCCGAAACTCAATCGCGAGTGGAACAAGATACAGCTGCCGGGTACTCCTCCCTTTGTTTACTCCTACGATAATGAGGAGTTTATCCCCATCAAATGCAACATTCACGCTTGGATGCAGGCCTATTTTGTCGTTCTCAAGACCAGCCATTTTGCGGTGACGGGAGAAGACGGTCAATTCTCGCTGCCTCGCCTCCCTCCCGGAAGATATACCATTACCGCCTGGCATGAGACCTACGGTACGAAAAGCCAGGAAATTACCATCGCCGATGGCCAGTCGCTCACGCTTGACTTCCTGTTTCAAGCGAAGCCCTAACGGCCAAGACTTCACTTCAAGGGTAGTCCGGTAAAACGAATTCCGGCGCCGTGCACCTTGTACCGCATATTCAATCCAATCAAGAGCGCCGTCAGCGATTCCACGATGCGCGCATTTTCCAATTTTCCGCCATTCAATGGTCGCGCTCCCGGAATCTTGCCGACCAATTCGAATGCCACCTGCTTGGCTTTCTCATCGTCGCTGCACACCAGGACGTCGCAATCAACGGGTTTATCCCCAGCGAGGGACTCCGCCCCAAGATTCTGAAACGCCGCCGCAAGACTTAGCCCGGGAGGCAAGAGTTCTTTAGTCTGCTCTGCCGCCGAACCCTGCCACACGCCGAGGACGCGCGTCGCTGCGCCCCCCACGGTAGCTGCGAGCGGTACTGTCGTATCGATCACGATTGTTCCGGGCTTCCACACGCCCTTCAATTGCTTTAGAAGCGCCACCACCCCGGAGAAGGGAACCGTTAGCACCGCGACATCGCACACTCCCGCTGCCGACGAGTTGTCCATTCCCTCTATGAGCGTGCTGCCGCCAATGCGTTCGCGTAGCAACCGCGCGGTTTCCTCCGCGCGCCCCGCCTCGCGCGAGCCGATCAAAATGTGTTCCCCAGCCTTCGCCATGCGAAACGCGAGCCCGGAGCCTTCCGCTCCTGTTCCGCCCAGAACCGCGATCTTTCGCGTCATGATGACTTTCTCTCCGATTTAAGTCTTCTCGCGCCGCCCGATCATACACGCTGGCGATCTTTCTTGGCATCCGCTGCGTCGCCTTCCCGCGGGTCACTATGGTATCTTCAAAAACTCCCAAGATGAAAACGCCGCCGCTCACTGCCCATCAATTTCGAAAGGCTCTTGGCCATTTCGCCACCGGCGTCACCGTCGTAACCGTCGAACGCGCCCCCGGCGCGGCGCGCGGTATGACCGCCAATTCCTTCACTTCCGTTTCTCTCGACCCTTTGCTGATTCTGATTTGCGTCGACAAGCGCGCGGCGATTCTTCCCATGCTGGGAAAGAAAAAACGGTTTGGCGTCAGCGTGTTGAAAGAAGGCCACGAAGCCATCTCCGAATACTTCGCGAAAGGCACGCAAAGCGCCGAGACCGAGCAGCGCTTGTCCATTCGCTATCGCTGGACTCCCAGCGGTATTCCCGTGCTGGAAGGCACGCTGCTCCAATTGAGTTGCCAAGTTGTGGCTTCCCATCGCGCCGGCGATCACACGATTTTCGTCGCGGAAGCGGTGGAAGCAGAAATCTATGAAGGCAAGCCGCTCCTGTATTTCGGTGGTGAA
>Ga0210399_10000202_pt1 | contig 47666 bp, 36 predicted proteins | sample IncBWC14MmetaG_FD_150865 | JGI IMG/M metagenome (GOLD analysis project Ga0210399, IMG submission 150865) | Forest soil microbial communities from Barre Woods Harvard Forest LTER site, Petersham, Massachusetts, United States - Inc-BW-C-14-M | ecosystem: Environmental > Terrestrial > Soil >... | reverse complement strand
GGTACAAAAACTTCTGGAAGCATACCTGGAAGTGCGGAGGCCGTCGGGTGGCGTTGGCGGCAGAACTGGCGGTGGAGTAGAGCAAAGCGTGTTACAGGCGCTGGTGCTCGCTTATGGAGCGAGCCGACATGAAGAGGCGGTGCGGCAAGTGGTTTTGAACCGGCTGGACCCGCGGCTGCGCGGCAAGGTGGTGTTGGATGCGGGCGGGAATCTGGTGTTGCATCTGGGGGATGGGAAGAAGGATGCGAAGACACCGCGAATCGCCATCGTGGCGCACATGGATGAGATCGGTTATGAAGTGAAGAAGATTGAAGACGACGGGCGGCTGCAGGTAGACGTGCTGGGCGGCGGCTACATGCAATATTTCCTGGGCCATGTGGTGCTGGTCCACAAGAAAGATGGGAGCAAGATCGGCGGAGTGCTGGAACTTCCGAACGGGTGGGAGAAAGCCGGATTTGAGTGGCCGATGAGTTCGAGGTCCATGGATGAGCCGGCGCGGGTTTACGTTGGGACCCAGTCGAAAAAAGAAACGGAAGAGTTGGGAATCGCGGACGGTGATTTTATTACGATACCGAAGGAGTACCGCGAATTGCTGGGGACGCGCGCGAATGGGCGGAGTTTTGACGACCGCGTGGGCTGCGCGGCGTTGCTTGCGGCGGCGAATGCGATTGGCGCCGAGCTGCCCGGGCGCGATGTGACGTTTGTGTGGTCGACACGTGAAGAGCTAGGACTCGAAGGCGCTGCTTTCTTCGCGGAGCACGCCGCGAAGGAGGGGCGTTCGCCGGATTTTGTGTTTGCGATCGATACCTTTGTCAGCTCTGATTCGCCGCTCGAGTCGAAGCGTTTTGCGGACGCCAAGATCGGCGATGGCTTTGTGGTCCGGGCGGTGGACAATTCGAACACCGCGCCACGCGAATATGTGGATCGCGTGGTGGCGCTGGCGCGTGAACATTCGATCCCGGTGCAATATGGAGTGACCGGGGGCGGAAACGATGGCTCTGTTTTTGTGCGCTATGGTTCCGTGGACGTGGCCATGGGCTGGCCGCTGCGGTATGCACACTCGCCGGGGGAAGTGATTGATACGAAGGATGTGGATGCCCTAGGAAAGATTGTGGAACTGATTGCACGAATGTGGTGAGCGTGGCCGCCCTTCATGAGTCAACAGGGCAGAATCTGGGCATAATTCAAATCCCCTTGGATCTTGATTTGTAACTTTCAGCAAAGTATAAGGCCTGGACTAACTTCTGCTGCCAAGCCGTGCGCCTCCGCTTCCGTTCTTCCCTGGATTTCTTTGGCGCAGTTATGTGCCTTCTCGCTCCATCTTCGTGTGCGGGACCCTTTCCTGTACCCTTCCAGCTCCCGGGTGCCGGGCGTCCGCAATTACAATTTTTGTTGTACAGGCTGGACCGTCAATAAGAAAGGGGAGTGTCGGGGATTCTAGGGGAGTCTAGCGGAAGTATTATTTTTTCTTTCTGTGAGGAATGCACAACCCATCGTTTGCGCGTCAAGTCTGCTCCACGTTGCAGAGTCGCCGGTAAAGCTGTGCATGCAATTTTATCATTTTGCTCCTGGGGTACCATTCGGAGATGCGTCCTCGAGCGCGGCTACTCAACTCAGACGCGAGGGCCGAATCATCAAGAAGTCGCGCAATCTGCCGGGCGAGCTCCATTGCATCTCCCACACCAAATGTAAGACCAGCATCACCCAAAACTTCGGCGAAGGAGCCAACATTTGACGCAACAACCGGAAGCCCTCGCGACATATTTTCAGCTAGCACCAACCCAAAGACTTCACCCGCGAGCGATGGCACCACAACTATGCTTGCCTTTGCAAACGCCGTATCGATGTCGGCCGGGGCAATCCGTCCAGCAAAGGACACAACCGAGGAAAGCTCCAGCTTTTTTGCCAGCGCTTCACTGGCGACGCGTTCCGGGCCATCGCCGATGACCTGGAGTTCGAACACTCGATTCTCTGAGCGAAGTATCCTTGCTGCTTCGAGCAGTACCGAGAGACCCTTTGTAGTTACTATTCGTCCTTGGAAGACAATGAGGGGAGGGCTGGAGGGACGTGGGGACTCGGGGTCGCGCGCCCTCGATTCGATGCCGTGTGGAATGGAAACGGCGTTCGGAAGGCGAAGCAGCTCGCCTAGCCATTCCGTCGGCATAATGTTTGCAGCGACGCGCGAGCAAAGGAATCGCCTAACAAAGGTTGATAGCAAAAGCTTCCAAGAGGCACGCCAGTCGTTGTTAGACCGGCAGCGCAAGCATTCGTTGTAGCGACCGGCCATGAAATGTCCCGGACAGGGCGCGCCGCTCGGCTCAATTAGAAGTTGCCCAGTAGGGCAGATCGCTTGAAAACCATGATGTTCTACAACAACCGGTTTGCGTGCCAACAGCCCGAGCAGAAGAGGAAATAAGGCTGGACCCGCAATATGAATTATGTCGGAGGAGCGAATCACACGCAGCAACTGGGCTAGGGATGGCTGGCGGAAAACACGAAATGGAAGTGTGCGATCATCAAAGTCTTTGGCGGCCGTCTCGGTTAAGAGAGTAAGGTCGAATTCAGGAAGTCCGTTCGGAGCGCGCAGTTCTGCGAGCCCCCGGGCGAGTGAGAGGACGACGGTCTCCACTCCCCCGATGCTCGGCGCAAAGTAGTGCGAATAGAAAAGAAGCTTCACGCCAAACTTCCTGCAAACCAATCAACACCTTGACGGGCTTGAGCGTGGAAGCATTCGGCGGTTAGCAGTGAGCGTCGCCTAAGCGACGCGAAAATATGGCTCTCTATCGTAAGCACACGGTAGGTGCCCACATCCTCTGGTAGCAATCTCATGGGGAATCCCCAAAAGCGCTCGCGTAAAGGTGTAGTCCGTCGTTCCTTCCCGAGCTCTTGAATGCCGGAAGGCACGATTTCCGCAGCTTGGGCCGCGCCGGCAATATGTTTCATTACGAATCGAAATTGTACCACGACGAAATTATCCTCCCCGCGGCAGTTCGAGCCGCACGAGATTGTGAATGCCTCTTTCAAAATTCTTATCGTGACAGCAACTTCACCACGCGAATCAGGGGGACGCTTGGCTGGCCACGGGGATCGAGGCGTTCATCGCGGAAGAATTGGTCCCAGTTCGATACGTTCTTCGGACTTTACCTTCGCTTGAACGACCCATCCGTAAGAGTTTGTCCATTAGGTCGGAGGAAGTGCACCGGCGGCAGCAGCAACCGGAGCATCTTGGTGGGGCTTCTCCAAAGAAACCACTAGTGCACCTTGCAGCGCGGGAAAGATCTTATCGCGCAGCCTCAAAACCGGGTACTCGATTATCTTTGACATCGTGATCCCAATTACGAGACTTCCGACCGCATAAACCGCAAACCGTTCGTATCCATTAAAGGAAGAAATGTGCAGAAGCCGTCTCACAAATCCCGGAAATAACGCGTCTGTTGGGCCGTGCCAAAGATAGATCGAATAGGAATACATGCCCACGTAGGCCGCGCCGGTTCCGATGGCACCCACGAAGCGCGCTGTCTTACCACGCAAAATACCTTGTAGATAAATACTCAGCAACAGGACTCCCCCGAATCCCAAATAAAGGCACGTGAAACCAAAAGTGGAGAAAAGCCTGCTGTCACGGGGGAATAAAAAAACGGTCGAAAGCAAACCTGCGGAGCACGTGGCGAGGACGACTCGATTCCACGTTGGGGACAGCAGATGGTCGAGGACCTGGCGACGAAAATGATAGAAATAGCCGAGCAGCGCTCCAAAGAAAAGTGCATCAATGCGATCATGCGACGCCGCGTAAGCGGTGTGATAGTTCGGCGTTCCGAAACAAACAGATGCGGCGCGGAATGCAATGCACATTATCGCGACCACAACAAATATCCAGGGGAGAGCGCGGAACGGGTCTCGTTGTCCAGGAAATCTTCTCAACAACAAGAGCAGAACGGCCGGCAGCAAGATATAGAAATGTTCCTCCACGCCGAGTGACCAAGTGTGATCCCAGACTCCAGGCCAATAATTCTGAACAAAAAAAACTTCCGCCAGATAGTGAGTCGGCGGCGAAAGATGATGAAAAAGCAGATAGTAGACCACACCTGTAAGAAATAGAAATAGATAGAAGGCAGGATAGATCTTCATACCACGCCGGACAAAGAAACGCTTGAAACTGATCGAGCTACGTGCTTGGTATTCTCTAAAGAGCAGGCCGGAAATAAGAAAGCCGCTTAGGACAAAGAACAAGTCGACGCCAATCCATCCATGGTGAGCGGCTGCAGGCCAAACGCCACCGTGATTGAGCATTACAAGAAGCACGGCGATACACCGCAGTACATCAAGCCGCTTGTTTCTCATTTTGCCACGTTGGGTGAGTGCGCAGATTTGCCCACCGCTGCCTCCTGCTCCAAGGAACATGGCCAGTATAGGATTAGGATGAAATCTCTTGATGTTCTTTGGCCATTCCGAGTGTCGTGTTGAAGCTCTTCGTTGGCATGCTGCACCGCGGCAAGGGTGTCGGATGGCTGCAATTGTTTACATCTGGAGCCACATAATCAGTGTACTCGGAGTTCTACAAAATCTCATTCACTAATCCGAATTGTATTTGACCATCACAGAACCATCGACTTGCCCCTAATTGGATCTGGGGACTGCTGGGACTAATAGAAGTAGTACAGCGGCCTTTCCGGTTGTATTGGATGGGAAAATACTTCAAGGCACGGTGTAGCGAGAACAAGAATTGTGCTTACAAATACCTTGAATCTGACTGCGACCATTAGCTTTTTGGGTCCGACACTCATGAAAACGGCTGGTGACGGAATTAGGAGGTGGCAAGTGCTACCGCCCTGTTGGTTCCGGCGGCGTGACGAGGACACCGGTTCAGGCAACGATTGGAGATTAGCGAGGCGGCACAATTCGCGGAGACTCTTGGCTCACAAGTCCTTCGAACATGGCAATCTGAGCGGGCGAAAAATCTGGTTCCAAGACAGCCTTCACATTCCTACGCACCCTCACTGGGTCCCGCGAAGAAAAAAGCACCAGTCCTCCCGGGTTTGCGTCTCCTGCATATTTGAGCATCAACGCCGAGAGCGTAGCCTCGTCCAAACGATGGCAACCGAGCATTGCCGCCCAGTTTTTCGCCACATCCTTCCGCGCCTCGAGGAAAGTTAGGATCGAGCGATAACTCCCACCGAGTGCTCCGTGTGTGATCACCAGCCGATCCGAATTGTGCTGAGGCAAACGGTCGCAGTTCCTCGTGAGAACGCTATTTTGAAACTGAAGAATGCTGCACAACCGTGGCTGCCGCTCCAGTGCCTGCATAACGTTTTCAAAACTGGTTCCGATTCCAAAGGAATGGATCTTGCCCGCCTTGACACAGCCTTCCAGAAACGTGAGCAGCTCGTCCGGATGGTGTTCGCCGACGATATAATCGTGTAAAAGGTAGAAATCGATATGATCAGTGCCGAGTTCGCGAAGGCTCGCTTCGAGACTTTGCTGAGCCTGTTGCACGCTGAACCCGCCACTTTTCACAAGCGACTGTGTCCTGAGTTGAAGAAATCTACGGACGGCAGGTAGAAACCGCACGACTCGGCGGCCGAAATACAGTCCAAAATTAAGCGCTGTAGTTCGCCGCGGCGGTTCGATACCGAACTTCGTCGTAATCGTTACGGCAGACCGGTGGCCCCTCAGAAATCTCCCAAGAATCCCTTCCCCTTCGCCATAACCGTAATACCTGGCGGTGTCGAAGTGACGCACCCCGGCGTCAAACGCTGCTTCAAGAACCCGATTGGCGTTGCTTAGACCAGTGCCCGTCAGCGAGCCGCAACCGAAGCCGACCACCGGAGTTCTGACGGCCAACCTCGTTACGGCGATCTCCATATTACGTATTTCGCCCATTGACATCATACCGAATACGAGCTCGAGCCTTTTTGCAGGACGCCCTTAAGCCGGTCGGCTATTCGTAGGCAGAGCGCAAGTATCGTCAAGGTCGGGTTCGAGTGTGCGCAAGTGGGAAATACCGCGCTGCTTCCGATGTACAGATTGACTACTCCGTGGACTCTGCAGTCCGGATCAACGACACCTTGTTGAGGACTCTCATGCATTCGGGTCGTTCCCATGTGGTGGGCGGAATCATGCGCCATCCGGACCCAGGCCACAGAATCGTCTAGCAGTGCAGCCTGGCTCAGATCGAACGTGCCAAGTCCCAGCCTTTCGAATTCACTGGCAACGATCCTAATGTATTCGTAAAGCGTTTGGCGCTCTAGTTCTCCGATGCGCCAATCTAGCTTGAGCCTGCGCATCCCCAGGCGGTCGCAGGCATTGCTTAGTGTAATCCGGCTATCCGGATTGGGCGCAACCTCTGCCTGCGCCCCGATGTAGATGGGACCATGTCTTGGAGTTCCGGAACGCTCCTTGATGTAGAAACGATATCCCAAACGGCACAAATCACCCGGGCTCGTCAGCGCATCGCGTACGAAACGCCCCAGGTCCCCAGGCCCTCCCTTGGTTCCACGGCTAAGCATTCTAAACAACTGTTTTAGGGCCACAATGCCGGAATTCTGTGCGTCATCGAACATCGCGGACCCGTGAACGCTCAGGAGACGCTTTTCGGCCTGTACTCGCTGGCTTAGCGCGATGAAAGGAAAATACTTCAGTCCATTTCTGTAAAAGGACTCGAAATAGTCCTGCAGGCGTTTGCGCCCATTTGTCAGAAGATCGCCAAACCGTATATGGAGGTGCTCTTGAAAAAAGCGGCCCACCAAATCGTGTCTGTTTCCAAGACCCTGCGGTTCCACACGGTCCGAAGCAAGCAACAAGCGCGCTGTTTCGATTCCTCCGCAGCACATTACGTAGCCGTGAGCTTTTGCCGTTCCTTGTTTCCCGGTTAGGGTTCGAAACTCAATTTTCTCTACTTCCGCGGCGGATTCATTCGTGACGACCGAGGTGACGTTCGCGTGCAAAAGCACCAAGACATTGGACGCGCTCCTGAGTTCCTGGCGATAGGTCGTGCCGAAATTCGGCTTGGGACTCCATTGCGAGCATTCCATGTAAAGCCGGGCGGGATCGAACTCGGGAGGCTGAAGCCCGAACTCTCCGGAAAGGTCTTTGTAGGGGATGCCGGGACCAAGCTGAAGTATGCGGTCCGCCCGGTCGTAAAACGGTTCGAGTTCCTCGCGAGAAATCGGCCAGCCGCTGAATGGGACCCAGCTTCGTTTCTGCAGATCGAAAGCGTCTAACCGCAGTGCTTGCCCGCCCCATAACGTTGTCGTCCCGCCGAAAACCCGCGCGCGCCCCTCATGAACCCCAGTGTGAGGCAGCCCAACCACCTCGCTGTCGTACAATTTCTGAGTTTCCACTTCGGCCTCTAGGCCACCCGCCTCCAACATAAGCACGCTAAAGCGAGTGCCGATAAACTCCCGTGCAATGGTAATTCCAGCCGCTCCTCCGCCGACGATGCAAATATCGGCCGCAAGTGTAGCTCCGTCATCGAAGTCGGCAAAATCCCTGATCATCAACTCGTCCGAAGAAATGCGAGGTAACCATCGGCGATGCGGTCCCACGAAAAGTACCGCTCGGTCGCTTCCAAATTGCGGCGCCGCAGCGTTTCGCGCAGGGTTTGTTGTTTCAAGACCAGAACGAGCTCGCGAACCAAACCTTCTCGATCACCCATGGGTACCAACCGTACTCCGGCCTCGGTGATGGGGAAAGCGGTCTCGGCATCAGAAAATCCTATGATGGGCAACCCGCAAGCAATCCCCGCGATCCCGCTGCCTCGCCGTGACGAAAGGCCCGAGCGCACAAAAAGCTGAACATCGGCATTCGTGAGAAGGCTGCTGGCCACCTCGCCTTCGAGGATTCCAAGACCCTCCAGCTCCACGGCGCTGCCGGCGAGCAAGGGCAGCAGCATTCGGCTCGCGACTTTCGCCCCGCGCCCGAACACGGTCAAATGTAGCGGCCCCACTATCTCAGCGGTGCGCGAGAGCACCCAGGCAATCATGGAGGTCTCGGATGAGAGATTACTGAATCCGAACACAACGACCATGGGGACGAGATTCCCGTGTCTCTGGGTCTTTGGTTGTGTCGCAGGGAGATTGCTGCCAACTGGCAATAGCAGCGTTTTCGCTCGAATCTCCGGGTCTTGCATCCAGGGCACCCGATCCGGTGAAATGGTGCTGACGATTCGATCAGCCAACCGGGCCGCACGCCGCATCACGGCCAACTGTACGCGTCGCCGTAAACGGTCTCTCCATCGGCGGCCGCCGAAAGGCTCCGGGTCATGAAATACGATCAAGACATTTATTCCGGCGCACTTGAGGCCTTGGATTACGCTAACAAAGCGCAGAGGAAAACCGCGCCGCGACCAGGCCAACGCCGTGTATTGCACGAACGCCCAACCGCTCCGCTGCTCCTTGAGTCGTTTTTCGGCATCCTTCAAGGCCCGGCGCCAGCCCTGTTCAGCCCAAGCAATACGTGAAATTTCGAGCAAATATTTTCTCTTATGAAGCGACTGGGCAAGGAGATTGCAGTAATCTTCCAGCGCGTCGGTCGGCTCATCCTGGCGCCCGAGCAAAGCGACCCATCGCTGGCGATCCCTGAGCATGTCAACGCTTGGGGTAACTGAACAAGGTTCAACACCTTTGAGCAATTTGTTCCTCGTAAAGTCAAAGCTATCCGTTCATGCTAACATGGCCATTTATCGCCACCAAGAATCGTGCAATCACTTGCAGAGCCAACTCAAATCATATCCCTCTCGCACGGTTGAATTGTTCGAGCGAAAAGAGGCTGAAGGGAATGTCCGCTCGGCTGGGGGAGAGCCGGGGCGCACGCGGCGAATAAGCTATGCTGCAGAAGCAAACAAGAACGGGCTTGTGCTATTTTCATGCAATAGCGCATCACGAGTGAATAAGTATCTGGAGGCTGCCTAGAGCGGACATTTCTCCTCTAAAAGCAACGCTCTTCAGGCAGCTTGTTAAGCAAACCGGTCCCGCCGGAACCCAGCGGATACGGGTATCACTCCTCCCCGCCGTGGTCAGAACGAGGATCGCTGGTTCGCACGTGAGAACAAGGAAGGTCATGAAAAAGATATTACGCTTACTCAGTGAATCTCACAGAAAACGCCTTGCCTCAGCTGTGGTCAGGAACCAGGCAGAGTTTTTGAATGCCTTGGGCGGAAACGCTCAATTACACCGATGGTTAGGTGGGCAGCGTGCGTTTCAGTACTTTCCGTGCAGGTATGATCTCTATGCCGACATACAGTCAGAAATCCTAGGAGATGAGCCAATCGACTATCTCGAATTTGGAGTGCGCGAGGGTGATTCCCTTTTCAAATGGAGCACGATAAATACCCATCCTAACAGTCGTTTTATCGGCTTTGATTCATTTGAAGGAATCCCAGAGGATTGGGCCAGTGTTACGGGAGAGGCTCCAAAGGGGTCGTTCTCAGTAGGAGGAGTCGTTCCCCAAACAAACGACAGCCGCATACGCTTTGTAAAGGGCTGGTTCAACGATACTTTGCGGCCATTTCTGCAAGAATTCAGTCCATGCTCGAGGCTGGTTATCCATAATGACGGGGACCTGTTTTCATCTACGCTCTTTACGCTGGCAACGCTCGACCCGATTCTGCAACGGGGCTCGATCCTGATCTTTGACGAGTTTGCTAATCCACTGCATGAATGGAGGGCTTTCCACGATTACGCCTCCGCCTTTCGTCGAACGTGTAAGGTGTTGGGCGCAGCCGGTGAGTACTACACGCAAGTCGCGATGGAAATCGAGTAGGTTTCCGAGAGATCGCGGCGCGGCGTTGCCGGCTATTGAAATCGCGTTTTCCAGTTCAGAATTGCGCGGCCAATCAGGACGTCGTAGATATGGACCGCAACACGCGTCAGCCACCGAGTTGCCGCCTAATACCACAACACCACGCCATAGGCGTATTTTCACCGCTTAGTTCACGAACCATGCCGTTGGAAGCATGAACACACTCGGCGACGGAGCTGGCCATAATCGGTGCGCCTCGCCAACTCTTGCCTGCCAGAGCCGGGTCAAGACCAAAGGCGGACGCGACACCCCGGCTCAGCATCCCAAAACCCGCCGCCCAAAGTGCATCCATGACTCCCCACGAAAGCCGTCCACGCCAATTCATTGTCGGTTCAAGTCCGCCGTTGAACTGAAAGAGAAATACGCCGCCAGGCCGCAGCACACGCAGCATTTCGCGGATGTATTGCAAGACGAGCTCTTCCTTCGGAAGGTGCTGCAGGACGAGATAACTAAAAACGAAATCAATCGAGTCTGAAGCGACGCTGGAGAGATCGACGCCGTTGCTCTGCAACCAAAGGATGTTTTTCTGTGCGCTGTGCATCAGCCGGCCACGAGAGAGCATTTCCTGCGAAAGGTCGAGAGCATAGACAAGTTCAAAACGCTTGGCAAAACTCGAGGTCATGCGTCCTGCACCGCAGCCAAGCTCTAGCATGCAATTGCCGACTGCAGGCAAACCGCAGCGTGCCAAAATCGGAACGACCAATCGCTCGAAATCTTCCTCTCCAGAAGCGATGAAAGATTCGGGGTCCCAATCCTTCCGCCATGACGCGATATAATGAAACGCGTTCTTGCGGGCGCGCGCGTCCCAGTCGCGGCTCATGATTTTCGTTACTCTCGAAGTCATGCCGTTATTCTCCTCTCTTACCCATGCACGCTCAGCTCCCTGAAGCGGCCGTCAGCGCACCTTTGTCGACAATGCTCGCGTAGCGACTACTTGTCAGAATGACTTATTGTTTTCGCACAACCAGCGATTATCGGCGATTTCGTTGTAATCAGAAAACTCGAAGTCCTCGCCGGGCTAGCGGCAGCAGACTCAGTCTATAGCCCGCGCTGCGAAAGCAATGTGGTAAGCCGCCGCCAATCCGTCCGTCACAGGCCCAGGCCGGTCAACTCAAAAAAACGCCGCCACCAGTTTTCAGGAGACATCCACTTCTCAACTCGCGGGCGCGCATGCTCCAGAACCAATTGGCGGTAAAAGGCCGGCCGGGCCAGCACCTCTCGCACAGCTGAGAGAAACCCTTCTGTGTCGTGCGAATCCGACACAAGCAGACAATCCAGAGGGGGATCCCTCAAGAACAAACTGCTGGCTCCGCCTGGCGAAGCAATTACGGGAGTGCCACAGGAGAGTGCCTCCGGCACAACGTAGCCGAACGGCTCATATGTTGAAGGGCATAGAGAAAAATCGGCGGCTGAGAAAATCCGGGCAATCATATCGGAAGGCACGTCCCGAATCAAAAGGACGTTTGGAGACGGGAGCGGCTCCCTCGGCAGATCGCCACGGAGAGCGATTATCCAATGAACGTCCGGAAGTTTCTGGATAAGAGCACGGACCATCGGGAAGTTCTTCATCGGATGTAGTGAACCAACAAAAGCTCCGACGAAAGCGTCGACCGGCAAACCGAGGGCTTGGCGGCAGTCGGCCCGGTCAAGAGGAGCGGATTGCCGCGAGGCGATAAGGGAAACAACGTGAGATTCATAGCCAAAAAAACGGTCGACTTCTGCGGCCACCTGGCCGGAATTACACAGAATTAGCTTGGCTCGGCCGCTCAGCCGCGTGAGCAGCATCGTGTCCCACCACTTCATCTTCCAGTAACCAAGCAGGGAGATGTGCGAGCGCATGACTTCGGCATAGGCGCGATACGTGCCGTGATAGAAATGAATTTGCTTGCAACGGGGTGGCACTCGCAAAGGATACCAGCCCACGAGCCCGTGCGAAATCACTGCTGCGACCCCTTCATGCATGGCCCGCTGCGCGGCCTTGCCGATAACCAATCCCAGAAGGGTCTCGGAGAGAGGACGGCTCACTCGGTTGGCTAAGCGCAGGAAAGTGTCGCGCCCGGAATTTCTTCGATGGAATGTCCGAACTGTGTAGCCGTGCTGTTCGAGGCCGCAAATCTGTTCGCGAATGAAAGTTTCCATCCCTCCGAGAGTCTCCGGTGGTTCTGTTGTCAAAATGAAAATTTCATTTCGCAACTGATGCATTTCGCATCCTTCGAGTAAGTCGTTCTGCCTCCCGACGCGTAATCGAGACCTTCGTATGGCTTCTCCCATTCATCTCGGTGCGGCCAGCAGTTGTCGGGGGAAACATTTGTTAGAGTCCAGCCAGCGAAGTTCATAGCCTCGAGCCTTGAGCCACGTATCAACAAACGAAGCGTTCTCAGGGTCGTGCACCTCACAGATGAGGTGCGGCCGATATTGGGTGAACAATTTCTCCGCCCCCTCCAGGACGTTGGACTCAGCTCCCTCTACGTCAATCTTGATAGTGTCCGGCACAATGTGTTTCTGCGCGAAATCGTCCAGCGTGGTACAAGGAACCTTGACCGTCGAATTGCAAGGCTCGGTGTCGGTGCCAACGTGGGCGTTTCCGTGTCCCCTCGCGGTGTCGGCGGGTTCTAATGCTACAAAGCCGCTTGTGGAAAAAACTGCCGCACGGATGACCTCAATCTTGGCACTAAGCGAGTTTAAACGTGCATGACGCTCCAGTGACCCGGCATTTTGAGTATCCGGCTCAAACGCGAAGACTTGCGCACCCTGGCGCGCCGCCAGAAGGCTGTAAAAACCGATATTGGCGCCCACATCGTAGAGGACACTGCCGGGTTTTAACCTTCGCTGAAGAGCCCGTTGTACCTCCAGCTCATAGCTACCATCCCAGGTCGGGATCTCCCAGCGTGGATTCAACTCGAAAAGGAGGCCTCTCCCGGGACCGCTGCGTACACGTAACGTCCGCATCTTCTGTGACGGCACCAGCAGATAGCTCAAACTTTTCATTGGGGCGGCGAAAGCTTGCATAGCGTAAAGCCTGCGCAAGAGCGGTGACTTGCGAAGTCGCAGCCAGAGTGCTTCTCTCATAGGTCATTCCAAAACGGAACGCCATCAGACCTCAGGGGACAAGATTCGTCGGGCTGTTGCGGCCTATGAATCATCCTGACGCACCGCTTTTCCGTGATCGCCCAACCGAGCGAATCGCACTGGTCATCCATGCCCGCGACCTTCGCGCCCATGCGCGAGCAAGCATCGCCGCACCCCGAGTCGCATCTCCAAGGCTTAGCCGTGCGATCGCCCGCAACTCGTCCGAAGCGCAATCAAGTGCCCCGGTGCCAGCAAAATAATCCAGGTAGGCTAGGTGCACTCGTTCCTCGGGCCAGGATCTCGCCGGAGCCAGAAATTTTCGACCATCTTGCTTGACCAATTCTAGAATAGTCTCCACCCTTCGGTCATAGGAGTGCTCACGTAGGACCTTATCGCGCGCCAACTCGGCGATTTGGCGACGGGCCGATTCTTCCAGAAGATATTTTCTCACAAGAGGCACGATTTCCGCTTCTTTGCGATATCCGACGAAATGGACTCCATCCTCAAAACCTGCTTGTGCTAATTCCGTTGGCAACGAAGTTAGGAGCAAAGCTCCCGCGGCCATCGCCTCGAACGCCCTCATGTTGGCGTCTTGCGGGAAATCATCCCTTGCTATGTTTACAACGATTTTAGATTGGCGGTAGATTCGAGCCATTTCTTCCGGCTCATGGCGGCTCCTCCAATCATTCATCCTAAAAGCTCTCGACAGAACAGGCAAAAGACGTTCTCTCGTCCGATACAAGGATCCTCGCGTTTGCCCCACCCAGCCAATATCGAACACCCGGCCAGGTTCTTCGCCCATAAAAAGAGAAGGTTCGATAGCGTGCGGGATGAAGTGCGCCCCTGGGTGACCGGCCGCTCGGAACTTAGTCTCGTACCCCGGATGGAAAACGAAGACCAGATCGAACAGCATGGACCATGAGATTCGACTTCGAGTGTAGGCGTAGGTGTCTATCTGGAAGCACGCGGTCGGAACATTCACTTTCGTCAACCCCAGCGGCATTATAGGAATGTATTCGGGATGGAGGATAAGATCTGGCCGCTCAGGGCACCGTTCGAGGAGCTGAGAGATGTCTCCGTTCAGAGGGAAACTAGCATGCACACCGACGAAGCGGTCACCCCTGCGACATATGGCACGTATGTAGGCAGCCCACTCTTGGTCAATACCTTCTTCCCTCCGAAGGACCAGTATTGTCATCTCATCCCTTAGGGGCCGTCTGTAGACTCTGTCGAGTTAGTAGGGGTTCATTACTACTCTCGACTTTCACGAGCTCGAATGTCCAGAGCCAGTAACAGAAGAAAGGAAAGCCACCAAAGGCCCTCCAAGCAAGAGCCACAAGCCTTCTCATCCCTCCGGCCAAAAATCGACTCCGAAACAGCGAGAACTTACGCAGAAAGGGAGGAAGAAAGGTCGCGCGGGGCGCCCATTCCCACGGTTCTACCCGTAGAATTTGAAAATCGCATTGCTCCAGGAAGCGGCGGAAGAACTTGTACTCAAACAGGCCCGGATACAGCATGATGTGGCCCCAAATAGGATTCGGGACGCTGCAAATGAGCCTACCGCCGGTCTTTAGCACGCGCCGCATTTCCATCAGTGCATAGTAAGGACTCATCAAGTGTTCCATCGTTTCCAGGCAGATGACTAGGTCAAAAGACTCGTCAGCAAACGGCAGCGGTTCGCTCGAAGGATCCATACAATGCCCTTCGATGTCCCGTGAGACACAGGAGGCAATTCCATCTTCCGAAGCATCTACGCCAACGACCTCATTTGTGCTTTGAAGCAATTTCAGCAGGCCGCCACTCCCGCACCCGACTTCCAGGATTCGCTTGCCGCGGCACGAGGGGAGAAATGTCTCGATCGTCCACCTATATCGATTGTCTGAATACTCCCCCGCCGAGTAGTAGCCCTTGTGGGCATCCTTAACAACTTCTTTCGGAGATTTTGCAGTCATTGACGGCATCGGATATACCCGCATACGGATTGCCCGTAGTAGTTTTTCTCTTCAGGCTAAGACTCTCATGAGGGCGCATATCTGAAGCTGGTCCTTATCAGTCCCCAAACACGCTCGAGTTCACTACGCCGCACCGTCCCAGTCAACCAAGCGCCCCCACTAAAGCTGACTGCAGCCAAGAGGAACTTCCACAAAAAAAACATCGGAAGAAATGTCAGCACGGCAGTGATGCCAAGGGCCAGAGCAAACGGAGGGAAAGCAATTCGTAATCCTTGCAGTGCGAAGGCGCGTGTTTGCCGGATACCCAGAAATAGGAAGATGCTCGCCAAGCAATAGCTGATCACCGTTGCCCACGAGGCTCCGAGCGCCCCCCAGCGAGGGATGAAAACCAAATTTAAAGCGACATTGACAACCGCACCCATGCCTGTGGAGACAGGAAGGTAGCGTTGCAGATTTTTCGCGACTATGGCATTTGCAATGACTACTCCAAAGAAGATTGGGACTTCCGACCAAACCAACACCACGAGCAAGGGTGCCGAAGAGTGAAACTGCTTGCCGTAGAAAAAATCCACCAGCGGGCCCGCGATGGGGGTGAACACTGCACACACCGCAAAGACTACGGCCATCAGAAAGCGGTAACTCACACCTAGATAATGCCGAAATTGCTCTTCTCGGTCGGACATTTGCGAGAGGATCGGGAAGAGCGAAGAAATCAACGCGACTGGCAGTACGCTCAACTGCTCGATCAACTGCACCGCCACAACGTACGGACCGAGCGCCTGGTCGTTCGCGATTTTGTGCAGCATTACCTGATCAATGCGGTGGTAGATGCCCACGGCGACAACGCTTAGCGCGACAGGAAATCCATAACGCACGAGTTGCCTTGCACGGTCCAGAGAAAAGGTCCAGGGCCGCGTTAGAAATCGCATTTGCAGAGTCACAAAGAGAATGAGGACGGCTTCGACCAACCCGCAGCCCGTGCGTGCGAGAATCACCCAAAGGAAAGTTGCCTTACCCATCGCGAGAAGCACAACTGCGAGTAGCCACAGTGCTTGTCGAGTCAGGCCGATGCCTACGTTGTACCATTGCTGCATATCCACCTGGAAAACAATTCCAGACAGTCTAATCGAGGGAAGCACTAGGATGTCTATAGCCGCGAGGAACAGCAAAAGTCGCAACTGTCCGCCATAACCGAAAACGGGCGCCAACAGCAGTGCCAAGCCCGTCCCGACCATCGCAAAGACGAGGCTGATGGCTGAACCCGTAAAGATTATGCTGCCGGCTTCTAATCGCCGCTGGGCTGCCTCTCGAGCGAGGACCGAATCAAGGCCAAATGTTGCAAGCCAGGTAAACAGTGCCAGATAGGCGTAAAGAGCCCCGTATTCGCCGAGTCTTTCGCGGCCAAGATAGCGAGCAAGGACCACCGAAGTAACGGCCGACAAGAGCAGCCCTGCCCCGCGTCCGCCAAGCAAGACAGCGGTATTTTGAAAGACGCGCTTACCAACACCCAAATGCGGACTTCGCAGCTCCGCGGACGAGGTTAATTTCTGGTCGAATTGTGACGAGACCGGGAGCATCAAGACGAAATCACCCACACGACTTCAGCTTAACAAAGCTGTACGAGTAAATCATGGTTCTTTCCGGGCCACAATAAAGGATGAAAATGAGTGTGCGCGGTGAAGTTTCTCAGAAAAAAGCTCGAGAAAATCAGAAAACAGAGACGTTTTCAATTGACGCAGGATATGATCTGGAAGTCTCCTCGATGGGCAACCTGTTTTCTTATTTTTGCTCGTTAAGGTATCGCCAGCTACGACTTGACTTACGGATTGACTTTCGCGCGTTGGATAAAGTTGGTTTTTCCCCCTGAAGCCGAACTACCTAGCACGTCAACCGAGCGCCTCTGAACTTTATGGATCTTTATTCTCGGCGGCTTATGGGAGAACGCTACCGTCCATCCGGGCAACGAGAGGAGACGTGTCTCGCGTAGAAAGTTTCACCGGGGCGGTGAGGATCTGGATGCGAAAGCGATGACGCCTCACCAGGACGTTCGTTTAATCGACGTGGGTCGCGAAAAGATGGCGTGGAAATTTCGTCGAGCTTTCGGCCCATTGAAACGTATAGCCCCGCGCCAGCAACCATCGGGTAACGTCGGAGGAAGCTTGCTCGTGATGAATCTCGCAGACGAGGAGGGGCTTCGCGGACCGAAAGATTTCTTCGCTGCCCTGCAAGACGGCCGCTTCGGAACCTTCGACATCGATCTTGATCAAGCTGGGCAATGCGTGCTCCCGCGCAACAGCGTCCAGAGTGATGGATTCGACTTCGATTGTGGATCTTTCCTCGGACGCGCCTTCCACAAGAACACCACGGTTCATGCTGGACTGAAAACTGGCTCGTTGAAAACGCAGATGGCCATCGGTTGAAGATACTGCCTTAGGAATAATCCGTATCGCGTCAAGCTGATTGCGAGAAGCGTGTTCTTTGATGCGTCGAACGTTCGAGGGATCAGGTTCAAAAGCAAATACAGAACCTTGAACCCCTAGATTCCGTGCCGCGATCAGACTAAACACGCCGATGTGCGCGCCGACATCATAAAACACGGTACCTGGGCGCAAATTCGACAAAAGAATTTGCTCGACTGAAGCTTCATAGTCACCCTCAAGATATTCCATTTCATAGCGGGGATTGAGATGAATCCAGAGGCCCTTGCCTGGGCCAGAACGAATCGATTTCCACACAAGGGCGTCCAAGGGAATAGCGGCATCCGAGAAACTCTTGAGAGCGGACCCAAGAATGGGAACGCGACTTGCAAGAGTGTAGATTTTACGCAAGGGCAATGATGTGCTGAGTTGTTGGACTACTGACACCCAATTCATGGAGCGCGTCCCCTCGTATAAGGTGCTTATGCATAATCTGCGTTACTGTGCGTCCGTTCAGCTCATTGGATGAAGTCCGCACCTCCTGGACCGCATGTTGGAAGTTCCCTTCTCTAGGGTATCAGATGATGCGCGTAAAGATTTTCAGATCGCAGGACGGCTCTTGTTCAACTTCTTGGTATCGCCCTCTTCATTTTGATGCATGAGTTTCCTGAGCTTGAAGAAGTAGGCGTGCAAGCGATCGGTGAACTGCCAAAACACAGCGAAGAGGTGGCTATGAATTGTCTCGGAGAAAGATTCGTGAGCGTCCAAGTTCTGATGGAGAAATTGAAAATGGCGCGCCAGACATCTTCATGTCGGAAGCGGTGAAGTGAATTCATCCAGAATGTTCAGTGCGCAGAAAAATAAAGCACAGCTACAAATAGAATACCCGCTCCAGCTTGACCTGCTAAAAGAATCCAGTATTTCATGGGTTGTTCCGTTCTCTTAGCCGGAACTCCCACTGCCTCGCCCATGAGTAGTTCGAACACCAATAGTCCAAGGAAGAAGAGCACAGCACTCATGAAGCCATGCGTCACACTCGGGGAGACGAGAATCTCGTCCGGCATTGTCTGCATACTCGAACGAGATACCTCCATATCCACGTTTTCACCGCAGTGATCAGAGTTGGATTCGAGGTGTGGATCGGCGATGCGGCGGAAATCCAGAAACAGTGAGTCCGGAAAGAGAAAACCGACCGCCACGACGCTCAGCGTTTGCGCGGCAAGTTAGTCATGGAGGCTATCCTCGAAACGAAATCCGATACAATTCTCCAGCTTGGGTGAGACTGCCGGAAGGAGAATAGACCGCAGGAAAATGCTCTCACGAATGACAGTGGCAAGCACAGGGTACGTGGGACTCCGGAGCGATCAATTCAGCGGAACTCTACTGACGTGTGCCCTTCAGTGGTGGGTCATCGAAGCAAGTAATCGTGATCACGTAACTGAAAGTAGTGTGGCCACAGTCGTAGTTCGTTTTTCAGAGACTTGCCATACCGTGCTTTTAATGAGCACTATATGTAAGCGAGTTTGTTGAGTTTCCTTGGTCGCAAATGCCCGAAGCTTCGTACCGGATTCTTATTATCTGTTCGCACCCCGTTCAGTATATGTCTCCCCTGCTGCGGCGGATGGCCAAACACCCCCAGATCGATCTGCAAGTCGCCTACTGTTCTTTGCGGGGAGCTCACTCCGGCTACGACCCGGATTTTGGCACGGCCATTCAATGGGATGTCCCTCTTCTCGATGGCTACAATTGGGTGGAGATTCCTAATATTGGTACGGACACCGAATCGTTTCTTGGCCTTTGCAATCCCGGCCTCTGGCGAGTCATTCGGCGGAACAACTTTGATGCGGTCTTCTGTCACACCGGCTACCTAAAGGCCTCCTTCTGGATCGCCTTCCTCGCCGCCCGTCTTAGCGGCTCCGTTTTTCTGTTTGGGACCGATGCCAATGGTCTGGCGCCCCGTGATTCCCGATCCTGGAAAGTTGCTTTGAAGAAGGTTTTATGGCCTCGACTTTTCTCGATAGCGGATCAAATCATTGTGCCTTCTTCAAGAACCCGAGATCTCATGCGATCCCTGGGTTTTGCGCAGGACGAGATCACTTTAACTCCCTATTGCGTTGACAACGATTGGTGGGCCACACAATCGGCCCAGGTTAATCGTGATGCCATACGCTCCACTTGGAGAGTCGAGCCAGACTCTACTGTCGTCCTTTTCTGCGCCAAGCTGCAGCCGTGGAAGCGGCCAGACGACCTCCTGGAAGCATTCGCGGCTGCAGGAATCCCTGGTGCTGTCCTGGTTTTCGCAGGCGACGGTCCACTGAGACAAACTCTTTACCAAAGGGCCCTCGACTTGAGGATTGCCGATCATATTCGTTTTCTGGGTTTCGTAAATCAATCGGCGTTGCCGGCTGTGTACACGGCAGCAGACTTGATGGTTCTGCCTTCTGAGTACGAACCATTCGGGGTCGTCGTAAACGAAGCCTCATGCTGCGGATGTCCTGTTGCCGCTAGCGACCGTGTAGGCGCCGGTCCCGACCTCATAGCTCCCGTGAATCCTGATTTCATCTTTCCTTGCGGAGATGTTCCCGCTCTCACCAGACTACTGCAAAGGGCACTCTCCGATCGAACTGAATTGGCCCGGCGCGGACGGGACTCACGTCGAAGGATGCAGTCTTGGTCCGACCGGGAGAATATCAGTGGAGCTCTGGAAGCCGTGGAGCGAGCTCTTTCACGAAACAGAGCAAAGAGAGCTGCTACTTAGGCTTCACTACGCGCTTGCGCTTTTTCAAGCCCCACTCTTTCTTCTCGGATGCTAAGATCAAGTCCGGAACGGTCGAAGAGAATTCAACCGATCTCTCAATGGTCTCTTGGCTAGAGGACTTGCTTCACCTTCTCAGAGTTTATACATGAATTTCAACGCGTTGAGTGATTCGTTAAATTTTTTCCACAACAGCCGGCGAAATCTTCTCGCGGTGATCGTTATCGCGCTAGTGGCGTATGAGTGTGCAGAAACGATTATCGAAGGCGATCTCCTTGGGTTGTATTATTTCGGATTAGTCGTAGTAGGCATCGTCGGATTCTTGGCTATTTTTAAGAATTGGCGGCTAGGCTTGTACTGTTTCGTGGCGTGGGTTGCGGTCGAAGATCTAATCCGAAAGTATCTGGGCAATAATATGTTCATATATTTCGGTAAGGATTTCATCGTTCTCGCGCTCTATTTTTCCTTCTTCTTTGCACGCAAGTCCACTAACACCAAACTTTACAGACCTCCTTTCTTGGCTATCCTCTTAGTCTTCTTTTGGTATTCCGTCCTACAGGTCCTTAATCCGGCGTCAACCAGCATCTTTTATGGGCTGATGGGGTTGAAGCTATGTTTCTTGTACGCGCCGCTTCTGCTCGTTGGCCATGCACTTGTAGATTCGGAAAAGGAACTGCGCCGCTTTTTCTTCTTTAACTCGATTCTCATTCTAGTCGTGGCGGGATTTGGAATCGCCCAGTCCATCTTGGGACACACTTTCCTTAACCCCGAGGACGTTCAGGAAGATATCCGCGGCTTAAGCACATTGTACCGCACCTCCCCTATCACAGGCCTGACCGCATACCGACCCACGTCGTTCTTCGTTAGCGCCGGCCGATTCCAAAATTTCCTGATTGTCTCGTGGATTCTGGCGCTCGGTTTTGGGGCGACGCTCTTGATGCGTAAGCAGTCTGGTCGCTTGATCGCATTCACAACGGTTGGCATTCTTGCTGCGGCTTCTCTTCTGACCGCTTCGCGGGGCGTCTTTCTCTGGACGCTTGCAAGCGCGGTCGTTCTTGCTCCTGCGGTCATGTGGGGTGCAGCATTGTCCGGGGAGCAACGACTGCGGGTAATGAAGGCGATAATGCGGGCGGCAGTTTTCGTCACTATAGGCTTCAGTCTTCTCGTGAGCATTTTCCCGGAAGAGGTCGCCAGCAGGCTGGCGATCTACACGGAAACTCTTTCCCCCGGGAGTTCTGCAAGCGAGCTCGGTTTTCGATCCTGGAATTATCCCTTACAGAATTTCGCAGCAGCATTTGATTATCCTGGGTGGCCGTACGGGTATGGAACTGGAACGGCTTCATTGGGAGGGCAATATGTGACCCGCATTATGCACGCTCGGCCGATGAATATTGGTGTGGAAAACGGTTATGGCCAGCTTGTGATCGAGCTCGGGATTGTCGGCCTTCTCTTGTGGATTGCATTAGCTTTCGCGATTACGCGTTCGGCGTGGCAAGCCGCCAAGAATTTGAAAGGAACGGTGTGGTTTCCGATCGGTTTTGCGATTTTCTGGTTCACCTTTCTACTGGTCTTTCCAATGAGCTTTTATGGTTTTGTTGCTTACCAAGACTTCGTCCTGAATAGCTATCTTTGGCTGATGCTTGGCATTCTGCTCCGACTTCCGGAATTTCCAAGGAATCTTCCTGCCGCGCAAACAACCGCTTGAAGACCATGGGCAAACGGAGGTCTGCTTGCAAATTGTTGTAGTGTCGCCATTCCTGGATCGTCGCCATGGAACTGAGCTCTGCATCATCGAGCAGATTGAGAGACTCTCGTCGCGATATGGCTGGGGAATCCACTTGTTTTCCCAGCGCGTTGAAAACGTAAATGGTCTCGTCACAGCTGATCCGAAAAGTACAAAGAGCGGGTTCATCCGGTGGTACAGAGTCTTTGACATTCCAGGTCCTCATGTTCTCAAATTCTTGTGGTGGTTTTTTGCGAATCGCGCAGTAAGGAAGCAAGTGTTAAAGCGTTTTGAGGATCGCCCCTTGCTCATTTACTCACCAGGAATCAACTGTCTTGATGCCGATGCCGTTACCGTCCATATTGTTTTCCACGAATTCTATGCGCGTGTCCGCCATGAACTTGCGCTACTCAAAGTGCCGGTCAGCAGATGGCCTGTTACGCTTCACCGCAAACTGTACTATAAACTGATTATGTCTTTGGAACGTCGCATTTACGCTGACCGCAAAGTCCGTTTAGCGGCTGTGTCGAAACTTGTAGCCGCTCAGCTTGAAAAACACTTTGGACGAACCGATGCAGTCGTTATTCCGAACGCGGTCGAAACCGCGACTTTTAACTCCAGCGCTCGCCTTGCCCGGAGATCAGTTTCGCGGCAAATCCTTAAGCTGGACGACAGCGACTTTGTCGTCTTATTGATTGGGAACGACTGGAAGAAAAAGGGGCTCGACCAATTGCTCCAGGCATTGGCCATCATCGAAATTCCGATCCAGCTCCTGGTAGTCGGAAAGGATGATCCAGGACTATACCGGCCCCTCCTCCGGGAACTGCGACTAGATGACCGCGTGCGTTTCCTGGCGCCTTCTGCCGATGTACTTTCGTTCTATGCCGCCGCCGATGCCTATGTTGCCCCGTCTCTTGAAGACGCCTTCGGTCTCCCGATATTGGAAGCCATGGCTTGCGGACTGCCCGTGATCGCGAGTGTCCAGGCAGGGGCGAGCGAAAATGTTGTTGATGGGTCGACCGGATACCTATTGCGAGATCCAACGAACCATGTCGAACTAGCGGGGCTCGTTCGCCAGCTTGCCAGCGACAAATCGGCGGCACAAAAGATAGGCGCTGCTGCTGCCCATTATGTGAAGGCTTCGGTCAGCTGGGATCACAATGTCTCGACAACTCGTGAATTCTTGGAAACCGTGTTAGCTTCAAAGCAAACTCAAAAGTCGGTACTCTGACGCAGCTCACCGATAAACCTTGGCATGCTTAGAAGTTCCATGCGACCTTAGCTAAGGGATGTGCATGAGAGAGAGTCTAGCGCAACGAGGGAGAGAGCTGCTAATGCGCACTCATAGGGTTGTTGGGGCTGAAGACACCGACCATGGCATGGCTCCGCGATCCGGCGCCAGATGAGGGCATTTATCCACTTCCGGAAAGCGTGTTAAGGTGTGTAGGCTTGTATCCCCACTCCTCTTGAAATGTAAATCTTAGCTGGAAATATTGTGTTTCAACCACTTGCCTCTCCATGACGCGATGACAACTGAAAGCACAGCTAGCCCAGAACGGATAACGGAGTTAGACGGTCTACGTGGATTAGCAATCTTCCTTGTTGTTCTGTGCCACTACATTGGAAGTGTTACGCATGGGCCTTCACATTCGTTGGGCACGATGATTGGCACCGTAGTGGGCCTGGGATCATCCGGAGTTGATCTATTTTTTATTCTGTCGGGCTTCTTGATAGGCGGAATCTTAATCGATTCTAGGGAGTCTCCGAAATACTATCGGACTTTTTATTTTCGCCGATTCTTCAGAATCTTTCCCGTGTACTATTTGTGGATCGCGCTTTTTGCGCTGATTTCGATAGTAAGCATACAATTTCACTTGCGGACGCCGTATTGGATCTACCTGGCATACCTGCAAAATTATTCGTTTCAACACTCTGGCATGGAGATTGTTTGGTTCGGCATCATGTGGTCTCTGGGGGTGGAAGAGCAGTTCTATTTGCTTGCTCCGCCGCTAATTCGGAATGTTGAATTGCGAAGTTTATGGCGAATTCTGTTAATCGTTCTGGCGTTCTCGTTCTTTCTGCGATTGTATCTTTCCATTCGATTTGGACATGCGACTGACGACTATTGGGGATTGCGGGCAGCAGCTCTTTGGACGCCGTGTCGTGCCGACGCTCTTGCTTTGGGTGTGCTTATCTCACTGGCGTGGAGAACCGAGTATGCAAGGCAGTGGATTGCGTCACATCTTTCTTATTTCAGATACACAATCGTTGTCTGTGGATTCTCGATTCTCGTAGCACTCCCCTGGTTGGTGAGGCCAAACTCTTTTTTTATAAACACTTTTGGGATTCCCATCTTTGCAGGAATCTTTCTCTCGTTCCTCGTGATTGCGCTCGCGGACAAAAAGAGTCTCATTGCGGGAGCGAGCCGTTGGCGAGGCTTGCGGGAACTGGGGAAGATTTCGTATTGCGTGTACGTGATCCATGTGGCAGTCAATTGGATCGTTCACAGATTTGTGCTAGACAGTGTGCCGCGTTTTGACAGTTGGCGAAGGATTGCCGTAACCGTACTAGCTTTCGGTGTTACCCTTTTAATCGCCGAATTGTCCTGGCATTTTTTGAACATCCACTAGTTCGCCGAGGTCACAAATATTCGTACCGATAATGAGATATGAGGAGTACCGCAAATTGGGCACGGGGAAAATTATCGAGTGAATGGAAGTAAGGATGACAGCATTGGGGTTGACGCATCGCGCAGTGAGAGAAAGCGTCGATCCATTAAGATCATGGCGTTTCATAGCCACAAATTATTGCGATTTCGCATAAGCGGCTTACGGTCGACCCTCTCCTCTAGAATTGGAATCGGCTTAATCAGAGGGTGCTCGAACGTTTTGCCACCAACCGACAAATAGGCATTTTCAAAATTGTCCCGCGTTCGGCCGACACTCCATCGATCGACAACTCCTCGAACCTCATCTCCGCTAAGTCGTCTAACACACGAGCCGGATCTCCACCGTCCGAACGTATCATCTCGTTGTGGAGCTCAAGGAACAACACCGGGGCCAGACCCGCCAGCGTTTTCTTCGCCCCACGGATCACCGCTCCCTCATACCCCTCCACATCGATCTTTATATGCGTCGGGGGGCCAAACTCACCAACTAAATGGTCGATCGTGACAGCTCTAGTCTTCGTGAGTTCTCGGCTGGATCGCCCAGGGGCAATTCGAAAGTAGCCATCCGAGAATACGCCAGAACTTAGCATCTCGACTTCGCCCACGGTGTCGCCGACACACGCCTGAACGATCCGAAGGTTATTATCAAATCCGTTGAGGTGAGATTGCAACTTGATCAGCCGAGTAGCAATGGGCGAGGGCTCAACTGCGATTGCCGTCCCGCCGAAATGCGCAGCGGCGAAACTAAAGGCTCCGTAGCTGGCACCGATATCGAACAGGCACATGGAAGCGTGGCAGTACCTCACAAAATTGCGGAATTCCTGACTTTGCTCTGCATCAACCACCTGGCTATGCAAGAGTGTCTTGTAAACCCGCGGATGGCAGATAAGGTTCCAGTCGGGCAGGAGAGGCAGCATTTTTGTCGCTCCGACCGAGAAGCAGAGCGAGTCCCATAACCAATCCATCGACTTCCGGGGCGACCGCAGCCAATTGCGTGCGCTTCTCGGTACGGTATTCCGTATACCGCTCTTGATTCGCTGAGATAACAATCTGTCCTCTCATCCAGGCTGTCGAACTTCACAGGCTCGCCAGAGCATCCTTGGTGAGTTTAATTGCCTCCGCGAAGACGTGCAATACTTGGACTTGTGGTCGCTGGGCCTGGTTCACCAATCGCAGACCAAAAAGCCCTGATATTTGCGTTGAGTCGCGCTCTAAGCATTACGCGATTCCACTATCTTTATATGGCCCGAAGACGAGCTGCCCAGATGGAAAACGTTGTGTTCGAAATCGTGCGAGTCTCGCGCAGCGCGGATATCCGTCACATTTGTTCTTGCTTCCAATGTGGCAGTAATATGTTCCTGTTGTTTCGCGCACGGCTGAAGCGATTCGGAGCAACTAAGATGAAAACATTAAGCCTGATCCTCTTCGCCCTTCTCGCGCTCGCCCTTCGTGCGCAGGAGCCAGCAGACTTATACGTATCGCCCACAGGAAACGATGCCAATACTGGTCGCGACTTGGCCTCGGCGAAGCGGACGATGTTCGGGGCGTTAACCTCGTTGCCGGGAGGCAGTGCGAAGCGCCTGCTATCTGGAAGCGGGACGGTGCACGTAGCGCCGGGACTATCGCAAACGCATAGTTTTGTTTGGTTGATGGGTCCACAAGACCCGAATTATGCACATCCGCCCGCTGGGTGGCTGAGGTGTGATGGTTGTACAACCAACGTAGTTGGAATGCCGAATACAACCGGAGGGCCGAACGGACACAAGCCGATAGTCGGGGTCTCTGCCGGAGGAAATGAGAATAGCGATCAACCCGCGATCTGGCTATCCGCTACACAGCTAGCACACAATTTTTCAAATCTTGCATTCGCTTATCCAGGACGCTCGGTAGTCATTGGTGAGTGCTCAAATCATGCCCGTTCCGGATGCGGTGTGTCTGGCGTAGTTCTTGACAATGTGAGTTCGCTCATTATGAATAAGGCGACCAGCGGCCCTTGCACCGATATCACTGGAGGCTCGTTTTGGATATGGCTCAAGGATTACGGTTGCTCAGGGAACGCATACAGCGCCGCTGGTGGGCGCTTCGCCAACAATGCCGCTGCCGTTCTTATTGACGGAACTGGAAATTCAGGAAACGGACTAATCCACATCAACGACTCGAACTTTGCTGGAGGCGGCATAAAGTTCATACCAGGTGCCAATGGTGGAAGTCTTTATGCATCCAATATCACCGAAGAAGGTCTAGGAGACCGAGTTCACGACATTCCGCCTGTTGTTTGGTTTACCGGCTTCGGCGGGGCTGTGGACGCTTATCTTTCGAACATCCAAATGGCGGATGGAGGACCAACGCCGACCCCCGCGATCCAGAATGATGGCCTTGGTCCAGGTCCAACCGTAGCCAATACAACGGGCGGAAATGGAATCCAAGGTCCAGCTACTGTATTAAACCAGAACGGGCAGAATTTCACTGCGCAACGTGTCAGCCCGATTCTTTCAAGGCAAACTGGATTCTTTAACGGCTACATGGTGGGAGAAACAGACTCAGCGCGGCGCATTGCCGGTCTGGTGCCCGTAAGGTTTAAGAACCTAGCCGTGAGCGATTCATCGTCTTGGGCGGCTACGCAGTATTCCGGGGCAACTACAGTCAGCACTGGGCAATCCGACCCTTTCGGAGGAACGAGTGCAACCAAGGCTTCCTCTACGTCGACCATGAATGAAGGGATGTATTTCTCTAAAGCGTGCCAAGCGACTCAGTACACCCCAAAAGCAGGCGATTGGATTATTGGTGGTGCATGGATTAAAGGGGAAAGCCGAACCTCGATTAACGGGCTGGGGCTTTCATTCTGCGGGTATCCGCAACCCGCGTTCAGCAACAAGGTGTACCAGCAAGGTATGTTGCAGGGTGACGGTCAATGGTCATGGCAGTGGCTGGCCTACAAAGTTTCTGGCGGTCCGGCAACATATTTCTCGCTCTATTGCCAATTCTCGACTTCTGCTGTCACGGCCTACGGACCGGTGCTCTATATCGTTCCTAGCGGGACCATTTCGGATGACGAGGCTTTGGAGTTTGCGAGCACAATGACCTCAGTGGATTCAGCGTGCCCTGTTGGTTCTATTTGCAACATGCCGGGGCACCCTTTGGTGAATATTCACTGAACTAGTGTGGTGTCTCGTAAATAACGGACAGGGGCAGCAGAGGTGATTGCATTGATGTTGCAAAACTTAGACTGTCGAACTTGGCGAAGGAATTTTCGGGACACCACACTAGTTCCAGCGTTACTTTTTCTGGAGGCGCACTGCATTCATTCGGTGCCGTCCTTCAGGCCGGGGGGATAAGTCGCAGGCGACAGAGTATCTTGGCGTGAATTAAGGACGGCTATAAGGCTATAGATATGCAACGTGTTTTTTCCCTTTGGCGCCCTGGACGGTTACATCAAAGAATATCTGGGTTCCGTACGGCGTACGGCGAATAAGCTAGCATTCTTCGAGCACGATGCCGGGAAGTTAATCTCCGCAGCAATCCGTAAAGCTCTCTCAAGCCGAGCAATTGATTTGTTCACGCCAAACATCGCACAAACAACAAAAGAAGGGGATTGCCGAGGCCATCCCCTTTGAAGAAGGACCGCTCGAGATTATTGGCCCGAGGCAGCGGTATAAAACGTCACGAACAGCGGCGCTGTGTCAGTCGCCGCGGTAGGCGGGTTGGCTGGCGTCAAGCCACCTGGTCCCGGCGTTGTGCTGCCCGCCGCCGCGACATTGAAGAGTGAGATGGTGTTGCTGACGTTGTTGTCTATGGCCAGAAGAGCGCCGGTCGGGTCAATCGCCAAACCGAACGGGCCAATCTGGGTTGGTTGGGCCGTCGTACCGATCTGAGAAACGATCACGCCGGATGTATTCAGATTATAAGCAAAGACCTGGCCATTACCACCCGCGTCTGCATCCAAGACATACAGGTACTTTCCAGTTGGATCGGTAAGGACGTTAATGGTCGCGACCGCGCTGGTCACGATGAAGTCCGCCCCAACACTCTTCAATTGGCCATCGCTGCCAATGCTGTAGCCGGAGACTGACTGCGTAGTTGTCGTAGTTGTCCCATTGTTTGCCACATAGAGGTGGCCGTTTACGTCGGTTGTCCCGAAGATAGGGCCAATGCCGGTCAGGATTGACGGCGTGCCGAGCGGTGAAAGCGCACCCGCATTGGCACCCGTCTGAGTGATGGCATACTCACTGACACTATTACCGAGGCTGTTTACCACATAAAGGAAGTTGCCGGTGCGGTCGGTCATGACCCAGGTCGGCGCGTTGAGTGTTGGGTCGCTGGGGGCGGATACGATCTGGACGAGTGTGAGGGCACCGTTGGTGGCAGCAGTCTTGTCGGTCGTCTGCGCGATCGAGAAGCAGTAAACCGAGTTACCGACGTCGCTGATGACGTAAATGAAGCGTCCCGTCGGATCAATTACGCCGACATTCGCACTGGCAGTGGGGGAAGCTACCACCGCCGCCTGGTGGGGATCGATCAGAGAACCGTCAACTGAATTTATGTGCAAAACATTCAGGGATCCGTTGAAATCGAGGTAGTACATGAAGTCGCCGGAGGGATGAATCAAGACTTGTTGTGGCAAGGAGGCGCTAAATGGCGATCCGGTAAGGGACTTAAAAGTGCCTGCGGTTACATCTACCGTATAACCCGAGATGGAACCAGTATTGTTGTTACCCGAGCTGTTGGCGACGTAGGCAAATCTAGCCGCCGCGGCTTGTACGGTGAGTGTGGCGGTGCCCGTAAGCCCAGAGACAGTTTCGGTGGCAGTGATGGTGGAGGTGCCGGAGGTGATACCCAAGGCAACGGCGCTATTTGCATCGATGGTTGCGACTGTGGTTGTGCCAGAGCCCCAGGTGACAGGGTTCGCCGGCGGCCGGGTGGTGCCATTGCTTAACATCTCCATCGCCGTAAAGAGTGTCGTTGTCCCGGTGGAAATGGTGATCGTAGCCGGGGTGATAACGAGCGAGGTGGCGGCGGGCACGCCGACTGTCAATGTCGCCGTGCCGACCGTGACACCGTCGCAACTGGTGGCGGTAATGTTGATGGGACCACCCGGGCTGACGGCGGTGGCATTGCCGGTGTTGTCAATCGTAGCGATAGCCGTGTTGCTGCTGGCCCAGGTGACCTGACTGGAAACGTCGAGGTTGCTGGTGCCACCGGCGGCGAAGGTGAAGTTGCCAATGGCCGCGAACTGTACAGCTGAACCCTGCGGCACGGCAGCGGCGTTAGGCGAGACGGTGATGGAGTTGAGCTGGTCCACAGCGAGGGGTTCGGTCTTTGATGAGACTCCCTTAAAACTGGCGCCAATGTTCGTGGTGCCCAGGCCCACACCCGAGGCCAAGCCAGTGCTGCTGACGGTAGCTACGGAAGTGCTCGAGGAAGTCCACGTGGCTGTGCTTGACAGGTCTTGCGTGCTTCCGTTGCTAAATAAACCGGTCGCCGCATATTGCAGGGAGCCGCAAGTGGCCGTCACAGGGGGAGGGAGAGCCGCAGGCCGCTTCCCCGGGTTTCCGGTGCCTTCCAGGGTCGGGCGGGCGCGGTGAATTGTGCCCTTGGCACCCGCGGGAACTGGGGCACTGACGTAAATTTCTCCGCTGACAGGGGCGACGGTTATAAACTGCAACCTCGGTGTTGAGTCACTGCAGGCAGCAAGGATTGCTGCACACAGCAATGCCATCCCCGAAAATGCCATACGACTGGGCTTGCTTCTCATAATGCCTCCACAGCGCCTCTGCACGGATACTCACCACAGAGCTCGGAGATCAATGTATCAAATGACGGAGTAAATTCGATGGGCGAGGCTCCCACTCCGTTCCATGTGTTGGATCCCAAGACCCCTCTAGTAGATGAACGATACTTTAAACCTCTCCGTTCGGCAAAGTGTCAGTCGGGTTATGGTTAACGTTTCGATTAATTCCTCGGAGAGCGAATAAATCCCGAAAGGACTGTGGCATACCGGACAATCTGCTGATTGTCCTCCGCGCCAGTATTTGCAATGATGCGACGATAGATTTCCGGATGTAACCAAGCTCCAGAATCCTCGTGGCATAAGGACCTCCTACTATGCTCCGACTCCTGGTCTGCCCATCACATTGAGTCCCGAAGTCACTTGGGCAACGACAGCGAACTGAATCCAATCGCACTCTGCGCTGATTGCCACAGATCGATGCACGCGATGTATTGATCGGAGTTATGTAGTCGACAGCAATAATTCAGCAAGTGCTAATGGAAACCAGATCCGGGTTTGCCTCTCAAGACCCCGCAAGAAAGAAGAGAGGTGCTACCGCAATGTCGGGAACCAGGGACCCGAGTTCTGACCTCAAGAGAGCAGTAATTTGTAAATTGGGATCGCTCATATTACTCGGAAACGGCGGATTGAGACTGAAGCGCGTGTGACCCAGAGGATGGTTGGGGATTTAGTTTAAGTCGTAGTCGCCGATATACGTTTCGCGGCTGATGCCCAGCATGCTCAGGAAGAACGAGGAAAAGATAATCTGGGTGCCAAGAAAAAGCCATGTGGACCAGAAGAGAATCTGACGAACCTGATAGAGAGGCCCGAAGCCGCCGGCGGCCCATCCCCAGGTAATGCGAGCGCAACCGATCAGGCCGGGAAGAAAAATGAGGCCGCCTAAAAGCAGCCCAGTTTCGAGCGTGATTCGCTTGAGAAGGCGTTTCAGGGAAATGGTGCCGCGGTCGAAGCGCGCAGCATAGCTGAACACTTTGGCGAAAGCGCCAATGGAGAGGATTTGTGCGCCGAGAAGCGTGAAGATCACGCCAAACACCATGGTGTGAACGTCCAGAGTGACGCGGGAGGTTATGTGGCGAGGGCCGGGCAGAAGCCAGAAGATCAGTGCCAATCCGCAAATCAGAAGCAGGCCGCCAGGCAAAAGATAAAGCCAGTTGGGCGCATAGAGGAGCATGAAGCGAAGACTTCGCCAGCCGTCCCGGAAACTCCTGAGGTGGGGCGGACGGCCGCGCTTGTCCGGCCACAGGATGATGGGGATTTCGGAGATGCGGGCGCCGATCTGGGTGGCCTTGATGACGAACTCGAGGGCGAATTCCATGCCGGAGCTGCGCAGATCCAATTTGTCGTATAGAGCACGGCTGAAGCCGCGCATGCCGCAATAGCTGTCCCGGACTCCTGCGCCGAAAAGAACATTTACCAGCCAGCTCAAACCGGGATTGCCAAAATATTTGTGCAGCAGCGGCATGGCGCCGGGCTTGATGCCGCCGCGGAAGCGGTTGCCCATGACGAGGTCATAGCCGCGGCGCAGTTCGCTGACGAAATTGGGGACCTCGCTGAAATCGTAGCTGTCGTCGGCGTCGCCCATTACGACGTATTCACCGCGCGCGGCGGCGATGCCCGCTTTTAGTGCAGCGCCGTAGCCACGCTCGGGAACTTGGAGCACCCTGGCACCGTTCGATTCGGCGATTTCGATGGAGCCGTCGGTCGAGCCGTTGTCCGCAACGATCACCTCGCCGTGGAGTCTCGCATTGCGAAAGGATGAGATTGCTTTTTCCACGCACAAAGCGAGCGAGTTGGCCTCGTTCAAGCAAGGAATGACCACAGAAACGTCCAGATCATTGACCGGTTGTTGGATGTCTGACTCACTTTCGCGGGTCGAGAAATGCTTCCGTTCGTTGCTCTTCATTGGTGAACTCACGTTGCGAGTTGGGGCATTTCTTTCTTCTTGGTGATCAAACAGTATGTCTACGCAAAAATACGGAACGGGCCACGCGAACTTCCAGAGATCGTTCATAGCCGATTCTCATAGCGGCTCTGGAGAAATCGAGCCGATACGCGTCGGCGCACGCGACCTCAAGGGTTCGTAGCCCGCGAACATCGATCTTTCTTTGAGCGACCCACAAATACCAAGGGCTCGATGTATCGTCGTCGGCAGGATCCAAATCGTGGTACTTGGTGTGCCACATGTAATATTCGGTTTGCAAAGTCATCTGAGCACCGGGTTTGCCTGATTCGGAGCCCTGTTGCTTTGATTGTCCATAATCTGGTGAAGGATTGCTTCGACGCCGACCGTGATAAACCAATTGGGATAGTGCGAGCGGAATTTCGCGAGGTTTGAGATGTAACAGATGTGGTCGCCGATTCGGTTTTGATCCGCGTATTTCCAGTTTAGTTGCCTGCCAGTGATCTGCTCGATTTTGGCGATAGCTTCCAGCATGGAGATGCTGTTCTCGCGGCCTCCTCCAAGATTATAAACCTCGCCCGGCCGCGGATTCGCCGCGAATTCTTCGATCGCGCGAACGACATCGTGACTGTGGAGGTTGTCGCGAACCTGTTTGCCTTTGTAGCCATACACCGTATACGTGCCACCGCTGAGCGCAACCCTTACCAGATAAGACAGAAAACCGTGCAACTCTACGCCGGAATGGGATGGGCCAGTAAGACAGCCGCCGCGGAAGACGCCCACTTTCATTCCGAAATAACGACCGTATTCCTGGGCCATCAGGTCCGCAGAAGCCTTTGAAGCGCCAAAGAGGGAATGGAGCGTGCGATCCAGGCGGCAATGTTCGTCGATACCGTTGAAGTCTTCTGGCCGGGCGTATTCCCAGCGAGTTTCCAGCTCTTTCAGGGGCAATTCGTTCGGGGCATCGCCATAAACCTTATTGGTGCTAAGGAAAACAAATACCGCATCCGGACAATGAAGTCGCGTGGCTTCGAGGAGATCTACGGTCCCGAGCGCATTGACTTCGAAATCCAGGATTGGGATTTCACGGGCCTTATCGTGGGAAGGCTGCGCGGCACAATGAACGATCAGGTCGAACTTGTGTTTGCGAAAAAGCTCCTCGAGCGCACTTCGATCGCGGATGTCCAGATTGCAGTGGGTGAAATTCTGAGTAACGCTCCGAAGGCGCTCCAGATTCCAGGTGGTATCGCCAGGATCGCCGAAGAAAACACGGCGCATGTTGTTGTCCACTCCGATCACCTGGTGCCCCTGGCGATCAAAATGTTCCACGGCTTCGGAACCGATTAACCCGCTAGAGCCGGTCACCAAAATCGTCTTCATACCGAAAAGCTGCCTTTCTGGCGCAAGCCGATGCGATGACGCAAAGGCCGAGTCCAATCCAGAAAGTGAAACCAGACGTGAGAAAGTTGGTCATAATCGTCCCGCTTGGCCCGAACATACCAAGCGCGATAATTCCAGCGCTTGCCGTCGGTCTTCAAGAGATGCGTGGCGTTATCCAACGTGCGAAACTTTCGGTGACGTTCTAGCAATGCATAATTCTCCTGCGCTTCTTCGCCTTCCCATTCGCCCTTTCTCCCTTCGGGATGATATCCGTAATCATGATTCTGGTGAAAGGTGCAGACGCCGATGGCGGTCCGTTTGCAGCGGACCTGTCGCGCCAGGAAAAATAACAGTTCGCGATACTTCCAGAGTTCCCGCGGGAGCAACTCAAAGCAGGTGCTCGGCGACTCGATGCGCAAGGTCAGGGCTCCGGGCAGACGGTTCGCCAGCGGCCCGGTTACGGACGGATTGGAAGTCACCGATGCCATTCAGTATGCAAAATTCCGGAAAGACTTACTGCATCTGCCAGGGTAACAGAACCAGGTAAGCGGAGCGGAACCCTAGACCTGCTACTCAGAGTTTTTGTTATCCTGGCCAGGAAGTTGCGTTTGCGCATCCTTCTTTAGTTGCTCGATATCCTTTTGCTCGATCTGCTGCATAAGCGCCTTGCGTTTGAAAAGATAGCGTTGAAGGTTAGCGGAAATCTGGCGAGGAACAACGAAGAATTGATTGTAGGTGACCTGCGAAAAAGAGACGGGACCCCGAGGAGAAATCAGGTGAGCACCCCACTGAAAGATGAACCCGAGGTTCCAGACGATGAACAGAAGGAGAAAGGCGGATGTGACGGCAAAAGCGCGTTTGGGTGAGCGAAAGAAACCCGCAAACCGTTGGAACAATAACGCTAGGCCAAAGATGAACACAGGGGTGAGTGAAATGAAGAAACGATTTCCGAAGGATGCCATCCCGTGCCAGAAGGGGTAACTGGAAATCACATAATAGAAACCGACGGCGGTGAGGGCGAGAAATAACGCGAGGGACCTAGCTGCGCGCGGAGCAAGAAATAATCCCGCGATCGCCAACGCCAGAATAGGGGTCCAACTGAAAAGACCGTGTTCCGGAGAGAAGAGCACTGAGCTCCAGTGCGGCGCCGTCCAATCCCAGGGAAGCGCGGTGTAGGAACCGAAACGAAGAGCTCCGCCGAAAATAATGTAGCGAGTGATCAGAGTAGGTATAAAGGCCAGGACGACGGCAACGAGGAAGCAGCTGTTCATGCCCAGGAGCAGACCAGAAGCGGAGTAGTCCCTGGCTTTCAGGAAATCCCAGTAAGCGAACAGGGATTCGACGAGCGGGATCACAAGAAACACACCGTTAATGAAATAGACGTCGACCATCAATCCGGCGATCAGTCCGAGCAAAATCCATTGCAAAAGTGTGCGGCAACCGCGCGTGCGTTCCCAATGCCAGATAAAGAGGGCGACTGCGAACACGGAGTGGGCGTGGGACCACGCGGGATTGAAGTACATGTAGACGGGGAGAGAGCTGGCGCCCCACACTCCGAGCGTTGCCAGAAATGCCCAACGTTTTTCCACATACTTCTTTGCAAGAGAATATGACAACAGCATTCCGAGGAAACCATAAAAGGCTGTGCCCAAGGCCATTGCCACCAGGTAGGGCGAAGAGAAACCGTCGGCAGCGATGTGCGCGCCGAACGTGTCGGCCAGAAGCACGGTAGCGTGGGCCGCAAGCAGAAAAGGTGCCCAGAGCAGCGCAGGCCCGATGGAAAAGAGATTGCCGACATAGCCGGTTTCCGCGTATTGTTCGGGCCGAAGCTGCCCATTGGAGAGTGTCCGGGATTGTGAGAAGTAGAGGTTGGCGTGGCGCCAGTCCTCCTCAAAACGCAGATTGTGCTGAATCAAGGGCGCCCGGGCGTAGGCATAATAACCGACGCCGTCTCCGTGAACGATCGGGTTCACCAACACAAGCGAACCGAGGAACACAAAAAGTAGAAGCCGTTTGAACGGCGAAGCGTCGTGCTTTCCCGCAGTCAAACCCGCGGAACCGCAAGAAGGCGATGGGTTCATGCGATTAACGAACATCCTAAGCAGGCCCGACTGGCGCCAGCGTAGACCGAACAGGCGCCTCAGCCATTTGGTACTCGGGCTTGCTGATGACCGCGATCAAGGATAGCGGCGGTAGGGGCAAAAAATCGTCCAGAATGCGGAACACCGGAGTGAGGGTGTTCAACATTTTGATCTGCCAAAATCCGAAGGTGCGCTTGCGCAAAAGGCGCGCGTTTAACCACCACGCAATCACACCAACGCGATTGAATTCCAACATGCGCTCCAGATGAAAACCCGCCCGCTCCACCAAATCCGTCAACTGCTTACGCGTGTAACGGCGGTGATGCCCGAGAACTTCGTCGAGAGAGCCATAAAGCCATGGGCCGCAGGGAACAAGGATGATGGCCCTGCCGTGTTCTTCAAGCACTTCGCGAAAGTTGCCAAGAGCCGTCAGGTCGTCGGCGAGGTGTTCGACAACATTCAAGCAGATAACCGTGTCGAATTTCGTGTCTTTGGGAAACGACTCGCCTTTTTCACCGTCCGTAAACCCTACCTGCATATAAGGACGGTCCAGCCGGACGCGCTCCAGATAATTCAAATACAGCGGGTTGACGTCGCTGACCCAGTATAACTCCCGCGGAATTAACTGAATTGTTAAATTGCCAGTCCCTGCACCAATTTCCAAGACCTTTTCGCCGACGTAGGGGCGAATGACATCGGCCATCCATTTCGTGAAACGGGGAGCGCGATTCAGGCGGCCGAGAATCTGGCTCCCGTAAGTGTCCTCCGCGTAGATATAGTCCGAAATGCCGAAACGAATGACCGCCTTAATGGCGCGCACGCCGTCTTTCCAGCCGATTTTCTTGCCTTCCTGATACGTCCGGCCGGCGTAGCGAATGGGAACTTCAAAAATGCGGGCGCCGCGTTTGGCGAGCTTGATGCAAATCTCCGGTTCGATTTCAAATCTGGTGCCGACCAGCGGAATGGTCTTTAACAGTGAAGTCCGCACCATTTTGTAGCAGGTCTCCATGTCCGTGAGATTCAGGTCGGAGACAACATTGCACAGAAGCGTCAGAAAGTGATTGCCCAACTGGTGCCGAAAGAAAAGAACGCGCCGATATTCGCTGGCAAGGAATCGCGAGCCAAAAACCGCGTCGGCCTGTTCCTCCAGGAATACCTGGGCCATTTTCAGCAGATCCAGAGGGTGATATTCGAGATCCGCGTCGTGGATGACCGTCAATTCCGCGCTGGCATGCTGGAGGGCAGTGTGAATGGCAGCGGCTTTGCCCTGGTTGCCCTCGTGGTACAAAAAGATCCAGGTCAGCTTGCCGCCGGGTTGGGCAGCTTCGGCGGATTCAATTTCGCGAAGAATCGCATTGGTCTGGTCCGTGGATCCGTCGTCCACCACGATCACTTCAACGCGTTCGAGCAACGGGGAGTCTGCGAGCAGTTTCAGCCGCTCGAGGCTCGCGCGGACCAGATATTGCTCGTTATAGACGGGAACAAGGATCGAAAGCGTGACGGAAGTCTTCATGGGTAAAAATAGGCACGGGCGCTTTCTTAACCGCTCAGGCCCCTAAAGGGAAGTCCTCCTAAAGTTCAAAAAGCTTTCACTGCGGATACTTTCCGGACTTCTTCCAAAGGGCCCTTCTGCCGGAAGAACGCCGAAACCCGGTCAATGATATCGGCAAGATTTGTTTGGGGACGAAAACCCGTTAAGGCATGCAACTTCTCGATGGACGGCACGCGCCGCATCATGTCCTCGAATCCCGGTTCATAGGCCTTATCATACGGAACAAACCGGATGGCGGAATCGCTTCCAGTGCGGTGTTTGACGATTTTGGCGAGATTCTCGATCGTGACTTCCTCCGTGTTGCCAATGTTGATCACTTCCCCGACTGCTCGGTCCAGGGGCATCAGGCGGAGCAGCGCTTCCACGGTGTCGCGGACGTCGCAGAAGCAGCGAGACTGCTGGCCATTTCCGTAAACTTCGATGGGTTCCCCATCGAGCGCGCGCTTCACAAAGTTGGGGAGAACCATTCCATAGCGCCCGGTCTGTCTTGGGCCGACCGTATTGAAAAAACGAACAACGATAACGGGCTGTTTCTTTTCTTTCCAGTAGGAAAGAGCCAGAAATTCATCAAGCGCCTTGGAAGCGGCGTAGCTCCAACGCCCCTTGGTGGTGGGGCCGAGCACGAGGTCCGCATCTTCGTGAAACGGTACGTTGGTGTTTTTTCCATAGACTTCGGAAGTGGAGGCGATCAAAACCAGCTTTTTCTTTTTTGAGGCAGCTTCCAGAATCATCTGGGTCCCGTTGACGTTCGTTTCGATCGTGCGAACGGGACTTTCCACAATCAATTTCACGCCGACTGCGGCCGCCAAGTGAACGATCACATCGGCGTCGTCCACAAGTTCCGCGAGGACTTGCCGGTTTTCGATTCCGTCCAAGTGGTATTCCAGTCGGTCGGAGCCTTTGAGGTGGCGGATATTTTCCATGCTGCCCGTGGAGAGATTATCGAGCAGGACTACTTGTTCGCCCTTTTCCAACAATCGCTCGGCAAGATGCGAACCGATGAATCCAGCGCCGCCCGTGATCAGATATCGCACAACACCTCCTAGAGTTTGTCCGAATCGTCCCGATCCAGGGGCTTGGATGGAACATGCTCGGGAGCTTCTTCGTGACCCAATTCCAGGGCTTCCTGTGGGCCGTAGCCGTAGGAATAGGGGTAATAGCGATAGGAATAGTAATAGTCCGGTGCGCTGGCATCGACGGCGTTGAGCACCACACCGAGCAGGCGGCTCTTTACGCTGGTGAGGAGGTCGCACGTACGCATAAATGCCTCTTTGGGGGTCTCGCCGGAGCGCACCACGAGCAGCACTCCATCCGCCTGCACAGAGAGAATCACCGCGTCGGTTGCGGCCATAATCGGCGGCGAGTCAATCACAACAAATTTGTACCTGGTGCGGAGCTCGGTGATTGCGTCCGAGAGCTTATGCGAAGACAGCAGATCGGCCGGATTCGGTGGCAGCGGGCCGGTGGGAATGGCAGCAAGATTTGGAATCAACGGGTGCGGAACGGTCACCAGATCCAGCGTCGAGACGCCGGCGAGATAAGAACTCAAACCGGCGTATTTGCCTGGGCCGAGATTCAACAATCTGCCAACGCCGGGTTTGCGAAGGTCCGCATCCACGAGGATGGTCTTGTCGCCGAGTTGGGCCAAAGTGACAGCAAGATTGGCGGCGGCTGTAGTTTTGCCCTCGCGCGGCAGGGCACTGGTCACGAGGATGACCTGCGGCGGGTGGTCCGGCTGAGAAAGCAACAGCGCGGTTCGCAGCGCGCGGAAGGCTTCGGACATCTGCGATTTCGGGAGGTGCTGGGCCACAAGCTCGATGCGCTTGTCGTTACCATTTGTTGCAGGGGCGCTGAATACGCCGAATCGCCGCTTGTGACTCGCGCTATCGCCAAATGCGGGCACGACAGCCAGGCTGGGCAAGCGTGTCAGGGTCTCAATATCGTCGGGCGTTTTCACGGTGTTATCGAGGTATTCGCGCAAGAGGGCGAGACCAATGCCTCCGACAAGGCCAACCAGGAAAGCGAGCGCGATATTGCGAGCCTTGGCAGGCCGCGCAGGATAGGAAGGAATCATGGCCGGGTCGACGACACGAAGGTTGGAAGACTTTAGCCCCTCGGAAATGCCCGCTTCTTTCAGCTTGGTCAGCAAACCCTCATAGAGTGTCTTGTCCGCTTCTGACTCTCTTTTGAGAATGTTGTACTGAACCATTTTTTCGGCCATGTTGTTGGTTTCGGCCTTTTGCAATTCCAACGCCTGGCGGATAAGTCCTTCGCGCTGTTTCGCTTCGCGATAATCGCTCTCGAGCTGAAGGATGATGCCTTTGCTTTCACGGCCGATCTGATCGTCCACTTCCTTCATCTGCGCTTGCAGGCGTAGCACCTTGGGGAAGTTGGGGCCGTACTGATTGAGAGCCTCGGTATATTGAACGGCCAGGTCGGCGCGCTTTTTCTGCAAATCCTGCAAAAGGGCATCGGCGCGAATTTCCGGCACGGCATCGATATCGCCGGCCTTGGCGTACTCGTACAGAGCCTGCTTTTTCAGAGTTTCGCCCTCCGCGTCGGTGAGTTGCTTGTCCAGGTCCGCCAACCGTTGCGAGGTGATATTGGATTTGTCGTCGACGCTCCAGATCTGGTTCTGCCGCTCGTAGTTGATTCGCGCGTCTTCGGATTGCTTCACCGTGAGTTTCAGTTCGTTGAGCTGCGAGGTGAGGAAGCGGGTTGCTTCGAGCGTCGCTTCGTAGCGGCTCTGAATATTCTGGGCTTTGAAATTTTCCAGATGGGCGTTCAGAATCCGGGCGGCCAACACGGGGTCGGTGGATTCATAGCTCACTTCCATCAGGCGGCTGGAGGGAATGCGTTTTACGCTCAAGCTGCCCAGAAAGGCCGCGACTTCCGGGGGCCGCTTCTGGTTGGCGAGAGAGCCGGTGGCGATGGCTTCCGAGGGAATGCCGCCGGCCGAAAATTCCGGGTTAGCGGCAAGACCGGTGTTGCGAATGGTCTGCAGGGCCAGGGTTTCGCTGGTGAGAACCTTCGATTGAGTCTCGATATAGTTGTCGAGATCCATCATGGAATCGAAAGCATCGGCGCCCTGAAACGGGAGAACGTTGGTGTTCTCGCGATCGATTTCAATGGTGGCCTTGGCGACGTAGACCGGGCGCATTCGAAAGGTGGCGATGCTGACGATGGTCACAACGGTCAGCAGGAACGACAGAATCAGCAACTGGTGCTTGCGAAGAATCAGCAGGTAGTCGTAAAGATGCGGCTCCCGCGGAGACAAATCAATCGCCGGCACCCGCGTGGATGCGGGCAGCACGTCGACTGACCCGTTGCCTCCGGGAGTCCTGGGAATCAGTTTTGACTCTTCGCTCATAGTCCGTTCTTAGTGGTACGCCAGCCGGAAAACCGCCACGGCTGTACCGATTCCGAGTGCAATTTCTGCCGCCTTGACCAAAGCTTGCTTCGTCTTGTCGTCGGGAACGAAAAGAATATCGCTTGGGTGCATGGTGATGTCCTCGGACTGCCGGTTCAGCACCTTCTTCAGATCCACCTGTGTCTCAGTCTGTTTGCCGGTGTCGTCTTTGCGCAGGATGACCGCGTTCTGCGTCTTGGCGAAACTCGTGAGCCCACCGGCGAGGGAGAGCACCTTCAGGGTTGTGAGTTGGGTCCGGTCATTGGAGACAACGAAGCCACCGGGGCGAGAGACCGCGCCCAGGACATAAACGATGCCGGCATGCGGCACAGTGACCACGTCGCCTGCGTGCAGCAGAATGTTGTTGCGGGTATCGCCCGTCTCCAGCAGATCATTCAGGTTGATCGTGATGGAGGTGGCGTCTGGATTTGGCGAACCGGAAGTTTCCTCGGTGGCCGCAGGGGGCGCTGGCGTGCTTGCCTTCGCCATATCATCCTGGGACGGAAACGCCGGCGCTTTCCGAGACGCATCGGGCTTAGTCTCGGCGGGCGCGGGCGTAATCATGGAATCGAGTGGCGGGGGTTCGCCAGAGCCGGACGCAGTTGGCATCGTAGTTGGTTGCGGGTTGGCCACTTCTGTAAAGGTGGCCAGACGGCGGCGAGTGACGATGACGGTGTCACCGGCGTCGTTGGCGATGCCACCCGCTTCGGCAAGAACTTCGAGCAACGTGACGTCGCGGTCGGCTTGATACACCATCGGGTGCATCACCGCTCCGACCACCGTGATCGGCTGGCTGCGGTGCTCTTTGACCGCAACGCCAACCTCCGGATGCGAGACCAATCCATTGGCTTCGAGGAGTTCCACGATTTTTTCTTCCGCTTGCGTCTCACTGAGTCCCGCGACGTGGGGACGAACGGGGATGAGCGGAATGTTGATCGTGCCGGTTTGGCTGACGCGCACTTCTTTTGAAAGCTCCGGCACATCGAAAACCGAAATATCCAGCAGATCTCCGTTGCCGATTAGGTAGTCGTGTGGCCCCGAGCCCCTTGAGCCCATCGTTAGGGTTCGAATACGATCGTTTACCTGTTGGGGTGTTTCACCGACGGTAACATTCGGTTGTTGTTGTGCGCGCGCGCTGGAAGGCACGCCGAGCAAGCCTGTGGCAACGGCGCAGAGAAAGACGTAGCGCCGTCCCATTGTTGAATATGGGACCATCAGAATGGGTGACTCCCTTGCCGAATTATACAGTCTGACATCATTAACTGCCCTCTACTTTTCGCATTCTCCGGCGGGGCGGGGAGCTTTCCGGAGTTCCAGGGGTCGACGTTTGCAGGCGGGCGGTTGCCAAATGGGCCGACACAAAAAACAATAGGGCGTTCGCCGGGATGTGAAGGTTAAAGTCTACTAAACTATGGACCAATAACCCACAACAACCCACAAGCCCAGACAGATTTAGCGCCGCTCCGAACGAACTTCCCAGATCTTTAAGACCCTTCACCGATTCAACGAACAGAATCCCCAGGAACCAGAGGCAGCATATCCCTCCAGCAACCCCGGTTTCTGCAAGCGCTTCCACATAGTCGTTGTGGGAATGGTTCACAATCTTCGCGTCGTACAAGGACTCATAGGGCGGGAAGACCATCTCGAGGGTGCCCAAACCGGTTCCGAGGGTCGGATGGTCCAGGAAGATCTTCCACGTGTCCTGCCGCATGGAAGCCCTCTTGCCCATGGAAACGTCCAGCGACTGGTAATCGGAAAACCTCTGCAAAATTTCCTGGACGCCGATCCAGGAAACCGCCAGGATCGCGCAGAGAACCAGCACCCCGCCGACGAGCATGTATTTGCTCTGAAGGCGCCGGACCATCAAGAGAGAAAATAGAATCAGCATCTCGACCGCGAAGCTGACGATGCCTCCGCGGGAGGCAGACAAGAGTAGGGCTACGATCGGAACCAGCGCGAACAATGCCACCAGAAACAGGCGTTCCCTCCTGACTTTCCCTAACACCAGCGGTACCAGCGCCACCGGAATCAAAATTTCCGCGAACCCGGCGAAGTGATTCCGGTTCACGTACGGCCCGAAGGGATAGCCGCCGTAACGCATCACCCGAAACCAGTAGAGTTTCCCGTTGAAGGTCAAGTGTTGCAGAATGCCGAACACCGAAACGAAGAACCCCAGCGACATCAGAAACCACAGTAAGCCTCTCCAGTGGCTCATCCGGTAGTAGGCCTGCGGCAAGAGAACCAGCAGGATGATGTAGACGATCAGCAGCTGCAACTGCATGCGTGTGTCGTACACGGAAGCTGTGTGTCGAAAAACCAATTGGACCAGGACCACCAGCGCGAACGCCAGAAGCGGCGGCAACAATGGGGAGACCGCAATCACTTCCTGATCCCAGGCGTACGTGCGCAGCGCCCAGATCACCAGGAGCGCCGCAAAGCCCACTTCGAGGACCGCCTGCGACCACTCTTCCACGCCGCCATAGGCGAGGACCGCAAAACTTAAAAGTACGCAGATGCCCACGCGCAAGAGTTTCATGGCCGCCGGCGCTCCACTGCCTTCGGCACGAGAGTCACGTCGTCCACCCAGGCGTCGCCGGAGATGTGGATGTCCGGATTCGTGCTGGGCTCCCGGTTAACACACACATCCACGCGGTGGACGCCTGGGCCGGCGGTCCAATCCTGTTCGATCAAGGACCAAGGCGTGGTTCCGCGAATCTCGCTGGTGGCAACCAGCGGGATCTGAACATTTACTCCAATGGACTTCAGATGGAATCGGACTCCCTGATCGCCGGTGAGGTCTTTCGTTTTCACCCAGCCGGAAAAAAGATATTTGGCCCCAGGCGTCACGGCACCCGAGGCGCAAGCCAGGTCTGAACCCGGATTGTGTTTTCCGTCGAACGTCAGGCGAAGCGATTGCTTCCCCGATAGCTTCTCGTTGGTGTCGAGTTCGGTGTGCACGCCATCTTCGAGCGGCCGATAAAACCAGGCGAATGGTCTGTTGGTGATGCCCGACTCAAAGCTTGGATCCCAGAGGACTGAATCGCGCGGCTGGATCAGCGGCGGCAGATTTATCGTGGAGGTGCCTTGATCCCAAACCTGGCGGGCGGCATCGTAATCGTGATGGGCCTGCAGCGCGCCGACGAGCCTTTCAAATTGCCAAAGCTGAAGATGGGGATTCAGCTTCATCAGGCGTATCCACATCCTTTGCGCGACCGCCAACTGCTGCGAACCCACCGCTTCCCCGATCGCGTCGACATACACGGAGGGCAGCGGCGGTAGCAGATCGTTCAGAATCGAGTCGATGTCCGGGTCGGCACGATACACACGGGAAAAAACCACTCCCGCGCGGCGCGGATCCGCCTCGAGGGCCAGTCTGAGTTCGGCGAAGGCCTCCGGCAGCGATCCTTCGCGCAGCAGAAAGTTTCCGTAGCGCCACGCAACTTCGGCCGAAGCGGGATAGGTTCGCTTCGCGCGCAAAAATGCGTCCCGGGCCGCGGCATTGTTTCCATCCAGTTCGTACATGGTGCCGAGATCCAGCCACGCCTCGGTGTAACCGGGATTGAGAGCGACCGCTTTTTGATAGGACTCGACCGACGCGGCCACGTCGGGCTGTTCCAGATTGAATTGTTGGTAGTGGCCCAGCCGATACCAGAACTCAGGATTGCGTGGCTCCAGACGCACCGCCCATTGCAATTCACCAATCGAACTGCCTTCCGCTGCGAGTCCTGCGATTCCCGAGCGCACACCAAAAAAACACACCCATAGCGCAACAATCAGGGAGCCGATGACGAGCAAGCCTCGTGAGAGGGAATCCGAAAGGCGCAGGATCATCGCAAATTACTGTGCCTAGAGAGAACAGGAGAAGCAAGAATAAATTGAAGCAAGGAGCAAAAACTTCGTTCCAGTTTGGAACAGTCTATTTTCCGGACCAGGCGACTTGGCTTTCCTCGACGCGGCCACGGCGACGCACGTCAATTCCGAGGCGCTTGATTTTCTGGTTCAGAGTGGAAAGAGGAATCAGGAAACGTTCCGCGGCTTCCGTCTGATTCCAGCCAGTGCGTTCCAGCATGTCCACGATGATGCGGCGTTCGACTTCATCGATGATCTGGAAAAGAGATGGATTCGGATGGTCGGCGGCGGCTCTTGAGCCAGCTTCGCCGGGAAGCGGGGGCAGAAATTCGGAAAGCTGCAAGCGGACGCCACGAACGATTTCCTTGCTGCGCAGAGATTCGGGCAGGAGGTCAACGTCCACCCGCTCCTGCGTGGAGAGCACCACGGCGCGCTCGACAACATTTTCGAGTTCGCGAACGTTACCAGGCCAGTCGTAATCCATCAGCAGCTTCATTGCCGATGGAGTGAAGATCCGTAGCGGCTTGGTGTTTTCCGTGCAGAAGCGCTCCAGAAAATGTGCTAGCAGCATCGGGATATCTTCGCGGCGTTCACGGAGCGGAGGAAGGTGAAGATGGATCACGTTGAGGCGGTGATAGAGGTCCTCGCGGAAACGGCCTTCCTTCACGAGCGAGAGGAGATCGATGTTGGAGGCGGCGACGATGCGCACGTCTACCTTAAGCTGCTCGGTGCCGCCGAGGCGCATGAACTCGCGCTCCTGAATCACGCGCAAGAGTTTGGCCTGGGTTTCCGGACTGACCGTGGCGATTTCATCGAAGAAGATCGTTCCCTGATCGGCAACTTCGAAAAGGCCTTTTTTGGACGCGACAGCGCTGGTGAACGCGCCTCTCACATGGCCGAAGAGTTGAGATTCGAGAAGGTCGACGGGAATGGAGCCGGTGTTGACCGGCACAAAGGCGCGGTCTGCGCGTGGGGAAGCGGAATGAATCGCCTTTGCGATCAACTCTTTTCCGGTGCCGCTCTCTCCGCTGATCAGAATCGTTGACCTCGAAGGCGCCACCTGGGCGACCAGGTCAAAGAGCGTCAGCATTTTTTCGCTTTTGCCGATGATGTTCGGGAAATTAAACCGCTGCTTCAGCGCCCGCTTGAGCTGGACGTTTTCCTCCCGCAGGCGATGCGACTCGACGGCCTGCGCCACCTGGGCCAGCAGTTCATCGTTTGACCACGGCTTGGTAATGTAGTCCATTGCGCCACTTTTGAACGCGGCGCGCGCCATCTCGATGGAGCCGTAGGCGGTGATAAGCACGATCGGCAGGTGCGGATCTTGCCGGCGGATATCTTTCAGCAATTCGATGCCGTTGCGATCCGGCAGACTCACGTCCAGGAGCAGCAGGTCGTAAGGGTGTTCCCCCAGACGCGCCAGCCCGGATTGCCCGGTATCCGCCATCGTGACCGCATACCCCTCGGTCTTCAGAAGGAGTTCCAGCCCCTCGCGAATTTCCGCTTCGTCGTCAATTACGAGTATCGAACCTTTAGGCATGAACCGCATTCCTCACGGCCGGAAATTCAACGTGGAAGGATGTGCCCCGCCCCGGAGCGGAGCGCACATCAATCTTGCCGGCATGTTCCTTGATGATCCCGTAGCTGACCGACAAACCGAGGCCGGTGCCGCGGCCTCCTGGTTTGGTCGTGAAAAACGGGTCGAATATCTTATGGATGTGATCGCGGGGAATTCCGTTGCCCGTGTCCGCCACTTCGATTTCGACGCTGCCGTTATGCGCGCCGGTGCGGACTTCCAGGATTCCGCCGGTAGGCATGGCGTCGCGGGCGTTCAGGAAGAGATTCAGGAAAACCTGTTGCAGTTTGTTGGCGGAGCCGCGCACCGCCGGCAAGCCGTCGGTGAGGTGCTTTACCACCTGGATTTGCGAAGTTTTTAGCGGGTGAGCGACGAGCGAAAGCGTTTCCTCCACCACGCGGTTGACGTCCACGTCGGCCAGTGCGCTCGGCCCGGTTCGAGAAAAATTCAGAAGGTTGTTGACGATTTCGCTGGCGCGGAAGGTCTGCTTCACGATTTTTTCGATGATGGATTGCCGCGGATCGCCTTCGGGCATCTGCTTGGCGAGCATCTGGATGTAGTTGGAGATCACCGCCAGCGGCGTGTTCACTTCGTGCGCAACGCCTGCGGCTAGCAAACCGAGGGAGGTCAGTTTTTCGGTCTGTGACATCTGCTCTTCCATCCGCTCGCGCTGCGTCACGTCGTCAAAGAGCAGCAAGCGCCCGATGCGCTCTCCAGCCTTGCTGACGAGGGGCGTGATGGAGACGTTTACCACCATCGATTGCCCCTGGTGCTGCAGCCTCTGCTTGTAAATGCCAGTGACCTGTTCCGCATCGCCACGGCTCGAAATTTCCTGGACGAGTTCGACCGGCAGCAGTCCGGCAAGCGGTTGCCCAACCGCATCGTTTCGCGAAACCCGGAAGAGCTGTTCCATGCGGCTGTTCCAAGCTTCTACCGTGCCATAGAGATCGACGGCCAGAACGCCGACGTTGAGGGACTCGACGATGTTTTCGCTGAAATCCTTCAGCCGCGCGACTTCGAAGGCTTTTTGTTCGAGCGAGGTATACAGCTGGGAGTTGTCGAGCGCGATGGCTAGGTAGCCGGCGATGGTCTGCACCAGCTCGACGTCGTCGCTAGAAAGAAAATCGCCGTCCACCGTTTTGCCAAGGCCAAGGAAGGCGACGGTGCGCTCTCGAATGCGGCAGGGAATGAAATAGTTGAGATCGAGTTGTTCGATCGTGCGGCGCACGGAATCGGCGACATTAGGAACGCTGCGGGAGGACTCGAAGAAAATCGTGTTGTTGGCAAGCTCGGGCGTGGCCGATTTCAAAAAGCTCAAATCGAGGCGCTCGCTGAGGCGGACTCCCATCGAACGCGCCAGCCGCAGGTCGCCGGGATTCTGCGCATCCTCCACGAAAATGGCCAGGCGATCGACAAGCAGCGTTTGCGAGACGCGATCCATCACCGAGCCGAGCATGGGCTCCAGGCGAACTTCGTTCGTGAGGGTGCGGCCAAATTCAATCAACGTGCGGCGATAGTCGAGCCGATCGCGGTAAAAGAAGCGGTCGAGGCGCGCTTGTATGCCTTCACGGAAAGGTTGAAAGAGAAATGCCGCAACCACGATGGCGATCATGCCGCCGACCGAGCCGGTGGTCTGTTCGTGGAAAATCTGCGCGATCAGCGCCACCAAACCGAAGTAAACCGCTGCCACGGCCGCTGTTGCCGCCGTGTAGGCAAGCCCGCGCTTGAAGATAATGTCCACGTCCATCA
>Ga0210399_10000201_pt1 | contig 47736 bp, 44 predicted proteins | sample IncBWC14MmetaG_FD_150865 | JGI IMG/M metagenome (GOLD analysis project Ga0210399, IMG submission 150865) | Forest soil microbial communities from Barre Woods Harvard Forest LTER site, Petersham, Massachusetts, United States - Inc-BW-C-14-M | ecosystem: Environmental > Terrestrial > Soil >... | reverse complement strand
CGTGTCGGCGGCCTTGGAGACTGACATCTCCAAGATGATTGGACATATCGCCGAAGCGGAGCGGGCGATCAAAAACAGGCTTATCGTGCCCAATCAGATCGACCGTCCCGAACACTTGGCCATTCAAGCAGCCCGAATGGGACTTGCAATTATGAAGGCCGAGCGGGTTGTGGAGTCAAGGTCGATTTTCTTTGGAAAGGGTCGAAGTCATTGACCGACTACGCTTATTCATGGCAGCCAGCCTACATCGCCGCAACCTTCGAAACCGACTCCGCAATCTTGTGCGACCGCATCAAAGAAGCCCTGGAAGTCATGCGAGCGCGGGCTTATGCTGTCGGAATTGGCAGTCCTGAGTACCATGCCCTTCAGGATGCGAAGCACGCGCTGGGCACCCTGAATGCCGAGCGGACTGATGGAGTCGATGTTTTGCCGCCGCTGATAGATCGGCTGTCCGACACTTCGGACATCGCACTCACCGTGACCCGCCTTCCAGGCCCGCTATTCCCCTTGGATCGTTGTTGAACGTACAAGACTAGCTCCAACCGGATGCCGGAACCGTCGGCTTTTCCAGCCATCGCAAATCTTTGGAAGCTACGATCCTTCAATGACGTTCTGCGTTTAGGTACAATGCTGCGCATCCGAATATTTCCCGGCGACGACGAGGGACTCCATGATCATCACGATCCGGGGCGACTCCATCGACATCACTGAAATTCCATTGAACCAGCACATCGAGTGGGAATCATTGCTCAACGAACTAAAGGTCGAACACATCCCGGGCTGGTATCAGGACGGAAAGCGCATGGGCGTAAGCGTGGTTGAGGGAAAGGCCCATGTCTTTATCTATCGAACGGCTAACATGCCCCCAGAGGCAAAGCTTCTGGAAATTCTCAAGCGGCACGGAATTGCGTGATTGCTTAGCGGCTGTTCAATAACGACGAATAGGCCCAATCATGACGACGGGACGCCCCGAGAGTTATCCAGCAGCACAATCGCTATTAGAAGCTGTTTGGTGTATTAGTCATTTCAAATACGGTTTGCCAATTCCCTCGTGCCGATTCTGCCGCACGAGTTTCCCGCAAGTGGAAGGATTATGGAAATACGCAGTGGGACACTACATCTGCGGCGATTGCCGAGATAGCGCATTGAAATTACCCAAAAAGCCGTAAGGGATGCACTCCACTGCGCTTCTGGCGGGTGATCGTAGGCATCCTTGACGCGGTGGTCAGGACTTTAAAGGGACTCACACTGCATTAGAATTTGGCTGCCAAGGGGTCGTACCCAATGGATGCAACAGCTAGGGGCGGTGCTATTTTGGGGACGGGTTAATCTCGTCGGTGAAAACGTCGTCGGTTTGAGCCCGGGCGATGGCGAGATCCAGACGGGACAGCAACTGGGCCAGAGATTCACCTTTCTGACGTTTCAGCATGGCTAGCGTGTGGCGTCCCTCGTGGGCTATGGCGATACATTCCCTCAGTGGAGGAATGATCCCGATAGTGATTCCGCCCAGTTCGATTACTTCGTTGATGTAGGGCAGTTCTGGGAGACTGTTGTTGGGAATGTTTGTGGCGGCGTCTTCTATGCCGCCTCTTTTGTGAGGGGTTGTAGACTTGCGGCGACGTTCCAAGGGAGCAACTCCTCGATGCGATTGATGGGATGATCCGCGATGCGGGACAACACGTTCCGTAGATAACTTTCGGGGTCGATTCCGTTTAGCTTGGCCGTACCGAGCAGACTGTAAATCGCCGCGGCACTTTCTCCACCACCATCGGAACCTGCAAAAAGAAAATTCTTTCTGCCCAGAGCTACGACCCGCAACGCTCGTTCTGCAGCATTATTATCGATTTCGATGCGTCCGTCATCACAGAAGCGCAGCAGCGCTTCCCACCGTCCGAGTGCGTAACGAACGGCCATGGCCGTATCGGATTTTCTTGAGAGTTTCCCTAATGTTTCCTCGAACCATTGTTTCAGCGATTCCAGCAAGGGCCTGCTACGCGTGTTGCGAACACCACGTCGCTCGTCGGGTGGACGCCCTCGGATTTCTTTCTCGATGGCATACAGCCTCGCGATGCGTTCCAGAGCTTCAATCGCAACCGGGGATTTGTGCGCAACCTCGAGATCGTAAAACTTTCTCCGTACGTGCGCCCAGCACGCCGCTTCCTGAATGCGCCCTGCTTCATAGATCTGATCAAAGCCCGCGTAAGCATCCGCTTGCAGGGTGCCGGTAAAGTTCCTCAGGTGAGATTGCGGATGTTCACCCTTGCGATCCGGTGAATACGCGAACCACACCGCAGCTGGTGTGCCGTCTCCTGCGGGGCGATCGTCGCGCACGTACGTCCACAGTCGCCCAGTTTTAGTTTTACCCAACCCTGGTGCTAACACCGGAACTGGCGTGTCATCCGCATGTAGTTTCCCGGCCGCCATCACGTGACGTCGCAACGCTTCGACCAGCGGCGCAAGCAGTCGGCTGGATCCGCCGACCCACTCCGCCAGGGTGGAGCGATCCAACTCCACGCCTGCGCGAGCATAGATCTGCGACTGCCGATAGAGAGGAAGATGATCACAGTATTTCGACGTCAGAACATGCGCCAGAAGCCCAGGACCAGCAATGCTTCGCTCGATCGGTCGGCTTGGCGCTGCAGCCTGCACAATGCGATCGCAGCACGCACAAGCCAGCTTCGGACGAACGTACTGGATGACTTTGAGACTGGCCGGCACGTACTCCAGAATCTCCGAGACATCTTCGCCAAGATGTTTCAGCTTGCCTCCACAGTCCGGACAAGCTTCATGCTTCGGAAGATACTTTCGCACTTCTCGTGGTAAATGATCGGGTAACGGACTTCGTACAGGTCGCACCACCTCCGTGCTCGGCGGGGCTGATTCCTTTACCGGTATTGTTTCTTTCGTTCGCCTTGCTTCCAGTTCTTCCAGCCGCAGTTCCAGTTGTTCGATCTGGTATTCCCGCTTTTCCGACGAGCGGCCGAACTGCGTGCGACGCAGTTTCGCGATCAGCAGCTTTAAGTGTTCGATTTCCGCGTCGCGCGAAGCGAGCTGCTGACGCTGAGAAAGGATTTCTTCTTGCTGCGTGGTGAGCTGTTTCTGATGCGAGAAGACTTGCTCATGCAGCGTCAGGACGAGTGCCTTTAATGCTTCGGAATCGAGTTGATCGAGGTCGCGCGGTGTAGCGGCATCCATTGCACGCGAACATACCAAACTTTTTTTACAGCATGATGAAAACGCTCCGAAAAAAAACAAAAATCTTTTCTTTCACACCGCCATTTGTGGATCGTAGCTGCGTACCGGACGTCTCCAGTCGATCCCTTCAAGAAGCATCGATAACTGTGCGGGCGTTAGCGCTACCGTGCCGCTGGTTACCTGCGGCCAGATGAACCGTCCTCGCTCCAATCTTTTCGCGAACAAGCACAACCCATCACCGTCGAACCACAGAACTTTGATCAGGTCACCGCGCCGACCACGGAAAACGAAGACATGACCCGAAAATGGATTTTCCTGAAGAGCCGTCTGCACCATGCCGCTGAGTCCCGTAAACCCACGTCGCAGATCGGTGACTCCTGCGGCGATCCAGATTCGCGTTCCCGCTGGCAGCCCGATCATCCGAGCAAACACTCGATCGCTGCACGCAGCACCACCACGTCCACGTTCCCTGCTACGCGAAGAGTCCCTTTGGCGAGCTTAATCTCCATCGACCCGACAGCAGATGGCGAAGACGCGCAACCAACACGCCCGGATTTACTCCGTGAAATGTCTGACAAAATTACAGGCAGGAGCTTGTTGGACTGGCTCTTACCCAGCCGTCCTTCGCGATACTTCTTGCGCCAGTAAAAAACCTGATTGGCGTTGACGGCATGCCGCCGCGCCACCCGTGCCACCGACGCTCCGGCTTCTAACGTCTCTTCGACGATTCGTCGCTTCTCTTCGACCGATCTCCGCCGCCTCTTTACTTGACTGGCAGTCTCGATCGCCACCTGCTCGGAAGTGTCCACTTATCCCTCGTGGACACCTATCGATGTGTCCACAACGGGCAGCATCCTTATTTACTCCCATTTCGTCCAGACGGTTCAGACCAGTCGCTTACTCTAAAACCGTGGGCTCAGCCATCGCAAATCCTTGAGTGTGTACTTGTGCTGTTGATGGCAATTGGGACAGGTCAAGAGGCACGGAGTCGGAACTTCAATGTTTTCGAGAATCTTGTTCATAGAGACTGTATCTTTTGCCTCACCCACGTCGGCCCACTCAAGCATAGACTTGCATCCGGGCGTCTTGCAATCCATCACGATGTGCCAATGATTTGTGCTCATGCGGATTTCGCCAGCTTTCTCACCAAGCGTTCCCCGGGCTGATAACCGCTCGCTTTAAGATACGCCGAAACAAACCGTTCAAGTGGTTCCCAGATGCGATTCAATACCGGACTGGGCTGTACAGTTGGAACGAAAGGAACTAGCGATTTGCGAGAAGATGAGCGTCAAACTGATCGAAATGGCCCGCTGACTCCCAAGGGCTCGAACTTCAGCAAGGAAATTCGGGAAAGCCCAGAACGTGCCCCTTTTTCCTGATAATGCGCTTTGATGCCTGAATGTACCTCTCGGCATGCTCTCTTTTCACGAGGCCCGCGGATTATGAGATAATATAGTTGTATTGGATTCCTACCACGGTCCAGCCTCCGCTGAAAAACGGGTACGCTAGTCGTCGCCTGCCTCTTCATCCAATTCCTCTTCGTCATCTTCTTCGCTCTCTAAGTCGTCGTTCTCGGTGTCCACTTCTTCGTCTTCTTCCGGGAGTCTCTCGTCTTCTGGCTCGTGCACATCCCTCGCATTTATCATAATGTTCCTTCCGTTTCACATTTTCGTAGACCCGCATCGGCGGGACCCTTCGCCTCGCACCCCCAATCATGTTTTTCAAGATAAACCATGTATGATGAATCGAGCGTCAACGGGTGGTCTCCAGTTCGTCTCGCCGTATGACTTTCTGGCATACATCTGGCCTACGTAGCGGCGAATCTGTAGAATTCTTAGAATCTATAGCCATTTAAATCTGTAAGTTACAGACTTTAAAGGGCACATAAGCGTCTAGAATGAACACTTGCGAGAAATCCAAGGAGGGCCAATCCGATTCCGTGTAGCACAGACACTCCTGCTTGCGCTGTGCCTCGAAGCGTCCCTGTCAGTCTTATAAGCAACCACCAGCGGAACCCGATGAAAGACAACCTCGCCAGTACCACGCTTTTCCACCCCCACTCCGTATTTCCGCTGTAACCTTTCCCGCGACCCTCGGTATTCATCAATGCAAAGGCCATCACCGCCGATGCAGAAACGACAGCCACCGAATGAAGTCGGTTCCTGACGAGGACGTTATGCTCCAAGTGCGCAACGGCGAAGTCGAGATGCTCGGTGTGTTGTTCGACCGCTACCAGGCCCCGCTCTTCAACTTCTACTCCAAAATGACCCAGGACCGCACCGTCAGCGAAGACCTCGTCCAGGAAGTCTTCCTCCGCATTCTCCGTTACCGCCAAACCTATCGTCCCGGCACCACCTTCCGCACCTGGATGTACCAGATCGCCCGCAACACTCGCCTCGATCAGGTTCGCAAAGTTCGACCCGAATCGACTTTGGCATCCGAGCCAAACGCGCCATTTTCTCTTTCCGATTCCGCCCAGCACCAACAGGAAGCTGCTTTACTCCAGCGCGCCCTGATGCACCTGCCCGAGGACAAACGCGAAATCCTGATCCTCAGCCGCTTTCAGGAACTCCAGTACGACGAAATCGCCCGCCTGCTGGGCTGCGAAGTTGGCGCCGTCAAAGTCCGCGTGCATCGCGCCCTGCGGCAGCTCCGCGAAATTTTCCAGCAATTAGAGAGTGGCGCGCCCGGAACGGATTTGCATCGCGGCTCGGGGGACTCCATTCCTCCCACAAGGAGGGTGCAATGAATTGTGAACAGATCGCCGAACTCCTGCCGGATTATCTGCAAGGAAGTCTGGCCCGTGAGCAAGCCCATCAGGTGGAGCAGCACTGCGAAGGCTGCGCGACCTGCGCGCAAGACGTCGTCATGTGGAAGAAGCTCGCGCTTCTACCAACCGATCAGCCCAGCCCCGACTCCCGCGCCCGCTTCGACGCCATGCTGCACGCGTATCCCACAACCTCCACCGACCGTAGCGGCCGCCTTCCGAGGCGGGCGCTTTTTGGCACGATCGCCGCGCCATGGGCGTTCTTCGATTGGCTCCGTTCGCCGCTCGGAGCCGTTGCTTGGAGTACTGCTCTTCTGATCTTGGGCGTATTCATCGGCACGCGCGTCCATGTCGGCTCAGTTCAGGCGCCTCCCAACGAAATTGCCGCCATGCATGCCGAGCTGACCAGCATGCGCCAACTGGTAGCGCTCTCCCTGCTGCAACAACAGTCCGCCAGCGAGCGCCTGCAAGGCGTGAGCTGGAGCGGCCTCGAAGCGCATCTCGATCCGCAAATTCAATCAGCCCTGTTGCATACGCTGCGCTACGACGGCAGCGTCGACGTCCGTCTTGCCGCGCTCGATGCGCTCAGCCGCCACGCCAGTCAGCCTCAGGTTCGCAAAGGTATTGGCGACGCGCTCCAGGAGCAGCAATCGCCGCTCGTGCAGGTCGCGCTCATCGATCAGCTAGCCGAGTGGCGTGATCCCGACGCTGCCCAGCGCCTCCGCAATTTTCAGCAAACACCAAATCTCAACCCCGCCGTCCGCCAGCGCGCGGAGTGGGCCATCAGCAAACTGCAGTAGGTAAGTTGTAGGGGCGCAGCACTGTTCTACCCTGAGCGACGAAGGGCGTGCCCCATCTCGGCAACCAGTTAAGTAAGGAGGAATCGTGCGAGCAACACCGTTCCATCGAATTCTCGCCATCTACGTAGCGGCCCTGCTGACGCTGACCATCTGGTTCGTCGCGCGCCGTCCGATCGCACGCTCGGTCGAAACTGTCGTGAGGTATCTAGCCCGCGCGGTTCAGATCAAGCATGCCTACGCCGCTCTCCGCGATGATTCCGACACCAGCTTCCCCGTGCAGGACCACGAGGTCATCCAGAAATCCTTCTCGCTTGGCGGCGCCCCCCGCAAATCCATCGACATCGACAACATTTGGGGTTCGATCGAAGTCGTTGGCGGAACCTCCGATCAGGTCGAGCTGGTCGTCGACAAAACGATTCGCGCCGAGTCGAAGGACGCCCTTGCGCTCGCCCACAAAGAAGTCACGCTCGCTATCACGCAACCCGATGGCGGCCTAAAGCTCTACGTTGACGGCCCGTTCCGCTGCCAGTGTGAAGATGGCTGCCGCGGCTCGCGCCGCCGCGACGAGGACGGCTACATCGTCAAAATGGATTTTGTGCTCCACGTCCCCAGCAATGTCGATATCAAGCTGAAAACCGTGAATGAAGGCCGCGTCGTCGTCCACAACGTCACCGGAAATTTCATCGCCCGCAACGTGAACGGCGACATCGAGCTCGATGGCATGGCCGGCTCCGGCCTGGCGCACACCGTCAATGGCCCCGTCAAAGTCAGCTTTCGCGAGAACCCACGCGAAAATTCCAGCTTTCAGTCGGTCAACGGCAACATCGATCTCTTCTTTGCACGGGGCCTCTCCGCCGACTTCCGCTTCAAGACCTTTAACGGCGGCGTCTACAGCGATTTTCCGGTCACTACCGCGCCCCTGCACGCGCCGCAAGAAGAGCATCGTGGCAACAAAGTGGTCTATCACACCGACCGTTTTACCGCTGGCCGCGTCAGCGCCGGCGGCCCTGAAATCAAGATCGAAAATCTAAATGGAGATATCCGTATCCTCGAAAACCATGAATAACCATACTCGCCGTTTCCCATACATCTTTGCTGCAGCGGTCGCCTTCGCAGGCTTCGCGCTGGGCGCATTGCAAGTGCAAGCCCGCGCTGAAGAACAGGCGTCCACACAGACGCAATCGGGCGCCGATCGCGTCTCCGTAACGCTCAGCGATCCCGCGCGCCCCGCGCTCGTAAAGGCAAGTCTCATCGACGGCGGTATTACCGTAAAGGCCTACGAAGGAAAAGAAGTCATCGTGGAAGCACGTGTCCGCAACCACGAAAGCGCACACCAGGAATCCGGACCGAAGCGCATCTCCATCGTCACTACCGGCCTTACCGTCGAAGAGGAAAATAATCAGGTCAAGATCAACACCGAGTCTTTTGCGCGCACGATTGATCTGAGCATCTCGGTGCCCGTCCACACCTCTCTACACCTGCGCGCGGTAAATGATGGTGACATCGTGGTCACCGGCGTAGATGGCGAAATGGATATCGACAACGTGAACGGATCCGTCACTCTCAACAACATCGCTGGCAGCGCCGTGGCCCACGCGCTCAATGGCCGCCTGCTCGTCACCTTTACACGCATCAGCCAGAAGCCCATGGCCTTCAGCTCCCTCAACGGCGACATCGACGTAACCTTTCCTGCCGACCTGAAAGCCAATGTCAGCCTGCGCTCCGACCGCGGCGATGTCTTCAGCGATTTCGACGTGCAAATGCAAGCCTCTTCGGCGCAACCCATTGTCGAAGACGGCCGCGACCACGGCGGCAAATACCGCGTAAAAATCGACAAGACCGTCAGAGGCTCGATCAACGGTGGCGGTCCCGAACTACAATTCACCAACTTCAACGGCCAAATCTACATCCGCAAAGCCGGCGCCCCGCGGTAAGCATAATTCAACTTGATGCGATTCCGCTTGTTGTGAGCCCCTTGTAGGGGCGCAGCACTGCTGCCCCCCACCTGCCTAGGGATTCAAAACCCATCGGCGATTTCGCTTTTTCCGGGCAAAGCAGAATCCCGCGTCATCTCTTCAAGTCAGCCATCTCGACCTGCCTGGCCAACCCCGTAGCGTCGTTGTTTGTGACCATCGATCAGTTCGAGCTGGTCGTCGTTTGCTTGTGCTTATGGTGTTTGCTTTTCGTCGATTTCTTCGTCGACTTTTTGGGAGCCTTCAGCTTTTCGTTCTCGCTCGCGAGCGCGGAATTTTCCTTGGCCAGACCGTCGACCTTGCTGCTCAGATCCGCGTTTTCCTTCTGTAGTTCCGCTACCTGCGCTTTCAGCTGGTCATTCTCCTGCCGAGCCTTCGTGTCCTGGCAGCCAACCAGCGGCAAACCCAGCACCACAACCAAAAACAGACTAGCAATCACACTCTTGCGCATTCTCTCTCCCCTGAAATGTTGCAGCTAACAGCGTCGCACACGTTCTCCTCACGACCTCTCACGTATAGACCTTTCTTGCAAGGGAAACAAGATGGGAAGAGGGCGAGGTGCGATCGAAGGGAGGGCACGGGGAAACGTGAAGGATGGAAGATTGGCCCACGCACGGGACAGAGTAACTGCAACAGCAATAGGCAAACTGCGTTATGCTGTCGATGCCTGTGTCCCTGTCGCAGCATGGAGGACGTCATGAACAATCGTATGCGTGTAGTGTCTCTGGTTGTTTTTCTTATCACTTCGCTGGCGGTCGCAAACGCCAAGAAAAAGCCTTCGCTGCCGGCGTACGTTTTGAAAGCACACACGGTCGCCGTGGTGATCGATCCTGATACGGGCGCGTCCATGACAGATCCTTTGGCGAATAAGACGGCGCAGGATGATGTGGAAAAAGCACTCATGAAGTGGGGCCGGCTGACTCTGGTCACGGATCCTGGCCACGCCGACCTTGTGATCGTGATTCGCAAAGGCTCCGGAAAAATAGTGCAACAGACAATTAGTAACTTGCCGACGAACGATCGACCGGTGACCGTCCAGCAAACCGATAACAGCATTCGACTCGCCGGACAGCAAGGCCGCGCACCGGGAGCTCCAACGCAAACTGCGCCCCAAGACACACAGGCTGCACCTCAGACTGAGGTCGGGACTATTTCTCAAGATATGTTCACCGTCTACGAAGGCGGCACGGGCAATACATATGACCGGCCTGCCGGCTGGCGCTATACCTCGAAAGATGCCTTGCATTCACCCGACGTGCCTGCCGTTGAGGAGTTCCGCAAACTCATTGAAGAAGTCGAAAAACAGCAGAAGAGCAAACCGTAAGGTCGGATCCCGGTTGACCTCGCTTTCCAAAACTACGCTGCGCGAGCGGCAACTTCTTCAAGATTGCTTTATCATTGACATGGTTGAACAATGAGGATGCCTCTCATTCCTCCGCGAGGATGCTCATGTCTGAAGCCGTGATTGTTTCCGCTGTCCGCACTCCCGTAGGCCGCGCCTACAAAGGTTCCCTACGTTCCACGCGCCCGGACGATCTGGCGGCGCTGGCGATCAAGGAAGCGCTGGCACGGGTTCCCGGTTTAGATGCCAAGGAAATCGACGACGTGATCCTGGGATGCGCGATGCCCGAGGGCGAACAAGGTATGAACGTCGCACGCATCGCGGCGCTGCGAGCCGGACTACCGGTGGAAACCTCCGCGATGACCATCAACCGATTCTGCTCTTCGGGATTGCAGGCGATTGCGCTGGCGGCCGAGCGCATACGCGGCGGTTCGGCGGAAGTCATCGTGGCGGGCGGAACCGAATCGATGTCGCTGGTGCCCATGGGCGGCAATAAAATCTCGCCGAATCCCTGGCTGGTCGATCACTATCCGGACGCGTACATCAACATGGGGCTGGGGACCGAAAACATCGCGCGCAAGTTCGGAATCACGAGGGAGCAGGCGGATCAGTTTTCCGCGGACTCTCACAAAAAGGCGCTCGCCGCAATTGCTGCCGGCAACTTCAAGGACGAAACGATTCCCGTCGAAGTGAAAATCACGGCCGTGCCTACGAATGGCAACGGAGCTTCTTCTCATTCTTCGCGTGGCGGCTCGAAGGCGGCTGTCAAAGCGGCTACGCAGACGTTTACTTTCGACACGGATGAATTGCCCCGCGCGGACACGTCGCTCGAAATTCTGGCGAAGCTAAAGCCTGCATTCCATGTGAAGGGCATGGTCACCGCGGGAAACAGCTCGCCGATGAGTGATGGCGCCGCGGCCTGCGTGATTATGAGCGACACGCGGGCAAAGTCGCTCGGGCTCAAACCGCTCGCCCGCTTCGTCGCCTACGCCACCGCGGGGTGCCCACCTGAGGAGTTTGGCATCGGTCCGGTTTTCGCGATTCCCAAAGCGCTCAAACTGGCGGGCCTTTCGCTCGGCGATATCGCCGCGATTGAGCTCAACGAGGCGTTTGCGGCGCAATCGCTATCCGTGATTCAGCAAGCAGGGCTCGACGCGTCTCGCGTGAATCCGAACGGCGGAGCGATCGCGTTGGGCCATCCGCTGGGCTGCACTGGTGCGAAACTTACGGCTACGCTGATCCGCGATTTGCAGCGCAAGAATGCGCGCTACGGCATGGTCACCATGTGCATCGGCGGCGGCATGGGTGCGGCTGGGATATTTGAGCGCATCTGAGGCTACACCGCCAGGGATGGCTGTGCCACTGTAGCCCGCGGACGACGTGGCACGACGCGTTTTTTCTTTCACCATTCGCATACTCTGAAGCATCGAATTGGCGGCCAACTGCTTGGGGATGACTCCGTCTGCTATAAGGAAAATCCAACTTGGGCGGAACAGTTATTCGAGGCCACTTCGCGAACATTTTCCAGTGGGATCATCGGTGATAGGAATTCGTTGAGGGGAACGGGTGAATACTGTTGAGTTTACGGTACTGATTGGAATTGGTTCGATGTTGGCGGGATTTCTTGGTGCGCTGACGGGGCTGGGCGGTGGCGTGGTGGTTGTGCCGCTGTTGGCGCTGGTGTTTCACGTTGATCTCAAATATGCGATTGGGGCTGCGCTGGTGTCGGTGATTGCGACCTCCAGCGGCGCGGCGGCGGCCTATGTAAGAGAGGGTTACTCCAATATCCGTGTCGGAATGTTCCTGGAAATTGCGACTACGATCGGCGCCCTGGGCGGTGCTGCGTTAGCGTTGTATCTCCACGCTTCTGTCATCGCCGTAATTTTTGGGCTGGTGCTGATCTATTCGGCTATTGTCTCGTTCCGCGAGAAGCCTCATGCGACGGAGGATCAGGGACCGGACCGGATTGCGACCTGGCTGCGGATGGACGGCACGTTCCCGGGCGAGCACGGGTTGGAGAGCTACCATGTGCGCGGTGTGCCATTGGGATTTGGACTGATGTTCGTTGCCGGCGTGCTTTCGGGACTTTTGGGGATTGGGTCCGGCGCAGTGAAGGTTTTGGCGATGGACAAAGCGATGAAGCTGCCGTTCAAGGTTTCGACGACGACATCGAACTTCATGATTGGAGTGACGGCGGCGGCTAGTGCGGGGATTTATTTGAGCCGCGGGTACATCGATCCCGGGTTGGCGATGCCCGTGATGCTGGGCGTTTTGCTGGGATCGCTGGCCGGGGCGCGAGTTCTGGCAGGAGCGAATGTGAAAGTGCTGCGGTATGTGTTTAGCGGGGTGATTGGAGTTTTGGCGATTGAGATGATTTATAGCGGATTGACTGGACGGCTTTGAGGAAAAAAGAAGTAATGACGTAATGAGGTAAAGACGTAAAGAAGGATTTCAACACAGAGTTCACGGAGAGCGGAGCACACCCTTCGTGACTCAGGGTAAAGAGGACACGGAGAAGAAAAACATGAGTGAGGCTACGATTCACCGGTCGGATCAGCGGATGGACGAGATTATGGGCGGGTTGCTGCGGACGGGCGTGGTGTTGGCGGCGGCGATCGTTCTGGTGGGCGGCGTGGTGTATTTGACGCGGCACCGGGTGCCGGTGACGAACTATGGGGTGTTTCAGGGGGAGCCGGGAGACTTGCGGACCGTTTCGGGGATTTTCCATGAGGCTTTGGCGTTTCGTGGGCGAGGGTTGATTCAGTTGGGATTGCTGGTTTTGATTGCTACGCCCGTGGCGCGGGTGGCGTTTTCGTTTTTTGCGTTTTTGTATGAGCGGGATTGGACTTACGTTCTTGTGACCTTGTTTGTGCTGGGACTTTTGGTCTATAGCCTTTTTGGCGGGCATCCTGGATAAAGAAAGAACGGGATTTAACGCAGAGTTCACAGAGGCCGGAGCGCAGAGGTCACGGAGCAGAGGCGTTATCGTGAAACTGGTACTGCCGGGGACGGTGCGATTGCTGGGACACGCTGGCGGGCGTAAGATGATATTCCGCTGGTTCCCTGGGCCCTCCATTTCTGGCCTCTGACACGAAGGAGCTTATCGATGGCTACTGCAATCTTGAACAAGCCTGCTGCAAAGGGTGGAAGTTTTCTGTTGGAGTCGCCGTTGCCGCAGGACGTGTTTACCCCGGCGGACCTTACCGACGATCAAAAACTGATCGGGCAGACGGCGGAAGAGTTTGTGACCAAGGAAGTCTTGCCGCTGGTGAAGGACCTGGAGAGCAAGAAGCCCGGGTTGATGGCGGAGATGGTGCGGAAGGGCGCGGAGCTGGGGATCATGAGCGGGGGCGTCCCGGAGGAGTACGGCGGGGCGGGGTTGGACAAGATTGCCACGACGGTATTGACCGAGAAGCTTTCGATTTATGGCGGGTTTGCGGTTACGCACGGGGCGCACGCGGGCATTGGCACCTTGCCGATCGTTTATTTCGGGACCGAGGAGCAGAAGAAGAAATATCTGCCGAAGCTGGCTTCGGCGGAAATGATCGGGGCGTATTGTTTGTCGGAGCCGCAAGCAGGTTCGGATGCACAGAATTCATTGACGCGTGCGGAATTGAATCCGGAGGGTACGCACTACATTTTGAACGGGCAGAAGATGTGGATCACGAACGGCGGGTTCGCGGATTTGTATGTGGTGTTCGCGAAAGTTGATGGCGAGAAATTTACCGCGTTCATTGTCGAACGAGCATTTCCGGGATGCAAGCCTGGGAACGAAGAGCACAAGATGGGGATTCATGGGAGCTCGACGACCCCGGTGTTTCTGGAAAATTGCAAAGTGCCAAAGGAAAACGTGCTTCACGAAATCGGGCGCGGGCACATTGTGGCGTTCAACATTTTGAATGCGGGGCGGTTCACCCTGGGAGCTTCGGCGGTCGGCGGATCAAAGTATGTGCTGATGACGGCGTCGAAGTATACGAAGGAACGGAAAGCGTTTGGCAAGCAGATTGGCGAGTTCGGGTTGATGAAGGAAAAACTAGCGGAGATGGCGATCCAGATCTTCGCGGTGGAGTCGATGGTGTACCGGAGTTCGGGGAATATCGAGTCGGCAATGGCGGCGGCCGCGGCTTCGGGTGGGGACCCCTCGCAGATCGGGGCAAGTAAAATTCAGAGCACGATGAAGGTGTTGGAAGAGTATGCGATCGAGAGCTCGATCGCGAAGGTTTATGGGAGCGAGATGCTGGATTTTGTGGTGGATGAGGGCGTGCAGATCTTCGGTGGATATGGATTCCACGAGGATTATCCGGTGTGCCGGGCTTACCGGGATTCGCGCATCAACCGGATTTTCGAGGGCACCAACGAAATCAACCGGATGCTAATCATTCAGATGTTGATGAAGCGGGCGATGGGTGGGCAGCTGGCGTTGATTCCGGCGGCGATGAAGTTGGCGGATGAGATTTTAGCTGGGCCGTCGTTTGAAGAGGCGCCGGAAGGCGTGCTTGCGGAAGAATCGCGCGTGGTGGCGAACGCCAAGAAGATGTTTCTTCAGGCAGCGGGTGGTGCGGTGCAGAGATTCCGCGAGAAGTTGGCGGACGAGCAGGAATTGATTGGCGCGCTGTCGAATATCGTGATGGAAGTGTATGCGATGGAGTCGTGTTTGTTGCGCGCACAGAAGGCTGCGGCGGCGAAGGGCGAGGCGGCGTCTGGCGTGATGATCGATGCGGCGCGGGTGTTTATCGCGGATGCGGCGGAGCGTCTGGAGCATGAGGCGAAGAGGGCGATCGCCGCGGTGCATGAAGGCGATATGCTGACCACGCAGATGACGGTGCTGAAGCGGTTTGGCAAGCGTGGGGCGGTGGATACGATTGGGCTGCGGCGGAAAGTTGCGGCGGCGGTGCAGGCGCAGGACCGGTATCCGTTCGAGGGCCGATAGACTATTCATTGGATGTTCGGACGAGAATAGGCAGTCGAGAGTCGCGGTAGAACCACGCTATTTCCTCAGGGGCTAAAGCCCTTTTCTCAGAGATACACTAATGTCGGAGCTAAAGCTCCGCCCCCACCGGATTGCCCACCGGGATGTCGTTGAAGCGAAACAAAGGCCAATCGAGGCGTTTGCACTGCAGAGTCACTCGGCGAAGGTCATGCGGGCTAGTTCTTCTTGAAGGCGTTTGCGTTCGGCGGGATCTTTGGTTTCGGCTAGCTTGTCTGTAATTTCGAAGAAACGCTGGTGCTGGGCTTCTTTCGCTTGCAGGCCGGTTTCGATGAGGTCGACGAGGACGCGGCTGGCGCTGGTTTTTTTGGTTTCGGCCAGGGCGAGGACGCGTTTAGCTATGCGGGCCGGGAGCGAGACGCTTTGGCGGACGGAATCGTGAATGGTTGGCACGGTTCTATTTTGCCGCAGAACTTCGCCGCGTGGATGGACCGGTAGACCAAGAGTAACGTCGGCTTCAAGCCCCCTGCGATACCGTTGAGTCCGACACGTACAAGTTGGTGTGCATTCGGAATCTAAACCCCGCCCTCTCGGCCCTTTGAAGCTCAGGGTAAAAGAGGGCGGCTACAGTCTCGGGATTTCCTGGCTGATCCTCGATTCCCTTCTGGTGACTGGACTAACGTACAGGTTCGTGGAGGGTTAGGCTTGCGCATCGCGAGTGAAGCTGTGCGCGTTTCGCCGCGAAATATGCACTAAAATTAACGATTAACATATTTGTCGTATGAGAACGAAGGAGCACTGGGGATGTCCTGGAAGCTGCCCATCGTGGCGCTTTTTGTCGTTGGACTGCAGGTCGGCGAGATCCTGTTTCTGGGGACGTCGCCGGCCGGTTCGTTGACGGCAAACTCGCTGCAACTGGTCGCGTGTGCGATCGGGGCGGTGGCGGCGTTCGGCGCTTCGCAGCGGGGACGCGGCCTGACACAGCCGTTTTGGCGATCGATCGGCCTGGGGCTGGCGACCTGGGGTGTGGCCAATCTCGGATGGATGTATTACGAGAATTGGCTGCACGTACAACCGCCGCCGCTTTCGATCGTGCGCATGCTGTTTGATTCGCAAGGCGTGTTCTTCGCGATTGCGCTGTTCCTGGACAAAGAGAAAGATTCGCCGCGTTTCGACGCGGAAACACTGCTCGATTCCCTTCAGATCGCCATCGTATTTTTCTCGGGCTTTTTCGGGCTGTACTACGTGCAGGTATTGAGCGGGGTGAGCGGACCGGGCTCCGAACTGCTGATGACCGGGAACTACCTGGCCATCAATGCGGCGTTAACGGTGGCCGCGGCGATTGCCGCGCTGAGGGTGCGCACCAAGCGACTGGGCTCGCTGTACGGCGGACTGACGGCTTTCCTGCTGATCAACGCAATTTCGTCGGGGATTGCGGACTACATGCAGAGCATCCACAACGTGCCGACGGGAACATGGTACGACCTCGGATGGTCACTGCCATTCCTGGGGTGTGCGATCTGGGCGTCGCGCTGGGAAGAGTCCCCGGCGATTGCACAGGAAACGTCGCGCCCCGACCGCAAAACGCTGGGTACGCTGGCGGTGAAGAACGTAATGCTCGCCTTGGCTCCATTGATTGTGCTGCTGGTGGTGGCCCAGCTTGGGGCGGAATGGCGCTGGATCGGCTTCCTGTTACTTGGAGCATCGATTACCTGTTACGCGTTGCGGTTGGGTGTGAGTCAGTACCGCGAAGCAACGGCGGCCGAAGTGGTGCAGCGCGACACGCTGGCGATGGACTCGGCGATGGATGGAATGGCGATTTTGTCGCGGCATGGAGAATACACCTACGTAAACGCGGCGTTCGCAAGAATGATGGGGCACTCCAACCCGGAGGCGATGATTGGCAAGTCGTGGATGGAGATGCACGCAGCGCGGGACGTAAGACCCGTGGAGCGCGAAATTCGGGAAGCGTTGTTACGAGACGGCAAATGGTTCGGGCCGCTGACGATCCACCGCGACGGCGAGCCGCTGCCCATGGAAATGAGCGTTACGCTGCTGCCGGATCGCGGCGTCGTGACGGTGGGCCGGGATATTTCGGATCGTTACCGCGCGGAGAAATTTCGTGAAGAGGCGGAAGCAAAATACCGGACGCTGGTCGAACAGGTTGCCGCGATCAGTTATATCGCGGAGCTGGGCGTCGAGGGGCAGTGGTTGTACGTGAGTCCGCAAGTGGAAACGATGTTCGGGATCGGCGTGGATGATTGGCTGGCGGGTTCGCGGCAGTGGATGCGCCACGTGCATCCGGAAGATCACCTGGTGGTGGAAGCAGCGGAGGAAGCCAGCAAGCGTGGAGAGAGGTTCCAGGCGGAATATCGGGTGATTCGTCAGGATGGACGGGTCATTTGGGTCAGCGACACGGCGGTGGTGGTCCCGGGGAGCGATGCGCATCCGCTGATGGAAGGGATCATCGTCGATATCACCGAGCGGAAGCAGTTTGAGGCGCAGTTGCAGCAGGCGCGGCGGATGGAGGCGGTGGGACGGTTGGCCGGCGGAATTGCGCATGACTTCAACAATTTGCTGACGATCATCAAGGGATATACGGAACTCGCGTTTATGCGCGCGAAGGGATTGCCCGAGCTGAAGACGGACATCGAACGGATCGAAGACGCTTCGGAGCGGGCGTCGGGGCTTGTACGGCAATTGCTGGCGTTCAGCAGGCGGCAGGTATTGCAGCCGAAGGTGCTGGATCTGAATAGCATCGTGATCGGGCTGGATAAATTGCTGCGGCGATTGATGGATCAGGATATTGAGATGCTTACCGTTGCCGACAAGCCTGTGGGAGCGATCAAGGCGGATCCTGGGCAGGTCGAACAAGTGATCATGAACCTGGTGGTGAATGCGCGCGATGCCATGCCGGATGGCGGACGGTTGATTGTGGAGACGGCGAATGTGGAGTTGGATGCCAGCTATGCGCGGGATCATGCCACGGTGCGGCCGGGACGCTACGTGATGCTGGCTGTGAGCGATACCGGCACGGGGATGAGTGCGGAGACCGTGGCGCATATTTTCGAGCCGTTCTATACGACGAAGGAGAGTGGCCGAGGGACCGGACTGGGATTGTCCACGGTGTACGGCATTGTTAAGCAGAGCGGTGGATATATCTGGGTATACAGCGAGCCAGGCCAGGGGACGACGTTCAAGGTTTATCTGCCGCGCGTGGATGAAGCGGTGGAGGCGCTGCCCGTGGCGAAGTCGACACCTCAAGAACGCGTGAAAATGGGGACGGAGACGGTGCTGTTGGTGGAAGACGAGTCGGATTTGCGGGAGCTTACGCGAACGGTGTTGGCCGCCAAGGGATACACGGTCGTGGAAGCACGGAACGCGGAAGAGGCGGAGCGGCTTGCGGAAAGCAATGGGGCGAAGATTCATTTGCTGCTGACCGACGTGATCATGCCGGGAATCAGCGGACGCGAGTTGGCGAAACGGATTTTAGCGCGACAGCCCTCGATGCGCGTGCTGTATATGTCGGGTTATACCTATAACGTGATCGCGCAGGGTGGGACGCTGGAGCGGGGGGTGTCGTTTTTGCAGAAACCGTTCACGCCCAGTGCGCTGGTGGAAAAAGTGCGCGACGTGTTGGACGCGGTTGTGCCTGCGCGGTAGAATTTTTTTTCCGAGATGGAATCAAAAAGCAGGACGGCTAGATAAAGTTGCCCCTATAACTTCACGCTCCAGTTGGTGAAATTTCACGCGGGCAAAATCGGTCCGCGGAGAGATGCGCCGGGCTCAAGCCCAGCGCCTACAACTTTCGAAATGTCGGACCTCAATGAGGTGCACACCTGGGCAAGCTGGGGCGCAGCGATGCTGCGCCCCTACGGGTTATTGCTTGAGGTGGATGGTCTTGCCTGAGGTCGCGGACTGTCTGGCGGCATCGAGGATTTCCGTTACGACTAGATTTGTCTCGAGCGAAGAGGGGCCTTCGGGTTTCAGACCGTCGAGGACGACCGCGCGGAGGTACGAAATGGAATCGTCGAACGGAGTCGGGACGGGCTTGGCGGCGACTGACTCTTCGGATTCCTTGCCAGGGAGGCGCAGGCGGAGATCGTCGCGCTTTACCGTGATGGCGTAGCCGGTTTCGCCGTAGACTTCCATGTCTTTACGGTCGAAGGGCCAGTTCCAGGAGGCTTGAAGGATTGCTTGTGATTTGGGATAGGTGAGGATGACAGTGGCCTCGTCATCGACGTGGGTGTAGACGTTCGGCTGGAAGTGCTGGGTGACGCCGGTTACGGTGTCGGGGCGGCGGCCGTCCATCAGCCAGGTCATCAGGTCGGCGCCGTAGCAGCCGAAATCGAAGAGGGCGCCGCCACCATTGCGTTTGGGATCGTTGAGCCAGGCGAAGAACTCCGGCTGGACATTGATCTTGGCGGGGCCCTGGTGGCCGTCGTGGACGACTACCTTGCGAATTTCGCCGATGGCGTTTTGGTGGACGAGATCGTAGGCAGCGTGATTGCTGCGGTACCAGGTGGTTTCGTAGTTGACGAGGACGGGGATCTTGGCGGCGTGTGCGGCTCGTTCGATGGCGCTGGCATCTTCGTTGCTCACGGCCAACGGCTTTTCCATCATTACCGGGACGGCGTGCTTCGCGCAAATCTCCACGGCGTGGCGATGGCCGAAGGTGTCTGTGTAAATGAGGACCGCCTGCGGGTGCGTGGCGGTGAGCGCTTCATCGAGGTCGGCGTGCCATAGGTTGGCGTCGAGGCTGAACTTTGCGGCGTACCGATCGAAGAGTTTCCGGTCCGGCTCCGCGATGGCGACGATTTGAACGTCTTGGCGATCTTTGACGCGCGTGAGGAATCCGTCAGCGTGGCCGTGCGCGAGTCCTGCCATCGCGACACGTAACGGTGCGGCTGATGCGCCGCCTTCGGAGGGGGTCGATTGCGCTTTAGCTTGAGGGATTGCGGCGAAGAAAAGTACCGCGGGAATCAGAAAGAATGCGCGCTTCATGGCGGCTCCGCAAACTCGGCTTGTAATGCTATCACCGGCGCGGGATATTTTGGCGGTGATTAGGAAGCGATCTGAACCAACTCGGATTTGCTTCCGACGTCGGGACCGCCGGGACGCCAGCGAGAAGGATGCACTGCGCGCCGCTTGAGACGATTGACGAACGAGCCGATGGCCACGGAGCTTTCGACGAAATGGCCTACCGTTAGCGGGCCAGCGAATTTTTCCTTACGGATCCAATGTAGGCCGCTGCTGGCGGCACAACCGCATTGCGAGCAGTCCGGCGTGCCGCCAAAGACGCAGGGCTCGACACGCGTTTTGAGATCGGCGGAAAGGTTGACGGACATTTTGGAAAAAAGGCAATCACTTGGGCTGCTCGGCGGATTGACGAAGGCACGCGCCATGCCGGTGTTCATGAGGAGCTTCGGAAACTTTTTGCTGAGGCGCGGCAGTTCGTTCGCAATGATCTCGCGGTGATCAGGTGAGAGCATTTCCGCGCTTTGCTCGCCGATTTGCGGAGTGTAGAGGCTGACCCAGATGCGGTCCACTTCGGGGCGCGCATTCCAGAAGGAGACGTAGTCTTCCAGATAGCCGGGGCGCTCGAGCATCGGACGGGTGATGACCCAGTGGACGTTGACCTCGCGGCCGGAAATATTATTCAGAATACGTTCGTAGGTGGCGGGTTTGCGGCGGACGTCGTGATGTTCCGGAAGGCCGTCGACGGATACGGCAACACGCAAGCGCGGAAGATCCATCCATTCGAGTGGAATGGAAATTACGCCGCTGGTGACCACGAGCGTGAAAATATTCATGGCGCTGAGCGCGGGCAGAATGCGGCTCAATTCGCGGTGACGCACCATCGGCTCGCCGCCTACCAGGGAAACGTGCATGGGCTGATGTTTGCGGACCAGGTCGAGGACGCCATCGACGAGTGCGTCGCCGCGGAAATCACTGAGTTGGCTGAGAGTTTTTTCGCCGCCGAGGTGAGAATCGCCATACGCGTAGCAGCCCGGACAGCTCAACGGACACTCTCTGGTGATTTCGATGGACAGCATGGGGGACTTACCCGTGAGGATCTTCCCCCAAGCGCCGAGTATCTCGCGGGGGCTGATGCTGGGGCTAGGCGTGATTTTGGTCATACAGCGCTTTGATGCGCGACCCGGTGATCACGCTGCATTGATTGTTACAGGCATTTAGCCTTGAGAACAATGAATATTAATTGCGGAAGGCATAATTTAATGAATTTGAATCTTTTGTCCTGAATGACATCTCAGGCGCGGAACCTAAGTGGACGTCCGTGAGCGAGGCCACACCGGGTGAAGCCTGTGAATCAATTGGGCTTTATTGGGGTTTGGGGGGGGCGGAGGGTCGGATGGGGCGGCGTCTGGCGCGGGCGCGTCGGTGGCGGATTTGGGCTTGCCGATGGATGCAACGCTCTCCACGTTGAATTTCTTGTAGTCGGAGTAGCGCGTGACTTCGTTGACCTTGAATCCCTTGACCAGCAGGACGCGGACTCCGACGTGGGCCTCTTCGTAGGTGGGGAGCCAGACTTCGTTGTTCAGGAAGGCCTGCTCAAAGGTGAAGCTGGTGCCCTTTTGTAGATTCGCGATCAAACCGCCGCCGAATCGGAAGTCGCCGACGAAGTAAGCTTCCAGGCGGGCGACGTCGTGGGCTTTTTCGTCGATCCAGACTACGCCAGCCAGCTCGTGGACCACTTTTTCGGGGAGCTTGTGCGGCTTGAATTCGGGATTGGGCTCGAAGTCGAAGACCAGGACGTCCTGTCCGCGAAAACGTTCGCGGCGCGGATTCACGAACTGGCAGGCGCGCAGGAAGACTTCGATGCCGACGTCATCATCGTCTTTCTTTTCCTGGTCCTTTCCCTCTTCCTTGGCCTTTTCTTCCTTGGCTTCCTTTTTGTCTTCCCTCTTTTGAATTTCCTGAATTTCTTTCTGCGTTTTCTCGTTTTCTTTTCTTTGTTCGTCGTCGCTCAGCGGCTTGCCGTCTTTCTTGGTGAGCGTGGAGATTTCGTCGCCATTCAAGTAGAAGAATGAGTATTCCTTGAGTTCGTGCTTGGTGACTTTTCCGGTCTTGTCATATTCGGTTTCTTCTTCCGCGCGAGTACCAGCGTAGTTTTCCTTGATCTTGTCGATGGCTTTCTGATTGTCGTCGATTTCCTTGAACAGGGCTTTCAGGTCGGGGAGTTGCACCTGGGACTTCTTTGGGAAGTCGAAGACGCGCTCGCCAACGGTTGCGTTCACGGCGGCGCGGGTGACGGCGATGTCGTAGGTATCGTTGCCGCGATGCAGTTCGATTTTGTAGGGGAGTTTCAGACTGCTCACGGGGCGGTAATCGTCATAAAGAATCTGCTCGTCGATGCCGCCGATTGCCGCGGTTTCTTTGACGATCAGGTGAGTCTGGGGATCGAAAAAGATTTCGCGCTTCAGGCCCGCGGGCGTAGTGATTTCGATCTGGAGAGCATCTTTGCCGCGGACTTGCGCATGCCCAGTGAAGGCGACGCCTAGCTTGTTTTTCTTGGCGTTTACAAGACGCGAATTGTAGTACTGCCCGGCCGCTTCGAGTTGACTACCTTCAAGGCCAACGAGCGTGCTGATTTCGCCGGTGGGAGTCTGGTGCCACGCGGATTTGCCGTTATACGCCTCGATCACGTTTTTGTCGTCAATGATCAGTTCGGAGTAGTAGCGATTGGGAAGCTTGGTATCGAGGGTGTAGGTTCCGGACTTGCCTTCGGCTGCATTTGTAATTGTGCCTTCGATGATCAGCGTCTGGACTCTCGATAGGCTCTTCGCGCCGCCTTGGGCCTTTATATATTGGTCTACGATTTTATCAGCGTCTTGCGCGTGGGCGGGCGTTGACAGAGCCACGAGGGTCAAGGCAAGACAGGGGGCTAGCAGACGTGTGCGCATGGGGCTCACAGGTAAGAACGCAGAACCGTGGAAAAAGTTTCCTGAGATACGAGTATGGAGGAGCGGGATCGCAGGGGAACGTCAAAACCCGCGCCCTTAAAAGTCAAGGGTGCGACACCCGGCCTTTGCGCTCGGGCTACTTTGCTGCTGGGCGATTGAGATATTTGTCGTAGAGGGACTTGTGTTTGTTGTCGGTGGGCGTTAGCTGGCCTTTGATGAAGAGGTAGCGAACGTCGGTGGTGAGCTCCAGCGGATCGCCGTTGGTTACGATTACATTGGCGATTTTGCCGGTTTCGAGGGTGCCGATTTGATCGGCCAGGCCGAAGATTTGCGCGGGGTAGAGTGTGACGGCTTTCAGGGCTTCGTCGTAGGGCAGGCCGTAGGCTACGGCGTTGGCGGCTTGCTGACCCAGGCGGCGCGCGAAGGAGTTGTCGAAGCTGCCGAATGCAATTTTGACGCGAGCGTCGGCGAGTTCGGCGGGTTGGGTTAGCGAGCGGTCATAGGGGTCGTCTTCGTTGAGCGGCTCCGTGAGCGTTGGCTGCAGGATGACCGGGATACTTTTCGAGCGCAGGAGCTCCTTTACTTTGTAGGCTTCGGCGCCGCCGGCTAGGATCATTTTTAGTTTTTGCTTGTCGCAGAACTCGACTGCGCTGCGGATGTCGCGGGCTCGTTGGGCGAAGACGAGGACCGGCAGTTCGCCACGAACGACGGGAACGAGCGCTTCGAGCTTGAGGTCGCGCTGATACTCGGCGGGGCCGCCGTGACCCCAGGCTTGCGCGTAGTGGCGGGCGTTGTCCAGCCAGTCGGAAAGCTCGTTGATTTGTTTTTCGTATTCCTGCTTCGCCTCCGCGAATGGCTTGCTTTTTCTGGAGAAGGTCGCGAAATCGAAAGATTGCGTTTCGATTCTCGGCCAGTCGAGGACCATGGCGACGCTCTTTTTAATGAGCATGTCGTTGATGGTCCAACCGGTGAGATGGATTGCGGAAGCCTGGCCGCCGAGGATGTCGGAGGAGCGGCCGGAATCGAAGCCGCCGCTGGCGGGGACGGCGAGAACTTCGGTGATGCCAGCGGCGCGGGTGACGGGAATATGCTCGCTGGAAGGCAGGATGGCGTCGGCGGCGACCGCATCCGGGTTGAAAGCGCCGGTCTCGGAGGTATCGACGGTGGCGCTGACCGCGGAGATTTCGCTCAAGCCCATTTGCGTGACGGGGTCGAACAGGCCGGGGTAGACCTGCAGGCCTTTGCCGTCGAATACTTGCGCGCCGGAGGGAATGTCAACGTTGGTGCCGACGGCGGCGATTTTGCCGTCGCGGATTACGAGGATGCCGTCATCGATGGGCGGGCCCGTAAGCGTGAAGAGTTTCGCGTGGGTGATCGCATAGTTGGTGGATGGCGTTTGCGCGGGGGCGATTGATGCGGAGCAGAGATACGCGACTGATAGCGTGAGCACGCGGATCAGGAGAGTGCGGTTCATAGCGCACCTCCGGAAACTGCCGCGGATGGCGGCTTGGGCTTTTCGTCGGGCTTCTTTTCGCCAGGTTTCGCGGAGTTGCCGTCGGGCTTTTTCTCAGCAGCGGCGGCCTTCTTTTCTTTTTCGAGTAACGCTTTCTTTTCCTTTTCAAGATTGGGGCGGGCGGCGAGGTCGCGGTGGCGATCGAAATAGACGCGGCCGTCGATCAAGGTTTGTTGCACGACGGCGTAGGCGCTGAGCGGGTCGTGGTTGTAGATGACCAGGTCGGCGTCTTTGCCGGTGTCGATCGAACCGACACGCTTGTCGATGCCCAGCTGGATCGCGGGATTGAGGGTGACGAGTTTGAGAGCTTCGTCGCGGGAGAGTCCGCCAAACTTGATGCTTTTGGCGGCTTCCTGATTGAGGTGTGTGGCTTCTTCGGCGTCGTCGGAATTGACGGAGACGATTACGCCGCGGCGGGTCATGATTGCGGCGTTGTAGGGGACGGCGTTGAAAGCTTCGACTTTGTAGGCCCACCAGTCGGAGAACGTGGAGGCGCCGACGCCTGCGGCGGCGAGTTCGTCGGCTACTTTGTAGCCTTCGAGGACGTGCTGAAGAGTGCGGACCTTGAAGCCGAATTCTTTGGCCACGCGAAGGAGCATCAGGATTTCGTCCTCGCGGTAGCAGTGGGCGTGCACATAGCGCTTGCCTTCCATCACTTCAACGAGCGGATCGAGACGCAGATCGCGGCGCGGCGGAATCACGTTTTTTTCACCGGCGGCGGTGCGCTTGTTGTAGACGTCCCAGGTAGCTTTGTAGTCGCGCGCTTCCGCGAACGCGCTGCGGATGGTTTCTTCCACTCCCATGCGCGTGGCGGGATAACGCGCCTCAGTGCCGCGTCCACCGAAGTTCGAGTGCTTGGGATTTTCGCCGAGGGCAAACTTGATGCCGGGCAAGGCGCCTTCGAACGGGAGCTTCGAGGCGGGCTGGCCCCAGCGGAGTTTGATGACTACGGTTTGGCCGCCGATGGGGTTGGCGCTACCGTGGAGAACGTTGGCGACGGTGACTCCGCCGGCGAGATCGCGGTAGATGTCGATGTCGTCGGGATTAAGCACGTCGGCGATGTTGGCGATCGAAGAGACGGCGATGCTGCCTTCGTTGACGTTGCCGTCGATGGCGATGTGGGAGTGGCAGTCGATGATGCCGGGCATGACGAATTGGCCGGCGGCGTCGATCACTTGGGCGTCTTTCGGGGCTTTGATGGACGAGCCGACTTCGGCGATCTTGCCGTCGCGGATGAGGATGGAACCGTGCTCGATGTTGCCGTGTGAGACCGTGAGGATCGTTGCGTTTTGAATCAGGATGATTGGGGCGGGCTCGCTGGCTACGGCCGGGGCATTTGCGGGGCGCGTTTGTGGCGGCGCCAGGGCGGCCAGAAGCGTTGCGATGCAAACGGCAAGAAGGCGTGATGGGTTCATCGAAATCTTCATCGGGCGGCTCCCTGTTCGTTGGTCGATTGCTCGGCGGCGATGGAGCGCGTCGGCGCTTTGGTGCCTGTGAACTCGATATCGATTCCTACCACACTGATATTGCCTTTCAGCGAGGTGCCGTCGAATGTGCCCGTGAAGACCGCGTCGGCCGGTCCGTCCTCCAACACGATGTTGATGGTGAAGGTGAATTTATCGGCGCTGAGAGAGCCGCTGAGAATCGTTTGCGTGCCGCGCTTGCTGGTGAACGTGCCAGAGAGTGTGCCGTCGGAGGCCATGGTGAGGTCGGCGGTCGATTCTTCCGCGCCTTCGGGCGTGGTGTAGGCGAGTTTCCATTTGCCGGTTAGATCGCCTTTGGGCGGATCTTTAGGCTTTTCGGGTTCGTGGATCGTAAATCTGCGGCTATCGACGAAGACGAATTTGATTTTTGTTTTTTCGTTGAACAGGTCGCCGTCGGTGATGACCAGGTTGGCGATTTTTCCGTTCTCGATGGAGCCGAGGCGGTCGGCTACACCGAAAATTTCCGCGGGGGAAAGAGTCATCGCACGCAGGGCCGCGTCCGGGGCGAGGCCTGCGTCGATCGATTTTTTCGCGGCTTTCAGGATGTCTTTCGGTGCGGCGATGCCACCGGAATAGAACGCGAACTTCACCCCGGCTTTGGCGAGGGCGGCTGGCGACGACGGAGCGCGATCCCGGAAACGCAGCGTGCGGAGCGAGGGAACGTCGTCGGGGTCGGCGTCCTTGTCGGCTTCCGGCCATTTCAGGTCGACCAGAACGGGTAGCTTCTTTGCTGCGATTTCATCTGCGACTTCGTAACTCATTTGGCCGCCGTAGATCGCGGCGGTGACGTGCCAGCGATCGATCAATTCAAAGGAACGGCGAATCTGGACGGTATTGTTTGCAGGGATAAGGACCAACGCGTGATCTTCCAGCGCATCGGCGAGCGCGGAGTTGGTGCGATCGTAGCGAGGGCGCGCCATGCCCCGAGGGTTCTTGTCGTAGATCGCTTCGGCCTTGGCGCTCCAATCCGCGTCCAGCCAGACCTGGCGAACGTAGCCGATCGTGCCCATCAGCGATCCGGGAAAACTTGTGAAATTGCCGACAGGCTGCAGCGAAACCGGAATGGCCACCGGAGATTTCACGACCAGATCGCCGTTGCGTTCTCCGGCTAGATCAAGCACCGCGCCCTGCCCGGGAAAAATGCCGCCCTTGTTTGCGGAAATGACGGTGGTAAATCCGGCGCTGCGCCACGTTTCGATGCGCTTGTCGGCGAGGGTCGCTTCGCCGGCGGCGTCGCGCCAGGGAGTCGCGCCGGGACGGTCTTCGGGGCCGCGCGAAATTGGTTGCTGCGGGCGTCCGGCGCCTTCGCCGCCAGCCGGGGCTGCTGAAGAACCAAGGCCAATGTCGGTGAGAGGATCGAACAGGCCGGGGTAAACCGTCAATCCTTTGCCATCAATGATCCAGGTTTCCTGGGGGAAAGTAACATCCTTGCCAACACCTGTAATCACTCCGCGCGAGACAAGCACGGTGGCATTTTCGATGCGCGGACCGGAGACCGGCACGACGGTGGCACCGCGAATGGCGAACGATTGCGGCTCCCCACCTTGCGCCGCTAGGCGAGGTACCGCAACCGCCAACAGAAAGATTCCGATCAGAGGCATCGCAGACGACAAACTTCGACGGGCGACGAAATGCATGCTAACTCCTTCGTATGGGCGGCGGGGCAGGACGCGATCCCCGAACCTGTTTTTGTAGACGGACGAGGCTAGTGGGAAGTTTCGAAAGAGTCAAGACGAGTCAGAAGGAAGATTCAAGATCGGCGCCAGGGGAAATTTAAAAACTTCATAACTGACTTCATTTTGCCAGGCCCAGTCGACGAAGATGATCCTGGAAACGTGGATCGGATCGCAAAGAGTCGAAGGCAGGCTCGACCGCGAGTTCGGTCAGGGCGAGTTCACGCTCGGAATAAGCACGCTCGAGAGAGGCGAATGCTTTGTTCGCGTCATCGAGGCGCGCGTACAGGACAGCGATGCCATAGTTGTTCGTGTAGGACTCGGGTGGATTTTCTTTGTCCTTCGAAAAATCGAGGAGCGTTTCCCAGTAACCGCGGGGACCGTGAGCCACAAACGCGGCTTTGAGTTGGTCCTGCTTCCGGAGCGCGAGTTTAGGGTCTTCTCCAGCCAGCATGCGTGCTTTTGTCTCTTCGTCGATGGCATCGGGATATCGTTGCAAATAGGTGTAGAGGTGAGCTAGCCGCACGTGATTGAGGACGAAGTCCGAATCGATTTTATCGGCTTTTTCTAATTCCGCGAGGGATTCGTCGTAGCGCCGCGCCCACAGATATGTGCGGCCCAGGAAAGATCGAATGGGAACTGACAGCGGGTCGAGCGCAATGGCCGTCTGCATCTCGGAGATGGCTTCGTCGTGGCGGCCGAAGGGAGAAAGATAGCTATTGGAATAAAAGAAGTGAGTACTGGCATCGCTGGGATTGAGTTCCAGGGCGCGATGGAACTCGCGGTCCGCTGTGGGCCAGTCGTATTCGAAATGGGCTCTTATGAAGGCGAGCGTCGCGTGCGCTTCGGCGAGCGAGTCGTCCAACGAAAGCGCACGCATGGCGTTTTCGCGAGCCTTAGGCATGGTTTCGGATGGCTTCGCGCCGAAGACCGGTGCCAGAGCATAGACGCGAGCCAAACCTGCGTACGGGCGCGCGTCGTTGGCGTCGATGGAGATGGCGCGGTTGAATGCGGCGGCAGCGCGCTGGAAGCTCGCGCGCGTTCTCTGGTCAAAGGCTTGCAGCCCTTCAAGATAGGCTTCGTAGGCCTGGGCGCTGACCCGCGGGGCGCCAGCCAGACGAGCTTCCACTTGTTGCGAAAGGGTAAGCTGAATTTTGCCGGCGATGGCGCGGGCGACTTCGCGCTGCAGGTTGAGGATGTCGCCGACGTCACGGTCAAAGCTGTCGGCCCAGATGTGGGTCTGGTCGCTGGTCTGGATGAGCTGCGCGGTGACGCGCACGCGCCCGGCGTCGCGACGCACGCTGCCCTCGAGGAGGTAGGCGACGCCAAGTTCGCGAGCGATTTGCGCGGCGTCCTTGGGGGCGCCCTTGTATCGCATCGCGGAGGTCCGCGCGATGACGCCCAGGTGCTGCGGATCGAGTCCGCCTAGCTGGGTAATCATTTCCTCGGTCATGCCGTCGGCGAAGTAATCCTGGTTGGAACCGCCGCTCAGGTTTTGGAACGGCAGCACGGCGAGCATGATTCTTCCAGTGGCTTTTGGGCTGGACGCTTTACGAAGGTAGGGCCTGGTCAGGAACGCCGCGATGACCAGCATCGCGACGAGTGCGAGCCAGAAAGGCCATAGCCGGATTCTGCCAGTCGGAGGAGGTGTCGCCGCCGGCGACGGAGATTCGATCGCCAACGCTGAGGAAGTACCACGAGACAGGGCAGCGGGCGCACCGGTCGGGGCGGGGGGCGCTTGAGCCGGAGCGGGGGCTGCAGGCTGTAACTCGACAATCGAAGCTTCAAAGCGGTAGCCCTTGCCCGGGATCGTATAGAGAAAGCGGGGACTTTCGGGGCTGTCCTTCAGAGCTTGACGGATCTTGCGGACGGCCGTGTTGATGCTGTTGTCTACGTCAACGAAGACCTCTTTGCCCCAGATGCGGTCCAGTATTTCCTCGCGGGTGAGGAGCTGGCCATGGCGTTCGGCCAACAGAAAGAGCAGGTCCAGCGGGATGCGCTCCAGGTGTACGACGCGACCGTCGCGGCGGAGCTGGTAGGCCCCGCGATCCAGCTCGAAATCCTCGAATTGATAGATTTCGGCGCTCATGGCGGATGCAAGCTCCAGCGACGGGACAGTATGGGGATTGTATCTAGATCGTTCCAGGGGAGATAGCCGTCAATTTTAGTTGCAGTTACCTCTACAGGAAGACTTCAGGAAACCTTCAGGGCCGGTCCATTGTGCTACGGAGCCAAGAAGTGGCAGAAGGCGCAGGTCGGGGACTCCCGACGAAATTTTCGACACCGGAGGAAAAAAATGAGGACTTGGATTTCGAGGACAGTTCTAGTAGTGACGTTCGCTGCGCTTTCGTTCAGTAGTCCTGCGCGGGCGTGGTCTAACGAACCCTGCAGCGCGGGTAACTCCATTTTACAAGGCGACTACGCGTTCACCGTTTCCGGGCAGGTTTTCTTGCCCAGCGGGACGATTGAGCGCCAGGGTATCGCCCTGACCCATTTCGAGGGCAATGGCAAATTCACCCAGGTGGATTTCGTGCTCGCCAGCCCGCTTCCAGCCGGTGCTCCGCCGCCGGCAAAGGGTCCGACCGACAGCGTATCCGGGTTCAATACTGACGAATCAGGGACTTATACCGTCAACCCGGACTGCACAGGCGAATTTACGATCAATCAGGAAGGGTACGTTAATGCCGCCGGGGCGCCGGTATCGAATGGGGTGATCAAAGTGAAGTTCATCCTAAGCGATCACGGTCGCGCGATTCACACCATGGTCTATTCACTCCAGCCTCCGGGAGCTCCTGGACCAGTGCCCGTATTGATTCACAGCGACGGCCACAAGCTCGGCAAGGTCGAAGACTAAGAGGGCGCGGTGGCTTTCGGTTCCGGCTAGAAAAAAGACAAACACAAACTTCCTCCGCCCCGGGGGACGCCCCAGGGGAGACCTCGGTTTCCCTTGGGGCGTTGTTTGTGCGGAGCGGTCGAATGCGGCTGGCAAACTCTTCTATTGTTTTCCAATAGGAGCTGTGGCACTCTCACTATGGGTATCCCATAGGAGAGAACGGCATGGCGGAAAAAACGGATGTTTGGCAAGGGACGTTGGCGCTGATGGTCTTGAAGACGCTGGAGACGCTGGGACCGCTTCACGGTTATGGGATCGCCCGGCGGATTGAGCAGACCAGCGGCGATCTGCTTTCGGTGAACTATGGAACGTTGTACCCGGCGCTTTTGAAGCTGGAGCAGGAAGGTTACATCGATTCCGAATGGGGTCAGTCCGACAACCATCGCAAAGCGAAATATTACCGGCTCACCCGTGCCGGACGAAAGCAGCTGGCTAAGGAAGCGCAGGAGTGGGACCAGGCCACTGCGATTCTGGCGCGATTCCTGACACCGAGTGAGGATCGGTCATGAGGCGGCTTCGCGCGTGGTTCGTCCGGCTGGGCGGATTGTTTAAAAAAGAGCGATCCGACCGGGCATTCGCCGCAGAGATGGACAGCCATCTGCAGATGCACATCGACGACAACTTGCGTTCAGGAATGACCGCGGACGAAGCGCGGCGGCATGCGCTGATCAAGCTTGGCGGTATTACACAGACGAAGGAGATTTATGGGGAGCGTCGCGGGATACCGGCAGTGGAGACGCTGCTACAGGATCTGCGGTTTGCGGTGCGGATGCTGCTGAAGAATCCGGGCTTCACGGTGGTGGCCGTGTTGATCCTCGCGCTGGGAATCGGCGCGAACACCGCGATGTTCAGCGTGGTGCGCGCGGTGCTGTTGAAACCCCTGGCGTACTCCAATCCGGATCGCATCGTGACGCTGGCATCTTTTTGGAAAGCGAATTCGGGCAAGGGCCAGGTATCCGCACCTGACTATCACGATTGGCACGACCAAAGCTCGGCGTTTGAAGAAATGGCCTACTATGGCGCTTGGGATACAGCGGTCACCGCGGGGACTGCAACGGGCGCGACGGCGGAATATGCGCACGCCGCGCAGATTGGTCCGGAGTTTTTTCGCGTTTTTGGCGTGACACCTTTTGTGGGGCGCGAATTCAGCGCTGAGGAAGCAAAGCGCGGCGGACCCGGCGCCGCCCTTATCAGCTATGCGTATGCCGCGCGACACTTCGGCGACGAAGCAAACGCGCTTGGCAAACGCGTGCAGATGGCCGGCAAAACCTTGGATATCGTAGGCGCCATGCCTGCGGGTTTTCGCTTTCCTGAGAATACGGACATCTGGTATCCGACGAACACGATCGTTCCCGATACGGAGTCGCGCAGCGCTCACAACTATCGAGTCATTGCACGGCTGCGGGACGGTGTTCGATTGGAGCAGGCGCAAGCGCAAATGGCGGCAATTGGGGCGCGACTCGAGGAGAAATATCCCGACAGCAACAAGGGGAAGAGCGTGGCGGTCACGCAACTCCGCGACGAAATGGTCAACGAGTTCCGCCTGACGCTTTACGTGATGTTGGTGGCGGTTGGCGTTGTGCTGCTGATCGCATGCGCCAACCTGGCGAATATGCTGCTGGCGAAAGCGGTCGCGCGCACGCGGGAGATGGCCATACGCACGGCGGTGGGAGCGGGGCGCGGCCGGATTGTGCGGCAATTGGTCACCGAAAGTATATTGCTGGCGCTGATCGCGGGGGCTGCGGGACTGGCGCTGGCGTTCTGGGGATGCCGGACGCTAGTGGCGCTGGCGCCTGGAGACGTACCGCGACTTGCGGAAGCCGGTATCGACGGCGACGTTTTGTTATTCACGCTGGGGATTTCCATGGTGGCGAGCTTGTTGTTTGGTCTCGCGCCGGCGCTGCAGGTCTTGCGCGTCGATCTCAATAGCGCACTCAAGCAAAGCGTGCAACGCACCGGAGTTGGGAGTATGGCGGACCGCATGCGCCAAGCGCTGGTGGTGGCGGAAATTGCGTTGTCGGTGATCCTGGTGGCGGGCGCTGGATTGCTGATCAAAAGTTTTGTCGCGCTACAAAATGTCGAGCTGGGATTTCGGTCGGAGCGCGTGCTGGTGGTCGGAACCAGCGTGCCCGCCTCGGATCTAGAGAGCGCGCGGCGTGCGACACGATTCTACAAACAATTGCTGGCGGAGGTGCGCGCTTTTCCCGGCGTACTCGATGCCGGCGCAACCATGGAGCCGCCCGGCCACACGGCATCGGACGGCAGCTATTGGATCGACCAATTGCCCACAGCACTGAACGTCAGCGCGCCGCACGCGGTGTTCTCTGTCGTGTCACCGGGAACGTTTGCCACTCTCGGAATTCCGCAGCAACAAGGCAGAGATTTCAATGATGGGGACACGTATGACGCGCCGTTTACGGCGGTTATCAATGAAGCGCTGGCACGGCAGGCATTTCCGAATCAGGATCCCATCGGCCACTCGATTTTCTGCGGACTGGATTCGATGAATGGCATGAAAATTGTGGGCATTGTAGGCAACGTTCGGCAAGAGGGACCGGCGAAAGAGCCGTCCCCGGAAATCTACATGCCGTACGAGCAACATCCGCAACCCGCCATCGCCCTCAGCATCCTGGTGCGAACATCGATGCCGCCGGGCACGATCTCGCCGGCAGTTCGCGACAAGATCCACGCCCTCTCTGTGGATGTCCCGGTCAAGTTCACGACGATGGAAGCTCTCAATTCGGAAGGCGTGGCGGCTCCGCGCTTTCGCACGCTGCTGCTTGGTATTTTCGCGGCGTTGGCGGTCGGGCTCGCGCTGGCTGGGGTCTATGGAGTGATGTCCTACGTGGTCGGCCAGAGGTCGAATGAGATCGGACTGCGCATGGCGCTCGGGGCGAGTCAGAGCGATGTGCTGCGACTGGTTTTGCGGCAGACACTGCTGCTGGCGGGAGCGGGGATCGTCATTGGCTTGGCGGGAGCGGCGGCGGTGACGCAATTTTTGACGAGCATATTGTTCGGAGTCAAAGCCACCGATCCCGCGATATACGCCGCGGTGGTTGCGCTGCTTGTGCTTACAGCACTAGGGGCGAGTTACGTCCCTGCGAGGCGCGCCATGCGCGTCGATCCCATGGTTGCATTGCGGTATGAGTAGAGCGCGAATCTTCTCTGAGTAGTGCACGGGGCCAAAAGCAGCTTGGCCACGCAAGAGGGACGCGCTGAGGCGTCGCCCCTACACTCGTTGAGCAAGACGGACGCGCCGCGTCAAGACTACATGGTGAACTTACTGCGGCTTTTTCTTCTTACCAAGCAAACCGCCGAGCTGCCCGATTGCGTCCGCGGGGTTTGAGCCACCAACACCGGGAACCACTCCGCCAGGAACTCCTCCGGCAGCGCATCCCAACTGCGACTTCAGCATTCCGGCCGCCAGGCCGCCGACATCCGGAATGAACTTCGGATCGGACGTCGTGCCCTGAATTTGAAATGGGACGGTGGTTTGGCTTTTGCAATTCTTGCTGCCCCCACCGCCGCCAAGCTTGCCCATGAGCGCGCCTGTGCTTCCAACTGGGCTTCCGGCCTCACCCAGAACGTCGGTGAGCGTGGCTGCCATTTTAAAGTCCAACGCGTTCTTGGAGTTGATGGTACCGCCACCAACGAGCGTGCCGACCGCCGGAACGACGGCATCGAAATTGGTCGCCTGGATACCCTCCGGAGCCATACGCACGTTGCTCGTCATTTTCTGGATTTCCAGGTCTTTTCCCGACTTCACACCGGTGAGCGATGAAATCGCCGATAGTTTGGACCCCAGATCGAACCCCGCAAGCTTCGCATTGAAAAGGCCCACGGTGCCGGTGGTCACCAGCTTGTTCGTCGGACCGGACAGACTCAGGTCGGTGCTCAGCGTGCCGGCCTGAAGCGAAGCGCCCTTCGGCATGTTGACACCTAACGCGGGCAGGAACGCCTCGAGATCCTTGGCTGGCATGTTTTGGCCGTTCACTTTGACGTGAAGAATCGTGGCCTCCGCGGGCACCTCATACGCGCCGGACAGATTCATGACCGCGCTGCCGATCTTCAGGGTCGAGGGATCGAGGACGCCAGTGTTCTTGACGAGATCATATTTTGTTTGAAAATCGATAGTGACCGGCTCGGATGAAGGCGAACCACCAGCGATCAGCAGCGCTTTCGAGAGCTTGGCACTGCCTTTGGTTTCGGCAACGCCATTTTGCGACTCCATCGTAGCGTTTAGATCAATGATGCCGCCAAGGCCCGCCGAGGGATCCAGGAAACCAGTCGAGGCCATATTGAGGGAATCGACCGTCAGTTTGGCGCTGAGCGGAGTGAGCACGGAATTGGTCTGGTTGACTGGACCGGCCGTGCCGTCGACCTTGAAGTTGCCGCCGCCGGGGAGATCGGCGGTAACCGTGACCGGAAATTTCGAGGTCAGGGAGACATTGGACGCGACCACGCTCACGTTGTCGTAGGTACTGCGCTTTTGCGAAGCCGTCGAGCCTACGGTAATGCGGCCGTTCTTGAGTTCCAATTTTTGCACCGAGAATTCTTCCCCCGACGACGAAGAGGACGCGGGAGCGGGAGTAGATGGTTTAGCGGCCGGTGGCGGCGCCTGCGTTTGAGACTTGGCCGCTGAAGCACCGAACGAGGAATAGTTCCAATCACCACCGGCGTTCCGAATCAACGAAACTTGCGGGCTGTCGATGGTGACGTTGGTTACGTTCAGCGTCTTCGAAAAAATCAGGGGCATCAGCTCGACACCGACTTTGACCGACTTCGCCGTTAAAAACGGCGAATTGCTGAATTTCGGATCGTCGGCGATGGACAGGTTGTCCGCTTCAAGGGCCCCGCTGAAAAGCGACAGGCTGAGATTGCCGACTTCTACTTTTCGCCCCAATGCAGCGGACGCCTTTTGCTCGATCGTGGGCCTGAATTGATTCACGGGAATCAGAAACGGCGCGACCAGAACTAAAACGATGAGTACGCCAACGACAATGGCGATAATTTTAAGGGAGCGGCTCATAGAGGACCTCCATCGCGGCAGGCATTAGGGAACCGAGTCTCGTTGCGGCGAGGCGATCATAGCACACCCCTTCGAGGCTGGACCTACAGGTAAGCCTGATTTGGCAGTTGAACCTGAGCTCCGAATCCCGCCTTCAGACCGTTGCCGATTTCGTGACAACCGCCAAGAAACGTTCACATCGAATGGGTATTTGACCGCATCTAAATCCGCAGTCGGCGCGGTAGCCGCGGTAGGCGGCTCTTGAGGGTGGTTTTGTCTAACGGAAGTGAATCAAATTGGGGGAACTTCAACGAACATGAACGTGCGAAACCTCGCGTCACGCCTGGCAATTTCATTCGCGACAACGGTCCTGTTTATTGCCCCGGGTAGCGACGTGGCATTGGCGGATGAAGAGTCGAGGACCGCGAATCTTCCTGATGCGCCCATTCCCAAACAGCAGAACCCCAGTCAACAGCCTTCGCAATTGCAGGCGACCATTGCCATACTCGGGAAGCGGTCGGTGTTTTTCCCTGAGCTGGCGTTCGATAAAGGGCCGCTCGACCCGGCGCAGAAGTTCGAACTCGCGGTCGATGAAACGATCGCGCCTTCCCGATTCCTCGGGTCCATGATCACGGCCGGGATCGGTCAGGCACGCAATGCTTTGCCGGGTTATGGGCAAGGATGGGAAGGTTACGGAAAACGATTTGGCTCGTCGGTTGCGAGCAACGCTTCCAGTCACTTGTTTGGAACTTTTCTGCTGGCGTCCGCGCTTCACGAAGACCCTCGGTACTTTGTCAAAGCATTCGGAGGTCCGCGAAGCCGGATTCTCTATGCCATGGAACGCGTGGTGATTACACGCACGGATACCGGAAGAAACACCTTCAATTGGTCCGGCGTGTTAGGGGGATTGATGGCCGAAAGTCTGGCCAACAGCTACCTTCCCGACGCGGAGCGCACCGCGGGAAAAACCTTCGGCCGGTACGGAGTTCGGGTCGGCTTCGGCGCACTGGACAATGTCGTGAAGGAATACTGGCCGACGATCTTCAAGAGCCTGGGAATTACCAAGTTAGTGCCCAGCGAAAATTCGGACCCGGGAACGGTGACGCCAGCGGTCGGCCCGCCGGCGCCGCCACAGCCGCAACCTCAACACTAGGAACGGAGGCCGTCATTGCGACGAGCCCGCGGAACGAATGAACTTTTCTTCCCCATGCAACTCATTTCGGCGTCATCTCTCTTGATTGGCCCCGTGCTTTTTCTTGCACTTCCGGGCATCGCCAGGGCGCAAGAAGGCGCCACTCAGGAAAAACCGGACGCCGCCGTTCGCGCGCAAATGCACAATGTGAAGTATCGTCTGAGCGACAACGTCGCGGTCCAAATTAACTCGCTGAATGGCGCGCTGGTTCCCACGAGCGGCAACGAGTTTCCAGTTTTGGACGACAAAAACTCCTTCCGGATTCACATCGACACCGCGGAAATCGCGATCGGACCAACGGACCTTGCCAACCTGCTCAATTCCTATGTTTTCGCGCGCCCCAACTCGCCGTTGTCCGGAATTTCTGTTGTGATAGTCAACGGCCGGCTGCAAGTCAAAGGGAAACTTCGGGACAAGGACGACATTCCCTTTGAGACGGAGGGTGTGATGACTCCAACGCCCGACGGAAGAATTCGCCTGCACAGCGAAAAAATCAAAGCGTTGCATGTGCCGGTGAAAGGCCTGATGGATGCCTTTGGCATCGGCGTAGACGACATGATCAAGTCCGGAAAAGTCCCCGGCGTCCAGGCCGAGGAAAACGACCTGATTCTGGATCTGAAGCAAATGCTGCCGCCGCCTCACATCGACGGCAAAGTTACTTCGGTGCGCGTCGAGAGAAATTCGATCATTCAGACCTTTGGCGGCACCGGCACGGCGCCGGCACCAAAGTTGCAGAACGCAAACTACATGGCCTTCCGGGGAAATCGTCTGCGCTGCGGTAAACTGACGATGGATGATGCAGACATAGTCTTGTACGATTTGAATCCCGACGATCCAATGGATTTCTATCTGGATCACTACAAAGATCAACTCGCCGCAGGCTACACGAAAATCACCACGAGTTTCCAATTGCGCGTGTTCTTGAAAGACTTCGACAAGCTCGGCCAAACAAAAGCGACTGCAAAGGGCAAAGAAAACTGACCGAGCTCGTTCCCTCAGGGCAGACACTCGAACGCCGGCGCAAGCGTTGGGCTTCGACCGGCGCAGCAACAGACCCCTCAAATTTCCAGCGGGGAGAGCGTCCCTCGCGGCACGACGACGAAACGCTTGATTGACAGGGCGGCGGGAAGGCTCTATTTTCCTAGCGCCGGGTAAACGCTTACTTGCTCGCTCTTCAGCGGCCACCCGCCTGATAGGAGATCCGATCCATGTTCCTCACTTCCCGACGACATTTCCTACAACAGGCCTCACTAACTGCAGCGGCTTGCTCCGCGGACCTCTTGGTCAGTCGCTCCCTGCTGGCGCAGGCCAAGCCTGCCGCCAGCAGTGGCACGGCCGCCCGTATCTATCTCGACTCTCGGCGAACCATCGCACCCATCGACCGCAACTTGTTCGGCTCGTTCCTCGAACACCTCGGCCGCGCCATCTATGAAGGCATCTACGATCCCAGCTCCAAGCTCTCCGACTCCGACGGATTCCGCAAAGATGTGATGGATGAAGTGAAGCATCTCGGGGTGCCGATCATTCGCTATCCCGGAGGGAATTTCGTTTCCGGCTACAACTGGCTCGACGGAGTTGGCCCGAAGAAAGACCGTCCGATGGTTCTCGACAAGGCCTGGAATTCGCTGAACTCCAATCAATTCGGCACCAACGAGTTTCTGGCCTGGTGCAAGGAAGTGGGCACTGAGCCGCTGATGGGTTTGAATCTCGGCACCGGCACTCCCGAGCAGGCCGCGGACCTCGTGGAATATTGCAACGTCGAAAAAGGCTCGCGCTGGAGTGAACTGCGGCGCAAACATGGCATCGCCGAGCCTTACAAAATTGAACACTGGTGCCTTGGCAACGAAATGGATGGCCCATGGCAAATCGGCCATATGTCCTCCTCAGAATATGGCCTGAAGGCTGCCGACGCCGCGCGGCAGATGCGCTACGTTGATCCCTCTCTCAAGCTCATTGCTTGCGGCTCCAGCGGCCCGTCCATGCCTACCTATCTTGAGTGGGACCGCGAGGTGCTCGAGCAGTGCTACGAGTACGTGGACGGGCTTTCGCTGCATCGCTATTTTGACAATACTGAAACCACCGGCGGCGATAGCGCGAAATTTCTGGCGATGAATTTGACCATGGACCGGCAGATTGCCGAGACACTTGCGGTTTGCGATCTGGTGCGCGGGCATAAACGCTCTCCGAAAAAGCTTTGGCTCTCGTTCGATGAATGGAACGTGTGGTACCGCGAGCGTCGTGGCGACGCCGTCAACGGCAAGAGGGCCGAAGCTCCTCATTTGCTCGAAGAAATCTACAACTTCGAAGATGCGCTGCTGGTCGGAGGCTTGCTCAATACCTTAATCCGCAATTGCGACCGGGTGAAGATCGCTTGCCTGGCGCAATTGATTAATGTTATCGCGCCGATTATGACGAACGCGGACGGGCTGTTCCGCCAAACCATTTACTACCCCTACAGTTGGGCGCTACAATTCGCGCGCGGCGCGGCTCTGAATGTTCTTGTGGAGTCTTCCACGTATGAAGTCAAAGGAATGGACCCGGTTCCGCATCTGGATGCAACGGCAACCCACAACGCCGCGGACGGCAGCGTTGTTCTGTTCATCCTGAACCGCGATCTGCAAAAAGCGCATGACGTGGAGGTTGTGTGGGAGGATCAGGCCCCCGCTCGCGTGCTGACCACTTCTCTGCTTACCGGGGACGACTTGAAAGCGGTCAATAGTTTTCAGTCGCCGCAACGCGTGGCCCCGCAGGCATTCGCGAAGCCGACGACCACGAACGGGCGCACAAAATTCGAGGTACCGGCGCGCTCTTACACGATGCTCCAGTGGTCTCTGTAGTCCGCGCGAGTTGCGCGATGAGGGTGCGGCGAACTTTTTTGTTGGCACCTTGCCGAGCTGGGGCGCAGCAGTGCTGCGCCCCTACACAAAGGTCCTCAGCACACGCGCGGAACGCTTACTTCGTCGAAAATTTGAAGACGGTTACGGTGTGATACTTCTGACCGCGCTTGAGTTCCGTGGTGGGAAAGTCGGGATGATTGGGCGAGTCCGGAAAATGTTGCGTCTCCAAACAAAACGCAGAGTGTTTGCCGTATGTTACGCCGCCCTTTCCCTTGATCGTGCCGTCCAGAAAATTGCCGGTGTAAAACTGAACTCCGGGTTGGTCGGTCAGCACCTGCAACACGCGCCCCGACGACGGATCGAATGCTTCCGCCGCTAACGCCAGCTTCCCACCCGTGGCATCCAGCACCCAGTTGTGATCATAGCCGTGACCGAGTTTAATCTGCTCGTCATCCGCATCGATGCGCTCGCCAATCGCCGTGGCCTTCGTGAAATCGAACGGCGTGCCCGCTACCGCTCTCAATTCCCCTGTGGGTATGAGTCCAGCATCCACCGGAGTAAATCGCGCGGCCATCAACATCAGCTGTTGTTGCAGAACGTCCCCTTTGCCTTGCCCGGCGAGATTAAAGTAGGAATGATTCGTCAAGTTTACGACGGTGTTTTTGTCGGTCGTCGCCGAGTAGTCGATTCGCAGCTCGCCTTTGACCAGCGTGTACCGCACGGTCGTCGTGAGGTTTCCCGGATAGCCCGCTTCGCCATCCTTGCTCAAAAATGTCAGCTCGACGCCGTCCGCGATCTCTTTCGCTTTCCACACGACGTTGTTGAAGCCGTGCGGGCCGCCATGCAATGAGTTCGGCGCGTTGTTGATGGGCAGATGATACGTCTTGCCGTCCAGCGTGAACGTTCCCTTGGCGATGCGATTTCCGTAACGCCCGATGATCGCTCCAAAAAAAGCGCCTCCCGGATTGTTGCTGTTGGCGTAGTAGCCATCCACATCGTCAAAGCCCAGCACGATATCCGCCGAGTTGCCATTGCGATCGGGAGTTTTCAAGGAGAGGACGATGCCACCGTAGCTGATAATCTGGGCTTCAACGGTGCCATCACTCAATGTGAACATTTCGACGGGCGTTCCATCGGGAATTTTGCCAAACGGCTGGGTGGTCACGGTCGTCTTAGCCTCGGATAGAGTTGCACACAAACCCAAACACAAAACACCAAACACCATTGCCTTCAGCATTTTATCGACCTCGGCAACTCTGCAGAATAGAACAAACAAGCCAGTAATCGTTTCCCACGAGTCGGCACTCTAAGTCACTCCCGGAGCCCTGTCAATTTACATGATGGTCTTTCGTTCCAGAAATCCGCTAGTCGACCGGCAAATTCTTAACGTATTCGTTAAAGGGCCGTCAATCGTGACAGGCTAGGCACCGAAGATTGCGTTCTTAGGCTCTCTTTCGCTCCCTGCCTCCCTCTCCGCCACTCACTGTAAGTCGTTACCGAATCGGGGATTATCCGATCCCACGCGCTTCCCTGCTGTTGTGCACCTCGCAATCCTAACGTTGGAACGGAACATGCCCTTACCACGGGAGGAGGGTTCATGTCTGCCCCGGTGCGAGAGTCGAAAACGAGCGCCCCCCGTTTGACCCGCCGGTCGTTTCGGTCGGACGTTGCCCTCCACAACCTTCTCCGCAACGCCGCCCCATCGGCGAGGGCAAAGCGCGAGTCCCCGACCTCCGACGCTCTGCCCTCGCCGACCTTCCCGATAGCTCAACAACACGGTTCTTTCTTCCTTCGTTTCGCGTCGTGGTCCCTCGCCCGCGTTGGGACTTACTCGCCTCCCGCTTGGGTACACCGCGCGCTACACGCCCTCGGCAATCTGCGACGGACTACTCGCCTGAATCTGTCGACTCAGGTGATCTCCCGCGCTGTCGAAGCTGCGGCCCTCTTTTTCGCTGTGACACTCGTTACCTCAGTCTTCGTGGAAGCGGCCACGGCCACACCGCTACTTCCGCACGACGACCCGCCGGGCCAAACAAACGCAGCTGCGACCTCCGAGCCATCGCTACCGGGCGCGGCGCCGCCTCAAGAAAAAAGCTACGGCACCGTGAGCGGTCGGGTCGTCGATCAAAATGGCAACGCCGTCGCTGGGACGAGCGTGCAAATCAAGAGCAGCCTGGAATCTGCGATTCAGGAAGTAGAATCCGACGAAGACGGCCGCTTCGTTCTTGACCGCGTGCCGCCGGGGCCTTTTCTCCTCACCACCACGGGGGAAGGCTTTGTCACGCAAACGCTCTCGTACACGCTGCGGCCGGGTGAAAGTTATGTCGTACCTCCGATCACAATGTCCCTCGCCACGGTAGTCACCGAGGTGCGTGTCTCGCCCTCAACCGACGAAATCGCGCAAGAGGAGTTCAAAGACCTGGAACAACAGCGGGTTCTTGGCATTGTTCCCAACTTCTATGTCAGTTACGCGGACGAAGCTGCCCCTTTGACCCCCAAACGGAAATTTGAGCTCGCTTTGAAAGCAACTACGGATCCCGTCACCATCATGGCCGTCGCTGCGATTGCTGGGGTGGACCAAGCCACGAATCGCTTTAGCGGTTATGGCCAAGGCGCGCAAGGCTACGCCAAGCGCTATGGCGCTTCCTATGCAAACTTTGCTTCCGGATTATGGTTCGGAGGAGCGATCCTGCCTTCCATTCTGAAGCAGGATCCTCGGTACTTCTATAAGGGAAGCGGTACCAAGGGTTCGCGATTCCTGTACGCTGTCTCGCGTCCCTTCATTTGTAAAGGGGACAATCAACGCTGGCAGCCCAATTATTCCTCTGTCCTCGGCGACCTCGCTGCCGGCGGCCTTTCGAATCTATATATTCCTGAAAGAGACCGTCACGGAGTTCGGCTAACCTTCGAAAACGCCGGCATCGCGCTCGGAACCAGCGTGGCCATCAACGTTCTACAAGAATTCGTCCTGCACCGACTCACGTCACGAAAACAATAGAACTCGACTTCGAATATCGATGGAGCTAAAACCAACATGAACGAAAACGATTCCTACAAGAAAACTGAAGCTCTGCGCGCAGCGCTCGAATTGCAGAATTTCAACTGTGCTCAGAACATGCTCAGCCTACGCGTAAATAATGAGCGATATGCGAAGGACGCCACCTTCGAACAGCGATTGTCGTTCAAAGACAAGCGGCTGCTCAAGGACATGGGCATAGCTGTGTAAGAGATTCACGCCTGTAATTGACGCACATGGCTGACATCAAAATGTCGCTGGTGCTAGTCGCTATCCTTATCTGCGGCTGCGAGTCCAATGGCCCCGCTGATCAACTGACCAACACCAGATGTTCGAGATTGAGAAGACGGAGTTGCGATGAATGAGGTTCAGAAAAGCGGGACGGAAACGGAGTTCTCCCTCGCAGGACTGGAATTGAACGCGCTTCGGTCGGAGACCCACGCAGCACCGGAGGACGGCCAGCCCGCGCAACCTGCCGCCCCATCCGTCGAGCTGACGCTCAACGGCACCCAATTGCTTCTTGCACTGGGCGCCGTCTTGTCACTCACCGCCGTGTTGCATTGGGCGGTTCTGCACTATTGGATCTTTGCTCATTGAAACAAATGGGGCTCTCGAGTCCCGGCATGCCTGGAACGCACTGACTTTTGGCGAGCCTCGTTCGCGCATTCTCAAGCTCGCAGCGATGAAACCATTCGCTTGAGCCAGGGAACAGACTGTAAAAAAAGAGATAAATGTTGGGGCTGGGGAGATTCGAACTCCCGACCTATGGTTTAGGAAAACACCCAACCTTTTTGATGCGTTCTGAAAACTCTTGACCCTACTATATTGCTCAACGGCTTACAACGTTTGGAGTTTGTCCCATTTGTACCCGTCCTGACGCGTTTTGAACGTAGAACTATCACGTTTTTATCACGTCTTTCTCCACAGATGAGGTCCTAGATCAAACCCGGTTCAATGAGCAAACTAGCACCGCCGCAGTCTTCTTTCGAGTGCGAGGTCCTCAAAGGCACTTTTCCGATTACCGCTTTTATCAGGAGTTGAGAAGTCCAGTCGGTCGGTCCAAGTCTTTGGACACAACCCGACCATTAGGACAGTTGAAAATGCTCAACACCTACACGGTGTCACGATTCGCACACGGTAGAAAAGCCCGGCCACTCCGAAGAGCAGCCAGGCCCGAATTCTCGTCCTGTTCATTGATATGGCGTGGCTTACAGCCCGGCCTTGCTTGTACTGGAAAATTAATTTGCTTTTTATAACATCGGTAGTACGCTGGCGTACCTAAGGTGCTTTCCAGCTTTTTGGCTGTCACCTAAGTTCGGAGGTGACCATGCCGAAATCCCCCCAGACCGTCAGCCGCTCTGACTGCTTAGGGTTCCTGTATGAAGTTTTGGCGATGGGGCTACAGGTCTGTGAACTGGAATGCGCCATTGGAAGGGGGATTTTATGTGTTTATCGTGCGGGTCTAGCAATCAGGCCGAATTTCCAAGTGAGATGATTATACATTTCACCGGGCTCAAGAATTTGGACAATCCCGGCGTCTGGGCATTTTCAAAGTTGTTGATTTGTTTGGAGTGCGGCTTTTCGTCGTTTACCGCTCCCCTTGCGGAACTTCAACAAGCGGGATTGCGCAGCGTCAGTGCGTCGAATTATGGTCAAACCGTTGCCCCAGAATAGCCGCGTCGATTGCAGCAAGTAACTGCCTTCCGGCTTTTGCCTTCTGCACGTAGGCTCGTGCGCCTGTATTGAGAGCTTCTTCAACCACGTCAGCAGAAGTTTCCTGACTCAAGAAAATTATTTTAGCGTTCGGTACAAGTGCGCGAATCCGCCGAGCGGCCTCGATGCCATTCATCGTCGGTAGCCCGATGTCCAGCAGAATCAAATCCGGTTTCAATTCCACCGCTTTCTGAACCGCTTCGAGTCCGTCAGACACTTCTGCGATGACCTGCAAGTCGGGCTTTTCCGCAAGGGTAGAGCGGACGAATTGCCGATAGGGTGGGAAATCCTCTGCGATGAGAACACCGACTGCGGCGGGACTCAAGTTGAGACAATGGCCTTCAGGTTTTAGATTCAATTCACCCATTCGCAGCTCACGTACCGTATCCGCTCTTTCGGACTGGATGCGGATACCAAAGACAACTAGTCGTAAATATTACTCCTATGGAGATAAATTTCAACCTTTTCAGCATCATTGCGCTGGAGTACGAGAAAAACATAAAGTAAGACCTCGTCGTCTACGCTTGTTTTGAGCTCAACGCCCAATTTAGTCGCGTTACGGATCGGCGCAGAACACTCGGCCGTCTATTCTCAGTGAGAGCGTAAGACTCAATTCTAGGTTCAGCCTGCCGCAGCAGCGCCGCCAAGTTGGCGCAATTCAGCTTCCGGAACAATGAATTCCGCCGTGCCACAATCCAAGCAAACAATAAGCTCGGGGAAAACCCACACGACGGGCTTGTCAATGTTTTTCGGTTCGGGAAAATGGATGCTTATTTCCCCAGTGAACTTGCTCTGGTTGACTGACGCACACGACTTGCAGGGCATTCTCCTCCAATCGGAACCGAATAGGAACTGAGAACCCTGCTGTGACCTATTCAGTCCACAATTGGGTACAACTCTTAAGAACCAAAGAGCTTGTACTCAATCGATTAACTCTTGGAGACGTGCTAACTCCCGACTGGTTCTCAAGTCCCGGTAAGTCGTGCCGGACAAGTCCCGTCCCGGTACTTCAAGTTTCCGGTAACCGCGTCAAACCAGGCAATTGTCGGAATCCCTGCGATAACGGATGATTGGTCATTCTGTTCTTGGTTCGGTAGCTCAACGGAATCGCGGAGTCAGCGATGAAATCTCTCATGGCGTTGGTTATGCTTTCAGCAATGACCTCTTCAACGCAGGTCGATTTGGTCGTGCAAGATGCCTCAGGTGTGGCCCTCAAGGACGAACTCGTAATTGTGCAGGACCTGCATAAACAAAGAACATGAGGTTCTTCGGGCTTTGACTGACAAGGATGGTCAGATTCCCACGCTTGATCTGCAGCCGGGGCTGTATCGCGCAATTGCAACGGCTCCCTACGGTTTGTGGCAGACGGAAGTTCGTGAGTTTCTGGTTGCTGAAAAGCCCGAGCGGTTAGCCCTGAGGGTACGTCCAATGCCCACCCACGGATACGGTGACATTGTTACCTTCGGAACAAAGAGAAAGAAGTTGAAAATCCTGAAAACTGACGGGCAAGCCGCGTCCGGGGCAGAAATATACGTTCGTGACCGTGATGCGACTCTACATCTGGAGCGTTGGTACAAGACAAATTCTCAGGGAGAAACGGCGATTGAGATTGTGAGCGAACCGACTGTGGTTGTAATTGTTTTCGGCGACTCTGTGACGACGCGGGAAATAACGGACAAGGACGGCGAGCTTATGCTGCGCCTGCAGTAATCAACTCCTGATTAGTCGGGTTACCGGACAATGAGAATTCTGCGGCCGCGCCCGGAGACACCGAAATGGGGGTCTGATATGGCTAGTCGTCGGGAGGCGGCTAGCCATGAAACGGAAACTCAGCGTGGGCATACCCGATTGAAAACAAGCTCGGCCTTCCCGATTTGGAGCATGCGAAGGTCGCCGTCATCGTAAGCTTGAGATCGTTCGAATCGCAACGCAGTTATCGACATTCGATCGATGAGTTTGTAGCTTGGTATTGCTCCGCTCCGCGACTGTCGTTCAACAAGGCGGTCGTCCTCCGTTACCGACTTTATCTGGAAGATCGTCACCTGGCTGCAGGCACCATCAACGTCAGGCTGGCAGCTGTACGACGGCTGGCATACGAAGCGGCAGATTCTGGATTGTTGAGCCCTGATCTCGCAGCTGGCATTCGCCGGGTAAAGGGCGCAAAGAAACTGGGGTACCGACTCGGGAATTGGCTAACAGCCGAGGAAGCTCGAACGCTATGGCAACTCCCTGATCCTGCCACATTGAAGGGCACGCGGGACCGAGCGATTCTTGCTTTGCTGTTGGGTTGTGGCCTGCGGCGTCGCGAACTGACGGAACTCATGGTTGATCACTTCCAACGTCGCGAAAATCACTGGGCCATCGTTGATTTAATAGGTAAGGGCGGTCACGTTCGAACGATACCCGTGCCCTCGTGGGTTAAGCGGACCGTTGACGATTGGCTCGTCGCATCAAGCGTCGCCCACGGACGGTTATTTCGGTGCGTCTGTAGGACGGGAACGGTTTGGGCACCGAAATGACCGAAAAGGTGGTCTGGCATGTCGTAAAGCAGTACGCAGGCCAGGTGGGAATCGTAAAACTCGCGCCCCATGACCTTCGAAGATTGTGTGCCCGCCTCTGCCACAACGCCGGGGGCGAACTGGAACAAATTCAATTTCTGCTGGGCCACGTCTCGGTGCAGACCACGGAAAAATATCTCGGTTGTAAACAGCGATTTGCGAGAGGCCGTCAACGACAAAATAGGAATTGAACCTGTTTTCAGTGAAGCACATGACACTGAGCGTGGCTAAAGATTGCCCTCAAGAAAAAAACTTGCTTCGCGTTTAATCTTGGCAATCTTCTCTGGTTGGAGACCGTGAAGGTCGCCCTCCCTTAGCCAACCGTCGGAGAGTAGTCTGCCGAAAACCCCTAGGAGCCGTGAATACCGATAATCATACAGTCGATCCACAATCCTTCTTTGCTCCGTGAGATATTCTTGAACCCGAAATATCTCAGAGGGAACTGTCGTAGTTTCCAGCATTCGTCTAGCTTCTTGAATGATCGCCGTGCACTGCCTCTCGAATGCGTTGTCAAAAGCGATCCTGGCCAACTTCTTTTCGGTCGGTGTCCACATCTCGTCGCGTTTATATTGTGCAATCGATTCCATCGACGATCTGCCTTTCTGTTTGGATTTCCGTGTCGAGGACAGCCCAATAATAATCTCCTGAAATTCGGACTTCAACCGAGCCAGGCAAATTCTTTGGGTTTGGGGAGAATACTTGTCCGGTTATCCGACGCAATATAAAAGGGCGCCCCTTTGGGAGTAGGGTTTTGAGTATTCGCCTCGAACCCCTCCAGAAAGGAACACCCTGTTTATGACCAGCACTAAATATATCGGCATGGATGTGCACAAGGAAAGTATTTCGATTGCGGTCAGGAATGATGCTGGAAAGATGGTGATGGAATGCGTGATCGAGACCAAAGCGAACATCATTTTGGA
>Ga0210399_10000200_pt1 | contig 47737 bp, 45 predicted proteins | sample IncBWC14MmetaG_FD_150865 | JGI IMG/M metagenome (GOLD analysis project Ga0210399, IMG submission 150865) | Forest soil microbial communities from Barre Woods Harvard Forest LTER site, Petersham, Massachusetts, United States - Inc-BW-C-14-M | ecosystem: Environmental > Terrestrial > Soil >... | reverse complement strand
GGCGCTCGGGCCTCGCGTCTGTGTATCTTCAACTTTGTGATTGTGGTGCTGAGCTTTACAGTCGTGAATCTTTATCTTTCGCATAGTCACCGCTACTTTTAAGGAAGAAGGCAGCGAAGGGAGCGCGCTAGCAAGGAATGGAAATCGTCCTAGTCGGCCTGAACCATCGCACGGCGCCCGTTGAGGTGAGGGAGAAGGTGTCGTTCACCGCCGATCAGGCCCGCCGCGCCGCTGACGAACTCCGCTCGCGCGGCATCCTCGAAGAAACGCTGGTCCTATCCACCTGCAATCGCAGCGAAGTCTACGGGGTTCCTCCGGAAACGTCGCACAACTGTTTGTCGGGACTTGCCTCGTTCCTGAGCGAGTTTCACTCCGTCGGGGCCGACATCCTTACCAACGCGCTCTACCATCACTATGACCGCCAGGCGGTCCGGCATCTTTTCCGCGTCTCGGCCGGGCTCGATTCAATGCTGCTTGGGGAGGCCGAAATCCTGGGGCAGGTCCGTGAAGCGTATCGCTCCGCGCACGAACAGGGCGCCACTGGTCCCGTGCTCAATCGCCTATTTCAGGGAGCACTCGAAGTCGGCAAGCGCGTCCGCACGGAAACCGAGTTGGGCGCCCGCGCCATGTCCGTCGCCGCTGCCGGCGTAAAACTTGCCGAACGTATTTTCGGCAAGCTGGCCGGGCGCAGCGCGCTGGTTCTCGGCGCGGGTGCCGTCAGCGAGCAGGTCGTCACTACGCTCCGAGACCGCGGCGTTACCGACCTCATTGTCATGAACCGCTCTCGCGATCATGCCGTTGAGCTCGCCGAAAAATTCAACGGCGAGGTCATCAACTGGGCCGACTGGGATGCGGCGCTCGTCAAACCCGATGTTGTGGTCTCTTCTGTTTCCTCCGACGATCCCATTCTGTCCCGGCGCGTACTGGATGGCGCCATGAACGCTCGCGGCAATCGCGCGCTCTTCCTGATGGACCTTGGTATGCCCCGCAACATCGAAGCGGCCGCCGCCGAACTCTACAACGTCTACGTCTACAACCTCGACGACCTCAGTGCCATCGTGCAGCAAAATCGCCAGGCTCGAGAGGGGGAGATACCTCGCGCTGAAGCCATTGTCGAAGATCATGTCGGCAAGTTTCTCTCGTGGCAGGCCAGCGTCGAGCTTGTCGGCCTGGTGCAATCATTGCGCGCCCGTCTGCGTGAAGAACGGACCAGCTTTCTTCACACGCGACTGGCCTCTGTCACGCATCTCAGCGAGAAAGACCGCGAACACATCGAAGTTCTGATGGACGAGCTGCTCGAAAAGCTTCTGGTCGAGCCTGCCGAGCGCCTGCGCGGCGAACGCGAGCTCCGACGCAAAATCCAGAACGTCGAAGCCCTTCGCGACCTCTTCCTCTCCGATCGAGACAAGCGATGAAGCACCTTCGCATCGGAACGCGCGGCAGCGTCCTGGCAAAATGGCAAGCCGACTTCGTGCGCAAGCAAATCTTCCAGGTCACCGGCATCGAAGGCGAAATCATCATCATCAAGACCACCGGCGACAAAATTCAGCAAACGTCGCTGTCTCAAATCGGCGGCAAAGGAATCTTTATCAAGGAACTAGAAGACGCCCTTCTCGAAGAATCCATCGACATTGCGGTCCATAGCGTGAAAGATATTTCCACCCAGGTACCTCCCAGGCTGTCGTTTCCCGCCATCTGCCGCCGCGAAGACGTTCGCGACTGCCTGGTCTCCGGAAATGGCGCAACGCTTGCCAACCTTCGCAGGGGTGCGCGCGTCGGCACCGGCAGCCTGCGCCGTCAGGCTCAGCTTCGCCACATGCGCCCCGATCTGGACGTGCGCGATCTCCGCGGCAACGTGGATACGCGTCTTCGCAAAGTGGAAGCCGGTGAGTACGACGCCGTCATGCTCGCCAAGGCGGGACTCGATCGCCTCGGATGGGCCCATCGCATCAGCGAAACTTTTTCGCCTGACATTTGCATGCCCGCTGTTGGTCAGGGCGCCCTTGGCATCGAATGTCGAGCCTCCGACGAAGAAACCTCAGACGCTCTTGCGAAACTCAACGACGCCGAAACTCGATCGGCGATTATCGCCGAACGAACCCTGCTCTCCGTCCTTGAAGGTGGCTGTCAAGTTCCACTCGGAGCCTGGGCCCGCCTCGAGCGCGACGAATTGGTTCTCGACGCCTGCGTCTGTTCCATCGACGGCCTGCAGTACGTCAAGCAACGCGCCACCGCTCCACTCGATCAAGCGCGCGCCCTTGGCGAGCGCATGGCCAAACTCCTGATCGACGCGGGCGGGCAAAACATCCTCGAAGAAGTGAGCCGCCAACGTGGCTGATCCGACCGCATCCGCATCGGCCTCACGTCGATCTGCACTCGTGGGCAAGCGCGTCGTCATCACTCGCGCGGTCGCGCAAAGCTCTGAACTTTTCGAAAGGTTGAAGGAACGGGGCGCCATTCCCATATCCCTGCCGTTGGTCTCATTTTCGGGGCCGCAGGACCACGCTCCGCTCGATGCCGCTCTGCGTCGCTGGCAGGAATTTGACTGGGTTTTATTCACTAGCGCCAATGCGGTCCAGTCGGTGGTCGCGCGTTGTGCCGCCTCAGGTATAAGGCTCGATCAATCTGGGCAACTCCCGCGCATCGCCGCCGTCGGCCCGGCCACGAAAGAAGAAGCCGCAAAGTCCGGCCTGTCCGTGAATCATGTCGCCAAAACGCATTTGGGCGCAGCTCTGGCCCAGGAATTGGCCGCGCAACTCCGCGACAAGAGTGTTTTTCTTCCTCGCAGCGACCGCGCGAATCCCGATCTGCCCGCTGCCCTCGCACAGCTAGGCGCACAATTGACCGAAGTCGTCGCCTACCGCACACTTCCACCCAACGATGTTGATCGCGAACGCGTGACGCAACTAATTGGGCATGGAGCCGATGTCGCGGTCTTCTTCAGCCCAAGTGCTGTTCATAACCTGGCCGACTTGATAGGGAAGCAAGCAATGACTGAGCTCCAGGACAAAATCGCAATCGCCGCCGTCGGCCCGGTCACCTCGGCTGCCCTGCTCGAATACGGAGGCGATCGCATCGTTGTGGCCGCTAATACCACTATCGCCGCAGTCATCGCAGCGCTGGAATCGTATTTCGCAGCCGCCGCAAGACAACCTCTCGCAGGAGTCAAGCACGGATGAGTTTCCCCACCCATCGCCCTCGCCGGCTACGCCGCACCGAAGGCCTTCGCGGTCTCGTCCGCGAGACCCGCCTAACGACGGCGGGGCTGATCTATCCTATGTTTGTCTGCCCGGGCACAAACGTTCGCCAGGGAGTCAGCTCCATGCCCGGCGTCGCTCAGCAATCTGTCGATCAGATCGTCGAAGAATGCCGCGAAGTGGAGGCCCTCGGCCTTCCTGGAGTAATTCTCTTCGGGCTGCCCGAGTCCAAAGACGCCACAGGGACGAGCTCCACCCAACCTCAAGGCGTAGTCCAACGCGCCGTCGAAGCTATTCGCAAAGCAAGTCTCAAGCTCGTCGTCATCACCGACGTCTGCCTCTGCGAATACACCGACCACGGCCACTGTGGCGTAATTGAAAACGGTGAAATCGCCAACGACGCCACGCTCGGGATCCTCGCCAACCAAGCCCTCTCGCACGCGCGCGCCGGCGCTGACATCGTCGCGCCTTCCGACATGATGGACGGCCGCGTAGCCGCTATCCGTGACAAACTCGACGACCACAAATTCGAGAACCTCCCGATCCTCGCCTACGCCGCTAAGTACAGCTCTGCTTTCTACGGCCCGTTTCGCGAAGCTGCCCAGTCCACCCCGCAATTCGGCGATCGCCGCAGCTACCAAATGGACCCCGCCAACGCCCGTGAAGCCTTGAAAGAAGTCGCCCTCGATCTAGAAGAAGGCGCCGACATGGTTATGGTTAAGCCCGCCCTCCCGTATCTTGACGTTATCCGCCGCGTCCGCGAAAAATTCGACGTGCCCATGGGCGCCTACAACGTCAGCGGCGAATACGCTATGGTTAAAGCCGCCGCCGCAAATGGCTGGCTCGACGAACGCCGCACGGTGCTCGAAATCATCACCGGCATTCAGCGTGCCGGCGCCGACATCATCCTTACTTATCACGCCAAGGACGTGGCCCGCTGGCTTGCTCCGTGATAACTTACAAATTACAAAGTGGTAGTGGTGCAGGACTCCTGCAGCGTGTTCAAGGTCGCTGTGACTTGAGAATTGGCTTGGATGCAGCAGGCGGGTTAAGCCTCTTAACGCACTTATGACCGCACCGCAGACTAAAACGAAGAACGTCCGGCGCCGATCCCGAGAGATCTTCGAGCGCGCCGAAAAACTGCTAGTCGGCGGGGTAAACAGCCCGGTTCGCGCATTTCGCTCTGTGGGCTGCGATCCGCTGATCATCGAGCGCGGCGAAGGCCAATACCTCTACGACGCGGACGGTAACAAGCTCCTGGACTACGTCTGCTCCTGGGGCGCGATGCTGCTCGGCCACGCCAATCCCGCGGTGACGCAGGCCATCAGCGAGCAAGCCAAGCGCGGCACGAGCTACGGCGTAACCACGGAGCTCGAACTTGAATTGGCCAAGCTGATCAACCGTGCTATTCCTGCGTTCGAAAAAATTCGCTTCGTCTCCAGCGGCACCGAAGCTACCATGAGCGCCGTCCGGCTGGCCCGCGGCGTCACCAAACGCGACTACCTCCTGAAATTTCGAGGTTGCTACCACGGCCACGCCGACAGCTTTCTGTCCGATGCAGGCTCTGGTCTCGCCACCCTCAGCATCGCCGAATGCCCCGGCGTCCCCGAAGCTCTCGCGCAGCTAACGCTCAACGCTCCTTACAACAATCTCGAAACGGTCGAACATCTGTTCTCTGAGCACAGGGATAAAATCGCCGCCGTCATCGTTGAACCCATCGCCGCCAACATGGGCGTGGTCCTTCCCGAGCCCGGTTTCCTCACTGGCCTCCGAGCGATCACCCGTAAAAACGGCGCGCTTCTTATCATCGACGAAGTTATCACCGGCTTCCGCATCCACAACGGCGCGGTACAGCAATTTCTAGGCGGCGAAGCGGACATCACCACGCTGGGGAAAATCATCGGCGGAGGTCTCCCGGTCGCGGCCTATGGCGGCCGCGCCGAACTCATGAATAACATCGCGCCGCTTGGCTCCATATACCAGGCAGGCACGCTAGCAGGCAATCCACTGGCGATGGCGGCCGGCATCGCCACGCTCAAGCAGTTAGCCGTCGACGGCCTCTACCACCGCATCGCCGAGCAAGCCGACCGCCTCGCGACCGGCCTTCGCAAAGCCCTGGTCGAAACAAAAATTCCCGGCCAGGTCAATTCGACCGGCTCCCTGAGCACAGTGTTCTTCGCCGAAGAACCGGTGCGCGATTACGCGGGCGCCAAGCGTTCTGACACCAAGCGTTACGCCCGCTTCTTCCGCGAAATGCTGGACCGTGGTATTTTTCTCGCACCGTCGCAGTTCGAGGCTGCCTTCGTTTCCACGGCGCACACCTCACAGGATATCGACAGAACGATCGCTGCCGCTGCCGATTCTCTCAAAACCATCGCGGCCGACGGCGAAAACTAGTCATTGAAAGGAAGCTTTCTAAAATGTCCGAAGGTATCGAACTGCCCGAAACTGAAGAAACCGAAGAGCGCACGATGCATCCGCTCACGATTCCCGTTTCGGTGACCATCTCCATTCTCGCGGTGTTCGGCGCCATCGTCACCCTGCTCGGCCATCGCGCTCACACCGAGGAACTTCTCGTCCAGGCCAAAGCCACCGACCAGTGGGGCTACTACCAGGCGAAAGACATCCGCATGCACGAAATGGAAGCGGTCGGCGACATGGTCGGCGCGCTCGGTGCAAGAGAAAAGGAAGAGACTTCGGCGGTTCAGGAAAAGTACAAGAAAGAAGTCGAACGCTACGACGACGACAAAAAAGAACTCCGCAAGAAAGCCGAGGAACTCGAAGCCGAACGCGACCTCGTCAGCCGCCGCGCCGACCGCTTCGACGCCGGCGAAGTGTTCCTGGAAATGGGCCTGGTCATCTGCTCAATCACGTTGCTAACCAAGAAGCGCTTTTTCTGGTTCAGCGGCATAGCCATAGGCTTTGTAGGCGTGCTCCTAGCTGCTACGGGCTTACTTCTCCACTAAATCCGCGCCGCCAGACCTGTAGCCGCCGGCTTAAAACGGCGGGGTTTAGAGAAACCCCATGCAGGCCATCCCGAGTTCGCGATTGCCGCATGCATTTGAAGGGCCTCATCGCACGATCCCTCGTTCCATCTGCCGTTTGTACTCCGCCGCATCAAATTGGCCCCGCGATTCGGCAATCAACCCGTCCTCTCCAATATTCCAGACCTCAAATCCGCTGATGCAAACTCGGTTCCCGATTCCCCCTGGGCCCGTAGCAGTGCCGCTAAGTGTCCAGTGATATTCCGCCCGGTCGCCGTCGATAACGATGTCGTCCATGACTACGCATAAGTCCGGAAACGTGGTCATAAAACCTTGCACCGCCTCCATAATGGCGCCGCGCCCGGACGACGGTTCACCATCATTAATCGCCAGCGATCCGATTGGTGAGAAATGAGCAGCGACGCTCGCGGCGTTCTGGCTGCACCAGGCCGAGGTATAGCTCTCGGCGAATTTCTGAAGCTCGGGCCCTTCCGGTATCATCCACTCTTCTCCCGGCAAATGCCTTACGCCGTCGCCGGATCCTGGCTCTTCCGCAGCCTCGCCAATTCTTCGATCACCATCTCAAACCTCCTCATTACCTCCTGATGGCGCACATCCTCAGTGTCCGGCTTCCTGGCTATGAACGTAAGTGTCCCACCGGGCTCCAGCACGCATTGACGAACATCAGATAAATCATCGAAGCCCTGCTTCCGCGCCGCCGCCGAAAGCTGCTGCATAGTGATCAGCTCGCGCTTCAAATGGTCCGTTCGGACTTTGCCGTCTTCGATCAGCACGTCGGCCCTGCCCTCCACCAACTGATCCAATTTTCGGTGGTTGTAAAGAAAGCGGACAACCAGATAATTCACCGCAAGTAGGGAAGTAGCGCCGATAATCCCGCCGCTCACGCTGTTATCGTCGCCGATGATGGCATTCTGCACGGTGTTCGACAGCGTCAACAGCACCACCAGGTCAAAAGGATTCAGCTGCACCAGTTCGCGCTTCCCCGAAAGTCGCAAGCTGATCACTAGAAACGCATACACCACAATGGGTCGCAGGATTTTCTCGGCAATCGGCAAACCCAGAACGAACATATCTCTCCAAATCGAGTGCATCGTGACTTCCCCTCCTCAATGCCGCTACTCGCAGCATCGAAACCAAAGCTCGCGAATGTCTCCCCAAGTATCGTCCGACCGCCGCCGAGGGTAGCACGCTCGCACCACCCCAGAAAGCCCAGCCAAACTCGGCTGGGACCTGTCCTTTCGTACAGTCATTTTTTCGCGGCACCCTCGTACTTGCCGGTCATTTTGTTAAGCGGTTTAACTTATCCTATTCCCATCACGTTTCCTCGGCCTGTTTCGATGCGGTCGTTGTAGCACGAGAATCTTCAGCGGAGGCTGCCGGATTCACCGCTGCCCGCGTGCATTTTTGCGGGTGGCTTCGCATGCAACGTCCAGATGCCACAGCGCCTATCTTCCGAGCAACTCATGCTAAGTCCCGAGCAACTCTCCTCGTTGCTGGGATCGACCCGTGAACTCCTTGCTCTCCTCGACAGTGACGGTTCGGTGCTCTATGCGAATGAGGGCTTTGGCCGCGTACTCGGTTATTTTTCGAGTGAATTGGTAGGAAAACCCATCGTCAACTTGCTGCACCCGGACCAACAGGCGCGTGCGCACGCGCGTGTTAAGGAATTGAGTGAATCGCCGGGCGCCTGGTTCAATGCCCGCTGCCGCCTCCAGCGCAAAGACGGTTTGTGGCGTTGGTTTGAAGTTTCGGCCCAAAACCATTTGCGCTATCCCGGTGTCGAGGCCATCGTCGTCAGCTTTCTGGATGTCACGGACCTGCAACGCATGCAGGAAGAGCGCCAGGTCATCTCTGATATAGTTCACGCCTTAAACCAAACCGCCAACCTGGACCAGTTGCTTCTCAGCATTCATCAGTCACTCAAGAAGGTTCTGTACGCGGAGAACTGCTTCGTCGCTCTCCATGATGCGGAGACTGATACGTTCCAATTCCCGTTCTTCGCGGACGAGTTCGATCCTCCACCTGCTCCACAAAAAGTAAGCCGCACCTGCACCGCTTTCGTCTTTCGGACCGGGCGAGCCATGCTTATTCCGCAATCTGAATTCGACCGCCTCGCCGCTCGCGATGAAGTCGAACTCGTGGGATCACCCTCGCCAGCGTGGCTCGGTGTCCCGCTGAAAACTCCTACCGCCACGATCGGAGTGCTCGTCGTCCAGCACTACAAGAATGAAAAAGCCTACGACATTCGCGATCTCGAATTTCTCGACTCCGTCGGGGGGCATATCGCGTTAGCTATCGAGCGCCGCAGCGCCGAAGACGCGCTGGTCAAGAGCGCATCGATGTTCCGGCTGCTCTTCAACCACAACCCGCTTCCCACCTGGGTCTTCGACAAAGAGACCTTGCGGTTTCTCCAGGTAAACGATGCCGCCGTGCGCCAGTACGGCTACTCCGCCGAAGAATTTGAGGGCATGACCGTTCTAGACATTCGCCCTCCGAGCGAATACCGCGCTTTCCGTGAATACCTGCTCGAATCGAAACAGGACGAACAGCACAAGGACCATTGGAAGCACGTTCGCAAAGACGGAAAAGTGATCGAGACCGAAATCATCGCTCACCAGTTGGAATATGCAGGACGCGCCGTGCACCTGGTCGTTGCCCAGGACGTAGGCGAGCGCCAGCTGCTCGAAGAGCAGCTTCGCCAGGCACAAAAAATGGAAGCGGTCGGCCGCCTCGCCGGCGGCGTCGCCCACGACTTCAACAATCTTCTGATGGTGATCAAGGGCCACACCGAGCTGTTGCTGAGTGCATTGCCGCCAAGCGATCATTCGGCGCGAAAAATCGAACTGATCGATCGCGCCGCCGACCGCGCCGCGTCGCTCACCCGGCAGCTTCTCGCCTTCAGCCGCATGCAAGTGCTGCAGCCGCGCGTGATGAGCCTTAATAACGTCGTCGAGGAGATGGGGAAGTTGATCCCCCGACTGATCGGCGAAGACGTCGAGCTCGTCATCCGGACCTCTCCTGACCTCGGCGCCATCCGCGCCGACGCCAGCCAGATGGAACAGGTGATTATGAATCTCGCCGTCAACGCGCGTGATGCCATGCCCGACGGCGGCCGGCTGCTCATCGAAACATCGAACGCCGAACTCGATCGCACCTACAGCAACGCGCGACCCATCGTCCAGCCTGGGAACTACGTCCTCCTCGCGGTCAGCGACACCGGCACCGGTATGGATGCCGAAACGCAAGCGCGCATCTTCGAGCCATTTTTCACCACCAAGGAGCAAGGCAAGGGCACCGGCCTTGGACTTTCCACGGTGTACGGCGTGGTGAAACAAAGCGGCGGCTTCGTCTGGGTCTACAGCGAAGTCGGCAAAGGAACTTCCTTCAAAATTTATCTGCCTCGTGTCGATCAGCCGGTCGAAGGAACCGGCCCGGCAAGGCCCCTGGCGGAAGCGCCCCGCGGCACCGAAACCGTGCTGCTCGCGGAAGACGAAGCCGACGTTCGCGAACTCGCCCGCGAATTTCTCGAAGCCTCTGGCTACACCGTGATTGAAGCGCGCAACGGCCAGGAAGCGCTCAAGCTCGCCGCTGAACACTCCCCCGAAATCGATCTGCTCGTCACCGACCTCGTGATGCCTGGAATGACCGGCCAGCAATTAGCAGCCCTGCTGCAACAAGCACATGCGGGCCTCGGTGTGATTTTCATGTCTGGCTACAGCGAGCACGCCGCGAGCGAAGCCGCGCAATCCGGAGCGTCGGTGCGTATCCTCACCAAGCCATTCAACCGGGGCGCATTGCTGCGAGCAGTCCGCGAAGTCCTCGGCGTCACCCGAAACTCTTAAAATCTCCGCCGCCCACAATCTGCCCTTGGCACCACGCTACGCCAGCTTCGGATGCCTCCGGTGCCAGTCCGTATGCGATTGAAATGTCCTCCCGGCCAGAATCACCCCGAAATCGTCCCCAGCACGAGCAACGAACTGCAAGCCAACCGGCAAATGTTTCTCCGTAAATCCGCAGGGAACCGACAAAGCCGGCAGTCCGCAAAGATTCCCGATAGCCCCCAAGGGATCGGGAAATGAAAGTCCTGTCTCGAGATCGAAATCCAGCGGAGTAGCCGCCAACGGCTGCGACACGGTGGCCAGCACGTCAAACGAATCGAACAAATCCGCTATCTTCTTCTGCAGAATCTCGCGCACCCGCGAAGCTTGCCAATAATCCGCCCCGGAAATTTGCTCGCTAACGTATCCGTTGATCTGCCCAAGGGGATCAGCCAGCTCACTCACCTGCCCGCCACGAATCAAGCTACGAAACGAAGCCGCCCCTTCGATCCCCATGATGACGTTCCCGGCGTCGTCCCAAGGCCCTTGAGGCAACGCCACGTGATGAACAACCGGAAAAGTCTTTCGCAAAGTCTTCTCCGTAAAGTCGGCAATTTTCGCGACGCTGGGGTCCATGGTTCTCCACGCATCGGTGAGCCAGCCCACCGTGAGTGACCGCGTCTTCAATTCCATTGAAGGCGAATAGGTGAACGCAGCTTTGTCCACGGGCAAAGTCCCGTGATCCTTGGGATCATGCCCCGCCAACACAGCAAAAATCCGCGCGCAATCTTCCGCCGATCGCGCCATGGGCCCGATTTTGTCCATCGAAGGCGCCAGCGCCATAGCCCCATACCTGCTGACGCGCCCATAAGTAGGCCGCAACCCGCTGAGTCCGCAAAACGCTGAAGGACAGATGATCGATCCCCAGGTCTCGGTACCGATTGCAAACGCCGCCAGCCCCGCCGCGACGATCGCTCCCGATCCGGAAGACGACCCGCAAGTCCAACAAGAAGTGTCCCAAGGATTTTTCGCCGCCCCCTGCAACGATGCGGAAGCGAAGCGATAATTCATTCCGCCCGCCAGCTCGATCATCGACGCTTTGCCGAGTAGCACCGCCCCCGCTCGATTCAAATGTTCGATAACGGTAGCGTCGTAGTCGAAAGCCTGATTCGCATAAGGCTTCGCGCCCCAGGTAGTAGGCACGCCCTTGACGGCCAGGAGATCCTTCGCAGCATAGGGGATTCCGTGAAGCGGCCCGCGATAGTGCCCGCGCCTAATCTCTTTTTCCGCCGCGTCCGCCTGCGCAAGGGCGATCGAGGGGGTGAGCCGCGCGTACGCGTTAAGTCGGGGCCCAAACTTTTCGCTGCGCTTCAGGTAAAGTTGCGTCAAGTCAACCGGCGAGACCTGTTTCGACTCGATCCGCTTAGCCAACTCCGTAACTGGCATGTAGAAAAGTTCTTCGCTGGGCATCCGGTCGTTCCTCAGAGTTTTGCGGCCGCGTCGGATGCAGGCTCGGCGGACGAAGCCGCCGGTTTCGGGGCGCCAGGCTGCGACCCGGCTGCCGGCTTCGGCTTCTTTTCCCGTTCGAAGAGCGGCTTGAGGTATAAAGCGGTGCCGTCGCCGTTTTGGAAGGCGTAGGCCCGCAAACGGTCCAGCGGCGGTTGAACAACGGCGCAGAGGCGACCGAGGTCGGCTTTCTGTTCGTCGGTGAAGCGGCTGCCGTACTGCACCATGATGGCATGAAGCCTAGCGTCGGCTTCCGCCTGGCTCTCCGGGGAAAGCCTAGCCATGTTGGCGGGAAGGTGGGCCTGGACTGGCGCCGAAACTGCAGAGGGCGTGACAGATTGAGCTTGGTTTGCGGACGGAGGTGTCTGCGCGGCGCGAGAAGAAAACTCAGCGCTTACGACAGCGGCCGGAGCGACCGAGGCCGCGGCCGAACCCATCGCGGAGGCGATAGCGGCACGGCGGGCAAACTCGCGCCTGGAAATTCGATTGTCGGGCATTGCGGGCTTCCTTCCTTGCTGGCGTTCGCATGTTGCTTGTGGAGTCGCGGATGAGGCTACTGAATCAGGGGTTGAGCGTCAACTAGCCCGGAGGGACAGGTTTGCGAATCGAGTAGCTTCCATCACGATGAGCGACCTACAGCCCTACAGCCCCTCACGCAGCCGATCGCCACGGAAATCGCTTTTGGCTGCGGCTTTTGGTTGCGAGCTCGGGAACGGCCCCCAGAACCCATCATTCGGGTTACCGCGCTCATTCGGACACTGCATAGGCTGTATTAGACTGGATACGCGAAGTTTCTCGGTACCTTTATGAGCCATCCAATTCGACGTGAACCCCGCTGGCCGGCATTTGTAGCAATGTTTGCCTCCGCCGGCGTGTACTTGGCCTTGCCAGAACCTCTTTCGGTGGGTCCGAGTTGGCTATTGCTGGTGATTATTGTACTTTTGTTGATTCCCATCTTCGTTTCCGATCGGTATGGTCATTATCAGGTAACCCGGATTCTCACATTCACCGCCAATGGCATCATCACCCTCGCTATGATCGCCTCCTTAATTCTTTTGGTTAGAGGCATTCCGGAACATCTTGAGACCCCGAAGGCGCTGCTGCTTTCAGCCAGTGCTCTGTGGGTCACCAACATTCTGGTATTCGCACTGTGGTACTGGAAGCTCGATGCCGGCGGCCCGCTGAGGCGAGATCATCATGGGCCCGCCAACAGTTCTTTTCTTTTCCCGCAGATGTTGAGCAGGGATGACCAGGATTCGTCGTGGAAACCCCATTTTGTGGACTACTTGTTTCTTGCCTTCAATACCAGCACCGCTTTCTCACCTACGGATACGGCAGTTCTGTCCCGCGCGGCAAAGCTCGGGATGATGGTTCAGTCGTTGATTTCGCTATTGATTGTCGTCTTGCTCGCAGCGCGCGCTGTGAATATTCTTTAAGCGGTCAGGACCCGTAAGTTCCGCTCGTCAGCTTGTACCCACCGCTTGTGCTAAATCCAACTAGTCGTAGCGCCTGACGTGTACCGAATCCGGTCGACGGGCGTCTCGTCTATACGGTAACCACGTTGCTGGGCGCTTTTGCGAGCTTGCTCTCGCTACTAACAGGACCGGTCTGCCCGTTCACCACGCACAGCGTGCCTGGGTAATCGCGTGTTCGCTTCGCACGCTCCTGTTCCGGCTACTCGAAGATGATGGTTTTGTTGTTGTAGAGCAGGATTCTATTTTCAATATGCCAACGGACGGCGCGAGAGAGAACGATTTTCTCCAAGTCCCGTCCTTTTTCCACCAGGTCTTCAAGGGAATCACGATGTGTGATGCGCGCGACGCCCTGTTCGATGATAGGACCGTCGTCGAGGATTTCGGTGACGTAGTGGGCGGTAGCGCCGATGAGTTTTACGCCGCGCTCATAGGCCTGGTGATGGGGTTTCGCTCCGATGAAGGCGGGCAGGAAGGAGTGGTGAATATTGATGATGGGCATCGAATAATGGTTGATGAAGTCATTCGAAAGTACCTGCATGTAGCGCGCGAGCACGACCACGTCGATGTTGTTGGCGGCCAGGAGTTCGAGTTGTTGCGCTTCGGCTTGCGGCTTGTTCTCCTTCGTCACGGGAATGAGATGGAAAGGCACACCATAAAAATCAGCGTGCCGCCTGGCGTCGGGATGGTTGCTGATCATCAACGGAAAATCACACGCGAGTTCTCCGTTCCGCTGGCGGTAGAGCAGATCGACAAGGCAGTGATCGTATTTTGAGACGAAAATGGCCACGCGCGGTCGGTGACTACCAAGGGCGATGCACCAGTTCATGCCGAACTTGTGAGCAATAGGACCGAACGCGCCGTCGAGGTCTTTCATATCCAGGCGGAAACCGGCCAGTTCCCATTCGACGCGGGCCAGGAAGTAACGTTCTTCTCCAGTTTGGTGCTGTTCGAAATGTAGAATGTTGCCGTCGTAGCGATAGATGAATTCGGCGATGGTGGCATCCAGACCCTTGCGGTCGGGGCACTGAACCAGAAGCACAGCGGTGTTTTTCATCAGAAGTCCTTTTTCCCGGTTTTGCCGGCTCAAATTGTACGCGAAGACGTGCGCGGGCGAGGCGCTGAGATTGCGCGAGTGGCGTGCCCGCCTGGGCACGAGTGAAGGTTTTTACGGAGGTGAAGAAATGCAGATTGATCCCTGGTTGGCGCTCGGCGTGTTCTTGTCCACGGCCGCGACCGACGCCGTATACGTCCTGTTCAATGCGGCGGTGTCTTCTCGCCGACGAGTGCCTGCGGCTACCTGGAGCAGTGTGTGGTATCTGCTGTCTGCATTTGCCGTCATCAGTTATACGAAGAACTGGATGTACGTCGGTTTCGCAGCCTCGGGCTCGTGGGTGGGGGCTTTCATTTCGATGACCCTGCTGCGAAGGCCGACAACGGGGGGAACTGAGGGGCCAGGTCTTGTGGGATAAGCGTCAGTAGCAACTGGGCTTGGCGCTGGGGCTTAGCGTCGTCTCTGCTGGCACGACACAGTCCTGTATCAGACCAGCGAGGTTGGCGGTAGCTTCGCGAATCATCCAATTCGCCGTGAATCCCTGCGGCCCGTATGCGTAGCGATATTCGCCGTGGTCAACTGTTAGACAATTCTTAGATCTGCCGATCCGAGAGCGACGCCCTCCCCAAGGTGGCGTCTCGTGTTTCGCGCTATGGTGCTGAACTGAATTGGCTTTCTGCCGATGGAGTCGGTAGGAGTTCCAAGTCATAGCCGAACCACGGTCTGCGGTAATGATTGTGGCGGATGCTTGGTGGGAAGGACCAGACGGGTCGTTGCAAAAGGGTTCTGCGCGCATCGTGAATAAGTCGCTCTCGGGCGCGTGCGTGCGCGTTAAGACCAGAATCGACGTGGGCTCGAAGCTGAGAATTCAGTCCCGCCGGGACGAGTTCTCTGGCAGCGCGAGGTATTGTCGAAGCGACGGACAAGAGTATCTGGTAGGGATTCAACGAGAGACTGGGGAGAACACCATCCCCAAACAGACCGCGGACGCCGTGCCAAATCGGGACGGCCGCAAGCGAACCGACAATTACTTGGAAGAGCCGCGAGGGGAACCCACGGAAGTCGTAGAGATTGTGACAAGCGCGCCAGCTGACGAGGGAGGGGAAGAAGTGGCGACGGAAGTGCTCGCCCCCAAGGTTGGCTACAGAAAGTCAATGCAGAGACGATGGCGGAGTTCGTAATACCGAGGCGCCCGTCCACCGCAACGATTGGAGGCGCAAGCCAAATCGCCTCTCGAGGAATACGAAGCGCAGATGGAAAGGGGAAAGATACTTATGGAGCTCAACTGGATGGGCCGAGGGAAACGGGGCAGCGGCGAGGACGCGAATGAGGACGTCAGTGCCGTCAGCGGAGGCGCGGACGAGCGGAACAAGCCTGCCGCCTCGGTGGTTGCGGCGCCGGCCAAGAAGGAGCGCGTGGCTCCCGCCGTGGACGGCGACCTGGCGTATCGAAACGAGTTGCTGCCATTGGAAGAGATTTACGTCGCCGCGGGCATCGTAAGTCCGCGGAGAGGCTACACCATAAAGAAGGTGATGGAGATGCTGCGTAGTGAATACCTCAGCGCGTTGTCGAAAGAGATGCGCCGCGCGTCAGTGATGATGGCGCTAGATGCGGCCGGTATTTCCGTCGATGAGGTGCTGCGCGATGCCCAGGTACGCCTGGAAGCGATCAATTCTTACGAGGCCGAGCAGAAAAAACTTTGCGAGGCGGAGTGGGCGCGCAAGGCAGAAGAGCACGCTCAACTAAAAGAGGAACTCGAGCAAGTTCGTGCGCGTTTCATGGGGCGCATGAAGCAGACCTTAGATGGCATAGCACGCGACCGCGCCAGGTTCGGCAGCTGGCTAACAACCATGCATGAGGAATCCCAGAGCATCACCGAAGCTGCGGAGTTGTGCTTAAAAGTGGCCTCGCCGCCGGCGGTAGCAAGTGTTGCTCCGGCAGCGGCTGAAGCAAAAGAGGCCAGGATTAAAGTCGTGTAATGATTGCTGAAAATGGGATTGGCGGACATCTGTAGTCGGCGGCCACCGATATGATGCGCGGTCAAGACTTCAATCGGGACTTAGCCGCCTTCCACCTTTTGAGACTTTTCATGCCTGCGGTTCGTAACCTTATGTACAGGAGGAATTGCGATGAAATCCTCTTTGACCATGTGTGTTCTTTTCCTATTGGTGCTGGGTTTTCTGGCTGGATGCGCGCCGGGCGCTAATCAGTCCCAAGGAACGCCGAGCGACCACTACGGAGTCGCCGGATTCTGGCTCGGCGTCTGGCAGGGCTTTATTGCGCCGTTTGTGTTTGTGGCCTCGCTGTTCAAAAACAATCTTAGTATCTACGAGGCTCACAATAACGGAGCCTGGTACAACTTGGGTTACCTATTTGGCCTAGCCTGCTTCTTCGGCGGCGGCGGTCACGGCTCGGCGCGGCGGCGGTGAAGTGGCAAGGTGCGAGAGTCGCGGCAGCCAGCTACCGCGGCGCGGGTTCCGTACCGCACCGTTTGCTTTATTGTCCAAAGGGACGGTGATGTAACGAAGGGTCGTCGCCAGGTGTTAGGCGAGTGCCAGATTCAGATTCTCAATAGCCTCGTCGATCTCCGCAGTGTTCTTGTAGCCGACTGTAACGCAGTCGACGCCGGCATTCTTGAACGCGAACCTCATCGCCGCCTGGCGGTCCTCACGATTAAAGGTGCCCTCTCCTACGAGTTTCATACTGATGACGCCCATTCCTTCTCTTCGGACTTGCTTGACGTGGGTGACAACTTCGCTGACGTTCCCCAATCCGTCGGTGTTGTAGTCCTCAGCGTCCATGCGAGTGCCCTTATGATTCATCCGGATCATAGCGACGTCGAGCCAATTGTTTCCGGGCATTTGGCGCAACGCCGGGAGCCCGTGAACCGACGCACCGTGGCTCACTACCGCCTTCTTCGATTCCGCTTCCAGAATTCCGTCCTGCCACCGAGTGGTGTCTGTTGGCCATGTCGCGCTGTGTTGCCAATGCAACAGCATGACGTCGAAGTACTCGGTATTCGCAAGTCTGCGCAATTCGTCGATTTTCTCTTGCGGATTCACACCCTCATGGGTGGTCACCTTCGACATAATCCGATAGCTGTCGCGCGGGATACCCTTCAAGGCCACTCCGAGCATCCTGTGCATCTCGCCGTAAGACTCGGCAGTTTCGAAGAAGCGAATGCCACGGTCGTAGGCGTAGCGCACCAGGCTCGTAAAGCCTTCGTGCCCCAGGTCGCGCTGCACTTTGCCGCTAAAGCTACCTGTGCCAAACGCAAGCCGCGTCACCTTCACCCCGGATTTTCCTAGCGTCACCCAATCCGTTGCTGTCTGGCGCTCGGCTCTCAGCGGAAGGCTTCCGGTGACAGCAATCGCGCCGACGGCTAGTCCGGTCTTGAGGAATTCACGTCTGGTGTGGTGAGGCATACTAATCCACCTCCAAACTCGAAATGTTACCACGAGCTGCAGCCGAGTGAATCGAACGGTATGACCTGCGCATCGGTCGCAAGGAAAAAAACGGAGAACCAGGAATGTTGGCCGACAAGCCGTCTACTCGGGCTTCCCATCGACGCATCGCGCTTCGGCCCACTGTCTGTGGGAACTAGAGGAAGATGCCCTAGTTGATCTGCTGGTCCTTGGACAATCCCTGGTTAATGCTCTTTAGCGTCTGGAATCCGTCTTTGACGACCGTTGTTTTGATATTGTCCTGAGTCACGGCTACCGGTTTCAGCAATATGGTGGGCACATTTATCTTGCCATTGTTCATCGACACGTCCGTGTGTGGCTTTTCACCGTTCGCCAAGTGAACCGCTTCCTCGGCCGCTCTTACCGCTTCGTCCGTGACGGGCTTGTAAACTGTCATAGCCTGCGTGCCTTGGGCGATGCAGATAATAGCCGCCAAATCCGCATCCTGCCCGGAAACCAGTACTTTGCCGGCCAGATTGTGTTCGCGGAGGGCCTGAATCGCGCCTCCCGCCATTGCGTCATTGGAGGCGACAACCGCAGAGATGTTGCCCTGGGTGGAATCAATCGCCTTCAGCATAAAAAGGTACGCCTCGGAAGGCAGCCACTCCTTCGTATAGGCATCGGCGACCACCTGGATGTTGCCCCGATCAATATATGGTTGGAGGACCTTCACTTGTTCATCATGCAGAGTTTTGGCGCCTTCGTCGTTTGGAGAACCAGCGATCAGTACATAATTCCCTCGGGGCGCTCGTTTTACCAGATATCCCGCTTGCATTCTGCCGATCTCGACCCGGTCAAAACTCACGTAAAGATCGACATCGCTGTTCAGGACCAGGCGATCGTAACTGACGACCTTTACATTAGCTGCCTTTGCGGCGTCCACCATTCGACTGGCCTTAGCACTGTCGTGGGGCAGTAAGACCAGCACCTTGATGCCTTTCGTGATCATATCCTTCACTTGCTGGAACTGAAGATCATCGTCTCCGTTGGCGTCGCGGGAGATTACCTCCGCCCCTAACTGCTTGGCCCGCACTTCGAAGGAATCCAGGTCTGTCTGCCAACGCTCTCCTTTCATCGCCTCTATGGAAAAGCCTATTTGTAGATTGGCATCTTGCGCCTGTGCGGGTCTTCCACCAAGGACTATAACGACGATGGCGGAAACAAGCGTCAGCATCCTCGGGGATTTAGTCAAGATATCGTCCTCCTGTCCCCATAGGATAGCCCGCTGGCGACCAACAAAAGTACAGCTACATGATGTGCGGATGCGCAGAAAGTAATTTCTGCAACCGAACTTTGAAGCTAGAGTGCCCTCACGCTGTAGTAGCCGGTTTTTGAACACTTTGAACAAGGCGGGATGGGTAGAGACGGGTCGAGAGCCGCGCGAAATGCTAAACAGGGACGGACACATCCCTCCTTTGTTCGCAGCTCTGAAAGGGAATTGACTGCCTTTACATTACTTACGTTTGCGGTTCAGAGTGGCCAAGGATCGGCGGGCGTCTTCGATCGCTCGGTGTTCGGGGCTTCCGTATTCAATGCAACTGCGGAGCCGTTCCTCGATGGCTTGTAGAGCGGCCTTGACGCGGGATGGAATTTGCGTGAGGTCCATCTCCAGAACTGCTGAGTCGTAGGGCGTCTGCCACCGGTAAACCGTTGGGCTCGTCATTAGACCTGCTTTCGTCGGGACTTCAAGAGACTGCGGTCGCTTCTAAATGGGAGTCTTCACTCTACGCTGTTACGGGTGAAAGAGATACAGCTCATTGCGACGAGGATCAGTGCGTTAGACCGAGAGTGGCTTGGGCGAGCCATTTGTTGAGGACCTCGGTGAAGAAAGGCTGCATCACGCTAAACGTGAGGCCCATGCCTTGGTGTGGTTCGAGGAAGGCCACCGTGGCGTGAGTCTCCAGGAATTCCGTCTCGGTGTAGATCTCAATGAGGACAGTCTTGCCGGGAGGAAATGGGTCGGTCATTTCGACGTAGCAACCGCTCAGGCTGAGGCCCCGTACCTGGGATGGTGTGCGGGAATCGTCTTGCTCGTCCAAGATTTCCGCGGACGCTGAAAACGGAACTCTGGGTTCACGGCGGCGTTCGATTGACTGCATGGGTTTCCCCTTTTCTGGGGAAGGGTGGGTGAAGCAATGCTACCGCGGATTTGGCGAGAGTTTGGAGGAAACGGATCGCCCTGTGCCTAGACGCAACGTTGCGCCGACGCGACCTTCCGCCAAGGCAACCTTGTGCCGAGGCAACCTGGGTAGATGCCGCTGCGGGAGAGACCCGGCTTCCGGCTTGGAGCGCGCGCCATCCGAGTCTTTGAGCGGCGCGGTGAAATCATTTTTGCTTGACGTGGTTGGTCCGGGGGACTAGGCTCGCGGCAATTTCGTCGAGGCCCCCATGCTTTATTTCACCCGGGCCAGGAAACAGGTCAAATCTCTATTCACGCCTCGCGGGGTTACGCGTTGGGGTGTCAGGCTTCGCGGCGCTACGCCTTCCCACGTCGCTCGTGATTGCTTTGACGCCCATCGATTCAAGCCGTGTGCCCCCAATCGTTTCACCGAAACGTATTCGTGGCGGAGCGTTTTGCTATGGCCACTAATGCTCGGAATCGCTTGCGTCTTGGCCGGGTCGAGTCCGGCGCAGTGCCAGGACAGCGGCAGCGAATCGAAAGAATTCCTCGGAAATGGAGCGGAGATCACCGTGATGGTGCGCGACGCTGAAGGGCAGCCAATTTCCGCGCCAGCTACCGTGAAACTTTATCGCGAGGGATCGATTCCCAGCGGTGAGGGCGCGACTTCGCAGGGGCGCTTGCAATTCGTGGTGACCAGTCTTGGTGAATTCACCGTCACTGTGCAACTACCGGGATACCAGAGCGCGCAAAAGGATGTGTCGGTGCGCGAACCGGTCAGGACGCAGGTGGACGTGTATCTGCGGCGGGAGCGTATTGGGGAAAATATTGTGGGTGTGCCGGGGAAACCTGTACTGGCGCCGAAGGCCCGGGAGTCGTATGACAGGGGATTGCGGGCGCTCAGCGAGGACAAGTTGCGGGACGCGGAGAAGTTTGTGGGCGATGCCGCGCGGCTGGCGCCTGGGCATCCCGACGTGCTCTACGTGCAAGGCGTTTTGTATTTGAAACAGCGGAATTGGGAGCAGGCGCAGAGCGCGTTGGAGAAGGCGACGCAGGTTGATCCGAATCATGCGCGGGCATTTGCGGCCCTGGGCATGGCGCTCGAGGATCAGGGGAAATATGACGCGGCGATTATCCCATTGGAGAAATCGCTGTCGTTGGATGCGGGCGTCGGGTTCGAGACGCATTGGGCCTTAGCCAAAGCGTATTACCAGAGCGCGCGGTATGAAGAGGCGTTGAAGAGCGCACAGGCTGCGCTGGCGGAATCGAAGGGGAAGGCGCCGGAGATCGCCTTGCTGGTGGCGCAGGCTTTAACGGCTGTGGGGCAGTATCAGGAGGCGGCGCAGACTTTGCGGGTGTTTTTGCGGGAGCACGGAGATCGGCCGGAGGCGGGGAAGGCGCGGCGTTGGTTGGAGGGGTTGCGTAGCAGCAGCAAGATTGGCGCGGAGTAGCCGATCCTATTGTTCGTGCGAGGATAGCGGGTGGTGACTTGGGCGCGGATTTCGAGGACACAGACCCTTCGATGCTCAGGGTGAACAGGAGTATCTGTGATACCCGAGGGTTATTCGGTGTGGGTTAGGTCGTGGATTTGGGATTCCAGGGCTTGGTTGTATTGGCGTTCGATTTGGAGTTCGGTTTGGAGCTTCTTTACGAGCAGTTCGAGTCGCGCGACTTCGGCGCGAAGCTTTTGAGCGTCGCCGCTGGGTACCGCGCGGGCGGGCGGGTGAACTGGCGGTTGCGCGGGCTGGCCGGCGTGAATGGGCTGGTTGGCATGCTGCTGCACGGGCGGGAAATTTTGCGGGGCAATAGATGCCGGTGACGTGGGGTGCGGCGTGAAGGCCTCGGCTAACGCCCGGGGCCAAGCGGATTCCGGGACACGCTGTTCGGAGGCGTGCGGCTGCGGCGCGGCGTGTGTTGGCCCGGGTGGCGGGGGCGTCGCTGGCGCGAAAAGGCTGCTCAGCGAGTTTGCGGCGCTGGGGGCATGGGAGATATTGGGAACGCCGGGCATGTTGTGAATCCCGGGGATGCTTGGCGCAGAGGGTCGATCCGTCGTGTACGGCGCCGGGCTTGCTGGTTTCGGATTGAGCAGGGCCTTTACGCGGCCGATTAGTTCTTGCGGCTGAAACGGCTTGCGGATTAATTCGTCGGCGCGGACAGATACTGCTTTGTCGGCCACGGTTTTGTTGACCACGCCGGACATCAGCACTACAGGGATATGTCCAAATTGCGCGTGCTGCTTGATTTGGGTGCAGACCGAGTAGCCGTCCTGATCCGGCATAATGACGTCGGTGATGACCGCGTCGGGGGGATTCTGTTCGAACTGCGCGAGCGCGGAAGCGGCGTCGGCGCAGGCGATGACGTTGAAGCTCTCGCGGCGGAAAGCGATCTTGATGACTTCGCGCATGGTCGCGGAGTCGTCGATGAAATAGATGGTGGGCGTGCGTTTTGCCGGGGCGTCCGTGAGTTGTGGAACGGACATTAGTTCGCTCATAGCGCTTCCTTGTCGGCTAAATTTTCTTCGGATAGACGATGTTGATCTGCAAGTTCGCTTAGGATTTTGTCGACTTCGGAATTTTCGTGCAGTGTGATGTCGGTCCTGGAGCTGTCGGCCACCGCGCTTTCGTGCGACTCCTGTTCGGGCGCAGTGTTCTCTTGCGCCTGCGCGTTTCCCACCGGCCCATCTGGCACCGAGGTGTCTTGAACTGACTCGTTTTGAACTGACTCGTCTTGCACTGAGGTCTCTTGCACTGAGGCATCAGGATTGTCGGTGAAGAGGCCTACTGTGTCTTCCGCCTCGGGCGGCTCTGCTTCTTGGGTGCACCCGGCGATTTCGTTTGGGTCGGCATGGACTTTTTGAGGCTCAGGGCAAGTAAAAGTGTCTGTGCTTCCTAGAGCGTCGAGTGCGAGCGTTTCTTTCGCACTATCTTCCGTCGTGGCGTTGTTCGCGTTTTCGTCGTACTCGCGCATGGCGTCGAGCATCAGGTCCGTCGCGGACCGCAGCACGGTGCACTGCGCGGAACTGGCGCCGTAGACAAATTTATAGACTCCTGTGCCCCCCTGAACGCAGCTTTTCACGATGTGGACTACCGCTTCATCGCCGAAGAGGTTGCCGCACTCGGCGTGGGTGATGGTGCCGGCGTCGAAGAACAGGACCGCATCGGCGGCTGCCGCGTTGATGTGCAGCGCGCCGGTCTGGCGGGCGTGGCCAAGCATCTGGAGCACGCCGGGAAGGTCGTGATGCGAGAGGCTGCCGCTGAGGCTGGTGTCGGCCTGGGCGAGCATTTGCGTAGGCTGGAAGCCTTCGGCTTTGCTGATGATGATGTTGCGAATGTGAGTGGCGATCACTGCGGGCTGGCGCCCGCGATCAATGTAATCATCGCAGCCGGCCTGGAAGGCTTCCATCAGAGCGCGCTGGCTGCCGTCGCCTAGAGCGATGATGGGGAGAGCGGCGTTTTTGGGATCGGCGTGGATGATTTTGGCGATTTCCAGTGCGCCCATTTCGCGCATGTTGGTGGCGCACACGACGGCTGTGGGCATGTCGTACTCGAGGGTGGTCAGCGCGAATGCGGGTTGTGTGCTGGAAAGGACTTCAAAGCCTTCGCGTTTCAGGGCGTCGCTGAGGCGCTTGGAGAAATAGACGTTGCTGTCGATCAGCAGAATTTTTGCTACGCGGCCTGGTTCGATCACGAGAGCGCCTCCTGCTGCTGCAGGGCTTCGGCGGGCGCAGGGAGGATCGTGGGATTTGGACCGGGAGTCAACGCGTTGAGATTGAGGACTTCGATGACATCGCCATCGTGCGAGAGCCATCCGGAGACGTGCGGGAGGTCAGCTTCGCTTGCCGGAATCATTTCCGCGAAGATGAGTTCGCAATCCCCGGTGACTGGGAGGGCGATCCATTCCGTGCCGTTGGTGTAGCGGCGTTGTGCGATCAGATAGAAGCGGCGAGAGAGGAGACTCTTGCCGATTAGTCTGGCGGCTACGTCGCAGACTGGGACGATGCGGCCGCGGCGGAGGATTACGCCCTCGATTTCTTTCGTGTGGTGCGGGAATCGGAAGATACGGCTTGGGGCCACGAGTTCGGCAATGTCGCCCGCGGCTACGGCGAAACGGCGCTCGGCCAGGCGGAGGAGCACGAAGGATTCGGAATCGGTTTGGGTTTGCGGGCTCATTGGGGGAGGCTCGCTGGGTCGATGGTGGAGGGCGTTGGATCTAAACCCGCACCCTTAAAACCCAAAGGTGCGGCACCCGGCGATGATTCGAGGAGCGTGGCTTCGCTTGGGGAGTCTTCTGCGATGGTTGACGCATCTGCGGACCCGTTCGACTGCAGCGACGAGTCCAGGAGGAAGAGTTCGTCTGGGGTCAGGAAGCCTTCGGGCTTTACTACCGGGACCACCGTTTGGTCTATGGCGGTTACGCCGCGGTACCAGTCGCGCTCGTCGTTGCAGAAGGCTTGGGGGAGGGCTTGCAGGCGCGTCATGGTGGTCATTTTCTCGATGCCATCGACTAACAAGGCGGTGCGCGTGCGGCGGAGGACGAACACCAGTGCCGGCGCGAATGGTGGCAGACCGAAATGCATAGCGCCGTTCACGACGTAGAGAGAGTGTTCGCCGCGTTGCACAATGTGGCGGACTTTGCGGAGGCCGGCTTGCGCGATTTCTTTTGCCGCGCCGGATAGGGTGTCCACGCTGCGGACTTCTTTTACGGACGCGGATGAGACGGCGAAGAGTTGGCCGCTGACGCGGAACAGAATGATCTGCTCGGTACGAACAGGTTGCGATTTTGCGGGCGCGGGGAAGCGCATTACTTCACTCCCACCGGCGTAGCTTTGCAGATGTTGATCACGCGCTTTTCGATGGCGGCGTAGATGTCGTCAAGCGGCAGGACCTGCTGGACGTTAGCGGCTTTGATGGCTTCGGCCGGCATGCCGAAGATTACCGAGGTGGCTTCGTCCTGGGCGATGACAAAGCCGCCGGCATTGTGGATAGCTTTCGCACCTGCTGCGCCGTCGTTGCCCATCCCGGTTAATACCACACCGATGGTCATTGCGCCTGCGTAGGCCGCGGCGGTTTCCATGGTGACGTCGATGTTCGGGAGATAGCCGTTAATGCGGCCGGAAGTGCTGTCGAGTTGGATGCGGCCCGTCGGAGTGATGCGCAGGTGTTGCGCGCCGGGGCAGATATAGAGTGTCCCGGGTAGAACCGGCTCGTTGGGCTCGGCTTCCTTCACGCGGATACTGGTGAACTCGGCGAGCTGCGCCGCGTACTGCGTGGTGAACGTAGCGGGCATGTGCTGCACAAGGAAAACGGCAGCGGGGAAGTCGCGCGTGAAGCCGGGAGCGAGACGCATCACCGTTGCGGGTCCGCCGGTGGAGGCGCCTAGAACGACGATCGGGAAGCGCTGGTCGAGCGGCGCGGTGAGCTGCGGACGAGGGGCGACGCGTTGCGGAGTGCTCGCGGGACTGTTACCTACCGCTTGAAGCGTTGACGCCAGGCGCGACGCGGTGCGGACTACGCGGACTTTTGCGGACATGCGCACTTTGCGAAGAAGATCGTCCTTCACGCTTTGCATGTCGAGGTCGATGCCGCTGGATGGCTTGGCGACGAATTCGATGGCGCCGAGTTCGAGAGCTTTCAGCGTGCTGGCTGCGCCTTCGCGGGATTCCGAGCTGACGATGACAATGGGGCGCGGGTTGGTGGTCATGATTTGCGCGGTGGCCTGCAAACCATCGACGTGGGGCATGTTGATGTCCATGGTGATGACATCAGGCTTCAGCGATTCGGCCAGCGTGACGGCTTCACGCCCGTCTTTGGCCTGACCGACGACTTGTAGCTGATCGTCGGAATTCAAAATGGATTCGAGGACCTTCCGCATGAAGGTCGAGTCGTCAACGATGAGGACGCGGAACTTTTTGTTGGGAGTGGTCGCCATCGTTTGTTCCTACGCTACCGGGACTGCCGGGCGCGTTGCCTCCGTTCCGATAAGTTTTTCGACCGTGGCGATCAGTTGATCTTCCTGCACCGGTTTGGTGAGAAATGCGGTGGCGCCTTCTTTTATGGCGCGATCGCGGTGCTTGGCTCCGGCGCGCGAGGTTACAACCATGACTGGTATGCGTCGCGTTGTGGGGCTCTGGCGCAGTTGAACCATGAGCTCGTAGCCGGTCATGCGCGGCATTTCGAGGTCGGTGATGACGAGATGGCAGCCGTGCTGGGTGACCAGTTCGGCGGCTTCCAGGCCGTCGGCGGCGAGCTTCACGCGATAACCGTTCTTTTCGAGCATGCGACCGACGAACTTGCGGACGCTGATGGAGTCGTCGGCAACGACGATGACGCGTTCGTGCTCGACGCGATCGATGGCATCGGTGGGGATCGTGCCACGGGCGACGGCTTCCGATCCGGGGGCGAAGACCCGAGCCGCGCTGGCGCTGGCTTGCAGGGTGCGGCGCTCGTTGGGTTCAGTGGCGACCATGCGATTGAGATCGATGAGCAAGATCAGGCTGCCGTCTGGAGCGATGGTCGTGCCTGGGAATAGTTTTACCCGACGGAGATATTCGCCGAGATTCTTGATGACGATCTCGTCTTTGCCGAGAACTTCTTCGACGACGAGACCGATCTGGCGATTGCCGGTGTTGGCTACCACCATACGGAAGTAGCCGTTGATGGCTTCCAGCGGCGGAAGCCCTAGATAGCCGTCCAGGCGGATGACTTCGGTGACGACATCGCGCACCTTGGTGAGAAGTTTGCCGCCGACGTCTTCGATTTCGTCGGCGCGGATACGGCGAATCTCTTCCACCACGGCAAGGGGGAGAGCGAAACTGACGCCGCCACAGCGGACGAAGAGCGCGGGCGAAATGATGAGCGTGAGAGGAACTTTGAGCGTGAACTTCGTGCCCAGGCCGCGAGTGCTTTCGATTTCGACGTCGCCGTTGAGGGCGTTCAGATTCGCACGGACGACATCGAGGCCCACGCCGCGGCCCGCCAGTTCGGTCTTGGCCGGAGCAGTGGAGAAGCCCGGATGGAAGAGCATCTCGCGTAGATCGCGCTCGGTGAGGCGGTCGGCGGTTTCGCTGGAGACCAGCGCGCGTTCGACGGCGCTCTGCTTTACGCGCTCGTAGTCGATGCCGCCGCCGTCGTCTTCGACTTCGATGTAGATGTGATTGCCGCGGTGATACGCGCGGAGGGAAACCTTGCCCGCTTCGGGCTTGCCCGCAGAGAGGCGCGCCTCGCCGCGCTCGATGCCGTGGGCGACGGAGTTGCGGACCAAGTGCACGAGCGGATCGGAAATTTGCTGAATGATGTTGTTGTCGAGTTCGGTCTCGTTGCCGACAAAGTCGAGTTCGACTTGCTTGCCGGCGGATTGCGCGGCGTCGCGGACGGCGCGGGACAAACGGGAATAGAGAGTGCCGATAGGCACCATGCGGGCGGCGGTGAATTCGTCCTGCAAGTGGTGCGCTAGTTTCGTGAATTCGTCGATGTCGCCTTCGACGCGGCCGATGTAGCCTTCGAGTTGCGTGAGGACTTCGTTGACGTCGGCGGAAATTTCGGCCATGGAGCGAGAGAGGATGTTGAAATCGTCGTAGCGGTCCATCTCGAGCTCGCTGAAGTCGTCGAAGAAGCCGTCGCCTGCGGCGGCGCTGGTCAGGCGCTTCGGGGTAGTGGCGGCATTCCAGGATGCCGTTGCACGGGACGAGCTGATGCGGTTGAACTCGTACTTTTCCTGGAACTCGTTCACTTTGCCTTGCAAGCGTTCCTTCGAAAAACTGAGCGTGTCCACGAGCTTTTCGAGTTCGGAAACGCGGCCGACCATGCGGGTGCGGTTGATGACCAGCTCGCCGACGGTGTTCATCATACGGTCGAGGCGTTCGAGAGCGATACGAACGGACTTGGTGGAAGCGGCCGGGCTTGCTGGCTGCTTGCTGGTTTTGCGAGCTTGCTGCGGCGCGGCGATTTCCTGTGGAGTCGCTTGATAGGCCTCGCCGTTGCTGGATGCTTCGGCGAGGGTTTCTTCTGCGTCGAGCGGTGCGAACTCGGCGATGCGGTTGAGCAGGGAATCGACGCCGGCGCGCATTTCGGATTCGTCGGCCCACTGGCGATGCAGGGTCTTTTTCAGAACGTCAACGGATTCGAGACAGATATCGACGACCGCGGGCGATGGCTCGACTTCGCCGTCACGCAGGCGGCCGATCAAATCTTCGACACGATGGGCGATGGCACCGAGACGCTTGAGGCCTACTTGTGCAGCAGAACCCTTGACCGTGTGAATGGCGCGGAAGAGGCGATTGATTTCCTCGGGGTTGTTGTTGCCTTCGAGCGAGATGAGGCAGTCGCTGACTACCTGCAGATGTTCTTCAGCTTCCGGCTGGAAAAACTCCAGGATTTCGGGACCCACCTCATCGTCGGCGGGCAACGCGTCGAAATAGGAACCTGTTAGAGCGGCCTGCGGGACCTCGTCGAGTGCCGGAGGAGTTGCCGGCCGCTGATCGAAAGTCAGAGGAACCGGTTCGACCGGGAAAGCGAAGCGGTAACGCTCTTTGAAAGCGGCGATGTCTTCGATGTTTTCCTGGCCGGTGTCGCTGATTTCCAGCAGATCGGTTTCGAGCAGGGAGATGCCGTCGGACAGGAATTCTGTCAGAGGGCCGTGCAGATCGTCGCCCAGCGTGGCGTTCAGCGAATATTGAAAAACGTGCGCTAACTTTCCGGCGATTTCGGAGAAACGCGGGAAGCCGTAGCTGGCGGACGTGCCGCTCAGTGTGTGGGCGGCGATGTAGAGGCGTTCCAGATCTTCGCGGCGCGGCTGAATTTCCTGGAGCACGCTGACGTATTCGCGGAGGTACTGGAGGTGCTCGGAAGCCTCCTGGAGGAATAGCTCGACGGCTTCGCGGTCTGGGATGCTCACGAGGCTCCTCCTTCCAGGACGAGTTCGGACTTCTGGAGTTCCTCGGCTGTAGGTTTGCGGTAGAGGATGCAATCGTTCAGGACGATGGCCTGGAACTTTACGGGCATTTTCGAGATGGATTCGGAATGGCCGAGGAAGAGGTATCCGCCTGGTTCCAAGCTGTCGTAGAAGCGCTGGACCAAGGTGCGGCGGCGCTCCTCCGTGAAATAGATCAGCACGTTCATGCAAAAAATCAGGTCCATGCGGCCTACGTAGACGGCCGAGGCTAGATTCATTTGTGCGAAGGTGATCATTTTCTGAAGCCGGGACTTAACCTGATAGCCTTCCTTGACCTCCATGAAATGCGCCGCTAATTGCTTCTCGCTTACGCTGGCTACGCTGCGTCCTTTATAAACTCCGCGTTCCGCTTGCTTCAGCGCGTTTCTGCTGACATCGGTGGCGAGGATTTCCAGCTTCCACGAGTCGGCGAAGGAAAGCGCGTCGGCGATGGTGATGGCGATCGAATAGGGTTCCTCTCCCGTCGAACAGCCGGCGCTCCAGACGCGCAGGGTTCGCGGGTTCTTCCAGAACTTTTTTACGTGCAACTCGGGCAGGAGGCGCTTTTCGAAGGCCTCGTATACGCCCGGGTAGCGGAAAAACGATGTTTCCTGCGTCAGCAAGCTTTCGAGCAGAGCTTCGTACTCGAGATTTGTTTTGCGAATCGCGCGGAGGAGTTCCGTGCCTCCTGCGAGTTTTTTCGCGACGATGTGCTCGCGGACCCGCGTGGAAAAGAAACGCTCGCGCGATTCGTCGAAACAAATCCCTGTCCGCTCTTCAATCAGCATGCGGATCTCGCTTAACTCGTGTTCACTCAAACGGACCGCAGGTCCCTGGCGTTCGCTCATCGTGGTCACGTTTCGGCTCCGGTCCATTCCTTCTGTGCGATCGCTATGCGGTCGCCCTTAAAGCGCAACCACAGAGCGTTTGCGCCGGAGCTGAGAATCGTTGCCTATCGAGCCGCGCCTGCTGGAACGGGCCGCTCGGATTCCTCATTGACGCTGCCTTGTTTCGCTGCCCGGAACTGGGCCAATGCTTCGTTGAGCTGGTCCGAGAGCTTGACCAGCTGGCTGACCGTGGCGACCGTGCCGCGTGTGCCTTGCGAGGTCTGCCGCGTGATGCTGGAAATGATTTGCATGGCGTGAGCAACGCCTTCGGTGCCGCGTACCTGCTGTTTCGAAGCCAGAGAGATCTCCTGGACGAGCTCGGCGGACTGGCGGACTACGCTGGAAATTGCGTCGAGCGCGCGGCCTGCTTGATCGGCCAGGGTTGCGCCGCCCTCCACTTCCTTGGTGCCTTCTTCCATGACCACGACGGCTTCGTTCGTCTCGGCTTGAATGGCCTTGATGAGGGCTGCGATGTCTTTCGTGGCGCTGCGGGAGTGTTCGGCGAGCTTGCGGACTTCGTCGGCGACGACTGCGAAACCGCGGCCTGCTTCTCCGGCGCGGGCCGCTTCGATGGCGGCATTCAACGCCAGGAGGTTGGTCTGCTCGGTGATGTCGTTGATGACGTTGATGATTTCGGAGATTTCGAGGGAGCGATCGCCGAGCGACTTGATCTTTTTCGCGGTGGCCTGCACGGAGGCACGAATGCGCTGCATGCCTTCGAGAGTGTCGCGGACGGCTCGGTTGCCTTGTTCGGCGGCATCGAGAGCGCGGCGCGCGGCTTCGGCGCTGGCTTCGGCGTTGTTGGACACTTGTTTCATCGAGACCGTGAGCTCTTCTACGGCGCTGGAGGTGTTGGTGATTTCCTGATCCTGTTGAGTGGCGCCGGCTTGCATTTCGTCGGCGGCGACCAGAATGTTGTTGGAGCAGGCGGTGACTTCCATGGCGGCCTTGCGGACGCGCTCGAGAACCTTGGTGAAATTGTCGAGCATGTAGTTGATGGAGTCGGCGACGTTGCCGAGGGCGTCGTTGGTGACTTTGCCGCGGAGAGACAGATCGCCGCGGGCGACCTGGTTGATGACCGTCAGCAACTCGGTGATGCTGCGCTGGAGGTTGTCGTTGGCCTCCTGATTGCTGTTGGCTTTCGAAACTTTTGCGACGGCGCGATTGAGATTGTCCGCGATGTAGCCAAGTTCGTCCTGCGTGTGAACTTCCGCGCGGCTGCGAACGTCGCCTGCGGCGAAGCGCTCGCTGAAATCGGCGAGCTGCTTGACCGGGGTTAAGAGAGCACTGCCGAGGCGCCAGGCCAGTAGCAAGGCCATGCCTACGGCGAGCGCCAGTGCAAGGAGCACCGAGCCGCTCGCGCCGCTTGGCAGTGCGCCGAAGTCGAAGAGAGATGCGCCGCCGGATTGCCGGCCGGCGCTGTAGGCCAAGCCGAGTACGGCAAATAGCACGACGCCGTTTGCCAGAACCAGCGTCCAGATTGTGGAACTCAGTCGCGATTTCATGCCTTCCTCCAAAGCTTTCCTACGGCGCGCTCCGGCGTTGCCGGTAGTGTGGCCGCAAAACTCAAATGCTGGGTCCTGGGTAAACCTCGAGCAATTTCCTTAGGTCGATCAAGAGAGCCAGCCGATCTTCGTGGCGCAGCATGCCTACGCAGTGCGGCACATTTTCCGGAGCTTGCTCCAGAAGATCGTCGGTGGTTACGGAATAAGTGCCGATAACTTCGTCGGCAGCGATGCCCACGCGAAGGTCGTCATGTCCGGCTTCGCCGCGGAGGGAAGCGACGACCACGTGTTTCGGCAGCAAGCCGGGACGGCGGCCTTCGGTTAGAGCGATGTCGATCAGCGGAACGATTACGCCCCGCAAATTGAAAATACCGAGAAGATACGGAGGAGCGAGGGGCACCTTTGTCAGCAAAGGCCAGTCCAACACTTCTTCAACGTCCAGCACCGGCAGGCAGAAGCGTTCGCGGCCGCTGCGGAAGACGCAGAACTGCGATTCCGCGGGACTATCGTCGAGCGGACCGAGAGCTTCCAGCAGATCGGCAGCGTCGGCGTTGGCGGCTAGCGGCGTTAGATGAAAATCGTCGAACATGCTTACGTCTCCCTCGGGCGATGGCTCACGAAATGGCCCTTGCGATTTCTGGTGCGGTGGTTCATGCGAATCGCCGGACTGCGCGGAGCAGCTCTTCGCGCGTAAAAGGTTTGGTTACGTATCCGTCGGCGCCTTGCTGCTCACCCCAGTAGCGGTCGCTCGGCGTGTCTTTCGAAGTGACCAGGATTACCGGGATGGCGTTGAACTTAGTGTTGCTTTTCAGCTCGCGGCAAACCTGAAAACCGTTGCGTTCGGGCATGACCACGTCCAGCAGGATGACGCTGGGTCCCTCGGCGGTAATGAATTCCTCAATGCGTCGCGGGTCGTTCAGGCCGACAGGGTTATAGCCCTCGGTTTCCAGGAGGCCTTGCATCAGCCGCACCTGCGATGGCGAATCGTCGACGATCAGGATTTTTTTCTGGAGCACAGAGTTCTCCGAACAGTTCTCCGCTGCGTAAGGGTGCACGTCAGCGGCCAGCTTTGGGCCGGGATCACAACCTTTGTCGCGTTGGTATAACGGCCTCAAAATGAGGCACTTACGGTAGAACTGGGAGATCGCTAGCGGCGGCGAGAACGCGACGTTACGGTGTCGGGCGTCTCAGCTTGAGATGCATTCTCAGCGTCGCGCATTTCGGTGGCGAGGGATGAGAATCGTTGCATGATTTCGTTTATGCGCAGGGCCATGCTGTGAATGGTTTTGATTTGCGCGAGAGATTGCTGCGAAAGCTGGCCTGGTTCCAGGAGCAGGAGTTCCGCGTTGCCGAGCATGGAGGTCAGCGCATTGTTGACGCTGTGCTTCATGTCGATCATGTAGCGGCCAAGCGTGGCCTGATGTTCGTTGCGCGCGGCTTTATTTTCGGCGTGGCGGGCCGCGCGTATGGCTTCGGTGCGGCGCAGCGATTCGCCGGCGACCAGCAGCAACGTTTGCGTCCAGTCTTCGCGGAGCGGGATGTGCACGAGACGCGGATAGCGGGAGCGCAACTGAGAAAGTTCGCGGGAGTCAGCTGGTGCGCATAGGATCACAGCCGTGGCGGGCTCCAGCGACTTCAATACTTCTGTCAGCTTTCCTTCGCGCAGCGGTCCGACGACGACGAGTTCGTGGTCGATTTCTTCGTGCTCGTTCCACAAATCGCTGCCGAGAACGGTGATTGCGGGAGCTTGGCGTTCGGCTTGCCAGCACGCTGTCAGCAGGCGCGCAAATTCGGTTTCATCCGTGACGATCAGTGCGTTGGAGTTTGGCAAAAGGGACCGGCTCCCAATCCTGGTCTTACGCCATCATTCGCTGCAATTTCTTTACCGCGTCTGGGATCTATGAGCAGTCGCGCGCTTGCTAGAGTTTCTCAGCCTCGTCGAGCGCAGAAAGCAAACGCTTGGTGCTAATGCCCAGATTCACCGCGGCTTCTGTATCTTTCGCTTGCTTGGCGACGTCCACGCGCTCCTGCAGGCGAGACACCTCGACACGCGCGATGGACAGTGCGCGGTCGAGGCCCGTGGCGTTACCGGTTTCCTTGGCGGATTCGGTCGCCGCGGTAACTAAGGCGCGAGCGACGACGGCGCGACGCAAGTCTTCGGCCGAGGGGCTGTCCTCGCTGACGAACGCGGTGACCTCCCAGGAGGACATTAAGATTCGAGCGCTGCCGATTTTGACTGTCGTCATGGACCGGCCGCGCGTGGGGGGGACTGCGATGAGCTGCTCCCAAATTTGTTCCAGACAAGATTCGAAGTCCAGGACCGGGGCGACTTCTGATTTCTTTGGAGACTCCGGCACGGAACGCGAGAGGGGCGCGATCGGGGCTACGTCGCGATGCGCGGTGTCGGGTGCGAGTGATGAGCCCTTTTCGGTCGCCTTTGGCGCAATCCGTTCGAGGGCGCGCTCGACGTCTGAGCGCAATGCCAGAAGCTTTTCGAACGTTTCGTTGACGGTTCGCTCGGTATATTCCTTCTGAAACGGCTGCTTCCATTCGTCGGCAAGTTGACGGATTTTTGGGAGAGGCTCCGCGGTCGACAGACCGAAGTTTTGGCAGTCAACGATGCGCACACCTGCGGAATCGAGCTGGCTTAACCCTGCACGGATGGCAATGAGATCGGCGTGCATCAGTTCGATCAGCGTGCGGCGCAGGAGAAAGTTAAAGCGTACAAACGCCAGAAGGGAAGAAGGCTCATAGAACATTTTGCCGGAGGTCTCTTTTACTTTGCGGCCTTGTTCGATGAAATTGGTTTTCAGCATGTCCCGGAAGCTGCGGAAACCGCGAAGAGCAACGATCATTTTCTCGAGAGGCTCGCACCAGGCGATAGGCGCCGTGCTGACCTCGCCCAGAACAGGTTTCATGACCTGCGCGACGTCCTCCAGCTCAATCTGCTTGTGATAGATCTTTGCGGGCGCACAGAGCGCGAAATACTGGACCAGGAGGAAGTCCGTTTTGTCGCGGTCCATATTGGTTTTGGAAGGCTTGCGCAAATGGCGCTGAATGAGGGCACGGAGTCCGGCTTCGCTGGCATTGAGCGTGGTCATCTGGAGCAAATGGCGAAGCTGATAGACGAGCACCTGCTGATCCATGGCATCGAGCCACGTCTGGATCTTGGAGAAGGTCTCGAGTTCCGGCTTTTCGGGCAAATTCCGCTTGTCCGGCGCAAATGGGATTTCAACGGTGAGTTGCTTGGCGAGCGCGAGATAGATTGGAAAGACCGAACGAGCTTCGTCCCACTGTTCCTGGCGCAGCGTATCGGGACGCGCAGGAGGAGAGTAGGAAAGATTAAGAGTGGTCATCTTGGTCATGGCTGCGTCACCCAGTCGCAAGGCCCCTGCGCGAATTTTACGGCCACAGCTTTGCGGCCTTCGTGATACTGCACGGCGATAACGGTGGCCTCCGCCGCGCGTCCTTTTCGATCTCGTTCGAGGCGCACACGATCGTCGAACTCCAACGGCAAAGTGGAAAGGAAGATGGCGAAATCGGGAGCCGCAAATTCAACGGTGGCCGCCTCGCGCAACTTGGTGCGGCCGCCTCGAAGTGCGGTCACCTGCACGGGTATGCGGACGGCGGCGGCTTGCGGAAAGAATCGCGCAAGCTGCTCCGCGCAACCGTGTTCTTGATCCGGGAGCGCGATCTCTGCAGAGCTTTTCACATCGCCTCTCAACTTGTCGGCGCAAGTGCGACCGCTGCGTAGCACAGACACACACCGCCGGTAAACACAGAATCCCGCAGGGAGAGATGCACGTCGGGCGCCAAAAGAAGTCACGGCCGGAGCGGCTGGGAAAGCGCTGAAACGGTGAGGGTTAGACATTTACTACGCAGTGCAGGCTGCTCGACGCGTCTCAGGGTGAAACGCGAGCGTCTCAGCGGTCCGGTGTGTCGCGGGGAGTTGGCGGGACGTGAGACGTCTCCCGTTCAGTGAGATGCGGCGTGAACCTTGGTGTCGTCTGTGGCGTCGGCTGGTTCGGGCTTCATCGGAATGTTATAACGCTTCAGCTTGCGGTAGAGCGTCGCACGGCTAATGCCGAGCATCTTGCCCGCAAGAGCCTTGTCGCCATTTGCCTGTTCGAAGACGCGCAGGATGGTCATGCGTTCCATTTCCGCGAGCGCTGTTGTGGAAAGAGAAGCGGTGTCCTGCAAGGATATGGACGCTGGTGCAGCGGCGTCCATTCGAATCGCAGGTGGTAGGTCGCCAACATCGATCACTCGGTGGTCGCCGAGGGCGACTGCGCGGGCGACGCAGTTCTCCAGTTCGCGAATGTTGCCGGGCCAGTCATATTGGAGGAGGCTCTTCATCGCCGCGGGCGTGACTTGGAGGTTTTCACCGCGAGCGTAGCGGTCCAGGAAATGATGGACCAGCATAGGGATGTCGGAGCGGCGATCTCGCAAAGCAGGCAGGTGCACCGTGACGACGTTGAGACGGAAATACAGATCCTTGCGGAAAGTCCCGCCGCGGTAGGCGGATTCAAGATCGCGGTTCGTTGCGGCGATGACACGTACGTCGACGTTCACTTTTTCGTTGCTGCCGACTGGACGGACTTCCTTTTCCTGAAGAACTCGGAGGAGTTTCGCCTGCATTTCCAGAGGAAGCTCGCCAATTTCGTCCAGGAAAATCGTGCCGCCGTTAGCAGCTTGAAATAGGCCGGCCTTCGATTTGGAGGCGCCGGTGAACGCGCCTTTTTCGTAGCCGAAAAGCTCGCTTTCCATCAACGTCGGAACCAGAGAGCCGCAATCGACGGCAATGAAAGGCGTTTGCGCCATGGAGCCACGGAAATGAATGGCGCGCGCGGCAAGTTCTTTACCCGTGCCGCTCTCGCCGGAAATCAGGACAGGAGTGCGCGTGTCTTTCAAACGCGAAATCATCCGCAGTACATCCTGGATATTCGCGGACGTGCCGATGATTCCGTCGAGGTTTTCCTCGGTGTTGACGCGCTCGCGCAGGAACTCGTTCTCGGTCACCAAGCGGATCTTCTCCGCCATGCGCTGGAGCAGCAGCCGCATCTTTTCCACGCGGAAAGGCTTTTCGATGTAGTCGTACGCCCCCAGTTTCATGGCATCGACCGCGGACTCGATGGAACCATGCCCGGTCATGATGGCCACTTCGGTGCGCGGGATCAGTGCTTTCACCTGGCGCAGTAGTTCGACCCCGGACTGGCTGGGAAGCTTCAGGTCCGTCAACACAAGATCCGGGGATTCCGCGTCGAGCCGGGACACCGCGGACTCGGCGCTTTCGGCCTCCGCGCATACGAACCCGAGCGAGGTTCCGATCGTCATGCACAGGCGGCGGATACTTTGTTCGTCGTCAACTACAAGCAAACGGATTTTGAGGTCGGCGTTCATGGTTTCCCGAAGGTTTTCTCCACTACGGTTAGTAGTTGTTGAACTCGAAAAGGCTTTTCAATGCATGGCGTTCCACTCTGCGCCAGCAAGGCTTGCGTATCGCTGTTGGCGGTGTCTCCGCTGATCAGAATGATGCGGGTGCAGAGTTCCGGACGGTTTTGCTGAATCCAGGCGTGCACCTCGGCGCCATTTACCGACCCTGGCATGCGGATATCGGAGATCACCCCGAAGTATTCGCCGCCGTCGAGCTTTTCGAGCCCTTCGGCGCCAGACGAGGCGTCAACTACCGAGTAGCCACGCCGCTCCAGCGCCGCGCGCAAGAAGGCGGTGACAGAGGGTTCATCCTCGATCAGCAGAATGGGCGAGGAGGTCCGCGACTCGGATTGCAACGTCATCGTCCCACTTCCTTGGCAATTGCGGCCGCAGTGGCTGCTTCTGTTGCGATTGGAACTCGCACAATGAAGGTGCTCCCTTGACCGTCCTCGTTATTGCGGCAGAGGATTTCTCCACCATGAGCCCGGACGATGCCATAGCAAATGCTGAGGCCGAGCCCCGTGCCTTTGGCGGCTTGTTTTGTCGTGTAAAACGGGTCAAAGATGCGTTCCGTGTCCGGAACTCCAGTTCCGTTGTCGGTGATCGCTACCTCAATGTTTTGATCGTTCCGGCCAGTATGAATCGCGATGCGTCCGCGTTGTCCGGCATCCTGAACGGCGTCGTACGCGTTATTCAGAATATTCAAGAAAACCTGCTGCAGTTGCTGGGCATCGCCGAGTGCCGGGGAAAGATTTTCGTCGAAGTCTTCGATGACCTCGACACCGTGACTCGCGAAATCGTAACTGCGAAGCTTGATGGTCTGGCGCAGGACGTTGTTGAGGTGAACGAGTTCTCGCTGCACCGGCCGTTGTCGGGCGAAGCTGAGCAGGTCCTGGACAATGTCTTTGGTGCGCTGGGTCTCGTGCAGGATGATCTGGAGATCCTCGCGCGCATTCTCGGGCATCGCGGGGTTCTCCAACAGCAGATCGGTGAATCCCAGAATCGCCGCCAGCGGGTTGTTAACCTCGTGGGCCACGCCGGAAACCAGTCTGCCGATAGCGGCCATTCGTTCGGAGTGAGCGAGTTTCGCCTGGAGCAGCACGGCATCGGTGATGTCCGTCATTACTACCACGACGCTGTTCACGAGATTTTGTTCGTCCCTCATGGGGCTCAGAGAGATCGAGAAATGGCCCATCGACGCGTCGCTGCGTCGGACACGGAGCTCCAGGTTTTCAACCTGGTGGCCGTGCGCCGTGGTTTCCAGGGCAGCGTCGAAATCGGCGCGGTGGGATGCCTCGACCCAATCGACCAGGCGATGACCGATCAACTCATCTTCGCGGTAGCCCGATTCGAAGCAACGCCGGTTCGCGTAGCTGATAAGGCCAGCGGTGTCGAGGACCAGGATCATGCTCTGCGTGGTATTCAGGATCTTCTGATTGAAGTCGCGCTCGCGTTGCAGTTGCGACTGGAAGGTTCGTTGTTCGGTTACGTCCAGCATCAAGCCGCGAATCTGGATGATTTTGCCGTTGGCGTCGCGGACGGCCGTAATGTTCTGCAGGGTGTGAAGGAGGGTGCCATCCTTGCGGCGCAGGGTCTCTTCGTAGTTCCGAAGAACACCGCGTTCGGAGAGGGCCCGCGAGAAGCGCTCCCTGGCTGCGACCACCGGATATAGGTGAGGGCCTACGTCCGCACGCAGCAGTTCGTCGCGGGAGCCGTAGCCCAGCATGCGTACCATCGCGTCGTTAACATCCAGAAAGCGTCCGTCAGGTGTCGCGAAGAAGAGGCCTTCCTGAATGCTGTCGAAGAGTTCGCGGTAGCGGCGCTCCGCTTCCCGCCGGTCGGTCATATCCTTTAGAACGTGAATGGTGCGGGTGTCGTCGTCCGAAACCCCGGGCGTTCTCGAGGTCGAAACCAGGAAAATGCGCTCGGGGGACGCCACGACGTACTCCTCGCGCGTCTGTTGGGTATCGCGGCAGAACGGGCAGGGAAGTTCGGTGCCGGTTTCCGCGATTTGCCGGAGGCTGCTCATAGCTTCGCCGACAAGGGCTACAGGCGGTACTCCAAGATGCGACGCCAGCGAGCGGTTGGTGCGTACGATGCGGAAAGAGCGATCGTGGACGACGATGTAGTCGCTGATGGCGTCGATGTCTTCAACCCACTGACGTTTGGAGCGCTCTAATTGCGAAAACCGACGAAAATTTTCCAGGGAGAGAGCGGCATGGCTGGCAAGTGCCTGAAGAAGATGGCGTTCACTTTTTTCGAGCGTGCCGCAGTCTCGAACGAGACACAGCGATCCGAGGGTCTCCAGGTCACTGGCGGTGATGGGTACAAAGATCACCGCGGCACCTGAACCGTCGGCTAGGTCTGCGAGTGCCGAGTCGGTTGAGAGGAGTCGGGCTTCGATTTCACGACGGCCTTCGCGGGCCAACCGCACCAGAACGCTGTGCTGAGAAGCTGCGAGCGGCTTCCCACCAGAATTAGCTTGGTAAAGGTCGGTCTCACGCCCGCGAAAGACCATGACGCCGCCCCACTTGGCGTCGAGCATGCGGGTCACGCGTTCTGCGAAGCGTTCAAGAAATCCGGGCAAATGCCGAGACTGAGCCGCGTCAACAGCGAGCGCCATCAATTCGTCGGCTTCACGGGTCTGTGGGCGAACGGGCCCTTTCGTTTCGCGGGTGCGATTCAGACGGCTCGAGGTCTTGGGTGTTGCTCTAGGCATGTTTGATCGAGACGCTCCGCTGGCGTCTCAATTTGATGACTTCCACGCACAACTACGCTAGCTAGCTATCTCAATGTGAGTCAATCTCGAAACCGAAGGGTGTTGCTGAATCGTCTACCCGTCGATCGTTAAGGCCTGCCGAACGTCTCAGCGTGAGACCCGAAGCCGCGAAACCACGGTGCGCTGAGACATCTTTTTGAATGAAGAGGGAATCGTCGTACTGTACAGGTCGCAGTTAACTGCACTGTTGCGTTAGGTTTGCGGGTCAACTTTCCGCGAAACGCACCTCGCATTAGAACACTCCAAAGCTGGCCATCGACGTGCCTTCTCTGCTGTGGGCTTTCTCCCATTCACAGGAGGGGTAGTGTCGATGAGATCCAGATGGGCAAGGATGGTGCTGGCGAGTGCGGGGGCGACGCTGTTGTTGGGGGCGTCGGGATTGGCGCAGACAGCATCGACGGACGAAGGCAAGCGAAAAGTCAAGTCAAGAGTCGCACCTGCGTATCCGGAACTCGCCAAGCGTATGAACGTTACCGGCAAAGTGAAGATTGAAGTCATCATCGCGCCGGATGGACATGTTAAGAGCACCCGAGCCGTCGGGGGACATCCGTTGCTGGTTCAGGCCTGTCAGGATGCGGTGAAGGAATGGAAGTTCTTGCCCGCTCCGGAAGACTCCACGCAAATCGTGGAATTCGATTTTACGGGTGCCAGTAACTGATTCCGCGGAAAAGGCGCGAAGTTCGGCAGAGCCTGTGAATTACAAGGTGCGCTGCCACAGGGGTGGAGGGTTTTCGCAATGACGATCGGCAAGAAATTATACATAGGCTTCGGATCGATCCTGGTCATTCTGGTCGCGCTCTTTATCGTGAACATCGTGGCCGGTTGGAAGGAACAATCGGCGCGCTCCGATGCCTCGACCGCGCTGCAGAGCGTGCGCACCATCGAATCGGTGCGCTACCAGATCATGCTGAACAGAAACAATCTAAACAATTTTCTGCTCAGCGGCGATCCCCGCGACGAAGACAAAGTGAACCACGGCCTCGTCGACATCAATGAACTGATCAAGCGCGGGGAGTCGCAGGCCGGCAGCGAGATTCTTCGAACAGCCCTAATTCAGGTCGAGAGCACGGAATCCAGCTGGGGAGACAATTTCGCTAAGCCGTTGCTGGCCAAGCGCCATCAGGTCGATTCTGGAGATGCGACCGTCTCGGACCTGCAGATCTTCTATCTTCAGAAGGATCCAACTTCGTGGTTAACGAAATCTTCAGCGGTTCTGGATCAGACCAACGTGGAAATCACCAAGTCTCTGGAAGAGACCACGCGATCGGCGACGCGCGCCAGCAATTTCAGCACGGGACTAACTACCGGAGGTACGTTGCTCGCCCTGCTATTGGGGTTTGGCGTGGCCATCTACACGGCTAAGTCGATTACCGAGCCGTTGACACACCTCATTACCGTGGCCCGGGAGATCGGGGATTCCGGCGATCTCGATCAGAATATCGACATTCATCGCAACGATGAGATTGGTGCGCTGGCGACGACCTTCAACAATATGGTTGCGTACTTGAAGGAGATGGCGGGAGTTTCGATGGCCGTCGCGGAAGGGGATCTGGCGGTCGAAGTGGTTCCCCGTTCGAAGCGCGACACGCTGGGCAACGCTTTCTTGCGCATGTCGCATGGCCTGCAGGAATTGGTGCGTACCACGCGCGATTCGGCCGGGCAAGTGTCCGCAGGATCCAATCAGGTTGCAGGCGCTGCCGATGAGTCCGCAAAGGTAAGCGTCCAGGCTTCATCCGCGATCGAAGAAGTCACCAGCACGATGCACGAGATGAGCATCAACGTGCAGAACGTGGTGAAGAATACGCAGGTGCAGGCGTCCAGCGTGGCGGAGACGTCCGCATCGATCGATCAGATGGTGACTTCCATTCAGCGCGTGGCCGACACCGCCAAGGTCCTGCTAGATATCGCAAACCGTTCGCGCGAAGAAGTCGTCACCGGAATCGCGACCATGGAGAAAGCCACCGACGGACTTAACCGCACAAATCACGCCATTCAATCCTCGGCCGAAATCATCAACGTCCTCGGTCATCGCGCCGACGACATCGGCAAAATTATCGAAGTGATCGACGACCTCGCCGAGCAAACCAACTTGCTCGCTCTGAACGCGGCCATTGAAGCGGCTCGCGCGGGTGAACACGGGCTTGGATTTGCCGTCGTCGCCGACGAGGTTCGCAAGCTCGCCGAAAAGTCTACGCAGTCGACGAAAGAAATCGCCGATCTCATTCAGAGCATTCAACGCGAAGCGCGCCAAGCTGTGGAAAACATGGAGCGCAGTACGCGCATCGTGGAAGAGGGCCTGAGCCTAGGCAACGACCTGGGTTCCGCGCTGCATAAAATTTCCAACGTGGTCACCGAAGTCTATAAATTCTCCCAGGAAATCGGCGCGGCGACCGCCGAGCAATCCGTGGGTTCTTCGCAGATCGCCAAAGCGACCGGCCGCCTCACAGAGATCACACAGGAAATTAACTCTGCCGTTGAAGAACAAGCCTCTGGCGCGCAGGCGGTAGTTCGCGCAATGGACAAGATGCGCGAACTGGTGCAGCAGTCGGCTTCCAGCTCCACCGAGCTGTCCGCAGCCGCCGAGCAAATGTTAAAACTCTCGCGCAACCTCCTGGATAGCATGGACCGCTTCGTCCTGGATACCTCGTCGCAGGGCCGCGCGCGTCGCGAGCACCCGCAAGCAAGCCCGCGCCGCCGAGGCGATTCGCGTCGCGAGCAAGAGTCGGAGTACGCCGAAGTCGCTCGTTCCTAGGGCCGCGGAGACCATCGATGGAAAAAGATCTCCAGGTCGTCGGCTTCCGCATCGGCAATGAGACGTTCGGAGTGCGCATCGCCTCCGTTCGCGAGATCGTGCGCGTGCCCGAAATCACGGCCGTACCCAGCGCGCCGGAAACCGTCGAAGGCGTGATTAACCTTCGCGGCAAAATCATCCCGGTAATGGACTTGCGCAAGCGTTTCGGTCATTTCGATGTGCAGCCGGACAAAAAGAACCGGATTCTGGTTGTCGAGCTCGAAAACAAGTTGGTCGGACTGATCGTCAACGCAGCTTCCGAGGTCTTGAAGATTCCGCCGTCGGATATCGAAGCGCCTGGTTCCGTGTTCGCTGAAGGTGAGTCGAACTATGTGACTGGCGTCGGAAAGCTCAAGGGTCGGCTGATTATCTTGTTGGACGTTTCAAAGCTGTTGCATCACCAGGAAGTTAAAAGACTTGAGGAGGCCGCGGAAACTGTTGCTACCGCGAAGTAGCGACTGGTCTGGCTCCGCCGGCCTCGTCGTAAGACACGCGGACTGCTGCACGCGTCCATCATGGGAACGATAACCGCTCAAATTCAGCTCACCGAAGCAGAACTCAAGCTTCTGCAGACCCTCGTCTATCAGGAATGCGGAATGTTTTTCGACGAGCGCCGCTCGCACTTCTTGAAAGACCGCCTTCAACGCAGGCTCAAAGCCTGCCAGATGGATTCGTTCTACAGCTACTACCGCTTATTGACCAGCCGCGAAGGGAAAAACGAATTAGCGGCGCTCCTTGAAAACCTTACCGTCAACGAAACGAGTTTCTTTCGCAATCGCCCGCAGCTGGACCTCTTGCAAAAAGGCGTACTGGAAGAGTTGCTCCGCAAGAAGCAGGAGCGCCGCGACTGGACCCTGCGCGTTTGGAGCGCGGGTTGCTCCTCGGGCCAGGAAGCCTTCTCCGTCGCGATTCTGATCTGCGACGCCTTGGCCTACTACTACTTGCGCAATCCTCTTCCGTTCGACATGCCTTCGCCAAAGCCCTTGATTCCGCCGCCCTGGAAACTGGAGATCGTTGCGTCCGACATCAGTTACGCTAGCCTGCGCGCAGGGCAAGAAGGGGTTTACACCGAGCAGCAGATGGAGCCGGTGGACTACACCTGCCGCCTGCGGTATTTCGAACGTTTAGGCGATAAATACGCAATAAAGAAACAGTTGAAAGATTTGGTTCAGTTCGACTTCCACAACCTTAAGACCGAATTCTTGCCCCGGCGCAACGACATAATTTTGTGTCGCAACGTGATGATTTATTTTGACGAAGCCGAGCAGAAGCGGCTGATCGAAAAATTCTGGCACTGCTTGAATCCCGGCGGATACCTCTTTGTTGGCCATGCGGAAAGCTTGTTCGGCCTCACGCAAAAGTTCCGCATGGTGCATGAAAATAATGGCACCGCGTACCAGCGACTCGAGGCGGCCCCGTGAGCCGTCCCCCCGAAGATCGCAGCGGAGAGCTTCGCACGCTCTTTTTCGAGAGCGCCGGCGAGCTATTGCAGTCGCTGAATGAAGCTGGTCTCGAACTGGAGGCCCGTCCCGCCGACGAAGAAGTGATCCGGCGGGTGCGTCGTGCTGTACACACTCTTAAAGGTGATTCCGCGGCCTGCGGATATTACGAGCTGAGCGAACTCGCTCATGAGCTCGAAGATGTGCTGTCCCCGCAGCTGGGGCAGACTCGCGGGACGAAACTGGCAGAGGTTGTCCTCGAAGCGGCGGATTGTTTCTCGGCGATGCTCGCCGCGTATCAGCGGAATATTGATCCTCCGCCTGCCGATGCATTGCGCATCCTGATTCGCACGCTCCTTGCCGCGCCGGTGGCTGTTACCGACAGCGTCGCTCCAAAGAAGGTAGCCGCACAATTCGCCTGGACCGAGTACGAACAACTCATGATTTCGGAAGCGATCCATCGCGGTGAGGTCGTCTATAACCTCGCGCTGCGCATCGATCCAAATAGCCTGATGCACGCCGCGGCTTTCCAACTGATTCGCAACGTCCTGCACGGGTGTGGCACCGTCATTGCCCTGCGCCCGGAAGACAATTCCGCTGCCGCCACCGTCGAAGTCGTGGAAGCTGCACTGGCCAGTCTGCAATCAGAGGAACGCATCGCACAGCGCTGCCGCATCCCCGCCATCGTGTCGGAACTCCGAATCGAACGCGCGGAAAGCCTGGAAACACCCGAGCACGAACTGCTGGGAGATATTCTCGAGGCGCAGGCCGCGAGTGTTGCCGCAAAGGCCGGCGAAAACGGCGGAAACGCAGTCGCGCCGAAAACGCCCGCGGGAGTCTCAGCCGCCGCGGCCATCGCTGAGAGCACGCTTCGCGTCGAAGCCTCCCGCATCGATGCGGTGATGAACCTCGTCGGTGAATTGATCATCGGGAAATCCATGCTGAACCGCACCTTGACGGAACTTGACCAACGTCACTCCCGCGATCCCGTTCGCGCCAAGCTCTCCGATGCCTTGGCTTTTCAATCGCGAGTGCTTGACGAACTTCACAAGTGCGTGCTGAAAATTCGCATGGTCCCCGTCGAGCAACTCTTCCGGCGATTTCCGCGACTCGTCCGTGACGTTGCCAAGCAATGTGGCAAGGACGTGGCGCTGGAAGTCTCCGGGCAGAACACTGACCTCGATAAGGGCATTCTCGACGCGCTCGCTGAGCCGCTCATGCACCTGGTTCGAAACGCCGTCGACCACGGCGTGGAGCATGCCGAAGAGCGCATCAGCGCCAGCAAGCCCGCTCGCGGGACGATCTATTTGAACGCCTACCATCAGGGTACCCAGGTGGTCATCGAAGTGCGTGATGATGGCCGGGGCATCGATCTCGCGCAGATCCGCACGCTGGCCGTGGAAAAAGGTGTTCTGAAAGCGGACGAAGCCGAGCGCCTCTCCGACTCCGAAGCCCTCAACCTGATTTTCGAGCCTGGATTTAGCACCGCTGCGGAAGTGACCGAGGTTTCCGGGCGCGGTGTAGGCATGGACGTCGTTCGCACGGTGCTCGATCGCCTGAAAGGCACCGTGCACATCTCGTCTAACAAGGGACGCGGCACGACCATTCAGCTTCGCGCTCCTCTGACCCTCGCGAGCATTCAGACTCTGCTTTTCCGTGTCGGTGGCCGTCTTTTTGCGGTGCCCCTGTCTTCCGTGGTGGAAATCACTCGCATCAATGACAACGAGATCCACCGCGTCGATCGACGCGAAGTTCTGCGCTTGCGCGAGCAAGTTCTTACTCTCGTGCGCCTCAACAGCCTCAGCCGCATTCATGCCGTCGATGCGGAACCCGAAGCGAAGAAGAAAAGAAACTTTGTAATCGTAATTGGCGCTGCGGAAAAGCGCTTCGGCTTGCTGGTCGACAGCCTTGTGGGTGAAGAAGAATTGGTCATCAAAGCGCTGCCATCGGAAATCATCTCCAGTGACTTGGTCAGTGGAGCTTCGATTCTTGGTGACGGCACGGTCGTCCTGATTCTGAATGTGCCGGCTGTTCTGGCTCGACTTTCGCGTGCTACCCCGCTGGGAGCAATCGCATGAGCGACAAGGTGCGCGTTCTCGTCGTAGACGACTCCGCCTTGATGCGAAAACTGATTCCGGCGATCCTCGCCCGGGATCCGTCCATCGAAGTGGTGGGCACGGCCATGGACGGCGCGTTCGCTTTGAAAAAAATCGAGGAACTCCGGCCCGACGTGGTTACGCTGGACCTGGAAATGCCTCGCATGGACGGGATGGAGACCCTGCGCCTCATTATGCGCCGCGCTCCTTTGCCCGTAATTCTCTTCAGCACCCATTCGAAAGAAGGCGCCTATTCCACCCTCAAGGCGTTGGCCTTGGGTGCGGTGGATTTCATCGCGAAACCTACAGACGCAGCCGCCGGGCACCTGGAAACGATTGCGGACCTGCTGATCGAAAAGATCAAGGTTGCCAAGCGCGCTGCGGGTCGCAAATTACCGCCTGCAACGGTCCCGATCGAACCTCCTGGCCTGAAAAAGGGCGCGCGATCCACTCTGCCCCCGAGCCGCATCATCGCGATTGGTATCTCGACGGGTGGCCCGAACGCGCTGCAATTCGTGCTCTCACAGATTCCAGCGGACTTCCCATGCAGCATTCTGGTCGTGCAACACATGCCGGAGGGCTTTACGGAAATGTTCGCGCGGCGCCTCGACGAATGCTGCGCTCTGGACGTCAGTGAAGCGAAATCGGGCGACCTCCTGATCTCCGGGCGCGTGCTGATTTGCCCCGGAAATCGCCACATGATGGTGCGCCGTATGCCTCGCGGCGATATGGCCGTACTTTCCGATGGCGCGCCAGTGAACGGGCACCGCCCATCGGTGGACGTCCTCTTTCATTCCGTTGCGCAGGAATTCTCCCTTTCCGCAGTCGGCGTGATCATGACCGGCATGGGCGAGGATGGCGCGGACGGCCTGGGCATCATCAAGTCCGCCGGGGGAATGACCATCGCGCAGAGTGAAGATACGTGCGTGGTTAGCGGCATGCCGCGCGCCGCGATCCAGAAAGGCCACGCCAACAAGATCATCCCGCTGGAAGGCATTGGTGCGTACCTCGTGAATCAATATGGTGGCGGGGATCGCGCACCTTCAGAGAAATCCGACAAGCCCGAGAAGAGTGATCGGCCGGAAAAAGTCGACAAGAACGACAAGAACGAAAGGGCACCCGTTTCTTCCCAACGCACCTAACCGTGCAATGGGACGAAGGAGAAGGTCATGCAACAATTCGCGCCTCTGCATCGCAAAGACAACCAGTCGGTCCGCTACCTCGTGGTGGACGACTCCGTATTCGCCCGCAAGAATCTCATCAAGATGATTGAGATGTTCGGCGGGGAAGTGGCCGGCGAAGCCGGCGATGGCCTGACCGCCATCGCGGAGTTCAATCGCACCAAGCCGGACATCGTGCTCATGGATATCACCATGCCGCAGATGGAGGGCATCGAGGCCGTCGAGCGCATCGTCCGCCAGCATTCGGACGCACGCATCGTCATGGTCAGCTCCGTGGGCTATCAGGAAAACATCCTGGCGGCGCTGCAGAAAGGTGCGAAGCACTTCGTCCAGAAGCCCGTGAAGGCTGAAGTGCTGTACGAGATATTGCGTTACGTGCTGAGCGACGATCCCAACGCAGCTGGTGCGCCTGTCGCGTTGGCTGGAGAGCGACGCGTATGAGAATGGAACTCATTCAACCGTTTATCAACGCCGCGGACGCGGTCTTCGCGGAGTCGCTTCAGGCGCCCACCAAGATCGTCGATCTGTCGATGGACGAAGAGACCTATCGACGCAAAGGCGTGGCCGCGCTGATTCTCATCAAAGGCGACATCGAGGGGCGCGTGATTCTGGACTTGGCTCCCGAGGTGGCCCTGAAGATTGCTAGCCATCTTGCGGGCGGCGCGGTACAGAGCAGCGAACAGGTCGCACGCGAAACCGTTTGCGAACTCGCGAACATGGTCATCGGAAACTCCGTGACCTTGCTCAACGATCAGGGCTTTCGTTTCAAGGTGTTCCCTCCGGAAATTCACGTCAACGAGCAAGGCCTTGCCGGGGGCGCCGATACCGAAGCCATGGTGATTTGCATCGAAACGCCGTGCGGCGAGGTCTATCTCAACATCGCTATGCAGTATTTGCATCGGCGCCGCAAAGAGCGCGATGCCGCCGCAGTTCTCGACTAGTCTCCTGAGTCACTGATTTCTTGCATATTGTTTGTGCCATGTGCGGCCAGAGTACGGGAGGCGAACCGTCCAATGCTGTTAAGAATTGCATCGGCACTTTTGGTCCACACAAAGGGTTTTGG